>Ga0308160_10000057_pt1 | contig 347930 bp, 292 predicted proteins | sample PhyFR1_FD_201036 | JGI IMG/M metagenome (GOLD analysis project Ga0308160, IMG submission 201036) | Phyllosphere microbial communities from UC Gill Tract Community Farm, Albany, California, United States - DLSLF.R1 | ecosystem: Host-associated > Plants > Phyllosphere > Unclassified | place... | reverse complement strand
TGGCACCGGCCGCGCAGTACGTGCACGTCGCCTCGAGCCAGACCCGTCCGGCCTCGGGCGCACTCGACATCGGCGCGTACGAAGCCGTGACGACCACGCCGACGCCTACTCCGACGCCTACTCCGACTCCGACGCCTACTCCGACTCCGACGCCAACGCCGACTCCGACGCCCACCCCGGCGCCGGCCCCGGTCACCTGGACCGCCTGCGCGATCCAGGGCGGCACCTGCAGCTTCAGCGGTACGCGCCAGGTCCGTTTCGGCATCAACGGTGTCTACGTGACGAAGACCGCGACCCGCTCGATCGCCTGCAACGCCACGACCTTCGGTGCCGATCCGGCGCCGCGTTCGGTGAAGCTCTGCTACTACTCGAGCGCCGTCCAGTGAGCGGCGGCGGATCGCCGATCCGCTTCGCGTAAAAACAAAGCCCTCGCACCTTGACCGGTGCGCGGGCTTTTTTCATGCCGGCGCCATCCCAAGTACCTCAACGACATCGTTGAATAAGACCATCGCGCGATCAAACATGTGACCAAGCCGATGTTGGGCTGTAAGCCGTTCCATTCCGCCGTTCATCTGCGTGCTGGAGTTAGAAAATAGAAGACCGACATGAGCCGACGCTGTCTTGCTGTTGTATCCTTTTGGTAATAATTTTCAAGAGGATACGCATGAAGTTCTCCGTCCGTCCGCTGCCGGCATTGCTGGCCGCACTCTCCGTCGCTGCGCTGGCATCGATGCCTCCTGCCGCCGATGCAGCCGCTCCCCAGGTCGCCGGCCCCTCGACGGCGCTGCGCCAAGCCGGCCAGCTGAAACAGATCGAACAGCGCTTCTACGACGCGCGCGCACGGTTCGAGCCGCTGCTGTACGCCACCGCCAACGGCGACAGCCGCTACGACGACCAGCTCGGCCTGTCGATCGCGCCGCAGGTGCGCGCGCGCTACTTCGCGCTGAACCACGCGCTGCTGGCCGACCTGGCCAAGGTCGACCGCAAGGGGCTGGCGCCGAAGAACCAGCTCGACTACGACATCCTGGCGTCGGAGATCCGCAGCCAGCTCGACCTGGAGGCGTTTCCCGAGCACCTGCTGCCGCTGAACCAGTTCGACAACGTGCCCAGCACGCTGGCCAACTACGCCGGCGGCACCGGTTCGCAGCCCTTGTCGACGCCGGCGCAGTACCGCGCCTACCTGAGCCGCCTGCAGCAGCTGCCGGCTTGGATCGACCAGGCGCTCGCCAACATGAAGGAGGGCATCCGCACCGGCGTGGTCCAGCCCAAGCCGATCACGCTCAAGATGCTGGCCCAGTTCAAGCAGATGCGCGCCGCCACGCCGGAAGCCAGCGTTTTTTACACGCCGGTGAAGAACATGCCGGCGGCGTTTTCCGATGCCGACAAGCGCGCCCTGGGTGACGGCTACCGCAAGGCCGCCGTCGACATCGATGCCGCGCTCGACCGCCTGAACGCTTTCCTCGACAAGGACTACCTGCCGGCCAGCCGCGCCACGGCCGGCTACGGCGCGCTGCCGGGCGGCCAGGCCTGGTACCGCGCGCGCATCCGCAACAACACGAATCTGGACCAGACGCCGGACGCGATCCATGCGCTCGGCCTAAAGGAAGTCGCGCGCATCCAGGGCGAGATCGCCAAGCTGGCGCCGAAGATGGGCTACACCGGGCCTTTGAACCGCTTCCCGCAATGGGTGGCCGAACAGCGCAAGTACAAGCCCTTCACCGGCGAGCAGCAAGTGCTGGAGCGCTACCGCCAGATCTACGCCCAGGTCGAGGCCAAGTTGCCCGAGTACTTCACGCTGCTGCCCAAAGCAAAGCTCGACATCCAGCTGGAACCCGAGCTGACCCGCGCGACCGCGTCCGACCATTACACGCCGGTGGCCGCCGACGGCTCGCATCCGGGCGTGTTCTGGGCCGTGGTCAACGACCCGAAAGAGTACGACACGGTCGGCATGACCACGCTGCTGCTGCACGAGGGCGTGCCCGGCCACCACCTGCACGCCGCGCTGCTCAAGGAGCTGCCGTTGCCGGACTTCCGCAAGTTCTTCACCGAGCACCCGAGCGCGGCCGCCTACACCGAAGGCTGGGCGCTGTACTGCGAGACCCTGGGCCGCGAATTCGGCTTCTACGACGACCCGGCCGCCTACTACGGCCACCTGAACGACGAGTTGCTGCGCGCCGTGCGCCTGGTGGTCGACACCGGCATGCACGCCCAGGGCTGGTCGGAAGACAAGGCGGTGAAGTACACGATGGACACGCTCGGCTACAGCGCAGACCGGGCCACCAACCAGATCGAGCGCTACATGGTCTGGCCGGGCCAGGCGCTGGCCTATAAAACCGGCGCGCTGAAGATCCTCGAGCTGCGCGCGCGTGCGCAACAGGCGCTCGGGCCGAAGTTCAGCTACGCCAGCTTCCACGCGATCGTGCTCGGCGACGGCACGCTGCCGCTGCCGATCCTGCAGGCCCAGGTCGAGCGCTGGATCGCCGCCGCAGGCAAGGAGTGAACACGATGCGCACCGACAGGCTGTCGGGACGCGCCGAGCCGAACCGCATGGCGTAAATATCCTGCGGTAGAATCTCCACGTATGCACGCGCTGTTCCGGCGCCTAATTGACAAGGGTTTCGATGGATTCAGCCCCGCTGTTCACCGGTACCGATGAGCTCAGCATGCGCATGGCGCGCCATGACTGGGGCGCGTCCGCGCTCGGCGTCCCGGCTTCGTGGCCGGCCGCGATCCGGACCGTGGTGCGGCTCATGCTGGACTCCAAGACGGCGATGTTCGTGTTCTGGGCCCGCAACTCGGCCTGATCTACAACCAGCCCTACGTCCAATCCTGCAGGACAAGCACCCGCAGGCGCTGGGCCGCCCGTTCCGAGACGTGTGGCCGGAGCTGTGGCCGCAGCTCGGACCGCTGATCGAACGCGCGCTTGCCGGCGAGTCGATCCATATCGAGGACATGCCCCTGGTGATGTCCAGGAACGGCCGCCACGAGCAGACCTGGTTCACCTTTTCGTACTCCCCGATCTACGACGACGGCGGCGCCATCGTCGGCCTGTACGGCACCGGCACCGATACCACGCGGCGCGTGACCAGCGAGCGCCGCCTGGCGTTCCAGGTAAGCATGGCGGACCAGTTGCGCGGCCTGGCCGACCCGTACGAGATCGTGCGCCGCGCCAGCCGCCTGCTAGGCGAGGAACTCGGCGTCAGCCGCGTGCTGTTCGCCGAGCTCATGGAGGGCGGCGAGCAGGGTGTATTTCACTCGAATTAGACCGACGGCACGGTCGAGGAACTGCACGGCCGCTTCGACGCCGCCGATTTCGGCACGCACCTGTATGCGACCCTGCGTGCCGGACGAACCACCGTCTACAGGGATATCGGCGCGGAGCTCGGCGCCGTCGACCCCGAGGCGGCGCGTCATTTTCGTGCGCTGGACGTGGGCGCCGAGATCGGCGTGCCGGTCTTGCGCGAAGGCCGGCTCACCAGCATCCTGATCGTGAACCACCGCAGCGTGCGCGCGTGGACGCCGTACGAGGTCGAACTGGTCGAGGACATGGCCGAGCGCATTTGGAACGTGGTCGAGCGCGCGCGCGCCGAGACCGCGCTGCGCCAGGCCAACGACCAGCTGGCGGAGACGCTGCGCCAGAGCCATCCGGCCACGCGCGTGCTGTTCATCACCGGTTACGCCGAATCGAACGTGCTCAATGCCGACATGCTGGGCCAGGACGTGCACCTGCTGATCAAGCCGTTCGCGCTCAAGGCCTTCCGCGACCGGGTCGGCGGCATCGTGGCGGCGCCGTGCGCCGGCGCCTGAGTCCTATCTCATCTCAGCGGTAATTGCGGAAAAAGTCGAGCAGCACGCGCGCCGCGACATCGGCGTCGTCGGCGCTCATGGTCTCGAGCGGGTTGTGGCTGATGCCGCCGTTGCCGCAGCGCGTGAACAGCATCGCGACATCGGTCAGCGGCGCCAGCGCCATCGCGTCGTGGCCGGCGCCGGACAGCAGGTCGAAGCGCGGCAGGCCGGCGCGTTCGACGGCGGCGCCCAGCTGGTCCATCAGGCGCGGCGCGCACGGGGCGGCGGCGGCCTCCAGCAGCGTCTCGACCTTGTAGTCGATGCCGCGCCGTTCGCAGATGGCGCGGATGCCGTCCATGACGTCGCGCACCGCCGCCTGGCGCACGGCGTCGTCGGCGGCGCGGATGTCGAGCGACAATCGGCAGCGGCCAGGTACCACGTTGACCGAGCCGTCCGGTACGTTCAACTGGCCGACGGTGCCGACCAGCGCATCCTCGTGTCCGCAGCGCTCTTCGACCAGCAGCACGATCTCGGCGGCGGCCGCGGCGGCGTCGCGCCGCATCGTCATCGGCGTGGTGCCGGCATGGCTGGCCAGGCCGGCCAGGTCGACCAGGTAGCGCGAGCTGCCGGCGATCGCGGTGACCACGCCCAGCGGCAGGCCGCGCTCGAGCAGCACCGGTCCCTGTTCGATGTGGACTTCGACGTAGGCCAGCACGTCCGCGCGCTTTCTGGCGATGGCGGGAATCCGCGCCGGATCGTGGCCGGCCGCTGCCAAAGCGGCGCGCATGGTGACGCCATCCGCATCCAGCCGCTCGAGCAGCGACATGTCGAAGGTGCCGGCCAGCGCGCTGCTGCCGAGAAAAGTCGAGCGGAAGCGCACGCCTTCTTCCTCCGCGAAGCCGATCACGTCGAGGTGGAAGGGCAGGCGCTCCCCGCGCGCGTGCAGCGCGCGCACGAGCGCGAGCGGCAGCAGAATGCCGAGGCGCCCGTCGTACTTGCCGCCATTGCGCACGGTGTCGTAGTGCGAGCCGGTGATCAGGGTTTTCGCCTGCGGGTCGGCCGCCGCATAGCGCCCGGCCACGTTGCCGACCGCGTCGACCTGGACCTGCATGCCGGCTTCCTGCATCCATTCGGCCAGCAGGGCGGCGGTGCGGCGGTGCGCCGGCGTCATGTAGGCGCAGGTCAGGCCCTGCTCGTCGTCGCTGATGGCGCCGAGCTGCTCGGCCCAGTCCATGATCGCCGGGCCGTAGGCCAGTTCGATGCCGAGCAGCGCGTTCAGGCGCATCTCGGCGATGCGGTGTACCTGGCGCAGCGCCTCCGCCAATTCGGTGTCGATCCGGTTCTTCAGGCGCCGCTCGAAGGTCGCGATGATGGCCTGGCGCGTCAAGCCCTTGCCGGTCGGCCCCTTGACCGCCAGGATGAAGGGAAAGCCGAATCTGGCGTTGTAGGCGGCGTTCAGGCGCTGCAGCGCCGCGTATTCGTCGGGGCTGCACAGGTTCAGGCCGGAGGCGGCCTGTTCGCCGGTCGATTCCGCCGTCAGCTCGCCGGCGATCGCCGCCTTGCCGGCCAGTTCCGGGTGGGCGCGCAGCAATGACAGGCGTTCGTCGTCGCTGGCCAGGTCGACCGCATCCTGCAGCGCCAGCTTCAGGGCGGCCAGGCTTGCGAACGGGCGCCGGCTTGCTGCGCGCTCGGGAATCCAGGGCGAATGTTCGTAGATGCCGCGCAGCGCGTCGACGAAAGCGGCGCAATTCAACGCGTTCAAATCCTGGAGAGTGGTCATGGCATGGGTTCCCGGTCGGAGCAGGTGATGATAAATCGTGCAACGCCCCCGATTATAAGCCGCTGCTGATGTGCGAACTCAGCCCAGGCATATAGAGCCGGCGAGCACGACTGCACAACAGGCCGGTTTGAACTCTTGGTACAATGACATCACCATGAAAAAGACCGCCCTCTCTTTCCTCCTCGGCGTGGCCTCGGTGGCCTCAGTGGCTACGATGAGTGCCGCGCTGTCCGGCTGCGATAGCAAGACCTCGGCCAACGAGAAGAATTTCGCCGTCACCGTCTCCCAGTATCTCGACAAGAAGGGCGAGCAGTGCCTGGACCCGGTGACATGGCCGGTCGACGTGTACGAGGTCGACGTGCGTCAGCAGAAGCTGTATCCGGATAACGCCGCCGGCCAGATGGCGGCCTTGGAAGCGGCCGGCCTGGCCAAGGGCGAGGACGCGATGTCGAGCGGCGTGAAGGTCAGGCGCTATACGATGCTCGATGCCGCCAAGCCGTATCTGCGCGCGAACCCGGGCAAGAAGCCGCGCCTGTGCTGGGGCCGCAAGTCGCTGAGCAAGGTGCTGCACTGGGACGATCCGCGCACGGTCGGCGACCACGAGGAATCGAGCGTGATCTACACCTACAAGCTGTCGAACGTGGCGGACTGGGCGCGCAAGCCGCAGGTCAAGGAAGGCTTCCCCGAGCTGGGGCGCACGATCGACGGCGAGCGCGGGCAAAAGGAAAAGCTGTACGTCAAGCTCACGCCGCAGGGCTGGCAAGCGTTCGGCCTGAACGACTGAAACGGGAAAGCCCGCCTGAGGGGATCAGGACTGCTTGAGCTGGCCGATGACGCTGGCGACCTTGGTGGTGATGACGTCGACGGCCGGGCCGTTCGCGCCGTGCGGCAGGATGACATCGGCGTGGCGCTTGGTCGGCTCGATGAATTGCTTGTGCATCGGGCGCACCGTGTCCATGTACTGCTTGACGATGCTGTCCATGGTGCGGCCGCGCTCGGCGATGTCGCGTTGCAGGCGCCGGATGAAGCGCACGTCGGCCGCGGTGTCCACGAAAATCTTCAGCGACATCATCTTGCGCAAGTCCGCGTCGTACAAGGCGAACAGGCCTTCGATCACGATCACCGGGGCCGGCTTGACCGGAATGGTCTTGCCGGAGCGGTTGCTGATCGTGAAGTCGTATTCGGGCATCTGGATCGTTTCGCCGTTGCGCAAGGCCTGGACGTGCTCGACCAGCAGCGGCCAGTCGAAGGCGTGCGGATGGTCGTAATTGGTCTTGCGGCGCGCCTCCGGCGTGAGATCGGTCTGGTCGCGGTAGTAGTCGTCCTGCATCACGACCGAGACCATCTCCGTGCCGAACGAAGACAACACCTGCTGGGTGATCGTCGACTTGCCACTGCCGCTGCCGCCGGCGACTCCAATGACAAACGGCTGGAAGGAAATCTGATTCATCCCCGCATGATACCGGAGCGGCGCGCGAACCGACAGGGGCAGGGCACTCCGGCCGGCATCATGAGGCGATCTTGCGACGCTTGCGCGCTGCTCAGTGACCGTCTTGGTGACCGTCTTATTTATTGTTCGCGCTGATGCCGCTGTTGCCGGTGCCGGCATTATTGCCCGCCGAGTTGTCGGCGCCGCCGCCGTTGCTGCCGTTGGTGCGGTCGGTGGCGACGGCGTTGTCCATCGTGCCGACGTGGTTGTTGGAATTCATGTCGGTCGAGCTGCACGCCGCCAGGCCCATGGCCATCAGTCCCGCGATCAGGATACCTTGGTAAGTTTTCATGGTTGCTCCTCTGCTTGTGTGTGCAGCCATCATGGACGCGCCTGCTTGCGTTCAGAATAGGATGGGTTCAAGTCGCGCTGTAGGACATGCCGTACGATTACTTTGCAGTGGAGACGCTCAGGCCAGCTGGCCGCCGTCGACCGTGATGATCGATCCGGTGATCTGCCTTGCCGCGGGACTGGCCAGATACGCGACCGTGGCGGCGATGTCCGACGGTTCGGCGAAACGCCCGAGCGGCGAGAGGCTGCGCTGGAAGTCCGAACTTTCGCCGTTCGCCGGGTTCATGTCGGTGTCTGTCGATCCCGGCTGCACCAGGTTCGACGTGATGTCGCGCGCGCCCAGCTCGTGCGCAAGCCCGCGTGCGAACGATTGCAAGGCCGACTTGGTCATGTAGTACACGGTTCCGGCCGCTCCGACGATGCGGTCCGCGCCGGCGGAACCGATGGTGATCACGCGGCCGCCCGCCGTGAGGTGAGGGATGGCCGCCTGGGTCGCCAGCAGCGTGCCGCGCACGTTCACGGCGAACAGCGCGTCGATGTCTTCCACCGTCATATCGGCGATCAGGTTGTAGCGCGCGATGCCGGCATTGTTGACCAGGATGTCCAGCCCGCCGAGCGCGGCGACCGCCTCGTCGACGGAGCGGCGGATCGCCGCCGGGTCGGCGCTGTCGGCCTGGATCGCAATGCCCTTCTGGCCCAGCGCCTCGATCGATGCCACGACCGCCCGTGCCTGCTGCGCGGAATGCTGGTAAGTCAGCGCCACGTCCGCACCGTTTTCAGCCAGTGCGCGTGCAATCGCCGCGCCGATGCCGCGCGAGCCGCCCGTGACGAGGGCGCGTTTTCCAGTGAGCGTTTTCATTCGTTTCTCCTTTATGCAGTGATCGATACATAAAAGCATATGGTACGATCGGCGCCTGGTCAAGGGATTTTGTAATGGTCACTGCAGAAAAAAACAAGGAGGCGCCTGGCGCCGCGACGGGCGCATCCGGCCGGCGCGGGCGGCCGCGCGTGTTCGACCGCAACGCGGCCCTGGCGACCGCCATGAAGCTGTTCTGGGTCAGGGGGTACGAGGCGACCTCGATCACCGATCTTACGACGGCCTTGGGTATCGGCCCGACCAGCCTGTATGCCGCCTTCGGCTCGAAGGAACAGCTGTATGCCGAGGCGCTCACGCTGTACGCGACGACCTACGAGAATCTCGTGCTCGGTCGGTTTCGAACGGCGCCCACGGCGCGCGAAGCGGTGTTCGCCTATCTGTGGGACTCGGCGGCGGCGATGACCGGATCCGACTGCGACCTGCCGCGCGGGTGCATGGTCACCCTGGGGACCGTGGGCGGCGACGAGCACGCGGAGCTGGGCGACTTGATGCGGGCGAGCCGCGGCGGTGCTCATCACATCCTGGTAGCGCGTCTCGAGCAAGCGGTGCGGGATGGCGAGCTGCCGGCGTCGCTCGACCTTGCCGGCCTGGCGCGCTACGTGCACACCGTCCAGAGCGGCATGGCGATCCGGGCGCGCGATGGCGCCAGCAGGGAAGAACTCCAGGGCGTCGCCAAGATCGCCATGGCGTCATGGGACGCGATGGCAAGCGGCGCGATCCAGAACTAGCGCCGCCGCAGCGCTACGCGCCGCTCACCCGCCCGCGCGCTCCTGCGCATCCCTCTCGCGCCAGCGCGCCGCATAGGTTTCGGCCCGCTCGCTGTTCTTGCGCTCGGTAAGGTAGGCAAACGCCCGCTCACAGGCCGGCTTGATCGCATCCGCATCCAGTGCCATCGCCCGCTCCAGGCGCGCCAGGCCGGCCTCGTCGTCCTTGTCGAGCAGCGCCATCCCTTCCAGGAACAGGCCGCCGGCGTGATCGGCATTGGCCGCGTTGAACCGGGCCAGTTCCTCGCGCAGGTCGGCGTCGGGCTCGTGGCGCATCGCCAGGTGCAGCATTTCGAAATCGGTGGCGGTGTCGCGTTCCGGCAGCGCGCGCAGCGTGCGCAGGCGCGCGCGGTCGGCCTGCACCTTGTCGTGGCGCTCGCGCCAACCTTCGGCGACGTGCGCGACCCAGCGCTGCTGCAGCTCGGCGCGCAGGCCGTCGAGCGCGGCGCCGAACCAGGCCTGGCTGGCGCTCTGGCCGTCGAGCAACGGCGGCAGCGCCTGCAGCACATCGTTGGCGGCATCGGCGGCGTCACCCGGCAGCGCGGCCAGGCGCGCGCGCAGCGTCGGATGGGTGTCGGTGAAGTGGCCGACGCGGTCGAGCGCCTCGTCCAGCCAGCGGCGCGTCGCGGCTTCCTGCTCGCCGGCGCGGCCCAGGTCGGCCCAGCGCTGCATCAGGTCGGCGGGCGGGACCGGTTCGTCGTCGGCGCGCGCATAGGCTTGCTGCATGAAGTTGCGGTGCTGCGGGGCGATCAGGTTGAAGCGCTTGAGTGCGTGCGCCGCGTGGCGCGGGCCGACCAGGCGGGCCGAGGCGGCGTCGGCGCGGTACTCGTCGGTGCGCGCCAGCACGAAGGTGTAGGCGTTGAAATAGGGCGCGTACCAACGCACCAGCGGCGCCACCAGGCGCGCCAGCCAGCCCTGGAAATGCTCGACGTAGGCCTGTACCGTGCTCCAGGTATGGCGCAGGCGGTAGATGAAGGCGGAGAAGCGCCCGTGCGCGCCGGCCAGGTGGCCGTATTCGTGGGCGAGAACGGCCAGCGCCTCGCTCGGTGCCAGGCATTCGAGCAGCGGCAGACCGAGCAGCAGGTAGTTGCGTGGCCAGCCGACCAGGCCGAAGGCGGGGCGCTGCATCACCGCGGCGTTGACGTCGTCGATCACCAGCACGTGGTGAAAGCGCGGCCCGTTCATGGCGCGGCGCATGGTGTCGAGCGCCTCGAACAGGGCCGGCGCCTCGGCGCGCGTGATCTCGCGGCCTTCGGGCTTGGGCAAGCGCAGGAACAGCGCCTGCACGGCCGACTTGAGCGTGAACCAGAGCGGCACGGCGAGCAGGAACAGCAGTTTGCCGAGCTTGAGCAGCAGGATGATCGCGCCGAAGCCGGAAAAGGCCAGGACCACGGCGACGCCGCCCAGCAGTGCCAGCCCGAAGCCGACCGCCGCCAGCATCAGCGCCAGGATGCCGAAGCCGAGCAGCATGAGCAGCACGACCTTGACGCGGTAGCGCCACGGCGCCCGGACGCTCTCCTGTTCAAGGCGCGCCACCATGCTGTTGAAGCGGTCCATGTCCATGCGCAATCTCCCATCGAATCCGATGAGATTAGCAGATTGCGAACCCAATAAATACGCGAATTGTCATCACGCGCATGGCGGATTTGTGCTCAGCCGCAGCTCAGCCGTTCTTCAGCTTTTCACCAGTGCGCGCGCTGCCGCCGTCACCTGGTCGCGCAGCCATTTGTGCTCGGTCGACTGGTGCACGCGCTGGTGCCACAGCTGGTAAAAACGCATCGGCGGGAACTTCACCGGCACCGTGAAGTTCTTCAGCGGCAGCGTCCTTTCGTAAAAGCGGATGAACTGGCGGCCGGTGGTCAGCACCAGGTCGGTCTGCGTGACCATGTAAGGGATCAGGCCGAAGTAGGGCGATTCGACCGCCACCTTGCGCTGCATGCCCTGGCGCTCCAGGAAGCTGTCGATCACGCCGTGGTAGCCGGGCAGGATGGCGGCCGGCGCCACGTGCGGCAGCGACAGGTAATCTTCGATCGTCATCGCGTCGCTGTCGGTGCGGCGCGCGTAGGCGCTGTCGGCGCGCATGGTGCAGATGATCGGGTCTTCGAACAGCTTGGACATGTGCAGGTGCGCCGGCGGCTCGTCCCAGTTGGCGATGACCAGGTCGATGTCGCCGTCGGACAGCATGCGCAGGTAGTCGTTGCCGCTGCCGAGGTGGTGGATCGAGACGCGGCTGTTGGGCGCGCCGCGCCGGATCGAGGCGACCACGCTGGGCAGGAACTGGGTGTCGAGATAGTCCGGGGCGGCGATGTGCCAGGTGCGCGCCGCTTCCTCGGGCAGGAAGGGCGACTTCTTGATGAACAGGCTCTCGGTCTCGTCGAGGATGCGCTTGGCCGGTTTCAGCAGGCTCTCGCCGTGCTGGGTCGGCACCATGCCGCGCGCGCCGCGCACCAGCAGCGGGTCGCCGGTCAGTTCGCGCAGCTTGCGCAGCGAGGCCGAGATCGACGGCTGCGGCTGGTTCAGCTTGAGCGCCACGCGCGAGACGTTCTTTTCGACCAGCAGCAGATAGAGGATGCGGATCAGGTGCAGGTCGAGGTGTTGGGGCAGGCTGCTCATGGAAGGAGGGCGAACTGTTGCGTATATGCGGCGGATTATGTCGAATATACGGCATTTTTCATATGAAATAAATCCGAACCGGTTTATCGTCTGTTAATAAGTTGATGATGTGTCTATGCAGTCCCCACACAAGAAGGAGCGTCATGGCAGTACCTGAACTTTTCAATCCCTCGGTCGGGCCGTATGTGCTCGAATGGGCGAACATGCTGATCCGCTGGCTGCACGTCATCACCGGCATCGCCTGGATCGGCGCTTCGTTCTATTTCGTCTGGCTCGACAACTCGTTGCGCCCGCCGGCGCCCGGTTCGGATCTTGCCAACAAGGGCGTCTCCGGCGAACTGTGGGCGGTGCACGGCGGCGGCTTCTACAATCCGCAAAAGTACATGGTGGCACCAAGCCAGCTGCCCAAGGAACTGCACTGGTTCAAATGGGAAGCGTATTCGACCTGGCTGTCGGGCTTCGCGCTGCTCACCGTGGTGTATTACTTCAACGCCTACGCGATGATGGTCGATAAGAGCGTCGCCGACCTCACGTCCTGGCAGGCGGTCGGCATCGGCCTGGGCAGCCTGGTGGTCGGCTGGGTCGTGTACGACCTGCTGTGCCGCTCCAAGCTCGGCAAGCACGACCTGGCCTTCGGTGCGGTGGTGTTCGCGCTGCTGGTGGCAGCAAGCTGGGTGCTGACCCACTTCCTCAGCGGGCGCGCCGCCTATATCCACGTCGGCGCGATGATCGGCACCATCATGGTCGCCAACGTGGCGATGGTGATCATCCCGGGCCAGCGCAAGATGGTGAACGAGATGACGGCCGGGCGCAAGCCGGACCCGATCTACGGCATCCGCGGCAAGCAGAGGAGCGTGCACAACAACTACTTCACGCTGCCGGTGCTGTTCATCATGATCAGCAACCACTTCGCGATGACCTACCGGCATGCTCACGCCTGGGCGGTCTTGGGGGCGATCATGGCGGCCGGCGTGTTCATCCGCCACTTCTTCAACCTGCGCCACAAGGGCCGCGTCGAATGGCGCTACCCGGCGATCGGCGTACTGATCCTGCTGGGCGTATTCGTGGCGCTGATGCCTGAGCCGCCGGGCCTCGCGGGCGCGCGCACGAGCGCGGGCGCAAGCCAGGTCCAGTTCGCGCAGGTCCAGACCATCATCGCGCAGCGCTGCGTGGCCTGCCATGCGGCGCACCCGACCCAGCCGGGCTTTGCCAGCGCGCCGGCCGGCGTGATGCTCGACGATGCGAATGGCGTCAAGCAGAACGCCGCGCGCATCTATCAGCAAGCGGTGCAGCTCAAGGCCATGCCGCTGGCGAACATGACCAACATGACGGACGCCGAGCGCGCCCAGCTCGCGGCCTGGTACGAGGCCGGGGCACACACTCAATAAGACGCAAACGACATGGAACACACACAAGCGCAGGAACGCCTGCTGGCCTGGATCGACGGCCACTTCGACGAGGAAGTCGCCTTCTTGCAGGACATGATCCGCGTCCCGACCGACACGCCGCCGGGCGACAACGCACCGCACGCCGACATGGTCGCCGACAAGGTGCAAGCCTATGGCTGGCAAGCCGAGAAGCACGCCGTGCCCGCCGACCGGGTGCAGGACTACGGCATGCAGAGCATCACCAACCTGATCGTGCGCCGCCCGTACGCGGCCGGCGGCCCGACCGTGGCCCTGAACGCGCACGGCGACGTGGTCCCGCCGGGCGAGGGCTGGAGCAAGCCGCCGTACGGCGCCGTGATCGAAGACGGCTTCATCTACGGTCGCGCCGCCGCGGTATCCAAGAGCGACTTCGCGACCTATGTGTTCGCCGCGCGCGCGCTCGAGGCGCTGGGTGTGCCCTTGAAAGGCGCGCTCGAGCTGCACTTCACCTACGACGAGGAATTCGGCGGCCTGCTCGGCCCCGGCTACCTGCTCGAACAGAACCTGACCCAACCGGACCTGGTGATCGCCGCCGGCTTCGCCTACAACATCGTCACCGCGCACAACGCCTGCCTGCAGCTCGAGGTCACGGTGCACGGCAAGGCCGGCCATGGCGCGATGCCCGAGACCGCGATCGACGCGCTGCAGGCTGCGACGCGCATCCTGAACGCGATCTACGGCCAGCTGCCCGCGCTGAAAAAGATCAAGTCGAGCGTGCCCGGCATCGATTCGCCGACCATGTTGGTGGGCCGCATCGACGGCGGCACCAACACCAACGTGGTGCCGGGCAAGGTGGTGCTGAAGATGGACCGCCGCATGATCCCGGAAGAGGACCCGGTCGCGGTCGAAGCGCAGGTGCGCGCGCTGATCGAAGACGCGGTGCGCGACGCGCCCGGCATCCGCCTGGAGATCCGGCGCCTGCTGCTGTCGCATGCGCTGCGCCCGCTGCCGGGTTCGAGCGCGCTGGTGGAAAGCCTGCAGCGCCACGCGCGCACTATCATCGGCGAAGACATCCCGGCGTTGGGCACGCCGCTGTACGCCGATGCGCGCCTGTACGGCGAGCGCGGCATCCCGGCCGTGCTGTACGGCGCCGGTCCGCGCACGGTGCCGGAATCGAACGCGAAAAAGGCGGACGAGCGCCTGCTGCTGGAAGACCTGCGGCGCGCCACCAAGGTGGTGGCGCTGACCCTGCTGGACTTGCTGGCGGCCTGATTCAGTCCTTGTTGGCCTCGGGCTTGACCGCGCGCGGCACGATCGCGAACTGCGGCGCCGAGCCGTAGTCCGGCTTGACGCTGCGCGCCATGAACAGCTTCCAGGCTTCCTTGCCCGGCGCGCCGGCGACGTCGGCCGCATACGCCAGCGCCGGCTGCATGTTGGACGGGTAGCCCATGTTCGCGTCCGGCAGGTTGTTCATCGAGCCGGGGCGCAGCTTGAACTTCATCGCCATCTCCGGGCTGCCACAGGGCAGGGCCAGGATGTCGGCCGTGTGGCTGGCCTTGTAGGCTTCGGCCATGGTGGTGAACAGCGGCGCATTGTCCTTGGGCCGCACGGTCATCTCGTAGCTGGCGCCGTCGACCCAGCACGCGCCCGGCGCCACCATGCGCGCGACCGGATAGCGCGCCTTCCACGCCAGCAGGCGGCCGGCATCCTTGAACCCGAGATCGGCGAGGTGGCCGACGCTCGAGGTGAAGAAGTCGTCCTGCCACGGCGCCAGGCCGGTGCCGTTGTTGTACACGATGGCGTAGCCGTTGACGATCACGCCCAGCTTGTTGGCGGCCGGATTGTCGGTGTATTCGCCGTTGTACCAGTCGAGGTTGTGCTTGACGACGCTGGTGAAGTAGCTCTTCAGGCGGTCGTTGTCGGGCGTGGCGTAGGCCGCGTCGCCGAGGGTGCGCAGACCCCAGGCCTGGCCGCGCACCTGCTCCGGCCTGAGCAGGCCCTTGACGTTGTCGCGGTAGCCCGGGTTCGAGCTGAACGCATCCCAGGTGGCCCAGAACTGCAGCTCTTCCAGGTAATAGAAATCGCCGCTCAGCAGGTAGGGCAGGTAGGCCAGGCTGGGCTGGTGCGGGATGTCGGGCGTGTACTCGGTGTCGCAGGCGTGTTCGGCGCAGTCGGGGAATTTTTCCTGCTTGTTCGTGGCCGGGTTGACGGTGTCGCCGGGGTGGCCGAGCAGCGTCATGTACGGGTGGTCGAGCAGGCTCACCGGACGGCCGGTGGTCTTGTCGCGGTAGTGGACCGGCCAGCTGCCGGCCAGGTCGGCGGTGCCGAAGGTCGCCAGCGCCGCCTTCGGGTCCATGCTCAGCAAATACATCGCGGCCCAGGACGGCAGCAGGCCGATGTCGTTGTGGGCGCCGGTGGTGGGCATGTAGGTCGTCGCCATGCCCGGGCCCATCGGCTCGACCGCCTTGCCGCTCATGCGCGAGCCGAGTTCGCCGAGCGCCGAGCTCGACACCACGACCGACGGATCGTAGTGCGGCACCGCGCGCGTGGCGTCCAGGTAGACGCTGTCGTAGCGCAGCGCGACGGCGGGCGCGTCGCCCCACCAGAGCACCTTGCGCCAGCGCGCGTGGTGCAGGTGGTTCAAGCCCTGCTTGGCGTACACCTCCTTGCCGCCGATGGTGACGCGGGCATCGTACTTGATGTTGCGCGGGTCCGGCTCGTAGGCCCAGTCGTTGTCGACGCTGACGTCGACGCGCGCCTTGTGCGCCTGTGGATACCAGCGCACGGCGAAGCGCGCGGCCAGGTGCGGGTGCTCGGCGCCCTTGTCGTTTTTCAAAGGCGCGTCGACCAGCCATTCGCGGCTGACCGGCCCGGCCAGCCAGCTGGTTGCCTGCTTCCCGGCCAGCAGCTTGTCGGCGCAGGCCGACCAGGCCTGGCCGTCGATGGTGGCGCTGACGCAGGTGCGCAAGCCCGCGTCGAGCAGCGCCTTGGCATTGGTGGCATCGGCGCCGGCGGGTGCGCCGGCCTTGCCGTCCTTGGCCAGCGCCAGCAGCACCGACTTGTGCGCGCCCAGCGCCGGCAGCAGCGCCGAGATCACCGCATGGCGCACCGACCCATCGGCGTGACGCGCCTTGACGTCGACCTGCAGCGGCAGCGTGGCGCCGCCGGCCAGCTTGCCGACCAGGCGCTCGCCCGGCTTGAAGTCGCCCGGCGCGAACACCTGGCCGAAGGTCACCGGGACCTCGCGCTGGGCGTCGCTGCCGGTGCTGTCGATGGCGACGCCGGTGAAGCCGCCCAGTTCGCGAAAGCCATGCGGCACGCCGGCCGCGCCATGCGCCGGCGCGGGCCGTGGCGCCGGTTCGGCATGCGCGGCCGGCGCAGCGGGTGCGGCTGGCGCAGTTGCGGCGACCGCCTTGGCGGCATGCGGCGCCTCCATGTGCATGGTGCCCGTGGTGGCGCTGACGCCGGCGCTGGCCGCGGCCTTGCCTGCGCTGGGCACGACCGGTGCGGTGGCGTCGGCGGCCTGGCCGTAGCGCGCTTTCAGCACGTTTTGCGCATCCAGCTCGCCGGTGACGGGCATGCCCTTGAACTGCGCATCGCCGGCATTCGACTGGGCGAGGGCGCCGAGGGTGGCGGCGGAAAGGAGGGCGGCGCTGGACAGCAGCAGGGGCAGAGGCGGACGACGAGACATGGCAAACCCGGTAGTGGACGAGCCGCTAGCTTAACCTGCCCGCGCGCATGCGGGCGCGCCCGTGCGTACGGGCGCGCGCTGCGATCACTGCTTGAGGGTGCGCTCGAACAGCTGGAAGATGCGGCGGTACTCGTCGTACCAGCTCTCCGGCTGCACGAAGGCGTGGCGCTCCAGCGGGTAGGGCGCCAGTTCCCAGTGGTCTTTCTTCAGTTCGATCAGGCGCTGCGACATGCGCACCGAATCCTGGAAGAACACGTTGTCGTCGACCATGCCGTGCGCGATCAGCAGGTTGCCCTTCAGGTTCTGCGCGTACTCGATCGGCGACGACACCTTGTACGCCTCCGGGTCCAGCTCCGGGGTATTGAGGATGTTGGCGGTGTACTCGTGGTTATAGGTCGACCAGTCGCTCACGGGACGCAGCGCGGCGCCCGACTTGAACACGTCCGGCGCGCGCATCAGGCCCATCAGGGTCATGAAGCCGCCGTAGCTGCCGCCGTAGATGCCGACGTTGGCCGCATCGCCCTGCTGGTTGGCGACCATCCAGTTGACGCCGTCCAGGTAGTCGTCGAGTTCCGGGTGGCCCATCTGGCGGTAGATCGCGCTACGCCACTTGGCGCCGTAGCCTTTCGAGGCGCGGTAATCCATCGCCATCACGACGTAGCCCTTCTGCGCCAGCATGTTGTTGAACATCTGCTCGCGGAAGTAGATGCTCCAGCGCTGCGACACGTCCTGCAGGTAGCCGGCGCCATGCACGAACATCACGACCGGGTACCTCTTGCCCGCTTCCATCTGGGCCGGACGATACACCTTGGCCCAGATCGGCGCGCCGCCGTGGGTCGACGGCACCGCCACGAATTGCGGCTGGATCCATTCGCGCACCTTGTAGTCCGGCGTGCGGGTGTCGGTCAGCTTGAGCGCCGCGCCGCCGCCGGCCGGCACGGTCGCGATCTGTTGCGGCAGGTAGCTGCTCGAATAATGCACCAGCAGCTTCTTCTGGTCCGGCGACAGGCGGAAGTCTTCGGCGCCGCCATCCAGCGCGGTCACTTCGCGCACGCCGGCGTCCTTGGCCGAGACCGCGCACACCTCGTACGCGATCGGCGTCTTCCGGTTGCACATCAGCCAGGCGGTCTGGCCGTCGGCCGACCAGGCCACGTCGCTGGCTTCCCAGTTGCCCTGGGTAAGCGCGCGCGTGCGGCCATCGGCGCCGTGCGTGTACAGGTGCGAGTAGCCGGTTTCCTCGGACAGGTACCACAAGGTGCCGTTGTCCGGCAGCCAGCCGAATTCGTTGTTGTCGAAGTTGACCCAGGCCGGGTCGGTGAGACGGTGCACCGGCTTGAGCGTGCCCTGGGGCAGGTCGACGGTGGCGATCCAGCGGTCCTTGTTGTCGACTGCGCGCAACATGACGGCGGCGTTGCTGCCGTCCTGGCTCCAGACGATGGATTCGCCGTCGAAGCCGATTTCGACCGGGCGGTTGCCTTTCAGGGCGGGCAGCTTGCGCTCGGCGCGCATCTGCGCCAGCGGATCGGTGGCGATGCCGGGCAGGACGTCGAGCGACACGTCCTTCACCTCGCGCGTGACCAGGTCGACCAGCTTGAGCGCGTGCGGCACCGGATCGTTGCGGCCGACGCGGGTGCGCTCTTCCGAGGTCTCTTCATAGCCGCTTTCGGTGACGTAGCGCGGCATCTTGCCGACGCGGCCCTTGTCGTAGCCTTTGGGTGCGGTCACGACCAGCAGCCAGCGGCCATCCGGGGACAGGTGGCTGTCCAGCAGGGTCACCTTGTCGCCCAGGTAGATCGGCTCGCGCGCGCGCGTGGGATCGGCGCGGCGCTCGTCTTCGGCGCGCATGCGCAGGGCTTCGCGCTCGTCCTTCTGGCGCTTCAGGGTGGCGATCAGGCGCAGCTGCAGGTCGCGCTGGGCGTCGGGATCGATCGCTTGCGGGTCCTTGGCGGCGCGCAGGATGGCCAGCGGGCCGGTCACGCGCTCGGCGCGGTCCCAGCCATACCACTCGTCGCCGGCGCGGAACTGCACGCTCTTCTCGTCCTTCGCATACTGCATCGCGTGGATCGGGCTGCCGAGGGCGCGCGTGATCTGGACCAGGGCGCCGCTCTTGAGGTCGCGTTCGAACAGGTCGCCGTTGCGCAGCATGATGGCGCGCGTGCGGGCGCGGTTGTAAACCACCGTCGGGCTGTCCAGCTTGGCCAGTTCGGCGTCGGTCACCTGCCTGGTCTTGCCATTAGCGGTTTCCCAGGTATCGCGTATCGGCGAGCCGGCCCGCTTCTGCTTATAGAAGACGTCCTTGCCGTCCCAGCTCCACCAGGCGGCTTCGACCGGGTTGCCGATCCAGTCCGGATTGGCCATGGCCTGGTCGAGGGTGATCGGCGTCGGCGCGGCGTAGGCGCTGCTGCATGCAGCCGTCAGGGCCGCAAGAACGGTAAGGGCAGGGAATCGCATCGTGTATCGCTTTATGAAAGAACAAGAATGCTCGGGCAGCAAAATTGCAAAAAAGCATTCTAGCGCAGCGATATGCGATACAGGTGAGAATTACACTACAAATGACAACGCCCGGCACATGCCGGGCGCGTCGGAGACTCGAGCGGAGGAAAGCTTAGACCATCCAGCCCAGTTCCTTCAGCTGCGGGTGTTCCGAGATCCACAGTTCGTTCGGCGTGGTGACCGTCGGGAAGCGGATGAACAGTGCGAGACGGGCGACGATCGCCAGGACGGAGACGGAGACGGTAACGTATTCGACGGGGGTCATGATTATTCCTTGTTCAGGTTCTGCTTGCGCGCCACGGCGACGCTCGCCGGCTGGCCGGCGTCCAGGACGAACCAGCCGCCGTGCGCCTGGTACATCTCGATTGCGAAAGTGCGGATCTTGCCGAGGGTCTCGGCGATTTGCTGGCGCACGCCTTGCGCCTGGGTCATGGTTGCGGTGGTCATCGAATGCTCCGTTTGATCTGAAATTTCGTGTTGTTGCGATGCAGTATAGAGAGCCTTTCGTCATAAATGAACTTTTAGTTTGTGATGTTCTCCATTAGTTTTGTGAATATTTGCCGTAGAACAACTATGAGCTTTCCGGTAGCTCGGCTATAAAGGCAGCGAATATCTCGGCAGGCAGGTGTCGCGCGTCAGCCACGTCTGGCCCGGAACTTGCATATCTCAAACGCATGAAATCGCCTCCTGCCCAGCGCACCCTGCGCATCGTCGTCGTCAACACCATGCCCGGTGGGGCGGACGAGCAGGCCGTGCAGGCCCAGGCGCGGCGCAACACGGCGTTGCGCATCGGCTTGCTGGAATCGGGCTACGACATCGTCGCTTCGCTGCCGGCCGATATCTTCCTGCCCGAGCGGATCGCCCAGATCCAGCCGGACATGATCATCATCGACAGCGAATCGGATGCGCGCGACGTGCTCGAACACATCGTCATCGTCACCCGCGACGAGCCGCGCCCGATCGTGCTGTTCACCGACGACCAGACCGCGGCCAGCGTGGACGCCGCGATCGCCGCCGGCGTCTCGGCCTATATCGTGGCCGGGCTGCAGGCCGAGCGCGTGAAACCGGTGCTGGACGTGGCGCTGGCGCGCTTCAAGCGCGAGCAGAAGCTGCTGGACGAACTGAGCGACACCCGGCGCCAGCTGGCCGATCGCAAGCTGATCGAACGCGCCAAGGGCGTGCTGATGGCGCGCAACCGGATGACCGAGGACGAGGCTTACCAGAAGCTGCGCAGCATGGCGATGAACAAGAAACTCAAGCTGGCCGAGGTTGCGCAGCGCATCCTCGACGTCGAGGACCTGCTGTGACGCGCTCCTCACTCATTAAGGTATCGATATGACAGGCGCATGGGTGGCGGGTTCCGACCGGCCGGAGAAAAAGGTGATCAAGGTCGGCTTCATGCCGCTGACCGACTGCGCCTCCTTGGTGATGGCGTCCGTGCTCGGGCTCGACGAGAAGTACGGCATCAAGCTGGAACTAAGCCGCCAGCATTCGTGGTCGGGCATGCGCGAGCGCGTCATCAACGGCGAACTGGACGCGGCGCACGCGCTATATGGTTTGATCTACGGCGTCGAGATGGGCATCGGCTGCGCCGCCACGCCGATGGCGGTGCTGATGAGCCTATCGCGCAACGGCCAGGCGATCACCCTCGCGCGCGTGCTCGCGCAGGCCGGCGTGACCGACCTCGACATGCTGGCCGCGACGATCCGCGCGAGTGGCCGCCGCTTCACCTTCGCCCACACCTTCCCGACCGGGAACCACGCGATGTTCCTGTATTACTGGCTGGCCGCGGGCGGCATCGATCCGGTACGCGACGCCCAGATCGTGACGGTGCCGCCGAACCAGATGGCGGCCAACCTGGCGGCCGGGCACATGGATGGTTTCTGCGCCGGCGAACCGTGGAACGGACGCGCCGTGATGGATGGCAGCGGCGTCACCGTCGCGACCAGCCAGGACATCTGGCAGGATCACCCGGGCAAGGCGCTCGGCGCGCGCGCCGATTTCGTCGACGCCAACCCGCACGCCTGCCGCGCGCTGATCGCGGCCGTGCTGGAAGCCGGGCGCTGGATCGACGCGTCCAGCGAACACCGCGAGGCCGCCGCCGAGGTACTGTCCAGCCCCGCCTACGTCAACGCCGATCGCGCCGTCATCGCGCCGCGCCTGCACGGCCAGTACGACAACGGCATGGGACTGCGCTGGGTCGACCCGCATCCGCTGCGCTTCCACCAGGATGGCGACGCCAATTTCCCGTACGTCTCGGACGGCATGTGGTTCATGACCCAGCATCGGCGCTGGGGCCTGCTGCGCGAAGATCCCGACTACCTGGCAGTCGCCAGCCGCGTCAACCGGGTCGGCCTGTACCGCGAGGCGGCGCTGCTGGCGGGCGTGAGCGCGCCCTACGGATCGATGCGTTCCTCGACCCTCATCGACGGTAAGACCTGGGATGGTAAAGATGCAGACGCTTATATCTCCTCGTTTGCGATTCGCAACCGTGCACTGATCAAAATCTAAGCGCTGCACCGAAGTGCATGCGCCCCATCATGAATGCCCGTTTTTCGGGCATGGTGCACTGCAATGACGCATGCCTACTCCTTGTGCAGTACCGCTTCAGAGGGAAGAGAGCTCTGGCACGGCTCTTGCAAATAAGCGGGTAGTGGATCAACGGCGATCCCTGAACGAATCTCACAGCCGGTCCAACGGCGGACCGGCACACCGGACAACGGCGTCCGTTGCACCCTTATCCATGCTCACGCATCCGTAAGGCCAGGCAGCGGGCGCCGTTTTGTTTTTGATATCGAAGATGCACAATAGGGGCTCATCATGATGTCGGGCAAAGCAAACAGCATCAAACTCTTTTCGTTCAACACGCCGCAGATGCGTGCCTTCCACCTGAGCTGGGTGGCCTTCTTCGTCTGCTTCTTCGCCTGGTTCGCATGCGCGCCGCTGATGCCGGTCATCAAAGGCGAGTTCCACCTGTCGGCCGGCCAGATCGCCGACATCAACATCGCCGCCGTCGCCATCACCATCCTCGTGCGCATGCTGGTCGGCCCGCTGTGCGACCGCTTCGGCCCGCGCAAGACCTACACCGCGCTGCTGGTGCTGGGCGCGATTCCGGTGCTGGGCGTGGCCGCCGCGCAGAGCTACGAAAGCTTCCTGCTGTTCCGCCTCGGTATCGGCGCGATCGGCGCGAGCTTCGTGATTACCCAGTACCACACCTCGGTGATGTTCGCGCCGAAAGTGGTCGGCACCGCCAACGCCGCCTCGGCCGGCTGGGGCAACAGCGGCGGCGGCGTGGCCCAGGCCCTGATGCCGCTGCTGATGGGCGCCGTCATCATGATGGGCGTGAACCAGACCATGGGCTGGCGCGTCGCGCTGCTGGTGCCGGGCGTGATGATGCTGCTGACCGCGATCGCCTACTGGAAGCTGACCCAGGACTGCCCGGAAGGTAACTTCGCCGAACTGCGCGCCGCCGGCGTGCCGTTCGAGTCGAACAACAAGGGCGGCTGGGCCAGCTTCTTCGAAGCCTGCCGCAACTACCGCGCCTGGCTGCTGTTCATCACCTACGGCGCCTGCTTCGGCATCGAACTGTTCATCCACAACACCGCCGCCACCTATTACGTCGACCGTTTCCATCTGTCGCTGGCCCAGGCCGGCATGGCCGCCGGCTCGTTCGGCCTGCTGGCGCTGTTTGCCCGCGCGCTGGGCGGTTTCATCTCCGACAAGATGGCCGCACGCGGCGACTTGAACAGCCGCGTGACCCTGCTGACCGTGCTGATGGTCGGTGAGGGCCTGGGCCTGCTGTGGTTCGCCAACGCCGGCAACGTCAGCCTGGCGATCGTGGCCATGCTGTCGTTCGGCCTGTGCACCCACATGGCGTGCGGCGCGACCTATGCGCTGGTTCCGTTCGTGAACAAAAAGGCGCTGGGCGGCGTGGCCGGCATCGTCGGCGCAGGCGGCAACGTGGGCGCGGTGCTGGCCGGCTTCCTGATGAAAGGCACCGGCAACGTCAACCAGACGCTGATGATCCTGGGCGGCGCCGTGCTGGTGGCGGCCGTCTGCGCGATCGGCGTGCGCTTCTCGAGCAGCACGGTCGAGACGCCGGCGCCGGCGGCAGCCTGAGTCGTTCCAAAGTTCGAGTCGAAAGTCTGAGCAGTCAAGGAGTCGCATCATGAAACTCATCGTCATCGGCCACGGCATGGTCGGCCACAAATTCCTCGAAACGCTGTTCGCCGATGCGGCAGCGGCCGAAGCGTTCGACGTCACCGTGCTGTGCGAGGAGCCGCGTCCGGCCTACGACCGCGTGCACCTGTCCTCGTACTTTTCGGGCACCAGCGCCGAGCAGCTGTCACTGGTCGCGCCGGGCTTTTTCGACACGCACGCCGGCCGCATCGACTTCCGCTTGAACGCCAAGGCGACGTCGGTCGACCGAGCCGGCAAGACCGTCACGCTGGCCAGCGGCGAAACGCTGGGCTACGACAAGCTGGTGTTCGCCACCGGCTCGACCCCGTTCGTACCGCCGGTCCCGGGGCGCGAGCGCGAAGGCTGCTTCGTCTACCGCACCATCGAAGACCTGGAAGCGATGCTGGCCGCGGGCGCCCGGTCGCGCTCGGGCGTGGTGGTCGGCGGCGGACTGCTCGGCCTGGAATGCGCCAAGGCGCTGCGCGACATGCAGTTGGAGACCCACGTGGTCGAATTCGCGCCGCGCCTGATGGCGGTGCAGGTCGACGAACTGGGCGGACGCGTGCTGCGCACCAAGATCGAAGAGCTGGGCGTGAAGGTGCACACGCAAAAAAACACGCTGCGTATCGTCGACGGCGAATCGGCCAAGCACCGCATGGAGTTCGCCGACGGCAGCAGCCTGGAAGCCGACATGATCGTGTTCTCGGCCGGCATCCGTCCGCGCGACGAGCTGGCGCGCTCCGCTGAGCTGGCCGTCGGCGCGCGCGGCGGCATCGCGATCGACGACGCTTGCGTGACGTCCGACCCTGACGTGTACGCGATCGGCGAATGCGCCGCCTGGAACGGCCAGACTTTTGGTTTGGTCGCACCGGGCTACGACATGGCGCGCACCGTCGCGAAAGCGCTGCTCGGCCAGGAAGGCACCTTCGCGGGCGCCGACATGAGCACCAAGCTGAAGCTGATGGGCGTGGACGTGGCCAGCATCGGCGATGCGCACGGCGCTGCGCCCGGTTCGCGCAGCTTCCAGTACACCGACGAGCGCAAGCAGGTGTACAAGAAGATCGTCGTCTCCGATTGCGGCAAGAAGCTGCTGGGCGCGGTGCTGGTCGGCGACGCCGCCGAGTACGGCACGCTGCAGCAGATGATGCTCAACGCGATGGCGCTGCCGACCTCGCCCGAGTTCCTGATCCTGCCGGCGTCGGATGGCGCGGCGCGTCCCGCCATCGGCGTCGATGCGCTGCCGGCCAGCGCCCAGGTCTGCTCGTGCAATGCCGTGAGCAAGGGGACGATTTGCGACGCGGTGGCGGGCGGCGCCTGCGACATCGGCGCGGTCAAGACCTGCACCAACGCAGGCACCTCCTGCGGCGGCTGCGTCCCGCTGGTCACGCAGATCATGAAGGCCGAGATGCAAAAGCAGGGCATGGCGGTCAACAACCACGTGTGCGAACACTTCGCCTACTCGCGCCAGGAACTGCACCACCTGATCCGCGTCGGCAGCATCAAGACCTTCGGCGAGCTGCTGCACAAGCACGGCAAGGGTCTGGGTTGCGACGTTTGCAAGCCGGTCGCCGGCAGCATCCTGGCCTCGACCTGGAACGAGTTCGTACTGAAGCCCGAGCACGCCAGCCTGCAGGATTCGAACGACTACTTCCTCGGCAACATCCAGAAGGATGGAACGTACTCGGTGGTGCCGCGCATGACGGGCGGAGAAGTGACCCCCGACGGCCTGATCGCGGTGGGCCAGGTCGCGAAAAAATACGGCCTGTACACCAAGATCACGGGCGGCCAGCGTGTCGACCTGTTCGGCGCACGCGTCGACCAGCTGCCGGCGATCTGGGAAGAGCTGATCGCGGCCGGCTTCGAGTCCGGCCACGCCTACGGCAAGTCGCTGCGCACGGTGAAGTCGTGCGTCGGCTCGACCTGGTGCCGCTACGGCGTGGGCGACAGCGTCGCCTTCGCGATCGCACTCGAGAACCGCTACAAAGGCTTGCGCGCGCCGCACAAGATCAAGTTCGGCGTCTCGGGCTGCACCCGCGAATGCGCCGAAGCGCAGGGCAAGGACGTCGGCCTGATCGCCACGGATAAGGGCTGGAACCTGTACGTGTGCGGCAACGGCGGCATGAAGCCGCGCCACGCCGAGCTGATCGCGTCCGACCTGGACGAAGCGACGGTGGTCAAGCTGGTCGACCGCTTCCTGATGTTCTACGTGCGTACCGCCGACCGCCTGCAGCGCACCAGCACCTGGCGCATGAACCTGGAGGGCGGCCTGGATTACCTGAAGAGCGTGGTGCTGGACGACAAGCTGGGCATCGCGGCCGAGCTGGAAGCCGACATGCAGAACGTGGTCGACACCTATCGGGACGAGTGGAAGAACGCGATCGAGGATCCAGCGGTGCGCGAGCGTTTCCGCACCTTCGTGAACAGCGACGCCGTCGACGACAACGTGGTCTTCATGCCGGAGCGCGGCCAGATCCGTCCGGCCACCCCCGAAGAACGCAAGCAGCGCATCATCCCGATTGCCGTCCGCAGCGCCTGACCCTACCAAGGAGCCTCATCATGCACCGTGATCTGCAAGTCAATCAACACCAGTGGAACGCCGTCTGCCCCCTCGACCGTATCGTGCCCGACACCGGCGTGTGCGCCCTGCTGAACGGGCGCCAGGTGGCCGTGTTCCGCGTGGGAACGGGCAGTGAAGCTGAACCACCGAGCCTGTTCGCGATCGACAATTACGACCCGAATTCGCAAGCCGCCGTGCTGTCGCGCGGCCTGGTCGGCAGCATCGGCGAGCGCATCGTGGTCGCATCGCCCATCTATAAACAGCACTTCGACCTGCGGACCGGCGAATGCCTGGAAGCGCCGCACAACTCGGTGACCAGCTATCCGGTGCGCGTCGAAGACGGCACCGTCTGGGTCGGGGCTTGAGCATGGATACCCGGCCATCGCTGGTCGTGATCGGCAACGGCATGGCCGGCATGCGCACGGTCGAGGAGCTGCTCAAGCTCGCGCCGGACATGTACCGTATCACCGTGTTCGGCGCCGAACCGCACGGTAACTACAACCGCATCCTGTTGTCCCCGGTGCTGGCCGGCGACAAGACCGTCGACGACATCATGCTGCACACGCGCGAGTGGTACGCGGCAAATGGCATCAAGCTGCACGCCGGCGATCCGGTCGTGCGCATCGACCGCAAGAAGCGCGTCGTGCACGCCGCCTCCGGCCTGCAGGTGGCGTACGACCGCCTGCTGATCGCGACCGGTTCGAAACCGTTCATCGTGCCGGTGCCGGGCCATGGGCTGCAGGGCGTGATCGGCTTTCGCGACCTGCAGGACGTCGACACCATGCTCGCGGCCGCGCACGCCGGCGGCAGCGCGGTGGTGATCGGCGGCGGCCTGCTCGGCCTGGAAGCGGCCAACGGCCTGCTGCGCCGGGGCATGCAGGTCAGCGTCGTGCACCTGGGCGGCAGCCTGATGAACCAGCAGCTCGATCCGCCCGCGGCCGAGCTGCTGCGCGCCAGCCTCGAGGGGCGCGGCCTGCGCATCCTGCTGAACCGCCAGACTGCGGCGATTGAAGGCGATGGCAAAGTCGAAGCCGTGCGTTTCGACGATGGCGAGACGATCGACGCCGACCTGGTCGTGATGGCTGCCGGCGTGCGTCCCAACGTCGAGCTGGCGCTATCTGCCGGCCTGCACGTCGAGCGCGCGATCGTGGTCGACGACACGCTGCAGACTTACGACCCGCGCGTGTACGCGGTGGGCGAGTGCGTGCAGCATCGCCGCTCGACCTTCGGCCTGGTGGCGCCGATCTGGGACCAGGCGCGCGTGTGCGCGGCCCACCTGGCCGGCAGCGGCCACCGCCGCTACGTGCAGCAGGCCACGGCGACCAAGCTGAAAGTGACCGGGGTCGACCTGTACTCGGCCGGCGACATCGTCGGCGGGGAAGGGACCGAAGACCTGGTCTTGCGCGATCGCCGCGGCGGCGTGTACAAGCGCCTGGTGGTGGCCGGCAACCGGCTCACCGGCGCGGTGCTGTACGGGGACGTCGCGGATGGTCCCTGGTACTTCGAATTGATCCAGAAGCGCACCGACATCTCGGCGATGCGCGACCAGCTGTTGTTCGGTCAGGCCCTGTGCATGGCGGCCTGACGAAGGAGTCGTCATGAAGTTGTATCTGCACACACCGATCCGCGCCGCGACCGTGCGCACCACCTGTCCGTATTGCGGCGTCGGTTGCGGCGTCAATGCCGGCATCGGCCAGGATGGCGCGCTGGCCATCAGCGGCGACCAGCAGCACCCGGCGAGTCACGGCCGCCTGTGCGTGAAAGGCTCGGCGCTGGGCGAGACCGTCGGGCTGCAGGGACGCCTGCTGGCGCCGATGCTGCGCGCCGAACGTGGCGATGCTCTGCATGAAGCCGGCTGGGACGAGGCATTGGGCAAGGTCGCCGACGGTTTCGCGCGCATCGTCGCCGAGCACGGCCCGGATGCGGTGGCGCTGTACGTGTCGGGCCAGCTGCTGACCGAGGATTACTACATCGCCAACAAGTTCATGAAGGGCTTCGTCGGCAGCGCCAACATCGACACCAACTCGCGCCTGTGCATGTCCTCGGCCGTGGCCGGCCACAAGCGCGCTTTCGGCGAAGACCTGGTGCCGGGCGCCTACGAAGACTTCGAACTGGCCGACCTGGTCGTGCTGGTCGGCTCCAACGCCGCCTGGTGCCACCCGACGCTGTACCAGCGCCTCGCGCGCGCGAAGGAACAGCGGCCGCAGATGCAGATCGTCGTCATCGACCCGCGCCGTACCGCCACCTGCGACATCGCCGACCTGCACCTGGCCGTCAAGCCGGGCAGCGACGTCTGGCTGTTCGACGGCCTGCTCGGCTACCTGGCCGCGCGTGCGCCGGACCAGGCCTTCGTCACCGCGCACACCAGCGGCCTGGCCGATGCGCTGGCCGCGGCCGGCGAGGCGGGCAGCCTGCTGGAAGTCGCCAAGGCTTGCAAGCTCGATCCGCAGCTGCTGCTGCATTTTTATGAACTGTTCGCCAGGACCGACAAGGTGGTCACCGCCTTCACGATGGGCGTGAACCAGTCGACCAGCGGCGCCGACAAGGTCAACGCGATCATCAACTGCCACCTGGTGACCGGCCGCATCGGCAAGCCGGGCATGGGACCGTTCTCGCTGACCGGCCAGCCGAACGCGATGGGCGGGCGCGAAGTCGGCGGCCTGGCCAATATGCTGGCGGCGCACATGGACCTCGATCATGCCGGCCAACGCGCCGCGCTGCAGGACTTCTGGCAGTCGCCGCGCATGGCGGACAAACCGGGACTGAAGGCGGTCGACCTGTTCCGCGCGATCGAAGAGGGGAAAGTCAAAGCCGTGTGGATCATGGCGACCAACCCGATCGTCAGCCTGCCGGATGCCGACCAGGCCCGCCGGGCACTGGAAAAATGCGAGCTGGTGGTGGCTTCCGACATCGTGCTCGGCACCGACACCAATGCCTTCGCCGACGTGCTGCTGCCGGCGCTGGGTTGGGGCGAGAAGGATGGCACGGTGACGAACTCCGAGCGCTGCATCTCGCGCCAGCGCGCGTTCCTCTCCGCGCCGGGCCAGGCGCGCGCCGACTGGGACATCGTCTGCGACGTCGCGCGCCGCATGGGTTTTTCCGGTTTCGATTTCAGCGCGCCGCACGAGATTTTTGATGAGCACGCGCGCCTGTCGACCTGGAAGAACGGCATCGACGGCCAGCCGCGCCGCATGTTCGACATCGGAGGACTGGCAGGCCTGACGCGCGCCGATTACGATGCGCTCGAGCCGGTGCAGTGGCCGGTGCGTGCGCGCGGCGAATCGACCGCACGTCTGTTCGCCGACGGCGGCTTCGCGCATGCGGACGCGCGCGCGCGTTTCGTGCCCACGCGCGTGCGCGCACCCGCGAACCTGCCCGACGACGATTACCCGCTGATCCTGAACACCGGCCGCGTGCGCGACCAGTGGCACACGATGACCCGTACCGGCCGCTCGCCGAAGCTGGCCGAGCACGTGCTTGAACCGACCGTCGACCTGCACCCGCAGGACGCGCTGCTGTGCGGCGTGAAGGAAGGCGAGCTGGCGCGCGTGACCAGCCAGTGGGGCGCGGTGGTGGCGCGCGTGCAGCACGGCGGCGGCATCGCGCGCGGCAGCGTGTTCATGCCGATCCACTGGAGCGGCCAGACGGCGTCCGATGCGCGCGTCGGCGCGGTGGTCAACCCGGCCGTCGATCCGGTCTCGGGCGAGCCGGAATTCAAGCACACGCCGGTGCGCGTCGACCCGTTCGGCGTGAACTGGTACGGCTTCATCCTCAGCCGCAGCGCGCTGGCGCTGGAGGACGCGGCGCACTGGACCCGCATCCAGGGCCGCGACTTCATCCGTTACGAGCTGGCCGGCCGCACCCGCGTGCTGGACGCCGCCGGCTGGGGACGGCGCCTGCTGGGCGTCGGCCTGGACGATAACGAGGCCGACTGGATCGAACTCGAAGACAAGAGCGGCGGCGTGTACCGCGCGGTGCACCTGGTCGACGGGCGCATCGAAGCCTGCCTGTTCGTGTCGCAGCGCCAGGACTTGCCGGCGCGGGCGTATCTGGCGGGGCTGTTCGCCAAGGAAGAGTTGACCCCTAGCGAGCGCCTCGGCCTGCTGTCGGGCCGCGCGCGCGAAGCGGGCGAGGATCCGGGGCCGACCGTGTGCTCGTGCTTCGGCGTCGGCCGCAAGACCATCGAGATCGCGATCCGCAAGCATGGCTGCACGGATGCGGCGCAGGTCACGGCGTGCACCAGGGCGGGCGGCAATTGCGGCTCGTGCGTGCCGGAGATTCGGGGGATTCTGGCGCAGACGCAGACGCAGGTGGAGGCGCGGGCGGAGGCCGCGGGCTGATAGATGTATCAGGTGCCCGTAATGCCAAACGCCTGCGGCACCGCCACCTTCATGATGTCGATGAACCGCCTCAAGCGCGCCGGATAGAAACGCGCCGGCGGATACACCAGGTCGACCGGCAGCGGCTCAGCCGCCCAGTCCGGCGCGATCGCCACCAGCTCGCCGCGCGCCAGCTCTTCGCGTACCGCCCACTGCGAGGTCACTGCCACGCCCAGGCCGGCGACGGCCGCGTTGCGCAGCGCGTACAGGTTGTCGGTGTACAGGCGCGGCTTGAAGCGTAGCTGGGCGGTGGCGCCGCTGTCCTTGTGCGTCAGCGCGATCTCGTCGCGATAAAAATTGGTCTGCGACAGCCAGGGCAGCCGCATCAGCGCGTCCGGCGCGAGCGGCGCGGCGGCGGCGCTGGCCAATGACGGCGCGGCCACGACGATGCGCGGCACCCGGCCCAGGCGCAGCGCGACCAGGTTCGGATCGGGCTCGACGCCGACCCGGATCGCGCAATCGATGCCTTCGGCGATGAAGTCGGGCGTGCGGTCGTGCAGCAGCCACTCGACCGTCATGCGCGGATAACGCGCCAGGTACTCGGCCAGCGGCGCCACCAGCTGCTGCTGGCCGAAGGCGTGCGGCGCCACCACTTTCAGCGTGCCGACCGGTTCGTCGCCGGCGCCGCGGATCTCGCTCTCGAATTCCTGCCAGCCGGCGATCAGCTCCTTCGCGCGCGCGTAGCAGCGCATGCCGTCGTCGGTCAGCTTCATCGCATGCGTCGAGCGCTGTAGCAGGCGCACGCCCAGCGATTTCTCCAGTGTCTTGAGGCGCCGGCTGATGGTCGGCTGGGTCGTCTCCAGCAAACGCGCCGCCGCCGACAGGCTGCCGGCGTCGACGATGCGAACAAAGGTCTCGACCAGCATCATGCGGTCGAGCGTGGAAACATTGAGATTCGGGGGCGTGCTCATACGTCCATCGTATAACAGTTTGACGTCTGCTGCGTCTACCGTCCTGTTCGGGCCGTAAGGATAATGGCATGCATTCATACTCCAAGCAGGAATCATCATGACCATCACCCGAACGGCCGAGCCGCCGACAGCCAATCAAACCATGCAAGCCACTCAGGCCACGCTCTCGCCCGCGCTGACCTTCCTGCTCGCCGCCGGCACCGGCCTGTCGGTCGCGGCGCTGTACTACAGCCAGCCGACGCTGGGCGTGCTGGCCGGCGACCTGCATGCCAGCGGCCGCCAGATCGGCTGGATCCCGACGCTGACCCAGCTCGGCTATGCCATCGGCCTGCTGCTGCTGGCGCCGCTGGGCGACCGCTTCGATCGCCGCAACATCATCCTGATCAAGTCGGTGATCCTGTGCCTGGCGCTGGTGCTGACCGGCTTCGCACCCGGCCTGGCGGTGCTGATGGGCGCCAGTCTGATCGTCGGCCTGTTCGCCACCGTGGCCCAGGACATCGTGCCGGCGGCCGCCACGCTGGCGCCGCCCGAGCAGCGCGGGAAGGCGGTCGGCACGGTGATGACCGGCCTGTTGATGGGCATCCTGCTGTCGCGCGTGGCGAGCGGCTTCATCGCGGAACATTTCGGCTGGCGCGCCGTGTTCCTGGCGGCCGCCGTCAGCATCGCGCTGATGACGATCGTGCTGGCGCGCGGCCTGCCGCGCTTCGCGCCGACCACGACCCAGAGCTATCCGGCCCTGCTGCGTTCGCTCGGCCACCTGTGGGTCGCGCACCGCCGCCTGCGCCTGGCCGCCTTCGGCCAGGGTTTTTTGGCCTTGGGTTTCTCGGCATTCTGGTCGACGCTGGCAGTGATGCTGCACGGCGCGCCGTTTCACATGGGTTCGGCGGTGGCTGGTTCCTTCGGCCTGGCCGGCGCGGCCGGCGCCCTGGCGGCGCCGTTTGCCGGCCGCCTGGCCGACCGCCGCGGCCCGGAATGGGTGACGCGCCTGGCCGCCGCAATCACGGTGGCTTCGTTCGCGACCATGCTGGCAATGCCGCTGCTGTCGACCGGCGCCGAGCTGGCGCTGCTGGCGCTGGCCACGGTCGGCTTCGACCTGGGCGTGCAGGCCAGCCTGATCTCGCACCAGACCATCGTGTTCGGTCTAGAGCCGCCGGCGCGCAGCCGCCTGAACGCGATCCTGATGACCAGCGTCTTCGTCGGCATGGCGGCGGGCGGCTTCCTCGGCGCCCAGGCGCTGGCCAGCTGGGGCTGGACCGGCGTGGTCGGCGTGGCGATGCTGGCCAGCCTGATCGCGCTGGCGGTGCGCATTCACGCCGCCAAGGTGCGCGACCACTGACAGCGTCCGCCCCGCGGCCGGCGCCGGATCACGGCTTGGCGGCCGGCGCCTCCTTCAACCCGGGCACGTATTGCGCGCCTCCCTTGATCTGGGCGGTCGAAGGCTGCAGCGCATTGCCGATCGGCTCCGCGCGCCCGCCCAGGCAAGGCGCCAGGAAGTTTTCGGCCACCGCATTGAAGGCGATGTTGTTGACCGGCCGCGCAAAGCCGTGGCCTTCGTCCGGGAACACGACATAGGTGACGGGGATGTGCTTTGCCTCCATCGCCGCGACGATCTGATCGGACTCGCGCACGTTCACGCGCGGGTCGTTCGCGCCCTGGCCGATCAGCAGCGGCCTGCTGATCTTGTCGGCGAAGTTGAGCGGCGAACGTTCCTTCAGCAGCGCGCGGCCTTCTTCGGTGGTCGGGTCGCCCATGCGCTTGTAGAACTGCTGCTTGCCGGCTTCCCAGTAGGGCGGAATGGTCTGCAGCAGCGTGAACAGGTTCGACGGGCCGACGATGTCGACGCCGCAGGCGAAGGTCGACGGCGTGAAGGCCATGCCGGCCAGCGTCGCGTAACCGCCGTAGGAACCACCCATGATGGCGACCTTGTCGCGCGTGGTGACGCCGTTCTTGACGGCCCAGTCGACCGCGTCGAGCAAGTCGTCATGCATCTTGCGGCCCCACTGCAGGTCGCCCTTCGAGATGAAGTTCTTGCCGAAGCCGGTCGAGCCGCGGTAGTTCACCGACAGCACCGCATAGCCGCGGTTGGCCAGCCACTGGTGATAGCGGTTCGAGCCGAAGCTGTCGCGCGACCACGGACCGCCGTGCACGAACAACACCATCGGCACCGGATGCGATGGCTTGCCACTGCCCTGCGGGTCGTCGCTCTTCGGCAGCGACAGGTAGGACACCAGGTTCAAGCCGTCGCGCGCCTTGATCTCCTCGGCGAACATCGGCACCAGCGGCGCGCCTTCGAGTTCGGGCCTGGCGACGAACAGCCGGGTCAGCTTTTTGGTCTTGCGGTCGTACAGCCAGTCCGACACCGGGCTCGAGACCGGGTCGTCCTCGACGATCCACTTGTCATCCTGGTCGCTGCGCGCATGCACCTGGAAGTCGCCCTTGAGCGACCCTTTCAGGTGCTTCAGGTCGGCCCCGACCGCGGCGTCGAGCGCGACGTATTCGTGTTTCAGGTACTCCAGTTCGTAGGCCTGGAGCCGGCCGGTGCGCACGTCGAACAGGCCGGATCCGATGTCGGCGCGCGGATCCTGGGCCACGACCTGGGTCGCGCCGGTCGCGAAATCCTGCGCCACCAGCGCGGCCGTGTCGCGCCCGCGCGAATCCTGCCAGTACAGGGTCTTGCCATCGGTGGTAAAGCCCAGCGGCGACGTCGTCAGCGAGTCGTCCAGGCCGACCTGCACGAAGGGCTTGTCCTCGACCTTGCCATCAAACAAACGGAAATAGTCGCTGCCGCCGTCAGGGCGCGACTTGGCGACGGCGCGCAGCTTGAGCTGCTCGTCGGCGACGAAGCCGGCATAGTCGCCTTCGTTCTTGACCACCAGGCTCAGTTTGCCGCTCGCGAGGTCGAGGCTGTAGACGTCGTGCCAGCGCGCGTCGCGGTTGTTGATGCCGACCAGGATGCGGTCCTTCACGTGCCGGCTGATATTGACGATCATGACGCGCGTCTTCTCGAACGGCGTCAGCAAGGTCTGCTTGCCGCCGGCGACGTCGACGCCGTACAGCAGGAAGTTCTCGTCGCCGCCCTTGTCGTTAATGAACAGCAGCGACTTCGAGTCCGGCGCCCAGAACACCGTGCGGATCGGACGCGTCTTTTCCGCGGTGAGCGGCTTGGCGTCGCCCGGCTTGTCGATCGGCGCGACCCAGACGTTCAGCACGCCGTCGCGCGGCGCGATCCACGACAGCCACTTCCCGTCCGGGCTGACGCTGGCCGCCATCTTGCTCGGGTTGCCGAACAGCTTGGCGCGCTCGATCAGCGGCGTCGCAGTGGATGGGGGCGGCGCGGTTTGCGCGAAGGCGGCCTGGACAAGGCTCAGGATGGTCAGGACTGCGAAGGCGGGACGGCGCATGAGGACCTCACGAGTGACGTAAATACATCATCCTAACTATTTTCAAAATAGAAATATAGTTAAATTCGATGCATACGTTTGCGTCCAGACCGACCCGAGCCGGCGCCAGGATTTACTGCATGAACCAGCCGTGGCTGACCACGATCGACTGTCCGGTGAGGGCATTGGTCGGGAAGGCAGCCAGGAACAGCGCGGTCTGGGCGACGTCGTCGACGGTGGTGAATTCGCCGTCGACGGTTTCCTTCAGCATCACCTTCTTGACCACGTCGTCCTCGCTGATGCCGAGCTCCTTGGCCTGCTCGGGGATCTGCTTTTCGACCAGCGGCGTGCGCACGAAGCCCGGGCAGATCGTGTTGGCGCGCACGCCATATTTCGCCCCTTCCTTGGCGACCGTCTTGGCCAGGCCGATCAGGCCGTGCTTGGCCGTCACGTACGGCGCCTTGAGCACCGAGGCTTCCTTCGAGTGCACCGATCCCATGTAGATCACGCTGCCGCCGCGGCCCTGCGCATACATGTACTTCAGGCAGGCGCGGGTGGTGAGAAAGGCGCCGTCGAGGTGAATCGCCAGCATCTTCTTCCAGTCGCTGAACTTGAAGTCCTGCACCGGCGCGACGATCTGGATGCCGGCATTCGACACCAGCACGTCGATGCCGCCGAGTTGATCGGCGACCGCCTTGATGCCGGCGTCGACCTCTTCTTCGTTGGTGACGTCCATCGCGACCGCCATCGCGCGCGCGCCGGAAGGGTCGAGTTCACGCGCCGCGGCCTGTGCCGCTTCCAGGTTCAAGTCGGCGATGGCGACCTTGGCGCCATGCTGGAAAAACACCGTGGCGATCTGCTTGCCGATGCCGCTGGCCGCGCCGGTGACGACGGCGATCTTGTCTTTCATGTCCATGGATGGGTTCCTGCTCAAGTGGATGGTTGGGTGGGTTGCGGCCGCGCCGGGGCGGTCAGGAAATCGTACAGGGCCGGATTGTTCTCCGCTTGCGGCAGTTCGAAGATCTCGCCGTGCGCCACGGTCTTGGCGGCGTCGGCGTAACCGGCCTGCCAGTGCTCGTTCATGGTCCGGCGTGAAAATTCGAAGTCCTTGAACTGGCCTTCGTAAGTCGGCGAGCGATAGACCAGCGTGACGATGTTGTACAGCGCCGGGTCGGAAGCTTCGGCCAGCAGGCGCGCCTGCGGCGACGCCGCCAGCTCGGGCGGCATCTGCGCCAGCAGTTCGTTGAAGGCGGTGCGCAGCTTTTCGGTGCGGCGGAAGGCGTCGGTGGCGCTGCGCGTGCGGCTCGAGTACTGGATCTCCTTCATGCGCGTGGCGACGCTGGCCAGGTCGTTCGGCAGCTCGCCGCGCGCGCTCCACAAGTCGACCTGGAAGATCAGCGTGTCCAGTCCCGAGCGCGAGGACAGCACCCAGTCGAGCGGCGTGTTCGAGACCATGCCGCCGTCCCAGTAACGCTCGCCGTCGATCTCGACCGCGTCGAAGCCCGGGGGCAGGGCCCCGCTGGCCATCACATGTTCGGGGCGAATATGGTCCGTGGCGTTGTCGAAGTAGGCGAAGTTGCCGGTCCTGACGTTGACCGCGCCGATCGAGAGCCGTGTCTCGCGCGCATTGATGCGGTCGAAGTCGACCAGGCGTTCGAGCGTGGCGCGCAGCGGCGCGGTGTCGTAGTAGCTGGTCGCGCCGGCGCCGGCCATGGCCAGATACGGCGGCGGCAGGCGCGGCTCGAAGAAGCCGGGCACGCCGGTCACCAGCACGCGGCTGGCGGCCAGCTGGTTGAGCCAGACGCGCAGCGGATCGACCAGCGCCACCGGAGCCCACTGGTCGCCGACCACGCCGTCGCCGGCGGTGCTGACCAGCTCCCAGAACTCGCGCAGGCGCTCGATCCGGTGCTCGCGCGGGTTGCCGGCGATGATCGCGCTGTTGATGGCGCCGATCGAGATACCGGACACCCAGGTCGGCTCGACCTCGGCTTCGAGCAGCCGCTCGTAGACGCCGGCCTGGTAGGCGCCGAGCGCGCCGCCGCCCTGCAGCACCAGCGCCACGCTGTCGAACCGGGTGGCGCTCGGCTTGGGCGGTTCGGGCGGCGCATGGGTGCCCTGGTGCAGGACGCTGTCGAGCACGCTTTCGTCGCGCTTATTCACGCTCGGGCACCGGCACATTGAAGCCGTTGAGCGTGGTCGACACCAGTGCGTACAGGCCGACCAGGTAGATCAGCTCGTTGGTGGCGTGCTGGCCGAAGGTATCGAGCGCCAGGCGGTACAGCGGCTCGGGCAGCACGCCGCCGCGCGCGAGCGCATGCGAAAAATCGAAGGCGACGTTCTCTTCTTTCGACAAGTCGGTCGGCTTCAGGCCGGCCACCAGCGCGGCCAGGCGCTCGGGCGACATGCCTTCCTTTTCGGCGACGGCGACGTGGGCATACAGCTCGTAGGCCGCGTTGTAGCGCGCCCCGACCACGAGGATGGCGATCTGGCGCACCTTGTCGGGCAGGACGGCGTTTGCGGTCATCGCCAGCGTCAGGTCCCAGATCGCCTTGCCGATCTGCGGTTCGTGCAGCCACGGATTCCACGGGCCCATCAGGGCGCCGTCCTCGCGTTCGACCTTGAAGGCGTTGAAATTGCTGGCGATGCCCTTGCGCATCGCGTCATACAGGGGCTTTTGTTCCGGGCTGAGCTCAGCCGGCGGGATAAGGGGCAAGCGCATCGATCCTCCTGGTGTCAGTACGTTGAGGAGGCAAGGATTTCGACGGGAGCGGCGTTGCCTCGCCCATCATTCTGGCACTACTGAAAAGAGCTTGACGCTCGATTGATTGTGGGTGCCATATTTACGCGGCGCGCTACTTCGTGAACCGGGCGCAGGAATGCAAAAAGCCGGATCCGCGCAACGCATGATCCGGCTTTTCTGAATTCTGTGGTCGGGGTGAGAGGATTCGAACCTCCGGCCTCTACGTCCCGAACGTAGCGCTCTACCGGGCTAAGCTACACCCCGACGGTAGTGTTTTGAAGCGGCTGCGCGACCCGGAAGGTGGTGCCTGGAGTGCCGCAAACAAGAAAAACAGATGGTCGGGGTGAGAGGATTCGAACCTCCGGCCTCTACGTCCCGAACGTAGCGCTCTACCGGGCTAAGCTACACCCCGACTGTTTGAGATCCGTCGCCGAATCTCGGGAAGGCATTACTATAGTTGTCTCAATGGTTCCTGTCAACAGCGAAGCTGCACAGCTGGAGCAGGCTCTGCTTGTACTCGCTGTCGGGCAAATCGGCGATCGCGCCCTGCGCGCGCGCGGAGGCGGCCTCGGCCTGGCGGCGCGTGTAATCGAGCGCGCCGCTGGTCGTGACGGCCGCCAGCACGGCGTCGAAATGGGTCTCGTCGCCGCTTTCGATGCAGGCGCGGATCAGTTCACGCTGCTCGGCGCTGCCGTTTTCCATCACGTAGATCAGGGGCAGGGTGGGCTTGCCTTCGCGCAGGTCGTCGCCGACGTTCTTGCCGATCTCGCTGGCGTCGCCGGCATAGTCGAGCACGTCGTCGATCAGCTGGAAGGCGGTGCCCAGCGAGCGGCCGTATTCGCCGGCCGCCTCGATCTGCACATCATTCGCGCCGGCGATCAGTGCGCCCAGCTCGGCCGCGGCTTCGAACAGCTTGGCGGTTTTCGAGCGGATCACGGTCAGGTAGCTGGCCTCCGTCACGTCCGGGTCATGCATGTTCAGCAGCTGCAGCACCTCGCCCTCGGCGATGACGGTGGTGGCGCGCGACAGAATCTCCATCACGCGCATCTCGTCCAGGCTGGTCATCATCTCGAAGGCGCGCGAGTACAGGTAATCGCCGACCAGCACCGAGGCCGCGTTGCCGAACATCGCGTTGGCGGTCTGGCGGCCGCGGCGCATCGACGATTCGTCGACCACGTCGTCGTGCAGCAGCGTCGCGGTGTGGATGAACTCGACCACGGCGGCCAGCTCGTGGTGGCCGCGACCCTCGTAGCCGTAGGCGTTCGCCAGCAGCAGCACCAGCACCGGACGAATCCGCTTGCCGCCGGCGCTGATGATGTATTCGGCGATCTGGTTGACCAGCGCGACGTCCGACTGCAGACGCTGTCGGATCACCGTGTTGACGGCCTCCATGTCGGCTGCAATCGTGCGGGTGATCGGATTCTGTTGGGCGTTTTGGGTAGCGGCGGACAAGGCGGACCTGCTTGCGGTTGAAGGCAAAACGGAGTTGTTGAGTGGCGCGATTATACGATAAGCAAGGGCGTCTAGCGCTTTTTCACAGCGAAACCGGCACATCGGTACAAATGCGGGCCGTTCGCGGCGAATTTGTGCATACGGCGGTGCGCTTCGGCCGTAGGGCGGACTGTGCATCGACGCCACAGCCGCTTTGACGTCCCGCGCCCGTTTATGTATAATCCCCTGTTCCCCGAAGCCTGAGCGCGCTTTTCGCCGGCAACGTGGGAATTTTCTTAACAATTAACGAGGTTTCAAATCATGTACGCGGTCATAAAAACCGGTGGCAAGCAATATAAAGTTGTCGCTGGCGAAAAACTCAAAGTAGAACAGATACCGGCAGACATTGGTTCCGAACTCACTATCGATCAGGTTCTCGCCGTTGGCGAGGGCGAGAGCATCAAGTTTGGTGCTCCGCTGGTGGAAGGTGCTTCGGTTCGCGTGACTGTTGTGTCGCACGGTCGTCACGACAAAGTGCGTATCTTCAAGATGCGTCGTCGTAAGCACTACCAGAAGCGTCAGGGCCATCGCCAGAACTACACCGAAATCCAAGTGGTTGCGATCAACGGCTAATTGCCGCGCGCCCATTCTTTAGTCAGCAAGGAGCATCTAAATGGCACACAAAAAAGGTGGCGGTACTACCCGCAACGGCCGTGACTCAGAAAGCAAACGCCTTGGCGTGAAAGTCTACGGCGGCCAGGCAATCAATGCCGGCGGCATCATCGTTCGTCAGCGCGGCACCACCGTGCGTCCGGGCACCAACGTCGGCATGGGCAAGGATCACACCCTGTTCGCGCTGGTCGATGGTTCGGTCAAGTTCGTCAAGCAAGGCGTCGGCTCGAAGCAGTACGTGACCGTCGTTGCCGCTGAAGCAGCTGCCGAAGCAGTCGCTGCCTAAATAGCGTAAGTGACGAGGAACCTCGACGCAGCGCTTTCGCGCGTCGTCGGGTTCTAGCAGGGCACACACCCTGCAATCTTAGGCTCTGCCTCCAGGTAGAGCCTTTTTAATTTCCGGCGCTGTCACCGTTAAGTGCGGATCTTGTCAAGGCGTTCTATCATGAAGCCCGATCCGTATTTAACAGTGACATAGCCTCAGTTTTGGTGGTCTCATCATGAAGTTTATCGACGAAGCAAGAATCGAAGTCATCGCCGGCGACGGCGGCAACGGCTGCGCCTCGTTCCGCCGCGAAAAGTTCCGTCCGTTCGGCGGCCCGGACGGCGGCGACGGCGGCCGCGGCGGCTCGATCTGGGTCGTGGCCGACCGCAACATCAACACGCTGGTCGACTTCCGCTTTTCCAAGGTCCACACGGCGCGCAACGGCGAGCCGGGCCGCGGTTCCGACTGCTACGGCAAGGGCGCCGACGACGTCACCATGCGCATGCCGGTCGGCACGATCATCATCGATGACGTTACCGGCGAGATCATCGCCGACCTGACCGAGCACGGCCAGACCGAACTGCTGGCCAAGGGCGGCGAGGGCGGTTGGGGCAACATCCATTTCAAGACCTCGACCAACCGCGCGCCGCGCCAGAAGACCGAAGGCAAGGAAGGCGAGCGCCGCGCGCTGCGCCTCGAGCTGAAGGTGCTGGCCGACGTCGGCCTGCTGGGCATGCCGAATGCCGGCAAGTCGACCTTCGTGACCGCCATTTCGAACGCCCGTCCGAAAGTCGCGGACTACCCGTTCACGACCCTGCACCCGAACCTGGGCGTGGTGCGCGTCTCGCACGAGAAGAGCTTCGTCATCGCCGACATCCCCGGCCTGATCGAAGGCGCGGCCGAAGGCGCCGGCCTGGGTCACCAGTTCCTGCGCCACCTGAGCCGCACCGGCTTGCTGCTGCATATCGTCGATTTTGCACCGGCGGACGGCATGAGCGATCCGGTCAAGGATACCAAGGCGCTGGTCAAGGAACTCGAGAAGTACGACGAAGAGCTGGTCAACAAGCCGCGCTGGCTGGTGCTGAACAAGCTGGACGTGGTGCCGGAAGGCGAGCGCAAGAAGCTGGTCAAGGACTTCGTCAAGAAGATGGCCTGGAAGGGCCCGGTGTTCGAGATCTCGGCGCTGAACCGCGAAGGCTGCGAGGACCTGGTCCATGCGATCTACAAGTACCTGGAAGAGAAGCGCCACAGCGAACAACGTTCGGAGGAAACGCAGATGACCGCGGAAGCCCGCGCGATCTCGTCGATCGATCCGGACGACCCGCGCTTCAAGATCCTCGAAGACTAAGTCTGGCTTTGAGCACCACCGCCATCGCCCCGCCCGGCACCGCGCGCCTGCGTGCGCGCCTGCGCGGGCAGCTGCTGCAGCTGAGCGCGACCGCCGGTTCGCTGGCCGCGCTCGCGGCCATGCTCGATCCGGACCGGGTCGCGGATGCGATGGGCTTGTTTCTAGTTGGCGTGAACGGCTACAGCCAGTTCTACGCCATCTATGTCGGAGTGCGCCTCGCCACCGCGGGGCTGGCTCTGCTGGCGGCCAGGAAGGGCGACCTGCCCATCCTCGGCGACCTCGCAGCATTGTTGATCCTGGCGCAGCCGCTCGGCCGCCTGATTGCGGCGTTCGCGATCGGCCTGCCCACGGGATCCTTGTTCGTCATCTGCGGGATCGAACTGGCGGTCGGCCTGGCGCTGCTGCTGTTGCGACCGCAGGGACGCTTGTTGTCTTCATGAGCGCCGCCATGTCCTCCGATTCTTCAAACACCGTTTCCGTCATCCAGCAAGCCGGCCGCATCATCGTCAAGGTCGGCTCCTCGCTCGTCACCAACGAAGGCCGCGGCCTCGACCACGCCGCGATCGCCCGCTGGGCTGAGCAGATCTCGGCGCTGCGCCAACTCGGCAAGGAAGTCGTGCTGGTGTCTTCGGGCGCCATCGCCGAAGGCATGCTGCGCCTCGGCTTCACGAGCCGCCCGACCGACATCCACGAACTGCAGGCCTGCGCCGCCGTCGGCCAGATGGGCCTGGCGCAGATCTACGAAACCAGCTTCCGCAGCCATGACGTCAAGACCGCGCAGGTGCTGCTCACCCACGCCGACCTGGCCGATCGCGAGCGCTACCTGAACGCGCGCTCGACCTTGACTACGCTGCTGCGCCTGGGCGTGGTCCCGATCATCAACGAGAACGATACGGTCGTCACCGACGAGATCAAGTTCGGCGACAACGACACGCTCGGCGCGCTGGTCGCCAACCTGATCGAGGCCGATGCGCTGGTGATCCTGACCGACCAGAAGGGCCTGTATTCCGCCGATCCGCGCAAGGATCCTTCCGCCTACCTGATCCAGCAAGCGCAGGCCGGCGACGCCACGCTAGAGGCGATGGCCGGCGGCGCCGGCAGCAGCATCGGGCGCGGCGGCATGCTGACCAAGGTGCTGGCCGCACGCCGCGCCGCGCGCTCGGGCGCGCACACGATCATTGCCTGGGGCCGCGAAGACGAGGTGCTCACGCGCCTGGCCGGCGGCGAAGCGATCGGCACGCAGTTGATCGCACCGACCGCGCGCCTGGCCGCGCGCCGTCAGTGGATGGTCGACCATCTGCACACCGCGGGCGAACTGGTGCTCGACGCCGGCGCCGTGGTCAAGGTGCGCAATGAAGGAAAGTCGCTGCTGCCGATCGGCGTAGTGGCGGTGCGCGGCGAATTCGGCCGCGGCGCCCTGGTGACCTGCGTCGGCGAGGACGGCCAAGAAGTGGCGCGCGGGCTGACCAATTACACCGCCAGCGAGATTCGCCGCATCATGCGTCATGCGTCGAGCGAGATCGAAGCGATCCTCGGCTACGTCGAGGCGCCGGAGCTGGTGCATCGGGATAATCTGGTGCTGGTGTGAAGCGTAGGCGGCGTTGAGGTTGGTGCAGGCGGCTACAGGCTGGATGTTCGGCCGTTGTGCCGGCTGCCGTCGAGGTCGCGGTTTAAGAGTGGGCGAAGTTGTCCAAGGCACGGATCTCTTCGATTCGTGGTTCAGTCAGCCAAAGCGAATCGACAAGCGCAAACACGTCATTGGCAAGCGGAGTGCCAATCACGTCCGCTCTCTCAAGTGCTCGCCCGCAAAGATTACGGTCATCTGCGCGCCTGCCTTTGCCGCTGGCCACCATAAACGACCCTCCCCCGCGACGCGGCTGGTATAGCAGGGAAACCAGCACACGGTCGCTTGGGGCGGATCCATCTCCCCATGGCCCAAGGACCATATCGAAACACGGCATATGGTTTGGGTCGTTGACTGTCCACTGCACAAAGTACACAGCTTTGGTCCCGGACGAATCCTCCAGATTTCCCCAGATAGTCCTGGATTGCTTACCGCAGCAATCACAGTGACCAGACGACGCATCCCAGAAATTCGCCCTTACTAAGCTTTCATCACTCATCGATATTCCTTGTTGTAGCCTTGTGATCGAACCGCCACTTTTGGCTGAACCCGGCCGTTGGACGCAAATATCATAACCGTCGTAAGGTCTAGTTGATGGGGCCATTTTCTGCATCAGACACGGTCAGTTGGGAAAGGTGAAAAATCCCGTCATAACCTGCTATCCCTGGCATTAACTCTACAAACTCTCCATCCCTGCCTATATGTAATGGGCTCGAGATGGGACGCGCGGCACACTGGCTCATGCAGATCCACGCACGCCCGGCCTCGAACCGCCCATCCAACGAAACGATCGATTCACCACCACGACCTAAGTTTTCTCCCATTGGTGGATACGCTGGGCCGTTGGGCATCCGCACCTTTCTGGCATGATTGTTACCCACCAAAATTAACGTCTGATCGGCATGAACTTCTTCAATCCGAGACAGAATGGCGGCAGCGCCAATACTGTCTATGTTCGGGCGTTCGAAAGCGATTAAGAAGACCCTGCCGCCGCTGGTGTGCGCGTACGATATAAGTCGCAGTGTGAGTTCGCGCATCGCACGGCTATGGCGACCGTCTTTCATTGCGCGCCAGAAATCCATTCGATCGACTTCGCTTAAAATCTGTGTCTCGGGAACTTTTCCGATTTTCAAAAATGCGCGGTCAAAATCGCCTGGTAACTCCAGTCCAATGAGAATTCTTTTGCTCGGTTGGCTTACTATGGCATTGCATGCCACGTTGCCAAACATCCTGGGTATCTCGTTGGTGCCATGAAGCTCGCCAAACAAAATAATGTTTTTTTGATATATCGAATCGAGCCCCAGTATTGTTTTGCAGTCCGAGGAAGCAATTTTCTTAGAAGTTTGTGAGGCAGCAGGCTTCTCGTGAACGGCAGCGCATCCTGCGATAAACAATGATATCGAAAAGAGTGTAACGGTAGTCAATATGCGTACGGAAGGCACAGTAGAACCTCATGACTGGTAGACCGCTGTCGGGTGGTTACGATCCAGAGTGGAAGGTCGGCTTATCGCTAGAACGACAGGTCGTCGACATACTTTGCCCATGCCATGCCAAAGTACCCAAGTACGGCGCCACCCAGGGCCAATGCCGCTATGCCTGCGAAAGGCCAATGCCACAAAGCCGATAGCCCTAACGCGGCGATGATGCCGAATGAAACCCTGCCGATGGCACTCGGCATGATCGTGAAGCCTGAATCCGGATCGAACGCATAGACTCCCCCAGCAAAAAGCCGAAACATGCTGCTGAAGCCACTCCAAGCAATAAGCGCTGCCAAGCCACGTTCGTCCACGGCGCACAATACAGCAATATCACCGCGCCACTGATAACGGCGACAAGGGTGGCAAGCAAGAACGCTTACTAAAATTGGTCATGGCTATGAAGTCGAGACTTGATCGCTAACTCCGTTCAGCTAAGGTAAGACACGATACCGAAGGTGCAAGCCAAGTATGCGAATGCAACCGAGGTGTTTCGCAATTTCCAGCCGAATGAGGTGAATGCTTCCTGCTTGAAGGTGTAGATCGACCGAAGATGAGTTCTCGGCCAGTGCCTACTAAAGACTCCAATGACAAAGCAGAGGGCGACTCCGGTAAAGCAGAAGGCCAGCAGATACGTAAAGTGTTTGATTGTCATTTTCCACTGATGAGAATGTCACTGAACCGAGCGTCCGCGCCTGCCAATTGCGACCGTCATCACTAGCCTGGATCGAGTCAAGCCGGCGCATCGTGGCAAACCACGCACAGCTTGTTGCCGTCCGGATCGCGCATATAGGCGCCGTAGTAATGCGCGTGATACTCGGGACGCAATCCCGGCTCGCCTTCGGATACGCCGCCATGCGCCAGTGCGAGCGCGTGGGCGTGGTCGACGGCTGCGCGGCTGGGCGCGAGGAAGGCCGTCATCTGGCCATTGCCTGCGGCATGCGGCTGGCCGTCGAACGGCGCGCCGATCAGGAACAACGGCCGTGCCTGGCCCGTCTCCTGCCAGCCGGCCCAGGGACGGCTCGCATCGCAAAAGCGCGGCGCCAGGCCGAGCGCGGCCAGCACCGGCCGGTAGAAGGCCAGTGCGCGCTCGAAGTCGCCGACGCCGATGAATACGTGAGAAAACATGCGTGTCAGCTTAGCATGTCTTATGAGCATCAAAATACGCGGATGGTCACGTCGCCCAATCCCGATATGAGAAAGCCTGGGCGCCGCTAACCTTCGTGCGCACGGCGGGCGCCGCGGGGGCGCAGGCGCACTAGGCACCCGCTGGCGCCGGCGTCTTGTCCTTATACTCGCACAGATCGTTGATGATGCAGTTCCAGCACTTGGGCGTGCGCGCCACGCAGGTGTAGCGGCCGTGCAGGATCAGCCAGTGGTGGGCGTCGTGCAGGAATTCCTTCGGCACGAATTTCAGCAGCTTCTGCTCGACGATGTCGACGTTCTTGCCGGGCGCGATCTTGGTGCGGTTCGAGACGCGGAAGATGTGGGTGTCGACCGCCATCGTCGGCTCGCCGAACGCGGTATTGAGCACCACGTTGGCAGTCTTGCGGCCCACGCCCGGCAGCGCCTCGAGCGCCGCGCGGTCGTGCGGGACTTCGCCGCCGTACTGGTCGACCAGGATCTCGCAGGTCGCGATCACGTTCTTGGCCTTGTTGTTATACAGGCCGATGGTCGAGATGTAGGTCTTGAGTTCGTCCAGGCCGAGGTCGAGGATCGCCTGCGGCGTGTTGGCCACCGGGTAGAGCCGGCGCGTGGCCTTGTTGACGCCGACGTCGGTCGATTGCGCCGACAGCAGCACCGCGATCAACAGTTCGAACGGCGTGCTGTATTCGAGTTCGGTGGTCGGGTGGGGGTTGGCGGCGCGAAAGCGCGTGAAGATCTCGTAGCGTTTGGCTGCGTTCATCGATGGCTGGTTATTTTTTGTCGGCGTCGGAGGAGGGTGGCGGCGCCGGCGTCGCGGCCTTGGCGCGCGCACGCTCGATCGCGGCGGCGATGATCGCGCGCTTGCGCTCTTTTTCCGCCAGCTCTTCGGGCGTATTGGTCTGCTCGGCGGTCACCGCGCGCATCTTCTCGACGGCCTTGGCGGCCAGGCGCGCATCGTTCTCTGCCTTTTCGCGCTGCAGGCGCTCGCTGCGGAAGTCGTGGCGGGCGCGCGCGGCATCGGCCTGTTCCTGCGACCAGGCGGCCCAGCCGGTGGCGTCACCCGTCACCGGGATCATGCTGATGCAGTCGACCGGGCAGGGCGGCACGCACAGGTCGCAGCCGGTGCACAGGCTCGGCACGATGGTGTGCATCTGCTTGGCCGCGCCGACGATCGCATCGACCGGGCAAGCCTGGATGCACAGCGTGCAGCCGATGCACAGGCTCTCGTCGATGAAGGCGACCGGGCGCGGACGCTCGATGCCATTGGCCGGATTGATCGGGATGACCGGACGGCCGGTAACACGCGCCAGCCGCGCGACGCCTTCGATGCCGCCCGGCGGGCAGCGGTTGATGTCGGCCTCGCCGCACGCGATCGCCTCCGCGTAGGGGCGGCAGGCGGGGTAGCCGCACTTGGTGCACTGGGTCTGCGGCAGCTGGTCTTCGATCTGGTCGGCGAGCGTCTTGGTCACGTCAGGCGGGTGATGAGTTTAAAACACTAAACCGCCATTATCCGCGAAAAGCCGGGTGGCGTCGAAATGCCGCCGAATGTGGGCTGGTTCACTGTGGAAGCAAGTTTCGTTGCCTGTGGCCTCCTTAGGTGAGGCAACGTACGGAGTGCAAGCCATGCCGGGTGGTCTACTGGACTCATGCAATTTTATGCAATTCATTCAAGGAGGTTCTATGAATAAGAAGCACCTCATGATTCCGGCGCTGCTGGCAGCGCTGATGGCGAGTGCCCCGAGCTTTGCCCAGGACCGCGACCATGGCAACTGGAACCAGGGCGACCGCGACCGCGGCAGCTATAACCAGGGTGACCGCGGCGACCGCGACCATGGCAACAATGATCGCAACAACCATGATCGCGGTAACTATGATCGTGGCAACGATCGCCGCGACGGCTATGCCGCACGCGGCGGCGGCCGGGGCGGCGACGAGGGCTACGGCGGCCGTCGCTGGGATGGCGCCGGTCCCGAGCACAGCTGGCGCCGCGGCGACCGCCTGCCGTCGCAATACCGCAGCAACCAGTACGTCGTGAACGATTGGCGCGGCCACCACCTGCGCCAACCGCCGCGCGGCTACCACTGGGTGCAATCGGGCGGCGATTATGTGCTGGCGGCCGTGGCCACCGGCGTGATCGCGGACCTGATCATCAACAGCCGCTAAGGCCACTTTCTTCCGCTCCGCGAGGGGCGGCGTGCACGGCCTGCTTCGCGATGCGAGGCGGGCCGTTTGCGTTTACGACTCGAGTTGCTTGCGCTTGCGGCGCACCAGGCCGAGCATGCCGATGGCCGGCAGCACCAGGACCAGGCTGGACGGTTCCGGTACGCTGGCGCTCGGGCTCAGGCTGGTCACGCTGCCGCCGGTGACCATGCGGAAGGTGCCGCAGTTGTTGCAATCCCAGCTGCCGGCGGTATTGATCGCGTAGACGCCCGGCGCGCTCAAGGGCTGGTCGAACGCGAAGGTGATGTAGCGATGCGCTGCGCTGTCGATGATGGAGAAACTGTTCGGGCCGTAACCGTTGAAGTAAAGGCCGCTGTTGCCGGGCGTGTAGTCGAGTGCGGGCAGTTTGCCGGCCTGGGTGGCGACGTCGAACGCGGTCCAGGTCTTGCTGGTCCAGTCGATCGTGAACGAACCCGTCGCGCTGGTGCCGTCGTCGAAGGTGACGCCGCTGAGGTTCCAGGTGATCGGACTGGCGTGCACCGGCCTGGCCGCGAGTACGGAAATTAATGCGACTCCCATGAAAGCACGCAGCATCTGTTTCGTCATCTCGTTCCCCTGTTGTCGTGATGGATGGGCGGCCCGAATGCGTCAATGCATCGCCGTATTACAAGATATATCCTTTAATCAACTAGGAATATTGATGGAAATCAGTATTCGTACAAACAGATGCGGAACGCAGCGTACGGTGGCGCGAGCGTGACGGGAGAGTCCGCGCCGGGACTGGCGTTTGGCGTCACGGACCCGTAAACTGTGCCGATGCCTCAAGCACTCATCCGAACCGGCTATGCCATCCTGATTGCCGCGATCCTGCTGGTCTCGCCATTCGCGGACTACATGCCGGTCGACCTGGCGAGCCGGCTCGTCAACCTCATCCATCCTGGCGCCCGTGCCGTTCACTTCCGGATCGTGCCTGCCCAAGGCAATGACCTGGAAGCCGCAAGTATCGTCTTGTTCGTCGTCGGACTCGCCGTGCTCGGGGCCGGCGTCGTGCTGAAGGCGAGGACCACGCGTTCGCGCCGGCCATGAAAAAACCGCGGACCAGCCGCGGTTTTGTTGGAGCGCTCGAGCACCCGATCGATCAGGCGTTCTTGCGAATGAACTCCCCGATCATCGGGCAGATGATTTCGCGCCAGCGGCGGCCCGAGAAGATGCCGTAGTGGCCGCATTTCGGCGCCGTGAAATGCTGGTGCTTTTCGGGCGGAATGCCGGTGCACAGCTCGTGCGCAGCTTGCGTCTGGCCGGCGCCGGAGATGTCGTCGAGTTCGCCTTCGATAGTGAACAGGGCCACGCTCTCGATGTCCTGCGGGCGCACCAGCTGGCCGCCGACTTCCCAGGTGCCTTTCGGCAAGCGCGATTCCTGGAACACGGTCTTGATCGTCTCCAGGTAGTACTCGGCCGGCATGTCCAGCACGGCGTTGTACTCGTCGTAGAACTTGCGGTGCGATTCGGCCGAATCGTCGTCGCCGCGCACCAGGTGCTGGTAGAACTCGCGGTGGCTCTGGGCGTGGCGGCCCGGGTTCATCGCGATGAAGCCGGCGTGCTGCAGGAAGCCCGGATAGACCTTACGCCCAAAACCCGGGTAGTTGCCCGGCACCGCGTAGATCACGGTGTTTTCGAACCACGAGAACGGCTTTTCGGTGGCCAGGTCGTTGACCGCGGTCGGCGACTTGCGCGGGTCGATCGGGCCGCCCATCATGATCATGGTCTTGGGCAGCTTGGCTTCCTTGTTGGTCGCCATCAGCGAAATGGCGGCCAGCACCGGCACGGTCGGCTGGCACACCGAGATGACGTGCACGTCCGGACCGAGGTGGCGGATGAAGTCATGGACGTAATAAATATAGTCGTCGAGGTGGAACGCACCTTCGGACAACGGCACCATGCGCGCGTCGACCCAGTCGGTGATGAAGACGTCCTGGTCGGGCAGCAAGGCGCGCACGGTGTCGCGCAGCAGCGTGGCGTGGTGGCCCGACAGCGGGGCCACGAGCAGGACGGTCGGTTGCTTGAGCGCGGCAAATTCCGCCTCAGGCATGTCTTTCTTGAAATGCAGCAGCTTGCAGAACGGCTTGTCGACCGCCGTGTGTTCCAGGATGTCGACCGTTTGCCCGTCGATGGTGGTCGAGTTCAAGCCGAAAGCAGGTTTCTCATAGTCTTTGCCGAGGCGGTACATCAGTTCATAGCCGGCAGCGATGCGCTGCGAGAACGGGGTGTGTGCGAACGGGGAGACTGGATTCGAAAACAGTTTGGCAGAGGCATCGGCCCACTGCATCAGCGGGTTCAGGAAGGAGCGTTGCATCTCGTGCAGTTGATAAAGCATAGGTTTTTCCTTCTGACTCTGTGCGCTATGACTAAACGTTTGCGCTACGTATTCGGTTGATTATAGGCTTATTTTGACGTACGGCAATATCGTTGTCCGGGCCAATCTGAAAATAGTTCGTTGCAGTCCTTGTATCACACTTCGTCACACGCAGTTCGTTAAGTGTCCTACATAAGAAAATGCCCCGCTCGGGGCGGGGCACTCAATCTGTCGCGTGACTGAAACGGAACGATCAGTCGAATACCGGGGTCTCGACGCCGAGAATCTTGTGCAGCTTCGGCGACGTGGTGGTGTACTGCATGTGGATCTTCTTGTCCGGGAAGATGTACGGCGCGGCGCCGAAGGCGGCCAGCGCGGCTTCGTGAAAGCCCGACAGGATCAGCTTTTTCTTGCCCGGATAGGTATTGATGTCGCCCACGGCGAAGATGCCCGGCACGTTGGTCTCGAACTTCTCGGTATCGACAACCTTCAGCTGGCGGCGCTCGATGTCCAGGCCCCACTCGGCGATCGGGCCGAGCTTCGGCGACAGGCCGAAGAACACCATCAGCATGTCCAGCGGGACGCGGCGAGTGACGCCGTCGGCGCCGGTGACCTTGACTTCCGACAGCTTGCCGTCGCGCTCGTCGAAGCCGGTGACCTGGCCGGTGATCAGCTGCATCTCGTACTCGTCGCACAGCTGCTTCATCTTGGCGACCGAGGCCGGGGCGGCGCGGAAGTCGTCGCGGCGGTGCACCAGCACGACCGATTCGGCCTTGCCGACGAAGTTCAGGGCCCAATCCAGCGCGGAGTCGCCGCCGCCGCAGATGACCAGGTTCTTGCCGTCGAACAGGCTCGGGTCCTTGACGCGGTAGAACAGCTGGCTGTTCTCGAACTTGTCGATGCCGTCGACCTTGATCGTGCGCGCCTGGAACGAACCGACGCCGGCCGCGATGAAGATGGTCTTGGTGATGAACTGGGTACCGGTCGAGGTCTCGACGTTGAAGCGCTGGTCTTCGCGGCGCTGCACGGTCGTGACTTCCTGGCCCAGGTGGAAGGTCGGCTCGAACGGCTCGATCTGCTTGAGCAGGTTGTCGGTCAGTTCCTGGCCGGTGCACACCGGCACGGCCGGGATGTCGTAGATCGGCTTGTCCGGGTACAGTTCCACGCACTGGCCGCCGACGGCCGGCAGCGAATCGATCACGTGGGCTTTGATCTCCAGCAGGCCAAGTTCGAACACCTGGAACAGGCCAACCGGGCCTGCGCCGATGATCACGGCATCGGCTTCGATGGCGCCGGCAAAGGAACTGTTGGGAGCGATGGTGCCCACTTCGGGCGTGGCGCTGATAGTCATGGTTCTGGAATATTCCTGTCGATAATTTTTTGGCGGCTAGTCGAGGCGGACAACAGCGCTCGCACCGCTGGCGTAGCGCGCTAGTGTGCCACGATTGCGGCAGGTTTGCCGGGACCGGCCCCGGCGCAGCCCGGACAATACCGGGCCAGCCGATGAACGATTAGCGGGCCAGTTCGCCCAGCTTGTCCTTGACGTCCTTCCACTCTTCGGCGTCGGGCAGGGCAGGCTTGGTCTTGGTGATCGACGGCCAGTTGCGCGCCAGGTCGACGTTGATCTTGATGAATTGCTGCTGGTCCGACGGCACGTCTTCTTCCGCGTAGATCGCATTGACCGGGCACTCAGCCACGCACACGGCGCAGTCGATGCACTCGTCCGGGTCGATCACGAGGAAATTCGGGCCTTCCCGGAAGCAATCTACCGGGCATACATCCACGCAATCGGTGTAGCGGCAACGGATGCACGATTCGGTAACAACGTGGGTCATAACAATCCTATCAATACGTTTTCAAGGCCCCCGGCCGAAAGCGGCGGCATGTGATGTGAGTGGGGATTCGCCGGGCATGGCAAAGCACTGTATTTTAGGGCAATTCTGCGCCTACGACAAATCGAGCTTATACACAATACACATAAGCAAATGTGATGTGCATGCCCGGCAAGGGGCGGATCTTGCTGGAAATTTAAGCGCCCGCGCGCAGGTTCGCGAGCAGGGCCGGCCAGCCGGCATGGTCGAAGCCGCCGGCCTCGTGCAGCACGACTGTGCGGCAGCGCCGGCCATCGTCGGCGGTGATTTCCCAACGGATCAGGTCGGCGCCGGCGGCCGCGGGCAGCGCCGCCTCGAAAAAGTCGAGCTGCTCGAGCAGCGCCTCGATCGCGGCGCCGTCGCTGCGGCAGCCGGTATCGAGTTCGAAGCAGTCGCTGCGGTCGGCAAAGCCGCCGCTGGTTCTGGCGGTGATTTTCATTCAGATATCAGCCAGGACGCCGGCGGGCAGGGCGCCGGGCGGCATGCCGCCGGTGGGCGCGGGTTGCGTGGGCGCCGGGTCGAGCACGGCCAACGCAGCGATTTCGGTGGTGACGGCGGCGCCGTCGCTGGTCGCGGCCGTGGTGCTGACGGCGACGCCGGCCAGCATCGCCCCCGTGGTTGGCTGGCCGGCGCCGGCCGGACCCGAGCGGCCATGCGCGGCGCACCAGCGCGCCAGCGCCTGTGTCTCGGCCTCGAGCACGCGTTCGGCGTCGTAGTACTCGGACAGGTTCATGGTGCCGCAGCAGGCGCGGCGGTCCTGGCGCGCGCCGGGCGCGTCGCTGACGCAGGCGGCCAGACGCAGGCCGGGCGGATGCGGTTGGCCGGCCAGCGAGGCGGCCAGTTCAGCCGGCACCGCGAGCACTTCGCGCTGGACGAAACGGTCGCGGATGAAAGCCGTATATGCGGCCGGCTTGCCGTCTTCCCGGCAGATGCGCAGCATCTCGTTGGCGACGTCGGCGTAGGTGGCGGCGCTTTCCGGCGCGGCGATCAGCGCGCGCAGCAGCAAGCCGCGCAGCCAGGCGGCGCTGCGGTGCAGGACGCTGGCGCAATCCTCGAACGCGGGCTGGCGCTCGAACGCGAATACGTCGGCGAGGATGTCGTAGACCGCGCCGGTGAACACCTGCGAGATCGCATGCACCTCGGTGGCGGCCTGCGACAGCGTCAGGTCGTTGTCGGCATTGCGCAGACCATTGGTGTTGCCGAGCGCCAGGCCGAACTGTTCGGCGATGTCGGCCAGAAAAGTCTTGTCGTGCAACCGGGCCTTGGTCTGGGCCACCACGGCGTCGCACTGGTCGAGCTGGGACAGCGCCAGGAAGATCGCGGTCAGGTCGCCGAAGGATTCATGCAGGCCGCCGGTCTGGGGCGGGTTGTCGGCGTTCAGCCATTGCGGCTTGATGCCGTCGAGTACGGCGTGGCCGGTCTCGTGCGACACGATGTCGAACGAGCGGCAGGTATAGATGCGGACAGACTGGTCCGGCGCCGCGCCGGCGCTGCCGTCGGCCTGGGCAAAGTCGCCGAACTTCAGGCAACACTGCGAGCGGCTGTAAAAGGCGTTCATCACGTTCGGCAGGCCGTAGGGGTGAATTTGCAGCGGCGAGGTGTCGACGCTGCTGTTCCATTGCCAGGGCAGCGGCATCTCGGTGCCGGCCGAGGACAGCGCGCGCTGGTACATCGTGAGCGTCTGGCGCACCACGGCGAAGGTGTGGACGGCATCGAACTGCGGCGTGTCGGGCATGGTGACGAAGTCGCCGAAGGCGTTCGGCTCGACCATCGGGATGCCCGGATCCTTGATCTCGATGCGGGCGTCGCGCGGCCCGGCCAGCACCACGCCGGGCAAAAACGCCTTGCGCGTGCCGATCTCGGACACCGACGGATCCTGCTTCCACATCAGGACGCGTGCGCCGAAAGCATAGGGCAGCGGTACGTCACCCGGCTGTCCATCGCCGGCGCCGCCGGACGGCGCCGGGTCGGCTGGGCGCGGCGGGCCGGGCTGGTCGAGCAGCTTGGCGGCTTTGCGGTGCTGGCGGTAGGGGGCGGTCGGCATCGGCACGAAGCCGAGCGGCGGGACGGTGGGCGATTCCATGCGCATGCTCCTGGTATAGACCTGATCTATCGCATGGTCGCCGCTTGCCCGAAGTGGATCTTGAGAGGGATCAATTGCTCAGATACATGAGGGCAATTAGTTGCATTAAATTCATTGAAATTGAGTGTCGGAAATCCTTACACTTGCCGCGTGTAATTATTTCTTGATTTCATTGATGTTGAGCAGAATCAATAACTTACCGATGCTGGCACGGAAGCTGCTTATAGGAAATTATCCAAAGGGAATGTCCCCGACTAACAAGGAAAACGAAAATGCGTGCAATGATCAAAGCTCTGGTAGGTACCGCAATCACCGTCGCAGCCCTGTCGGCTCATGCGGATACCCAACTGTTCAATTGGCAGCTGCACCTGCCGGATGGCTCGACCGTCCTGGACATCAACCAGCTCGGCTTCAACGGCGAAAGCTTCGTCAAGAACAGCGGCTTTGGTCAAGGTGACAGCTTCACCTTCACCGACAACGGCATCTTCAACATCACCACCAAGAACGCCGGCACCACGCTGTTCGGCGCCACCGGCCAGCTGACCGGCGACTTCCAGGGTGGTAAGGGTACCGGCAGCATCAGCAGCAAGTCGATCACCTTCACCGAAGGCGGCGTCCTGAACATCTATTACAACACCGCCAAGAGCTACGACAGCGTCGGCGCAACCGCCGCCAACCGCGACGGCGCGGCGACCGGCACCCTGATCGCTACTTTCAAGCAACTGGCTGGCGGCGGCGGTGCGATCAATGCAGACGGCACGCCGAACAGCAACGGCCAGCTGACCCTGAACTTCCAGTCGACCTTCTTCGCACCGGGCGTGTTCACCGATGCCAACGGCAAGGCGCTGCCGACCGGCTGGACCATCGGCTTCGTGACCTCGAACGCCTCGGAAGATCTGGGCAATGCCTCGAACGCCACCGCGCGCGAAACCCTGAGCGGTTCGGCCACCACCAAGAACAACCCGCCGGCTTACTTCTACGTCAGCAACGGCGGCCAGCTGAAGCTGGTCAACGTGCCGGAACCGGCATCGCTGGCGATCTTCGGCGCCGGCCTGATGGGCCTGGCTGCTCTGCGTCGCCGCAAGTCGAACTGATTCGACGCCTCGGCAGCACCCGAAAAAACCGGCTTCGGCCGGTTTTTTTACGCCCCTGGCATTGACGGTCTGGAGCTGGCATCATGGCGGGCTGTGCTTTTGTAATCGAATTCAGAGAGGATAGCCGAATGGCCGAAATCAGCATTAACCAGCCCCACAGCCTGAATCCGGACGCCGCGCGCGCAGCGGCGCAGAAGGTGGCGGACAAGTTGTCGTCGGATTATGGATTGACGTGCAAGTGGGACGGCGACGTGCTGCAGTTCGAGCGCGCCGGCGTGGATGGCACGCTGACGCTCGGCGCGCGCGATGCGCGGCTCGACATCAAGCTGGGATTCATGATGAGCGCGTTCGCGCCCACCATCGAGCAGAAGGTGGCGGACAATATGCGCAAGGTGTTTGCGTAGTCAGTCTTTCAGTTCGGCGATCAGGTCGACGTACTGCTGCTGCGCGTCGTCCTGCGACGTGCCTTTCAGGGCCGCCCAGGCATCGTACTTGGCGCGGCCGACCATGTCGGTAAAGCCAGGGCGTTCGCCGCTGACGTCGCCGTTCGCGCCTTGCTTGAACAGCGCATAGATCTTCAGTAGCGTCATGTTGTCGGGGCGTTCCGGCAGGTTCTTCGAATCGATCTGGGCCTGGGCGAATTGGTCTTGCAAACTCATGGTGACTCCTTGATAGACGGTCAATACTTCGGCCATCTTAGCGCATCTCGCCGGAATCACCCCTGAGTTGCATGGATTTTAGAGGGAACGCTCAGACGCCCAGCAGTTCGACGTCGAAAATCAGCGTCGCGTTCGGCGGAATCACGCCACCGGCGCCGCGTGCGCCGTAGCCCAGGCTGGCCGGGATGATCAGGCGACGCGCACCGCCGACCTTCATGCCTTGCACGCCTTCGTCCCAGCCCTTGATCACGTGACCGGCGCCCAGCGGGAACTGGAACGGGTCGTTGCGGTCTTTGCTCGAGTCGAACTTGGCGCCGGCGCTGCCGTCGTCGTTGTGCAGCCAGCCGGTGTAGTGCACGGTGACGTACTGGCCTGCCTTGGCTTCATCGCCGCTGCCGACGACGGTATCTTCGTATTGCAGACCGGAATTGGTGGTATTGGTGGACATGGTGTTCCCTTTGTTAAGTCGAACGGCGATTGTAATGCAAGGCATGACAAAGCACTATTGACGCTTTGATCACGCTCTAGACGACTGTGTTGCAGCGGCGCGCCAAAACGCACATTTGTATGTACTCGGTCATCGCCCGGTCAAAGTTTCCCCGTAGAATTACCGTTTTCGTTCACCAAGTCCTCGCTGCCATGTCGCGCCGTCTCTCCAAGCTCGTCCTCTCCGCTTTCTGTTCGCTGTTCGCCGTCCAGGCCGCCGATGCGAACGTGGTCGTGGTCCTGAATTCGCGCGACGCCACCGTGCAGCTGCTCGACCAGGCGACCGGCGCCGACAACGGCACCTTCGCGGTCGGCAAGGAGCCGCATCACCTGATGGCGACGCCGGACAACAAGTCGCTGATCGTGGCCAGTTCGGTCGGCAACGAACTGATCTTCCTCGACCCGCTCAGCGGCAAGGTGCAGCGCCGCCTGGCGGACGTGCTCGACCCGTACCAGATCGGCTTTTCGCCGGACCAGAAGTATTTCGTGGCGACCGCGCTGCGCCTGGACCGGGTCGACATCTATCAATACGTGAACGACAAGCTGGTGCTGGCGCATCGCATCCCGATGGGTCGCATGCCCAGCCACATCGCCTTCGACGCGGGCAGCACCACCGCCTTCATCACGCGCCAGGACAGCGACCAGGTCAGCGCGATCGACCTGAAAACCGGCGCGGTCAAGTGGACCCTGCCGGTCGGGCGCCTGCCGGCCGGCATCGTCATGACGCCGGACGACAAATACCTGCTGGTCGGGATCATGGGCGAAGACTACGTCGACGTGATCGACTGGCGCACGCAAAAAAGCGTCAAGCACATCAAGACCGGCAAGGGCGCCCACAACTTCCGCGCGGTCGGCGACAAGCGCCACGTGTTCGTCTCGAACCGCGTGCAGAACTCGATCAACATCATCGACCAGAACACGCTGGAAAACGTCGGCATGATCCCGGTGCCGGGCGGCCCGGATTGCATGGAGCTGACGAACGACGGCAAGACGCTCTGGGTGACGCTTCGCTGGATCAAGAAGGTCGCCGTGATCGACGTGGCCAGCCGCAAGGTCTTGAAACTGATCCCGGTCGGCCGTTCGCCGCACGGTGTGTTCTTCGCCAACTCGGCGCCGCGCCTGTGATCCGGATTACCTTCCTGAAGCGCACCGCGGCGCTGCTGGCGGCCTCGCTGTTCGGCGCCACCGGTGTCGGCGCCGATGCCGACGCGCGCGCGCTTGCCGAGCCGGTCAACAAGGCGCCGGCCGCCTGCCGCGGCACGATCTACCTGACCTTCGACACCGGCAGCCAGTCGCAGGCCGAGCTGATCGCGGGCACGCTGCACAAGCACGACGTCAAGGCGACGTTTTTCCTGGCCAACGAAAAGACCGTGCGCGGCGATTGGTCGCTCGATCCGTCCTGGTCTGCGTTCTGGAAGGCGCGGGTGGCCGAGGGGCATGCGCTCGGCAGCCATACTTTTGACCACGTGTACTTCCAGCGCGACTTGCCGGATGGCCGCATCGTCGTGAAACCGCAGTTCGGCGACCATGGCGGCAAGCTGGAAACCTGGACCCAGCAGCAGTACTGCGACGAGATCCGCCGCGTCGACGCGCGCTTTACCGAACTGACCGGGCGCCACATCGACCCGTATTTCCGCACGCCGGGCGGCCACACTTCGCCGAATATCCTGAAGGCGGTGGCGAGCTGCGGCTACAAGCACGTCGGCTGGGCGCCGGCCGGCTTTTCCGGCGACGAGACGCCGAGCAGCCGGTTTTCCAACGCGCTGCTGCTCGAGCGCGCGCTCGCCAAGCTCAAGGACGGCGATATCTTCATGGCCCACATGGGCATCTGGTCGCGCAAGGACCCGTGGGCGCCGGCCGACCTGGAACCCTTGATCGTCGGCCTCAAGCAAAAAGGCTTTTGTTTCGCTACACTGCATGCCCATCCGGACACTCAGTTAGGGACAACGAAGCCGCAATGATCCAGACTTTCCTCGATTGGTTCGCCGCCCTGCAGGGCTGGTTGTTCGAGACCGTAGTCCAGCCGGCCATGTTTGCCGCCGGCATGGGCGAATACATCGAAGACGCCTTCGACGGCGTCGAATGGTTCCTGCTGGGCGCCTGCGAACTGGCCGCGCTGTACCTCGTGCTGCGCCCGCTCGAAGCCGTCATTCCGGCGCAGCGCCTCGATGACGATCCCGGCGCCAGAACGCGCGCCCGGCGCGCGCGCTGGAACGATTTTCTCTACACGCTCGTGCATCGCCTCGGCCTGTTCAGCATGGCGGTATTCTTCACGCTCGACCCGCTGATGGACCGCGTGGCTGGCGCCTTGCGCATGGAAGGCGTGCATCCGTTCGACCTCGATGCGCTGTTCTCCAGCTTCCACCCGCTCGCCGCTTTCCTGCTGTACCTGGTCGTGCTCGACTTCTTCGATTACTGGTTCCATCGCGGCCAGCACAGATTCCGCTGGTGGTGGGCGCTGCACAGCCTGCACCACAGCCAGCGCGACATGAATCTGTGGAGCGACGACCGGAATCACCTGCTGGATGACTTGCTGCGCGACCTGACGATGGCTTGCATCGCGCTGGCGATCGGCGTGGCGCCTTCCCAGTACGTGCTGCTGGTGTCGGTATCGCGTGCGCTGCAAAGCCTGCAGCATGCGAACGTGCGCATCCATTTCGGCCGCTTCGGCGAGCGCCTGCTGGTGTCGCCGCGCTTTCACCGCACCCATCATGCAATCGGTATCGGCCACGCCTCGCGCGGGCGCGAGCTGGGCGGCTGCAACTTCGGCGTGCTGCTGCCGGTCTGGGACCAGCTGTTCGGCACCGCCAACTTCGCCCCGGGCTGGCAGAGCACCGGCGTGATCGATCAGTTCGAGCGCATCGGCGCCGATGGATCGACGCGCGCGGCGCGCGACTACGGCCGCGGTTTCTGGCGCCAGCAGTGGCTCGGCCTGGTGCGCCTGGCCGAAGCATTTGGACGCAAGACCGCATGATGCGCCCGATCGCCATTGCCTTTGGCCGGGCGCTGCGTTCTCAGTTCACCGGGCGCATGTTGATGTTGTCGGTGGTGCCGCTGCTGATGTCGCTGGCGCTGTGGGGCGGCCTGCTGTACACCGGCATGCAGCCGCTGCTCGACTGGCTGCAAGGCCTGTTTGCCGAGTACGGCCTGTTCGAGACCAGCTCCAGCGTGCTCGCCACGCTCGGCCTGGGTTCCTTGAAAGTGGTTGCCGTGCCGCTGGTGGCGATGCTGGTGCTGCTGCCGCTGATGATCATCACCTCGCTGCTGTTCATCGGCGTGGGCGCCATGCCGGCCATCGTGCGCCACGTCAGCCGCGTGCAATTCCCGACGCTGGAACGGAAAGAGGGCGGCAGCTTCCTCGGCAGCCTGGGCGTGAATTTGTCGGGCATCGTGCTGTTCGCGCTGCTCTGGCTGGTGACGCTGCCGCTGTATGCGCTGGCGCCGCTGGCGCTGGTGGTGCAGGCGCTGCTGTGGGGCTGGCTGACCGCGCGCGTGATGAGCTACGACGCGCTCTCGATCCACGCCAGCCGCCAGGAGCGCCAGACCATCGTGCGCACGCGCCGGCGCCATCTGCTGCTGATCGGCACCGTGTCGGGCCTGCTCGGCGCGCTGCCGGGCGTGGCCTGGATCGGCGGGGCGCTGATCTCGGTGGTGCTGTTCCCGGTGCTGGCGGTGCTGTCGATCTGGATGTACCTGATCATCTTCATCTTCACCGGCTTGTGGTTCCAATACTACTGCCTGCAGGCGCTGGCCGAGCTGCGCGCCGACGCCGGCGACGTCAGCAAAATCTGAGCCGCGCCTGAGCCTCGTGCGCGCCCGCGCCCGCGCGTGCGCGGCGGCGCATGCAGGCGCTTCGTGGCACACTGTGCAGTCCTCATGTCCTCCTGGAGTGCGCAATGGCATTCGGCCTCATCATCATCGGCGACGAGATCCTGTCCGGCAAACGCAGCGACAAGCACCTGCCCAAGGTGATCGAACTGCTGGCCGAACGCGGCTTGCAGCTGGCCTGGGCCGAAGTCGTCGGCGACGACCCGGCGCGCATCACCGCCGTCCTGAAGCGCACGCTGGCCGGCCCCGACATCGTGTTTTCCTGCGGCGGCATCGGCGCCACGCCGGACGACCACACGCGCCAGTGCGCCGCCGCGGCGCTCGGCGTGCCGCTCGAACTGCATCCGGAAGGCAAGCGCCTGGTGCAGGAGCGCATCCTGGACAGCGCACGCGACGAAGGCGTCGAAGCCGACCTGGCTTCCCCCGACAACCTGCATCGCCTTAAAATGGCGGAGTTTCCGCAAGGCGCGGCGCTGATTCCGAACCCGTACAACAAGATTCCCGGCTTCACCGTCTCTCATCACCACTTCGTGCCGGGCTTCCCGGTCATGGCCTGGCCGATGATCGCCTGGGTGCTGGACACCCATTACGCCGACCTGTTCCACAAGGTGGCCCACCTCGAGCGCGCGCTGCTGGTCTATGGCCAGGCCGAGTCGACGCTGACGCCGCTGATGGAGCGGCTCGAGACGCGCTATCCCGGCGTGCGCGTGTTCAGCCTGCCGAGCGTGGGCGACGCCCAAACCCGCCGCCACATCGAACTCGGCGCGAAAGGCGAGCCGGATCAGGTCGCCGCGGCCTTTGCCGACATGACCGCAGAACTGGATCGTTTGGGCGCCGAATACCAGGCGTTGTAGGGCGGGTACGCTCCAGCAAACTGAGCCGTTGTTTTTTTGCGAAAATAAAACGAGGACGTCAAAAAACAGCCAAAGTGACGTCTGTATTTCACATCGATGTGGTGGAATGATATCCAGAAGCAGGGTGATCAGCAGTAAGATTGAATTGCCCTTGCGCAACATCGTCACGACCTGATGCAAGCCGGAATGCGGCGGGAAGTGCAGCAGATTGATTCAAACCGGTTGAGCCATCATGGAAAGTAAACGCCGTCTCGCACGGCCCCGCCTCGTCGCCCCCGTCCTTGCTCGCACGCTGCGCCGCATCCGCGGCCTGGCCCCGGGGAGGCTTATTCACGCGCAACCCGCCCTTGCCGGTATGCCGATCCTGGCCGCCGTGCACGACGCGCCGGTGCGCCCGACTCTGCCCCAGTCGACGCCGCCGGACGACGAGCTGCCGCTCGGCGCGTCCGATGCCGAGCCGCCGCCTCAAGAGCCGCCGGCCAAGCCGCGGCGGCGCTGGCGCAAGCTCAAGCGTTCGCTGCTGGTGCTGTTCCTGCTGGCGATCGCCGCCGGTTCCGGCCTGGCGGTGTACGAAAGCCGCACCTCGACGCTGCAGGCGCGCTTCTTCGCCGACCTGGCGCAAAAGCTGCGCTACCGCGTCGAAGCCGGGCCGAGCGATGCGATCCGCTTCCCGCAGGCCAGCCCCTACGACGACCGTCTCGGCTACTCGAACCTGCCGAACTACCTCGCCAAGCTGAAACAGCGCGATTACGAGATCGTGGCGCAGGCGCGCATGTCGCCCAAGATGCTCGAGCTGGCCGACCACGGCCTGTACCCGACCTACCACGAGAAGATCCGCGCCGGTCTCGACATCCTCGACTACAGCGGCCAGCCGCTGTTCTCGGCGCGCTTCCCGGAGCGGCTGTACGGCAAGTTCGACGAGGCGCCGGGCATGCTGGTCAAGAGCCTGCTGTACATCGAGAACCGCGAGCTGCTCGACACCACCTACCCGAAGCGCAACCCGGCGGTGGAATGGGACCGCTTTTCAAAAGCCGTGTTCGACAAGATCGTGCACTCGCTGCACCTGGGCGGGGGCGGGCGCGTCGCCGGCGGCTCCACGCTGGCCACCCAGATCGAAAAATACCGCCATTCGCCGGAAGGCCGCACCGCCTCGACCACCGAGAAGCTGCGCCAGATGGTGTCGGCCACGATCCGTTCCTACCAGGACGGCGAGAACACCACCGGCACCCGCCAGCGCATCGTGCTCGAGTACCTGAACTCGGTGCCGCTGTCGGCCAAGCTCGGCTACGGCGAAGTGAACGGCATCGGCGACGGCATGTGGGTCTGGTACGGGCGCGACTTCGCCGAGGTCAACCGCATCCTCTCGAGCAACGCGGTGACGCCCGAATACGCACTGGTGTACAAGGAAGCGCTGTCGCTGATGATCGCGCAGCGCCGTCCGGCGTATTACCTGGGCGCCGGCGAGAAGGACCTGGAAACCCTGACCAACTCGCACCTGCGCGTGCTGGCGCAGAACGGCATCATCTCGACCGAACTGCGCGACGCCGCGCTGGCGGTCGTGCTGCACCCGGCGCTCGGCTCGGGCGTTGCGCCGCCGCCGGCCAACACCTTCGTTACGCGCAAGGCGGCCAACGCGGTGCGCAATCACCTGTCGACGCTGCTGGGCGACCCGCGCCTGTACAACCTCGACCGTCTCGACCTGTCGGTGCAGACCACGTTGAACGGCGACGCCGAAAAAGCCGTCACGGCGGCCCTGCGCAAGCTGAACGACACCCAGGCAGCGATCGATGCCGGCCTGACCGGCAAGGGCTTGCTCGGCAACGGCGACCCGGCCAAGGTCGTGTACAGCTTCACGCTGATGGAACGCGGCGACAAGGTCAACTACCTGCGCGTGCAGACCGATAACTACGACCAGCCGCTCGACATCAACGAGGGCGCCAAGCTCGATCTCGGCTCGACCGCCAAGCTGCGCACGCTGACCACCTACCTCGACATCGTCGACCAGCTGCACAAGCGCTTCGAGCCGATGAGCAAAGCCGAGCTGAACAAGGCCGTGGTCGATCCGAAGGACCGGCTGAGCCAGTGGGGCGTCGACTACTTCAAGGCCTTGCCGGACGGCGCCGACCGCGGCCTGAAACCGATGCTGGCGGCGGCGATGGAGCGCAAGTACTCGGGCAACCCGGGCGAAGCCTTCTTCACCGGCGGCGGCGTGCACATCTTCGGCAACTTCAGCCACACCGACGACAGCCGCATCCTGACCGTGCAGGAAGGTTTGCAGAACTCGACCAACCTGCTGTTCGTGCGCCTGATGCGCGACGTGGTGCGCTACTACATGTTCCAGCTGCCGGGCTCCTCGGCCCAGCTGCTGGCCGACGCCGACGACCCGCGCCGCGCCGAGTACCTGTCGCGCTTCGCCGACCGCGAAGGCAAGGATTTCCTGGCGCGCTTCTGGAACAAGTACCGCGGCCACACGCCGGACGAGATCGTCCAGCTGCTGCTGCAGGGCGTGCGCCCGAGCGCGCCCAAGCTGGCGGCGGTCGAGCGCACGATCGCGCCGGAAGCCACCCAGGCCCAGTTCGGCGCCTTCCTGCACGCCAACCTGGAGTCGGCCGCCGAGGTCGACGAAGACAGGGTCGCCGAGCTGTACGCGAAATACGACCCGCAGCAGATGTCGCTGGCCGACCGCGGCTACATCGCATCGGTGCACCCGCTCGAGCTGTGGCTGGTCGGCTACCTGCGCCAGCATCCGAAGGCCGGCTGGGACGAAGTCGTCGGCGCCTCGACCAAGCAGCGCCAGGAAGTGTATTCGTGGCTGTTCAAGACGCACCGCAAGCATGCGCAGGACAAGCGCATCGCCGGCCTGCTCGAAGTCGAAGCCTTCCTCAAGATCCACGCCCAGTGGAAGAAGATGGGCTATCCGTTCGATTCGCTGGTGCCCTCGTACGCGACCACGCTGGGCGCCTCGGCCGACCGTCCGATCGCGCTGGCCGAGCTGATGGGCATCCTGGTCAACGGCGGCGTGCGCAAGCCGACCGAACGCCTCGACTCGCTGCACTTCGCCAAGGACACGCCGTACGAAACCCTGGTCAAGCGCAAGCAGGATCCGCGCAGCGAGCAAGTGCTCGATCCGGAAGTTGCGCACGCCGTCGTGCATGCGATCCAGGGCGTGGCCCAGGTCGGCACCGCCAAGCGCGTCAAGCAGGCTTTCGTCAAGGAAGACGGCAGCGTGATCATGGTGGGCGGCAAGACCGGTACCGGCGACCAGCGCTTCGACGTGTTCGGCGCCGGCCACCGCCTGATCGAGTCGCGTTACGTGAACCGTTCGGCCACGTTCGTGTTCAACATCGGCGAGCGCTTCTTCGGCACCATGACTGCTTACGTGCACGGTCCGCAATCGGCCAACTACGACTTCACCAGCGCGCTGCCGGTGCAGTTGCTGGTCAACCTCGGCCCAAGCCTGATGCCGATGATCGAGAAGACCCAGACCGTGCTGGTGCCGGACGCGCACGCGACGCCGACCATGGCGGCGGCGGCGCAAAAAGCCGCGGCGGCCGAGGCGGCAGCCCGTGCCGCGGCCGCGCCGACGGACGACGTGGCGCGTGACCAGGTTCAATCGGAAGCGGCGCCGACCGATGCGGCGGAGGACGCCGCAACGCCGGCAGCGTCGGTGCCTGCGCCTGCGCCTGCTGCAGCGCCGGCCAAGCCCGCCAAGCCCGCCAAGCCTGCCAAGCCGGCGGACGAGGACAAGCCGGTTAAACCTGTTAAGCCGGCGGCGGAGGGCGCCGCCGCAGCTGCGCCGAAACCGCATCCGAAGGCCGAAGCCACCGCCAAAGCGGAAGGCGCCGCCAAATCTGACAGCGCCACCAAAGCGGAGCCGCGAGCCAAGCCGGCCAAGCCGCTCGACGCCGATTCCAAGCCGTCGCGTCAGAAACCGGCCGCGGTCGAGGAAGTGCTGCAGTGACGTGAGAGCGCCGCGTCTGCGCAAGTTCAGCCTGGTGTCGCTGCGCGACCTGCTGGTCGCCGTCGCGCCCACCGCCGTGCTGGTGGCGATCGCCTGTGCGGTCGCCTATTTCATCGTCGATCCGGAGCCGCCGCGCCGCGTGGTGCTGGCGACCGGCCAGGACAACAGCGCCTACGAGGAATTCGGCCGCAAGTACGCGGCGGTGCTGGCGCGCGACGGCATCCGCGTCGAGCTGCGTCGCTCGCTCGGCTCGGCCGACAACCTGCAACGCCTGAAAGACGGCCAAGTCGACATCGCCTTCGTGCAGAGCGGGTCGACCGGCGCTGCCCAGGCAAGCGCAGCTACCATGGCTGCCCCGGCCGCGAAGCCCGAGCTGGTCTCGCTGGGCAGCCTGTTCACCGAGCCGGTCTGGCTGTTCCTGCGCACGCCCGATAAAAGCAAAGCGGCGCTGCGCAACCTGACCCAGCTGAAGGGCTTGCGCATCAACCTCGGCCCCGAGGGCACCGGCGTGCCGCAGCTGTTCCGCCAGCTGCTGGCAGCCAACAAGGTCGAGCCGGGCGACTTGCAGATATCGAAGCTCGAAAATACGCCGGCCACGATGGCGCTGCTGAACGGGCAGATCGACGGCCTGGTGTTCAGCTCGGCGCCGGAAGCGCCGCTGATTCAGATGCTGCTGCAGACGCCGGGCATTGCGCTGTTCGACTTCCGCCAGGCCGAAGCCTACACGCACCGTTTGCCCTTCCTGACCCACGTGGTGCTGCCGCGCGGGATCGTCGACCTCGGGCGCGACCTCCCGGCTCAGGACTTCCAGCTGATCGCGCCGACCGCGACGCTGGTGGCGCGCTCGAGCCTGCATCCGGCGCTGATCGATGAATTCGTCAAGGCCGCCACCGAGATCCACGGCGGCGCCGGCTGGTTCCAGCAGCAGGGCCAGTTTCCGTCGCCGCGCTACAGCGAGATCCCGGTTGCGCGCGAGGCCGCCAAGTACTATCGCGACGGTCCGCCGTTCCTGCAGCGCTACTTGTCGTTCTGGTTGGCCAACCTGTTCGACCGCTTGTGGGTGGTCGTGGTGGCGCTGGCCGCGCTGGTGATTCCCTTATCGAAAGTGGTGCCGCCGCTGTACGCCTGGCGCGTGCGCTCGCGCGTGTACCGCTGGTACGGCCAGTTGCGCGCAGTCGAACTGGCGGTGGAGAGCGCCCCCGAGGCACGCCGCACCGAGGTGCAGGCCGAGCAGCTGAAGCGCCTGGACGACATCGAGCGGCGCGTGAATCATATCTCGATCCCGCTGGCCTACGCCGATGCGCTGTACGGCCTGCGCAGCCACATCAACCTGGTGCGCCAGCGCGTGCGCGCGGCGCCGCAGCGGCGCGCGGAAGACCTGTAGGCGAGGGCGCCCTCAGGGCACGATCTTCACCACCGCATTACCGGAGGTAACGTACAGCATACCGTTGGCGTCGACCGCGATGCCGGCGACGTTGGCCAGCGAGCCTGGCAGGCCGCCGGTGACCAGCGCATTGCTCCCTGCGCGGCCCGCCAGGGTGCTGGTGACGCCGTCGACGGTGATCTTGCGGATGGTGTTGTTGCGCGCGTCGGCGGCGTACAGCGTGCCATCCTTGTCGACGGTCAGCGCCACGAGCTGGCCGAAGCTCGCGACGCCGGATGCGCCGTCGGCCGCGCCGACGGCGCCGCTTGCGCCCGCCAGGTGGGTTAGCACGTTGGACCCGGCCCTGGCGTAGCTGACGGTGTTGTTCAGGTCGGCCACGTTGGCCACACGGTTGCTGTCGACGGCGATGCCGCGCGGCGCCAGCGTGTTGGACTCGACACCAAGGCCATAGTCGAAAGCGTTGCCTTGTTCCAGATAGGCGGGCGTGGCTAGGCGATTGTTGTTGACTGCAAAGCGGCGCGTATCGACGCTGGTGGTCACGAACAGGTTGCCGGACGCGTCGACCGCGATGCCGGCCGGCTGGGACCGCTTGTCGTTGCCGAGCGCGGTGCCAGCCAGCGTGGTTACCACAGCTGTTGGCGTGATCTTGCGGATTACGTAGGCATCGGTGACGAACAGGTTGCCACCCGAGTCGATCGCGATCGCGGTCGGATCGGCAAAGGCGGCGTTGGCGCCGGTGCCGTCGCGAGTCACGCTCAAGCCGCTCCCGGCAAAGGTGGCCACCGTGCCGTCTGGTGTGATCTTGCGGATCAGGCGGTTGCCCTCGTCGGCCACGTACAGGTTGCCGGCGGCGTCGACCGCGATGCCGCGCGGCGTGTCGAAGCGCGCCGCACTACCCTTGCCATTGACGCTGGCGTTCTGGACGGCAGCGCCTGCCAAGACCGTGATGCCGCTGCTCGGGCTGGAGTTTCCACCGTTGCCGCCGCCGTCATCGGCCGTCTTGGGCTTGGGCCCACCCGGCCCGCAGGCGCTCAGCGCACCGGCGCAAACCAGCGCAAGCGCCATGCACGTGAAGCTTACGCGCATGCGCGCGCGGGAGGACGACGAGTAACGGCTCATGCAAGGCTCCGGGGAATAAAAGTCAGCAGCGATGCTAGCACGCCATAGGTCTTATATTGTCAGCAATTTTCACGGCTGAGAAAGCCGTCGTCACTGCGTCACGATCTCGACAATCGCGTCGCCGGAATTCGCATACGGCGTGTGAATCAGGCGCCGACCCAGGGCAGGCCGGCCTTGCACCAGCCGCCGACCGTCTTGCGGTGGCCGTCGGCGTCGCGGTCGCCCTCGAACCCTTCCAGGATGTCGAAGGCATTACCGTAGCCGAGCTCGGTTGCCACGCGCGCCGCATGGCGCGAGCGCACGCCCGAACGGCACAGGAACAGCAGCACCTCGTCCTTGTCGGCGACCTGCTGCAGCTGGCCGGCGAAGTCCGGGTTGGGGGCGCCGCCCGGGTACAAACTCCATTGGACCGCGCCGTGCTGGCCTTCGGGGATGGCGACGCGCCCGATCCAGTCGCGTTCCGCATTGGTGCGCACGTCCACCAGCTTGACCTTGGGATCGTCCTGCACCAGCGCGAACGCTTCCTGGGGCGTGACTGCGCCAGCATAGGGCAGGCCGGCGCCGCGGCTGCGGGCCTTGTCGAGGATGTCGTCGGTGGTAGTCATTGCTTTCTCCTAGTTGCCATTCTCGGGCTCGCACATTTGGTGCAGCTCGCCTTAACTTGGTGCATACTGGTGCGATTGCACTCCATTGGTGCGTATACATGAGCACGCATCAAACTTGTGCGAATCTTCCGGATGGCTGATTTTACGGGGCATATACGACGCAGATCAACGATTGATTGCTTATTTGCTCATAGTCAAGTGCTGGCATATTTCGTGCATAATCCCGTATGCGCCTGTCGATACGCCGCGTGGCGTTGTCGACACCCCTTTTTCAATTAGGAGATACGAATGGCAAGGACCGCCGCAGACGTAATGCAGATGCTGAAGGACAACGAAGTCAAGTTCGTTGATTTGCGCTTCGCCGATACCCGCGGCAAAGAGCAGCACGTGACCGTGCCCATCTCGCATTTCGACGCCGACAAGTTCGAATCCGGTCACGCCTTCGACGGTTCGTCGATCGCCGGCTGGAAAGGCATCGAAGCATCCGACATGCTGCTGATCCCGGACCCGAATACCGCCAACATCGACCCGTTCATGGAAGAGACCACCGTCTTCATGCAATGCGACGTGATCGAGCCGTCGGACGGCAAGGGCTATGACCGCGACCCGCGCTCGATCGCCAAGCGCGCCGAAGCCTACCTGAAGTCGACCGGCATCGGCGACACCGCATTCTTCGGCCCGGAGCCGGAATTCTTCATCTTCGACTCGGTCCGCTGGAAGATCGACATGTCGGGTTCGTTCGTCAAGATCGATTCGGAAGAAGCGTCCTGGTCGACCGACAAGGAATTCGAAGGCGGCAACAGCGGCCACCGTCCGAGCGTCAAGGGCGGCTACTTCCCGGTCCCGCCGGTCGACAGCTTCCAGGACATGCGTTCGGAAATGTCGCTGATCCTCGAATCGCTGGGCATCCCGGTCGAAGTGCACCACCATGAAGTGGCCGGCGCCGGCCAGATGGAGCTGGGCACCAAGTTCTCGACCCTGGTCGAGCGCGCCGACTGGACCCAGAACCTGAAGTACGTGATCTGGAACGTCGCCCACAGCTATGGCAAGACCGCGACCTTCATGCCGAAGCCGATGGCCGGCGACAACGGCTCGGGCATGCACGTGCACCAGTCGATCTGGAAGGACGGCAAGAACCTGTTCGCCGGCGACGGCTATGCCGGCCTGTCGGAAACCGCGCTGTTCTACATCGGCGGCATCATCAAGCATGCCAAAGCCCTGAACGCGATCACCAACCCGGGCACCAACTCGTACAAGCGCCTGGTGCCGGGCTTCGAAGCGCCGGTCAAGCTGGCTTACTCGGCCAAGAACCGCTCGGCCTCGATCCGCATCCCGCACGTGGCGAACCCGAAAGGCCGCCGCATCGAGACCCGCTTCCCGGATCCGCTGGCCAACGTCTACCTGTGCTTCTCGGCGCTGCTGATGGCTGGCCTGGACGGCATCCAGAACAAGATTCACCCGGGCGAAGCCGCGACCAAGGACCTGTACCACCTGCCGCCGGAAGAAGACAAGCTGATCCCGACCGTGTGCGCCTCGCTGGAAGAAGCGCTGGACGCCCTGAACAAGGACCGCGAGTTCCTGACCCGCGGCGGCGTGTTCAGCGACAGCATGATCGACGCTTATCTCGAGCTGAAGATGAACGAAGTGCAGCGTCTGCGCATGACCCCGCACCCGGCCGAGTTCGACATGTACTATTCCTCGTAATTTGTAGAGGAGGGTGGAGCGCTTGCAGGGCTGGCATGCCAACGCTGCAAGCTGTATCCACACGGTAACAAAAACGCGGGGAAAGCCAGCTGGCCTCCCCGCGTTTCCATTTGGATGCGGTATAGTCGAACGATTCCAATCACCGCCCGACAGGGCGTCGACCGACTGATGCGAATGACAAGGAGCAGCTACCCGGCACTGGCGCTGGCGCTGGCGTGCGCACTGGCCCACGCGGGCGCGCGCGCGGATTCGACCGTTTACAAATGCGTCGACAAGAGCGGCCGCGTCGAGTTCACCGACGTCAACAAGCCCGGCTGCAAGGCGCTCGACCTGCCCGGCTACATGCCGGCCCCGCGTGCCCCGACACCGTCGGCTGCAGCATCGAGCAGTCCGGCCGCGATCATGCGCCAGGGCGCCAAGCCGGTCGCCAGCCCGGGCAACTTCCCGCGCGTCGACAGCGCTACCCAGCGCGCGCGCGACGACGACCGCCGTGCCATTCTCGACGAGGAATTGCGCGCCGAAGAGCAGAAGCTGGCCGGTCTGAAGCGCGACTTCAACAATGGCGAGCCGGAGCGCCAGGGCAACGAGAAGAACTACGCCAAGTACCAGGAGCGCGTGGCGCAGATGCGCGACGACATCAGCCGCAGCGAAAAGAACATCGAAGCGCTCAGGCGCGAGATATCAAATATCCGATAACACCCCATGAACGAGACCCCGGCCACTCCCCCCGCGCACGAGCGCTTCGCCGGCCTCGACCTGCTGGCATCGAGCGTACTGGTGATCGACTGCACTGGCCACGTGCGCTACGCCAACCCGGCCGCCGAACACTTGCTCGAGGTGTCGGTCAAGTCGCTGTCGCGGCAAAAATTGACCGGCCTGTTCACCAACGGCGACGAACTCGCCGCACTGTGCGAGCAGGCCTTTGCCCACAAATACGCCGACCTGCGCCAGGACCTGACCCTGCATCGTCCCGCGCGCGAACCGCTGCACGTGCACAGCATCGTCAGCGCGGCCGGCGAGCAGGAAGTCGTGATCGAGCTGCGCGAGAACGTGCAGCAGCTCAAACTCGACCGCGAGGAGCGCATCCTCGACCAGAGCCAGGCCAACAAGGAACTAATCCGCAACCTGGCGCACGAGATCAAGAACCCGCTGGGCGGCATCCGCGGCGCGGCGCAACTGCTCGAGCTCGAGCTGCCCGACGCGCACCTGAACGCACTGCGCGAATACACGCAAGTCATCATCAAGGAAGCCGACCGCCTGCAGACGCTGGTCGACCGCCTGCTGGCGCCGCACCGGCGTCCGCACATCGTCGGCGACGTCAATATCCACGAGGTCTGCGAGCGCGTGCGCAGCCTGGTGCTGGCCGAGTTCCCGTCCGGCCTGTCGATCCGGCGCGACTACGACGCCTCGATTCCCGAATTCCGCGGCGACAAGGAACAGCTGATCCAGGCGGTGCTGAACATCGTCCACAACGCCGCCCAGGCCCTGCGCGCGCGCATCGGGCAGGGCGATGCCGAGATCGTGCTGCGCACCCGGGTGGCGCGCCAGATCACGCTGGCCAAGGTTCGTTACGGGCTGGCATTAGATTTGCATATCATCGACAATGGACCGGGCATCGCACCCGAGATCCGCGACCGCATCTTCTATCCGCTCGTCTCCGGGCGCGAAGGCGGCAGCGGCCTCGGGCTGACGCTGGCGCAGACCTTCGTGCAGCAGCACATGGGCCTGATCGAGTGCGACTCCCGGCCTGGACTCACGGACTTCCGCATCATGATCCCGCTGCCATAAGCGGCGGGTGTCGAGTGCGACCGTGGTCCACGATATAACCATCGCGGGAAAGCACGAAACAATGAAACCAATCTGGATTGTCGACGACGACGCATCGATTCGCTGGGTTTTGGAAAAAGCCCTGGCGCGCGAAAACCTGGCCACGCGCAGCTTCGCCAGCGGGCGAGAGGCGCTGGCCGCGTTCGAATTCGAAACGCCGCAGGTGCTGGTGTCGGACATCCGCATGCCGGGCGAATCCGGGCTGGACCTGCTGGCCGCCGTCAAGGAACAGCATCCGGGCCTGCCGGTCATCATCATCACCGCATTTTCCGATCTCGATTCGGCGGTCGCATCATTTCAGGGTGGCGCCTTCGAATACCTGGCCAAGCCCTTCGACATCGACAAGGCGGTCGCACTGATCCGGCGCGCGCTGGAAGAAAGCCTGCGCGAAGCCAGCGTCGACATCGCCCCGAGCGAAACGCCCGAGATCCTCGGCCATGCGCCGGCGATGCAAGAGGTGTTCCGCGCGATCGGACGCCTGTCGCAGTCGAACGTGACGGTTTTGATCACCGGCGAATCGGGCACCGGTAAGGAGCTGGTGGCGCGCGCCCTGCACAAGCACAGCCCGCGCGCGCAACAGCCGTTCATCGCCTTGAATACCGCGGCGATTCCGAAGGACCTGCTCGAATCCGAACTGTTCGGCCACGAGCGCGGCGCCTTCACCGGCGCCCAGGCGATGCGGCGCGGCCGCTTCGAGCAGGCCGAGAACGGTACGCTGTTCCTCGACGAGATCGGCGACATGCCCTTCGACCTGCAGACGCGCCTGCTGCGCGTGCTGTCCGACGGCCATTTCTATCGCGTCGGCGGGCATCAGCCGGTCAAGGCCAACGTGCGCGTGATCGCGGCCACGCACCAGAACCTCGAGCAGCGCGTGCGCGACGGTCTGTTCCGCGAAGACTTGTACCACCGCCTGAACGTGATCCGCCTGCGCCTGCCATCTTTGCGCGAACGGCGCGAAGACATCCCCGTTTTGGTGCGCCATTTCCTGGTGCAGAGCGCCCATCAATTGGGCGTCGAGCCCAAGCGCCTGAGCGAAGATGCGCAGCGCTTCCTGTCCGGCCTCGAATTGCCGGGCAACGTGCGCCAGCTGGAAAACCTGTGCAACTGGATCACGGTGATGGCGCCGGGCCAGACGGTCGAGGTGAAAGACTTGCCGCGCGACCTGACCCAGGCCGCGCCCGCCGGCACCAACAGCCTGGCCGCAGCTGCGACGGTGGCGATGCCGGCGCCCTCGGCCGGGCCCCAGCACGCGGCGGCGGATGGCGCGATCGGCCTGCCGGTGCTGGCGGCGATGCCGTCCGGCGCCGACGGCTGGATCGGCCTGCTGGAGCTGCAGGCGGCGCGCATGCTGTCCGATGGCCAGGTCGAGGTGATGGACGTGCTGGGCCGGCAGTTCGAGTCGGCGCTGATCCGCACGGCGCTGAAGCACACCCACGGCCGCAAGAACGACGCGGCGATCCGGCTGGGCATCGGGCGCAATACGATCACGCGCAAGATCGCCGAACTCGGCATCGACGGAGCGAAGGAGGAATAAGGTCCGGGGGACCTTATTCCGAAGGTCCGGGGGACCTTATTCCGAAGGTCCGGGGGACCTTATTCCGAAGGTCCGGGGGGGCTTATTCCGAACAGCCGGCGCCGGTCAATGGACCCCGGCCTGCGCCGGGGCGACGGTGCTCGCACACTAGCGCTGCGTCATGCGCACGCACCTCCGGCGTGGCGATGGTGTAAGCTCTTGCCGTCCGCACAACGAGCACTGCCACGTCGAAATCCCATGCTGATCAACTGCGTCGCCTACCAAGAAGGCAAAAAACTGTCAGATATCCCGGTCGAGGATATCAGCGACTATCTGTGCAAACCCGGTTGCTTCGTCTGGGTCGCATTGCGCGACGCCACCGCCGACGAGATGGCCAAGATGCAGGAAGAATTCGGCCTGCACGAACTGGCCGTCGAAGACGCCGCGCGCGGCCGCCAGCGGCCCAAGGTCGAGGAATACGGCGATTGCCTGTTCGCCGTGGTGCACACGGTCGACATCGAAGGCGACGACCTGACCAGCGGCGAGGTGGCGATCTTCGCCGGGCCGAATTACGCGCTGTCGGTACGGCGCGATTCGCAGAAGGGCTTTCTGGGCGTACGCGCGCGCGCGGAACGCGAGCCGCACCTGCTGCAGATGGGTTCGGCCTTCGTGCTGTATGCGCTGATCGACGCCGTGGTGGACCGCTACTTCCCAGTGCTCGACATGCTCGAATCCGAGCTCGAGACCATCGAAGACCGCATCTTCACGTATGGCGCCCAGCGCCAGAACGTCGAGCGCCTGTACCAGCTCAAGCGCAAGGGCCTGACCGTGCGCCATGCGGTGTTTCCGCTGCTGGACGCGGTCGGCCATCTGACCAACGGGCGCGTGCCCAAGCTGGTCGAGGGCACCCAGGATTATTTCCGCGACGTGCAGGACCACCTGATCCGCATCGGCAGCCGGCTCGACGCGGTACGCGACACGATCGCCACCGCGATCCAGGTCAACCTGTCGATGGTCTCGATCGACGAGAGCGAGGTCAACAAACGGTTGGCGTCGTGGGCCGCGATCTTCGCCGTATTCACGGCATTCGCCGGCGTGTGGGGCATGAATTTCAAGTACATGCCCGAGCTGAACTGGAAGTGGGGCTATCCGATGGCGCTGGCGATCATGGTCGGCGTGTGCGGCTACCTCTACCGATTGTTCAAGAAGTCGGGCTGGTTGTAAGGACTGGAGCGCCTCGCTGATCAACAATTCTCGACCCGGGACATCCAGGGCAGCTACGCCGGCATCAAGAACCTGTTCAACCGCAAGCCGACCGACGTCATCACCGCCGGTTCGTACTTCCAGGCGGGCTACGATCCGACCTGGTACGACGTGCACGGCCAGACCGGTTACCTGAGCGCGAACTACAAGTTCTAAGTGTCCCGGCATGATCGATCGCCGATCAAAAAATCGGAGATCAAAAAAGACCGCAGCCTCGGCTGCGGTCTTTTTTCGTCCGGCGCCGGGGCATCGGGCCGCTTAGCGAGTCGCGGGCTCGGGCATCTTCGCGGCCAGCATGGCGAGGAATTTCGCGTTGGGTGCGGCGCCATGGCTGCGCGCCCTGGCCACCATGCGCCAGGCGCCTTCGTAATCGCCTCGCCAAAAGTCGGCGGTGGCCCAGGAATAGTAGACGTAGCCCTTGTCCGGCTCGGTCTGTTCGGCCTGCCGGTAGAGCGCTTCGGCGCGCCGATACAGGGCGGTCCTGGCGTCGGCCGCCATGCCCGCATCGCCGACCGCGCACAGCGTGGTGACGCGCGCGGCGTCGGGCAGGAAGCCCGGCCTGGCCGGGCCATTCATCGACATCACCTTGTCCATCATGCGCATGGCGTCGCACATCTTGTCCTGGTCGTGCAGCACGGCGGCGTAGCCCGCGTAGACCTCGGGATTGGCGGCGTCGAGTAGCCAAGCCTGGTTAAAGCGCCGCATCGCCAGGCCCAGCTGGCCGCGGCCGTAAAAGGCGTAGCCTTGTTGGAGCCACGCGAGCGCCGCCTGCGCGCGCGAGCCCCAGCGAGCACTGGCGCCGGCGATCAACTGCTCGTCGGCCGCTTTCAGTGCCGGGTCCTCGCTGCGCGAACGCTGGAAGGATTCGGGGCCGCCGTACATCGGCAGCTCGTCGAGGCGGTCCTGGGACCGGGCCGGCGCGGCCTGAAGGCAGGCCAGCGCCAGCAAGGCGCCGGCGCAAAGAGATGGCAGGGAACGGGGCGGCATCGGTACTTTCATGGCCGGGCCGTGCTCAGGGCCGCAGGCCGTAACGGTTGATGAAGGCCTTGACGCCGCCCGGGTGCGCAGCTTCCCAGGCTTCCAGGTCCGGGCGGTAAGCTTGGCGGAAGGTCAGCAGCAGCAGGGCCGGCTCGAGCTGGCCGTCGCGCGCGAACGTCTGCATTTGCAGCAGCGCCGGGTCGCTGAGGCCGCGGCCGTCCTTGGCCTGGGCTTCGTCGATGACCTTCAAGGCCACGCGCCACGACGCCAGTTCGATCGCGTAGGGCGAGCGCGCTCGGCCGCTTGTCCTGTCCTCGCCACGCAGGTTCGCTTCGTTGACGCCCAGCGCAACGCGCAGGGCCAGGTCAGGCGTGTTCTTCTGCTGCGCAGTGCTGTCGACGTCGACCTTGAACGCGCCCAGCTGGTTCGGCTCGACCCGCACGCCGCGCCGCAGCGCCAGCGCCTTCAGCGGCAGGCCGCTCTCCGCGCGCAGCGACGACAGCTTGATCCAGTTCGGCTGCTGCGACGGGTCGGCCGCGATGCCCGAGATCAGCGCCGCCTCGGCCTCCGGATTGCGCTTCTGGACGCGCAGGGCGTCGGACAGAAAGCGCCAGGCCTGGGCGTTGCGCGGCTCGATCTCGGTGGCGCGCCGGAAGCGGATCTCGGCCTGCGCGTAGTCCTCCTGGACATAGTAACAGTCGCCCGCGTTGACCCAGGCGACCGAGTTTTCCGGGTCGGCCTGGGCGGCCGCCTCGTATTTCTGCAGCGCTTCGCGGTAGTGGCGCTGGGCGAATTCGGCCTCGCCTTGTTCCAGCAGCCGGGCCGATTCCGGCGTCGCCTTGTGCAGCGGCGTCGGCGCGTCCTCGAGCAGGCGCAGGGTTTCCAGCGCGGTCGGGTCGCCCGGCGCCAGCTGGAGCGCCCGCAGCGCTTCTGTATGCGCCATCTCGCGCACCTGGCTCGCCTGGTCCGGCTTCATCCGTGCGGACAGCAGGAGCAACAGCGAAGCGGTCATCGAGACCGGTTGCGAAGCCTGCGGGTCGGCCTGCGCGGCTGCCCGGAAGGTCTTGAGGGCTTCCTGGTACTTGCCCTGGCCTGCAAGGGCATTGGCCTGGTTGAACAGCTCGAGGCAGGCGCCGCCGCATTCGATCGAGGCGTGGACAGGCGCGCTGCCGAGCGCGAACAGCGCGGCGAGGGGCAGGGCGTGTTTCAGGAAGCGGATCGGTGTCATGGGCGGCCCCGGGATGTGAAGGTTTCATCTTAGCGCGCCGCCCACGCGCGAATGTGCGCGCATTATCACCGCCGCGCACGCGCGCACGTGCCTGCGTGCGCGTGCGCGAGCGTGTCAGTGCGCGCGGGCCGTGAAGATCGTCTTCGGGCACATCGCGTGCACGCCGACGTTGCCGTCGACCAGCTGGGTGATCTCCATGTCGACCGCGGTTGAGGCCAGCATGTAGGCGTCGTCGCGGCTCAGGTGCTTTTCCTCGACCAGAAAGGCGATCATGTCGCGCAGCGCCATCGTGGTTGCTTCCTTCAAGTCTTTCGAAAAGCCCATCGAGATGTAGTGGGTCGGCGTCTCGGCGCGCGGCCAGGTCAGGTGGCGGTTCTTGTGCACCACGAAGCGGAAGGTGCCGGACAAATAGGTTTCCAGCGCCGTGATGTCGACTTCACCGTTGCCCTGGGCCGCGTGGCCGTCGCCGGCTTCGAACAGCGCGCCCTTGGCCGCGACCGGGATATACAGCGTAGTGCCGGCCACCAGCTCCTTGTTGTCCATGTTCCCGGCGTGCACGAAAGGGGGCGCGCTGTCGATCTTGCCGCCGCTAGGTGCCACGCCCATGCTGCCGAAGAAGGGTTTCAAGGGGATCTCGATGCCCGGCGCGAAATGCGCGACCATCTTCTGGCGGTCGAGCGGCACCACCTTGTAGCGGCCGTACGGATATTCCATCGGCAGGAAGCCGGAGCCGACGCCGAACACGTTGCAGGCGAACGGCACGTCGATGTCGACCTTCAGGATCTGCACCTCGAGCACGTCGCCGGGTTCGGCCTCGGCAATCGCGACCGGGCCGGTCAGGATATGCCCGCCCGGGCCCTTGTCGGTGACGTTCTTGTAGATGTCGTCGGTATAGGCTGGGATGTCCTCGGGCTTGACGCCGTTGGCGGTCATGCGTTCGCGCGAACCGCAGGTCGACAGGGTCTGCATGCGCACCGTGTCGCCCGAATGCACGGACAGGACCGGCTTGGCCTGGCCGGAGTAGTAGCCCCAGGCGACGGTCTGGGGCGTGGCGGGCAGCTTGAACTCGGCGCCGGCGGCGAGCGACGTCACGGCAAAGGCCGCGGCAGACAGGGAGGCGAAGGCGGTACGGCGCATGCGTGGTGTCCTTTGAAGTGTAATTGCCGGAACGGTTCAGTCTACGTAGACCTTGACGGGCCTGCAATGAAAAACGCCCGGCGCGGGGCCGGGCGTCGCTGACGGCGAACCGTCAGGTTGTCGTTGCTGCGCTAGACCTTAGAAGGTGTAGGTGCCGCGAACGTAGTAGGTACGGCCGATCGCATCGTAGTAACGCGGATCGTAGCCGGCCTGGAAGGTCGAGCTCTGGAACGACAGCGGCGGATCGCGGTCGAACAGGTTACGCACGCCGAAGGTCACGCCCAGGCCTTTCTTCTGGTTCCAGCCGACGTAGGTGTCGAACGTGGTGTACGACGGCACGCGGTAGCCAGCCGGCTGGGTGGTCACGTTTTCGTTGACCTGATCGATGTAGCCGGTCTTGTAGTGGGCAGTCAGGCCAGCCGACAGCTGGTCCTTGTTCCAGACCAGGTTGGTGGTGTTCTGCCAACGGAACACCGGACCCGAGCCTTCCGGTGCGTAGACGCCGATGTTCTGGTTCCACGTACCGCCTGCTTCGTTCTGGAACTGGTACTTGTGGATCCAGGTCGCGTTCGAAGCCAGGGCGAAGTTGCCGAAGCTGCCAGCGCGCAGGCGGTAGTTCAGCGACAGGTCGATACCGTTGGTGATCGTGCCGCCCAGGTTCTGGGTACGGTCATCGATGTAGCCGCAGGTAGCCGGATTCGGGCACTGCGAACCGTCGACCGACAGGTCACCAGCCGGGTTGCGATGGTACAGGGCTGCGTACTTGGCCGGGTTGGCGAAGATGAAGTCCTGGCTCAGGCTGCCGATCGTGTTGCGCAGGCTGATGGCCCAGACGTCCAGACCGAGGCTCAGGTCCTTGATCGGCTCGACGACCACGCCGATGGTCGCGTTCTTCGACTTCTCGGGCTGCAGGTTGGTGTTGCCGCCCAGCTGGGCCTGGAACTGCTGTTTGCAGACGTCCGACGCAACCTTGCCGGGGATCGGCTTGCCGCCTGGGCAGTTGACCGGGTCGTTGTAGGTGTTGCCGGTGTTGGTGATGCTCTGCGCCGAGTTGACTTCATACAGCGACGGTGCACGGAAACCGGTCGAGTACGAACCGCGGAACAGCACGGAATCGACCGGCTGGAAACGGAACGACACTTTCGGGTTGGTGCTGTTGCCGAAGTCGCTGTACTTGTCGTAGCGGGCCGACACGGTCACGTCCAGCGACTTGATGATCGGGACGTTGAGCTCGCCGTAGGCGGCGTAGGTGTGACGGGTGCCCGAGTTGAAGGTCGCCGGGTCGATACCGGTCGAAGCGATCACCTTGGCTGCGAAGTCGGGGTTGGCCGCTTGCGTGAACTTGTCGTAGCCCGCTTGCGCGCCCAGCGCGATGCCGGCGCTGCGGCCGGCGTTCAGCCAGTCGCCCAGCTCACGGCTGGCGTGGAAGTCGAGGCCGGTCGATTGGCCGCGTGCGTGCATGACGTCGCCTTCCAGGCCTGCCGAATTCAGCAGCGCAGTACCGGCGGCGGTCTGGTCGCCGAACGGGTTGATCACGCCGGTCAGCACGCCCTGGGTGATGATGTCGCCGTTGCTGTAACCGATCAGGTGTTCCTTGACGCGGTTTTCGTTCCAGGTAGCGGCGGTGTTGTAATCCCAGCCGTACAGATTGCCTTGCAGGGACACCACCAGGCGCTGCTGGTCATTGGTGTTCTTGTCCTGGCGGGCACCGTTCGGCAGGTCGCGCCAGCGCAGCTTGATCGGCAGGGTCGCATCCAGGTTGCCATCTTTCGGATAGAACTGGGTGCCCGGGTTCATGCTCAGGGCGCCGTACGGCACCGGTGCGATCTGGGTCGCCACCACGCTCTGGCTGGTCAGGTACTCGACGCCCAGCTCATGGCCGCCTGGCAGCGCGAAGGTGCCGCGGAACAGGCCGGAGTCACGCACGGAGCGCGGGACGTAGTCCACGAACGACGAGGTCGTCATGGTGCAACCGCCCGAGCCGTTCGGCACCAGCGAGACGCCGCTGGCACAGCTCGGTGCGGCCGGGTTGCTGGCGTAGCCGTTCGGGTTCTTGGTCGAAATGCCCTGGGAATAGTTTGCCGGGAAGGTCGATGCCGACAGGCCGCCGACGAAGCGGGTGTTGAACGGACGCTCGGTGCCGCCGACGTGGTTCTGTTCCTGGTGGTCGTACACGGCCGAGATGTTCCAGCCCTTGGTGTCCAGGTCGCCCCAGCCATAGGCCACGTTGGCGTTGTAGCCACGGCCGCCCGGGTGCTGCGGCTTGTCGGTGCCGAGGCTGATCACGCCGCCCTGGAAGTCTTTCTTGGTGATGAAGTTGATCACGCCGCCGACGGCGTCCGAGCCGTACAGCGCGGATGCGCCGTCGCGCAGCACTTCGACGCGTTCGAGCGCGGCGAACGGAATCATGTTCAGGTCAGGCGCCGAGCTGTCGTAGGCGTTGTTCGCCAGGCGACGGCCGTTCAGCAGGACCAGGGTCTTGTTGGCGCCGATGCCGCGCAGGTCGGCGAACGAGGCGCCGCCGGTGCTCGAGCCGACTGCCTGGCTGGAGGTCTGCTGGGTCTGCGACACGCTCAGGTTCGCCATCACTTGTTCGATGGTCGTGAAACCTTCACGCTTCAGGTCTTCGGCGCGGATGACGGTGACCGGCACTGCGGTCTCACCGTCGATGCGCTTGATGGCCGAACCGGTGATCTCGACGCGGGCTACCGGAGCCTGCTGCACCTCTTGGGTCTGCGCCATGGCTTGGGCGGAAAAGCCCAGGCCGGCAGCGATTGCCGAGCCCGAGAACACGAGGCGCAGGGACCTCGCGAGGATTTTTTCTGTAAGCATCTTCTTCCTGTCTATAGGTTGAACTAGCGGAAATAGGTTTGGTGTAATATTTCCAGCCTAATAAGATACACTTACAGACCCTCAGGCAACAAAAAGATTTGTGTGTACTGACGTACAAATACGACAGTATTTACATTCGACATTGTAGTTAATTGGAAATTCCTTTGCTTCGAGAAACGCCGGATGAGCATATGCATGTTTTGCACAGCGGCGTCGCGCAAAGCTCGACGTAAAAAATACGACTGGAAAAGTCGTGAAAATGCACGAACCGAGTGCATTTTCGCGCACTCGAACGGGTCATTTGCGCGAAGTGGGTGCGCTCGTTTCTACGCCTGGCGGCGATTCCGGCAGGAACAGCAGGGCCACCAGACCGGCCAGGACGATCAGCGCGCCTGCGCCAAAGATGTTGGCGATCGCATGCCGGTAGATCTCGCGCGCCGCCGCCTGCACGGCTGGCGCCGCCGTGCCGTGTCCGCCGGCGACGGCCACTGCCGCGATGCCGTGCTGGTGCAGCTGGTGCGCCAGGATCGCGCCCGAGCCGGTCACGCCGAGCAGGCCGCCGAGGGAACGGAAGAAGGTCAGCATGGCCGTGCCGACGCCGCGGCGCGGCAGCGGCAGCGCGTTCTGCACCGCGATCGTCATGTTTGGCATCACCAGGCCCAGGCCGGCGCCGAGGAAGAAGATGGCCGGCTCGATGACCAGGTAGCCGCTGGCGCTGGCCATGCCCCAGGCCAGCAGCGCGAACGCGGCCACCGCCACCGACAGGCCAACCAGCTGGACCGCTTTGTACTTGCCCGAGCGCGACAGCACGCGCCCGTTCAGCGTCGACGAGGCGATCATCCCGACCATCATCGCCACCGTCATCATGCCCGAGTGCGCCGGGCTGCTGCCCATCACCAGCTGGAAGAACAGCGGGAAGAACACGCTCGCGCCCATCAGGCCCATGAAGGTCAGCGCCATCACCAGGCTGGCCACGTTGAATACGCGGTTGCGGAACAAGTCGGGCGGCAGCACCGGCTCGGGCACGCGGCGCAAGTGCACTAGCAGCCAGCCGCCCAGCACCAGCGCCAGCGCCGCGCACACCTGGATCTGCGGGGCGTCCCATGGCCATTCGGTGCCGCCCAGCGCCAGGATCAGCAGCAACGCGGTGATCGTCACGGTCAGCAGCACCGAGCCGAGGTAGTCGATGCGGTGCGCGTGCGTCGCCCCGGGTTTGCGCAGCGAATGCGCGATCGCGTACAGCGCCAGCGCCCCGACCGGCAGGTTGATGTAGAAGATCCAGTGCCAGGACAGCAGGTCGGTCATCACGCCGCCGAGCACCGGTCCGAGCACGCTGGTGACGGCGAACACGATCGCGATCGAGCCCTGGCGCCGGGCGCGTTCCTTGGGCGGCACCAGGTCGCCGATGATGATCTGCGCCAGCGGCATGAAGCCGCCCGAGCCCAGGCCCTGGATCGCGCGGAACACGATCAGTTCGGTCATGTTGCGCGCCAGGCCGCACAGCACCGAGCCGATCAGGAAGGTGATCAGCGCGGTAAAGATCATCGGCCGGCGGCCGTACTGGTCGGCCAGCTTGCCGTACAGCGGCATGGTGGCGGTCGAAGCCAGCACGTAGGCGGTCACGACCCAGGACAGATGGGCCAGGCCGCCCAGGTCGGCGACGATGCGCGGCAGCGCGGTGGCGACGATGCTCTGGTCGAGCGCGCCCAGGCCGAGCACGGCCATCAGGGCGAGGTAGACGGCGCGGATCTCGGCGTCGGTGACCGGGGCGTTGGCATCCTGGATGGGGGAGGTGGGTTGCATGGCGTGTCAGCTCCTGGCGATCAGGGTCAGTGGTTCGATGGCGGCTTCCAGCGCGTTCATCTGCGCGGGCGTGAGGCGTGCGATGCGCTGGGCCAGCCAGTCGATGCGGCGCGCGTGCAGCGCGTGCAGGCGTTCGGTTCCGGCCTCGGTCAGCGCCAGGCTGCTGCGGCGGCGGTCCTCGGGGTCGGGCGCGCCGCGCGCGATCAGGCCGGCGTCGACCAGTGCCTTGACCTGGGCGCTCATGGTGGGCGTGCGCACCTGCTGCATGCGCGCGAGTTCGGCCACGCCGATGCCGGGATGCTCGGCCACGCTGACCAGCAGCATGGTCTGCATCATCGGCAAGCCGTCCCCGCCGGGCTCGCCGTCGCGGCGCATCTCGCGGATCAACAGCTTGAAGGCGCTGCGCAGCTGTTCGGACAATTGCTGGCTGCGTTCGATAGATTGATTAGGCATCACAAGTCAGTTAGGTAGGCTACCTAACTAATTTAAGCGAATGGACTGTTGGGGTCAACTGCTACGCAATCGTCGTCCCGGCCTTCGCCTGGGTGACGGCTAAGCGCTGGCGGCGCTGCCGGCCAGCGCCGCCGTCACCAGCAGCAGGGCCAGCCACTGGGTCGGGACCAGGTGCTCGCCCAGTACGGTCCAGCCGGCCAGCGCGGCGACGGCGGGTCCCGAGCTGACCAGCACGCCGAACGCGCGCCGCGACAGACGCCGCAGCGCGATCATCTCGAGCGAGTAGGGGAGCGTGCTGGACAGCACCGCGACCAGCAGGCCGCCGAACAGCACCTTTGGCGCCAGCAGCGCGACGCCCGCATGCGCGACGCCAATCGGCACCGTCAGCAGGGCGGCGGCCAGCATGCCCCAGGCCACCGCCTGGCCGCCGGGCAGCGTCGAGACGCGCTTGCCGAACACGATGTACATGGCCCAGCAAAAGGCGGCGCCGATGGCATAGGCCACGCCTAGCGGCGCCAGCGCCTGATGGGGAAACTGAGCCGGCTTCCACGGCAGCAGCAGCGCCAGCCCGGCCACCGCGCACGCGACCCAGGCGAAGTCCGCCGCGCGGCGCGAATGCAGCAGCACCAGCACCAGCGGCCCGGTGACTTCGATCGCCACCGCGACCCCGATCGGAATCAGGTCGAAGGCGCGGTAGATCAGCAGGTTCATGCAGCCGAGCATGGCGCCGTAGATCGCCAGGTTGACGGCATCGCGCGCCGCCAGGCGCCAGCGCCAGGGCCGCACGGCCAGCAGCAGCAGCCCGCTCGACATGCCGACGCGCAGCGCCGTCACGCCTTCCGCGCCGACCAGCGGGAACAGGTGCTTGGCCCAGGCCGCGCCCAGGTTCTGCACGACCAGGCCGGCCAGCACCAGCGCCGGCGCCAAGGCGGCGTGGCGATCGATGGCGGCTGGCTGGGCCGGCAGGGACGAGGGCATCGTCAGGACGTCAGCGTCAGGACGTCAGCGACAGCGCGACCGCCTCGGCCACGCGGATGCCGTCGATCGCCGCCGACATGATGCCGCCGGCGTAGCCCGCGCCTTCGCCGGCCGGATACAGGCCGTGCGTGTTCAGGCTTTCCAGGCTGTCGTCGTGGCGCTTGATGCGGATCGGCGACGAGGTGCGGGTCTCGACGCCGGTCAGCACCGCGTCTTCTTTATAGTAGCCCTTGATCTGCTTGTCGAAGGCGACGAAGGCTTCGCGCAGCGCGACCGTGGCGTAGTCGGGCAGGGCGGTGGCCAGGTCGGTCAGGTGCACGGCCGGCTTGAACGACGGGACCACCGAACCAAATTCGGTCGAGGCGCGGCCTTTTACGAAGTCGCCCATCAGCTGGCCCGGGGCATCGTAGTTGCTGCCGCCCAGGATGAAGGCGCGCGACTCCAGCTCGCGCTGGAAGGCGATGCCGGCCAGCGGATGGCCCGGGTAATCGTCCGGCGTGATGCCGACCACGATCGCGCTGTTGGCGTTGCGCTCGTTGCGCGAATACTGGCTCATGCCGTTGGTGACCACGCGGCCTTCCTCCGACGATGCCGCCACCACGGTGCCGCCCGGGCACATGCAGAAGCTGTACACGCTGCGCCCGTTCGAGGCGTGGTGCACGATCTTGTAGTCGGCCGCGCCGAGAATCTTGTTGCCGGCATTCGGGCCGAAGCGGCACACGTCGATCAGCGATTGCGGGTGCTCGACGCGGAAACCGATCGAGAACGGCTTGGCCTCGACGTACACGCCGCGCGCGTACAGCATTTCGAAGGTGTCGCGCGCGCTGTGGCCGACTGCCATCACCAGGTGGCGCGTCGGGATCTCTTCGCCCGAGGCCAATCGGATGCCGATCACCTGGCGTGCATTGCCTTCGCCCTCGACCAAGATGTCTTCCACCCGGGTTTCGAAGCGGATTTCGCCGCCCAGCGACAAAATCTCGGCGCGCATCTGCTCGACCATCTTGACCAGCCTGAAGGTGCCGATGTGCGGCTTGCTGACGTACAGGATCTCTTCCGGCGCGCCCGACTTGACGAACTCGGTCAAGACCTTGCGGCCGTAGTGCTTCGGGTCCTTGACCTGACTATATAGCTTACCGTCCGAGAAGGTGCCGGCGCCGCCTTCGCCGAACTGCACGTTCGACTCGGTGTTCAGCTTGCGCTTGCGCCAGAAGCCGAAGGTATCGACGGTGCGCTCGCGCACCACCTTGCCGCGCTCGAGGATCAGCGGCTTGAAACCCATCTGCGCCAGGATCAGGCCGACGAACAGGCCGCACGGCCCCATGCCGACCACCACCGGGCGCGGCATGCCGGGCTTCGGTGCCGCACTGGTGACGAACTTGTAGCCGGTGTCGGGCGCGGGACCGATCTGCGGATCGGCGCTCAGGCGCTTGAGCACCGCGGCTTCGTCGCGCAGCTGGACGTCGAGCGCGTAGATCAGCACGATCGCGCTTTTCTTGCGCGCGTCGTAGCTGCGCTTGAAGACGCTGAAGTCGATCAGGTCGGCGCTGTCGACACCGAGGCGGCCGAGGATGGCCTCGCGCAGCGCGGGCTCGGGGTGGTTCAGGGGGAGTTTGAGTTCTTTGATTCGGAGCATGGTGGGATCGCGCGGCGGCGGCGGATCGGGACAAACGTCAAGTATAAGGCATCGGCTTGCCGCGGGCGAGGCGAGGCGAAGAGGCCGCAACTTTGGCTCTATCGTTGTATGCACGCGACATTGCGACAATTTCGTGCGGTCAAAGTGGATTGATGCAGTGCTGCATTGCCGTGCAAGGTACTCATGCGACATTGGTGCAGTGTATTGCTAACGCGCAAGATAATTACATATAAATACAATGATGCAAGTAAATACGATGCTGTTCGATGGAGTTTTTCGTCAAAAGCGCGAGAAATCATGAGAAGGGAAGTAATCCGAATTGACTAAACATTCGCAAAAATGCACTTCGCTGGTGCAAAAAATGACAAATTGAACAGTTTCCATGCAATTTGGAAGTATTGACACTTTCTTTACAGCCATGGTTTTATGAATGGATCAGTAACGTTTGATGCAGATCGAATGTTAATTGAGAGCTTTCGTCCTAAAAGGACAGGCGTACAAAACCATGGCAACAAGATGGACTTGAATAAGCGTTGTTGGAACAGGCGGATGGCGCCGCCGGAATCGCCCGGTGTGTCGTTCCGCCAATGACGCAATGCCCATATCGAATGAGATCCCACAAGGAGAAGTGTTCATGACGTTGAAATTGAAGTCGATGCCGTTTGCGATTGCATGCGCGATCGCCAGCGGCGCCCTCGTGACGAGTCTGCCGGCGATGGCCCAGACCACCGAGGCCGCCGGCGCCACCCCTGCCGTACAGCGCGTGACCGTGACCGGTTCGCTGATCAGCCGCACCGACACCGAGACCCCGACTCCGGTCCAGGTGATCACCGCCCAGGAAATCCAGCGCAGCGGGAAGACCTCGGTTGCAGAACTGCTCAACGACATCGCCGCCAACGGCGCCGGCACCCTGGGCCAGGGCTTCTCGGGCGCATTCGCCAACGGCGCGGCCGGCGTCTCGCTGCGCGGCCTGACCGTGGGCTCGACCCTGGTGCTGATCGACGGGCACCGCATGTCGCCGTACGCGATCGGCGACGACTCGCAACGCTCCTTCGTCGACGTCTCCAACATCCCCTTCGACGCCATCGACAGCATCGAGATCCTGAAGTCCGGCGCATCGTCGCTGTACGGCTCGGACGCGGTGGCCGGCGTGGTCAACATCAAGCTGAAGAAGAACTTCACGGGCACCCGCGTGGCGGCCGAAGGCGGCAATACCCAGCATGGCGGCGGCAAGACCAAGCGCGCTTCGATCAGCACCGGCATCGGCGACCTCGACAACGATGGCTACAACGCCTTCATCACCGCCGAGTGGCGCCGCCAGGGCGCCATTAAAGTGGCCGACCGCACCCAGTTCCAGTGGGACCAGCTCGACTGGCGCTCGCGCGGCGGCAATGACCTGACCTTTGGCGTGCCGACCTCGCGTCTGGGCTTTCTGACTGCGGCCAGCTCGCCTTTCCTGTACAACCCGTCGGGTGCGGGCGGCGTCAACAATCCGGCCAACTACCAGTTCCTGGATTCGAACTGCAACTTCACCAAGTACCGCGCCGGTGGTTGCGCCGTCACCGATCAGGTCGGCAACATCCAGCCGCAGGCCGAGAACACCAATGTCCTGATCGGCATGACAAAGAAGCTGACCAACGACTGGGAACTGGCCTTCAAGGGCTCGCTGTTCCGTCGCCAGAGCACCAGCAACCGCGGCATCGGCCCGGTCTATTCGCCGACCACCTTCGCCGGCTACAACATCATCAACAACGGCGTCGTGCTGCCGGGTATCGGCGCGGTGCCGAGCACGCTGTTCGCACCAGGTGCGACGGTCGGCGCCAACCTGACCAATCCGCTGGCGGGCAATTCGCGCCTGTACGGTTACATTCCTGGCGTTCCGGCCACGTCGCAGCAGCACAATACGGCCGATACCAGCCGCCTGGCGCTGGACCTGCACGGCAGCGCCTATGGCTGGGACGTGAACGTCGCCGGCGGCCTGACCAAGTCGAAGGCATCGATCGACTACAGTGGCTATGTCAACCGCGCCGCGCTGTATAGCCTGATCCGCAGCGGCCAGTGGAACGTGCTGGGCGGTAACTCGCAAGACCTGCTGAACCAGATCGCCCCAGGGTTCTCGAACGACCTCGAATCGAAGCTGAACTACTTCGACGCCGTCGGTTCGCGCACCCTGATGGAGAACCTCGGCGCCGGCCCGCTGGCCCTGGCGGCTGGCGTGCACTGGCACAAGCGCGACTGGAACGCGCCGCCGGCAGCACTGACCCAGACCGGCACGGTGGCCAGCACCACGGCCTTCGTGCTCGGTAAGGAAACCAATACCGCGGCCTTCGGCGAGTTGCAGGCGACGCCGATCAAGAACGTCGAGCTGCACGTCTCGGGCCGCTACGACCACTACGATACCTACGGCAACGAATTCACCCCGGCCGCCAGCTTCAAGTGGGCCCCGGTGCAGCAGTTCGCCCTGCGCGGCACCTTCGCGCGCGGCTTCCGTGCACCGAACCCGGCCGAGAGCGGCAATTCGGGCTCGTTCTTCAACTCGAACGGCATCGACGACCCGGTCCTGTGCCCGACCGGCAGCACCAAGCCGGCCGGCGTGCCGATCACCGGCGCCTGCGCGATCGGACCGACCTACGTGCAGCGTCCGAATGCCGATCTGTCGCCGGAAAAATCGAAGTCCTACACGCTGGGCGTCGTGCTCGAGCCGGTCAAGGGCCTGAACGCGACCGTCGACTATTACAAGATCGACGTCAGCAACCAGATCGTGACCGCCGCCGGCAACGACCCGAGCTATGCACCGACCTTCGTGCGCGGCCCGGCGACGCCGGTCGACGTCTCGAACGGCAATGGCGGCTCGGTCGTCGCCACCCCGGCGGTGGGTCCGATTCTGTTCGCCGAATCGCGCTACATCAATGCCGGCAAGACCAAGACCACCGGCATCGAGACCAACGTGAACTACCGCTGGCGTCTGCCGAGCGATCTGGGCACCTTGCGCGCCGACCTGAGCGAAGCGCACACCTTCGGCTACGAGCAGACCATCGCCGGCGTCACCTACCAGCTGGCCGGTACCCAGGGTCCGTCGGTGGTGTCGGGCGCAACCGGTTCGCCGAAAGACCGCGCACAGTTCAGCCTCGACTGGGCGCGCGGTCCGCTGGACGTGACCGTGAACGTGAACTACACCAGCAGCTTCTCGGCGCTCGACCCGTCCGCCGGCGCCAACAACTGCGCCACGGCCGCCGCCGCGATCACCAGCCGCGCCTACTTCACCGGTCCGACCCAGCCGAACGCTTATTGCCAGATCGCTTCGTTCACCGCAACCAACCTGAACGTGCAATACAAGCTGAGCGAAAACCTGACGGTGCGCGGCGTGATCCTGAACCTGTTCGACCGCCAGCCGCCGCTGGATCCGAACACCTACGGCAACGCCACTGTGCAGACCGCTTACAACGCGTCGCTGCACCAGGCGGGCGCCGTCGGTCGTTTCTTCAGCCTCGGTCTGGCCTATACCTTCTGATCGACGGCAGTACCAGCAAGCCAGCCCCGGCGCGGTGTCCGCGTCGGGGTTTTTTTTGCGTTATCGACGCCGTCGGCGGCAGGCATCTGGCTGTTCAAATTCTAGCTGCGCAATTTTTAGCTATTTAACGTCATGCTCAGTGCATGCGTTGTACTAATCCAACGTTTTCACCGCACAAAATTTCCTTTTTCTTAAAGCGGGCTGCGCCGTTACGGTGCGCTCGGGCATATGCATGCTCCGTTTCAGACTTTTTTATTGCATTGCAATACCTACTTCTTTTCTTGGGCTACCACAAACTCCGCTGTATTTGCGGACATCTGTTACCAATTCTTACGAGTGTAAGTCATTCACACTGTCAATACATCTTAAATAATTGCAATTTTGAAACATATTTACACAATGTTTTGCACTGCGGTGGTGCGAAAAATGACATTTGCTTATGCAATTTAAATGCTTTGTGGAAATTGACAGTTGCAAGATATGTATGTTTTTATGCGAATACATACCGTATGGACTGCAGAGGATGTCATGACGCAGGACGTGCGGTAAGAGAGAAAAACAGTAATGAAATGTGGCCGTATGAGTGATTCGTGGTGGCGTCAGATCAGTCGCGATAGAACACTTTAAATATCAAAAACAGGAAATCACATGCTCAAGAAAAACGTATTAGTCCATGCACTTGCCCTGACGTTCGGCGGCGCGGCGCTGACCATCGGCGTGGTTCAGCCGGCGATGGCTCAGTCGAACGCCTCCGGTACGGTCTCGGGCCGCGTGGAAGGCACGACCGGCGCCAGCGTCGCGCTGACGAATACCGAAACCGGCCTGCGCCGGACCGGTACGGTCGATGCCGGCGGCCGCTTCCAGGTGACTTCGCTGCCGCCCGGTCACTATCGCGTCGACCTGCTGCAGAACGGCAACGTGGTCCGTTCCAACGAAGTGGACGTGCTGCTGGGCCAGGGCGTCGACGCTTCGTTCCTGAACGTGCAGTCGGTGCAGGTGACCGGCCGTCGCAGCCGTATCGACGTAACGACCGCTGTTAACGGCTCGACCTTCACTGCCAAGGAACTCGAGAAGCTGCCGGTCCAGACCAACCTGAACTCGATTATCCTGCTGGCGCCGAGCACGACCAAGGGCGACCCGGCCTTCGGCAACACCTCCTCGATTGGCGGCGGCGGCGTCTCCGAGAATGCGTTCTACCTGAACGGTTTCCCGATCACCAACCCGCTGAGCCAGCTCGGTTCGATGGAACTGCCGTTCGGCGCCATCCAGCAGGCGCAGATCATCACCGGCGGCTTCGGCGCGGAATTCGGCCGCTCGATCGGCGGCGTGATGAACATCACCTCGAAGAGCGGCACCAACACCTGGGAAACCGGCGCGTTCTACTCGGTCGAGCCACAAGGCATGCGCGCCGCCCGCCGCAACATCGACTATGCCAACACGGGCGATCCGGCCAACGCGGCGACCGACGGCAAGATCGATTACCGCCGCAATACCCGTTCGATCACCGCGCACCAGTACGGCGCTTACCTCGGCGGTCCGATCATCAAGGACAAGCTGTTCATGTTCTTCTCGGCCGATCAGACGCTGACGACCGACAGCTATCTTGGATCGAGCTCGGTGACCAACCCGGCCACCATCGCCGAAAGCGGCTGGAACGCCAACCGTTCCTGGGATAACCGCTGGCTGGGCAAGCTGGACTGGAACATCACCGACGACCATCGCCTGGAATTCACCAACGTCGGCAACGATTCCAAGACCCGTTTCCAGAAGTACGGTTACGTGCTGGCCAATCCGGTCACGAACGGTGTGTCCGACCTGATCGGCTCGCCCAACAACACGCTGTACACGTCGGCCGTGGCGCACAACCTGGGCGGCACCGATCCGGCTTATCCGGGCAACTCGGGCGCCAAGCTGAACATGCTGCGCTATAACGGCCAGATCAGCGACGACCTGGTCGTAACCGCCATGTATGGCACCATGAAGACCGAGCGCGGGACGGACTACGAGGCGGTCGGCCGCAACACCACCGGCTCCACGCTGCCGCCGACCATCACCTACCAGTCGAACGCTTTGTGGCCGGCGCTCAATTCGGGCCTGTACCGCAACTACAACGTCTTCTCGGGCAGCCGCAGCAGGAACGGTGAGGACGACGTCAAAGCCGGCCGTATCGACCTCGAGTACAAGCTGGGCCAGCACACGCTGCGCGCCGGTATCGACTCGGTCAAGATCGACAGCACCAGCGCGGGTTACGCCACCAGCGGCGGCATCAGCTATGCGTACCGCTACGTGGGCGCGGGCAAGGCCAATTCGCCGGTCCTGTTCTCGTTCTCGCGTCCGGCCATCGCCTCGCAGTTCGGCGGCTCGGGTACGGCCGGCTACTACGTCCGTTCGACCATCTTCAGCTCGGTGACCGATGCCGGTTCCAAGCAGAACGCCCAGTACATCGAAGACCGCTGGCAGGTCGCCAAGGACGTGCTGCTGACCCTCGGCCTGCGTAACGACTCGTACAGCAACAGCAACAGCGACGGCGAAAAATTCATCGACATGAAGCACCAGGTTGCGCCGCGTTTCGCGGCTATCTGGGACGTCAACGGCGACGCCTCGCTGAAGGTCTACGGCAGCCTGGGCCGTTATTACCTGCAGCTGCCGACCCAGGTGGCGGCGCGCGCGGCCTCGCGTTCGACTTATCTGCAGCAAGACTTCACCTATACCGGTATCGATCCGAACACCGGCGCGCCGCTTGGCCTGAACGCGATCAACACGCCGCAGTCGCCGGACGGCGAATACAACCAGCGTAAGGATCCGCGCGCCGTGGTCGCTTCCGGCCTGAAGCCGAACTACCAGGATGAGATCACCCTTGGCTTCGACAAAGCCTGGAGCCCCAACCTGAACTTCGGCGGCAAGATCACCTACCGCAAGCTAGGCGCCGGTATCGACGACAGCTGCGATACGCGTCCGATCCAGGCTTTCGCCGCTGCGCACGGTATCGAAATCCAGGCCCCGGGAGCGATCAACTGCTTCATCTACAACCCGGGCCGCGACGTGACCCTGTGGGTGGATGGCAACGACGCCGCCGGCAACCCGGTCGTCACCGGCAAGGGCCAATACGCGCACTTCACCTACGCCGATCTGCGCGAGCCGAAAGCCAAGCGTGACTATGCCGGCCTGGACGTGTATTTCGAGCACCCGATGCGCAATGGCTGGTTCGGCCGCATCGACTACACGCTGTCGCGCTCGTCCGGCAACATGGAAGGCCAGACCCGTTCCGACACCGGCCAGACCGACGTCGGTACCTCGGCCGCCTGGGATTTCCCGGAATTCGCAGTGGGTAGCGACGGCCTGCTGCCGAACGACCGCAAGCACCAGCTGAAAGCGTTCGGCGTGTACCAGCTGACGCCGGAATGGTCGATCGGCGGCTTTGCGCTGATGCAATCGGGCCGTCCGCGCCTGTGCCTTGGCACAAACGACGATGTCGATGCGAACGGCGACCCGGCCAACCCGCTGTCCGCTCTCTATGGCGGCCCGGGCTATGGCGCCGAGTACTACTACTGCAACGGCAAAGTGACGCCGCGCGGTTCGATTGGCCGCCTGCCATGGGAAAAGCGCCTTGACGCCAACCTGAGCTACGCGCCGAGCTACATCAAAGGACTGGTGGCCAAGGTCGACGTGTTCAACGTGTTCAACTCGCAGCGTCCGCTTACCCAGGAATCGGGCTACGACGCCGGCGATTCGAGCCTGATCGACGCACGGTACAACCAGTACACCGCGTTCCAGACGCCACGCTCGATCAAGCTGACCGTCGAGTACAACCACCGCTTCTGATGAGGCACCGCATGCGGCCGACAGGCCGCATCGCACGAACCGCGGCTCCGGCCGCGGTTTTTTTTTATGTGTCCGATTAGAACTGAACAGCGAAGGTAGGCCTCAACCTTCGTCAAAGCTTACAAATTGTTACGCCTGTAAGGGCGAATCCATATGTCGGCTCCGCATGCATACCGAATCGCCATCTAGCGTTCCATTCGTCCGGTTTTTTCAGCCTCGTTGCTTCGCCGGCGACAAATTTCATACTGCGCCGCAGTGTCTGAAATCTCCCCATTCTGGTGCGTAATCCTCGAATTTCATTGCTCAAAGAAAATTGTTTTTTGTTTGACACTTTCTTGATTGCTATGGTTTTATGACCCGATCGATAACGTTCTTTCTTCAATAAGCGTTATTCGCATCTGTTTGTCCTAGAAGTCAATACAGGATAAGCATGAGTAAACACAGCAGTCAAGATGAGAGGTTCTCGCAGTATCAGGTTCGCCGGAGCCCATCGTCGCGTGGCTTCACACAAGCCACCTCGATCCGGCGGCAATTGCAATCCGCTTTTTGAATGAAATCCTAGAAGGAGATGTGTCCATGATGTTCAAGATGAAGTCGATGCCGTTTGCAATCTCGTGCGCCATTGCCGGCGGCGCGCTGATCGCAACCGTGCCCGCGCTGGCCCAGACCACGGCGCCCGAGGGCGCCACGTCGGTCCAGGCCCCCCAACGCGTGGTGGTGACCGGTTCGCTGATCAGCCGCACCGATACCGAAACCGCGGCGCCGGTGCAAGTGCTGACCGCGCAGGATCTGCAGCGCAGTGGCAAGACCTCGGTCGCCGAGCTGCTGAGCGACCTGGCCGCCAACGGCGCCGGCACGCTGGGCACCGGCTTTTCGGGCGCGTTCGCCAACGGCGCCTCCGGCGTGTCGCTGCGCGGCCTGTCGGTCGGCTCGACCCTGGTGCTGATCGACGGCCACCGCATGTCGCCGTACGCGATCGGCGACGACGGCGAGCGCTCCTTCGTCGACGTCTCCAATATTCCCTTCGACGCCATCGACAGCATCGAAATCCTGAAGTCCGGCGCCTCGTCGCTGTACGGTTCGGATGCGGTGGCCGGCGTGGTCAACATCAAGCTCAAGAAGAGCTTCAACGGCACCCAGTTCAAGACCGAAGCCGGCAACAGCCAGCACGGCGGCGGCAAGACCCAGCGCGCCTCGCTGAGCTCGGGCATCGGCGACCTGGACAACGACGGCTACAACGCCTTCTTCACCGCCGAATGGCGCCACGAGGGTGCGATCAAGGAATCGGACCGCGACCAGTACGCCTGGGACAACCGCGACTGGCGTTCGCGCGGCGGCAACAACCTGACCCTGGGTGTGCCGACCTCGCTGAACAATTTCCTGACCGCGGCCAGCTCGCCTTTCCTGTACAACCCGAAAGGCACGGGTGGGGCCACCAACCCGGCCAACTTCCAGTTCCTGGATCCGAGCTGCAACTACGGCAAGTACATGGCCGGCGGCTGCGCCGTGCGCGACACCGCGTCCTATCTCCAGCCGCAGAGCGACAACATCAACCTGTTGATCGGCATGACCAAGAAGCTGAGCGGCGACTGGGAGCTGGCATTCAAAGGCTCGCTGTTCCAGCGTACCAGCGACAACAACCGCGGCATGCCGCAGACTTACTCGTCCAGCAGCTTCGCCGGCAATACCGCGCTGAACTATAACGGCCAGGCCACCCCTGCCGTCGGTGCGATCAACGACACCACCTTCGCACCCGGCGCAGCGGTCGGCGCGGGTCTGAGTAACCCGTTGGGCAACAATGCCCGCCTGTACGGCTACATTCCCGGCATCAATCCCACTTCGTCCGAGCATAACCGCGCCAACACGACCCGCTTCGCGCTCGACCTGCACGGCAGCGCCTGGGGCTGGGACACCAGCATCGCCGGCGGCATCACGCAATCGCGCGTCAGCCTCGATTACAGCGGCTACGTCGATCGTACCGCCTTGTATGGCCTGATCAACGGCGGCCAGTGGAATGTCCTGGGCGGCAACGATCCAGCCCTGGTATCCCAGGTCTCGCCAACCTTTTCGAACACCTCGACCTCGAAGCTGAACTACTTCGACGCCACCGGTTCGCGTACGCTGATGGAAAACCTGGGCGCGGGCCCGCTGGCCCTGGCGGCCGGCGTGCACTGGCACAAGCGCACCTGGGATTCGCCGGCGCCGGCCCTGCTGCTGAACGGCCAGGCCGGCGGCACCTCGGCCTTCGTGTTCGGTTCGGAAACCGACACCGCGGTCTTCGGCGAGCTGCAGGCGACCCCGATCAAGGACACCGAGGTGCATTTGTCGAGCCGCTACGACCATTACGACACCTACGGCAACTCGTTCACGCCGGCGGCCAGCTTCAAGTGGACGCCGTCGCAGAAGTTCGCCCTGCGCGGCAACTTCGCGCGCGGCTTCCGTGCACCGAACCCGGCGGAAACCGCTTCGGCAGGCTCGGTCTTCCTGTATAACGCGATCGACGATGCGATCCTGTGCCCGAGCGGCAATCCCAAGGCGGCCGGCAGCTTTGCGGCGGCTTGCGGCATCCAGCCGGCCTACGTCCAGCAAACCAGCAAGAACCTGTCGCCGGAGAAGTCCAAGTCGTATGACCTGGGCATCGTGCTCGAGCCGCTGCGCGGCCTGAATGCGACCCTGGACTACTACAAGATCCAGGTCAACAACCAGATCGTGACCTCGGCCGGCAACGACCCGAACTACAACCCGGTGTACGTGCGCGGCGCGCCGGTCGCCATGGACCAGTCCAACGGCGACGGCACCGTCACCACGGTGGTCCCGGCGGTCGGCCCGATCCTCTACGCGAACTCGCCGTACATCAACCTGGGCGAGACCAAGACCGCCGGCATCGAAGCGGACGTGAACTACCGCTGGCGCCTGCCGAGCGACCTGGGCACCTTGCGCGCCGACCTGAGCGCCGCGCACACCTTCAGCTATGAGCAGAGCGTCGGCGGCGTGACTTACCAGCTGGCCGGCACGCAAGGCCCATCGGTGGTGTCGGGCGCGACCGGCAATCCGAAGGACCGCGCGCAGTTCTCGCTGGACTGGAACCGTGGTCCGCTGGATGTGACCATGAACGTCAACTACACCAGCTCGTTCTCGACGCTCGACCCGTCGGTGGGCGGCACCGATTGCGCGTCGACCGCGCATGACGTGGGCGGCCGCAACTACTTCCTCGGTCTGACCCAGCCGAGTGCTTATTGCCAAGTTGCTTCGTTCACCGCGACCAACCTGAACGTACAGTACAAGCTGAGCGACAACCTGACCCTGAAGGGCTCGATCCTGAACCTGTTCGACCGCCAGCCGCCGATCGACGTCGCCACCTACGGCAACTCGGGTGCGCAGACCTCGTACAACGCCTCGCTGCACCAGGCGGGCGCGGTTGGCCGCTTCTTCAGCGCGGGCCTGAACTACACGTTCTAAGCGGCTCACGCCACGGCACGCCCCGGCACGCATGCGAGTGCGCCGCCGGGGCGTTTTTTCGTCTGCCCTCTATATATTAGATACCGCCCCAGGCCGCCGCCAGCATGGCCAGCGCCGCCAGCCCGGCGGTCTCGGTGCGCAGCACGCGCGGCCCCATCGACAGCGCGATTGCGCCGGCCGCGCGCGCAGCCTCTTCTTCTTCGGTCGACCAGCCGCCTTCCGGGCCGACCAGCAGGCAGCTCGCGTGCGCGGGCGTGACGCGCGCCCACGCGGCCAGGGACGCGTCCGCGCGCGGGCTGAGCAGGATGCGCGTCACGCCGGGCGCCGGCTCGGCGATCCAGCGGTTGAAATCCTGCAGCGGCGCGACCTCGGCCAGGCGGTTGCGCCCGCATTGCTCGGAGGCGCTGACCACCACCGCCTGCCAGTGCGCCAGGCGCTTGTCGGCGCGCTCGCCGGACAGCTTCACCACCGAGCGGCGCGCCGCCAGCGGGACGATCCCGCTCACGCCCAGCTCGACCGCCTTCTCGACAATCCAGTCCATCTTGCTGCCTTCCGGCAGGCCCTGGGCCAGCGTGATCGGGCAGGGCAGTTCGGCCTCGACCGCCTCCAGCGCAAGGACTTCGGCCGTGGCGCGCCGCTTGCCGATCTCGACCAGCCGTGCGCGCGCCTGGCCGCCGGCGCCGTTGAACAGCACCAGCTCGTCGCCGGGCTGCTGGCGCACGACGTGCAGGTGGTGCGCGACGGTTTCCGGCAGGTCGACGATGGCGCCGGGATGCAGCGGCTGCGGGCAATAAAAGCGTGGCATGGATGGCAAAGCGATGGTTGAGCAGGCCGCCATTTTAAATGTTGGCTGGCACGCTCTGGTAAAATACTCTGTTAACGCAAGCCGCATCGCCGCAACTTTCCAATCCTCAGACTCACCACATCCATGAAACCAGTTCAAACCACCACCCTGATGGCCAACGCGATCCGCGCGCTGGCGATGGACGCCGTCCAGAAAGCGAATTCCGGCCACCCGGGCATGCCGATGGGCATGGCCGAGATCGCCGTTGCGCTGTGGGACGGCCACTATCGCCACAACCCGGCCAATCCGGGTTGGATCAACCGCGACCGCTTCCTGCTCTCGAACGGCCATGGTTCGATGCTGCACTATGCGCTGCTGCACCTGTCGGGCTACGACCTGACGATGGACGACCTGCGCAATTTCCGCCAGCTGCACAGCAAGACCCCGGGTCACCCGGAAGTGCACATCACGCCGGGCGTCGAGACCACCACCGGTCCGCTCGGCCAGGGCATCGCCAACTCGGTCGGCATGGCGCTGGCCGAGTGGTTGCTGGCACAGGAATTCAACCGCCCGGGCTTCGAGGTGGTCGACCACCACACCTACGCCTTCCTGGGCGACGGCTGCCTGATGGAAGGCATCTCGCACGAAGCGGCCTCGCTGGCCGGCACGCTGCGCCTGAACAAGCTGATCTGGCTGTACGACGACAACGGCATCTCGATCGACGGTAAAGTAGAAGGCTGGTTCACCGACGACACCCCGCAGCGCTTCGCGGCCTACGGCTGGAACGTGATCCCGGGCGTGGATGGCCATAGCGTCGAAGCAGTCGACGCCGCCATCGCGCAAGCCAAGCAATCGGACCGTCCGACCCTGATCTGCTGCAAGACCATCATCGGCAAGGGCTCGCCCAACCTGCAGGGCGGCGACAAGGTGCACGGCGCCGCGCTGGGCGACAAGGAAGTCGCCGCGGTGCGCAAACACCTGGTGTGGGATGCGATCCCGTTCGACATCCCGGCCCCGATCTACCAGGCCTGGGACCAGAAAGCCAAGGGCGCCGCGCTGGAAGCCGAGTGGAACGACAAATTTGCCGGCTACCGTGCGCAGTTCCCGGAACTGGCTGCCGAACTCGAGCGCCGCATGAAAGGTGAGCTGCCGGGCCAGTTTGAAGAAACCCTGGCCGCCGCCATCGCCTCGACCATCGAGAAGAAAGAAACCATCGCCACCCGCAAGGCCAGCCAGAACGCGATCCAGGCGCTGGCGCCGACGCTGCCGGAATTCCTGGGCGGCAGCGCCGACCTGACCGGCTCGAACCTGACCAACTGGAAGGAATCGATCCCGCTGCGTTCGGGCGTGCCGGGCAACCACATCAACTATGGCGTGCGTGAGTTCGGCATGTCGGCGATCATGAACGGCATCGCCCTGCACGGCGGCTACATCCCGTTCGGCGCGACTTTCCTGACTTTCTCGGACTACAGCCGCAACGCGCTGCGCATGGCCGCGCTGATGAAGATCCGCTCGCTGTTCGTGTTCACCCACGACTCGATCGGCCTGGGCGAAGACGGCCCGACCCACCAGTCGGTCGAGCACGTCTCGTCGCTGCGCCTGATCCCGAACCTGGACAACTGGCGTCCGTGCGACACTACCGAGTCGACCGTCGCCTGGGGCGAAGCGGTCAAGCGCAAGGACGGTCCGTCGACGCTGATCTTCTCGCGCCAGAACCTGCCGTTCATGGAGCGCGACGCCAATACGGTCGCCAGCATCGCGCGCGGCGGCTATGTGCTGCGCGACGCGCAGAATCCGCAGGCGCTGCTGATCGCCACCGGTTCCGAAGTCGAACTGGCGATGAAGTCGGCCGATGCGCTGGCCGGGCAGGGCATCCGCGTGCGCGTGGTGTCGATGCCGTCGACCGACGTGTTCGACCGCCAGGACGCGGCCTACAAGGCATCCGTGCTGATCAAGGGCTTGCCGCGCGTGGCGATCGAAGCCGGCGTGACCGACTTCTGGTACAAGTACGTCGGCCTGGAAGGCGCCGTGGTCGGCATCGACACCTTCGGCGAATCGGCGCCGGCGCCGGTGCTGTTCAAGTACTTCGGCTTCACGGTCGAGAACGTCGTGGCCAAGGTCAAGTCGGTTCTTACAGCTTAATTGACGGTATAACCAGTACCTCGAAAACCGTAGCGAGCGGCAGCAATGTCGGCCGAGAAGCGCAGCTGTACGCGTAGTACAGCGAGCATCGCAGGCTGACAGTGCAACGCGCAGTAGGTTTGCGAGGTACTGGAGCTCCGCCGCACGGGACGGGAGACATTCCGTGCGGCAGATTTTCGCGTTATGCTCTCAGAGCGATAACGGATTTTTTTCAATCAGGAGTAATAAATGACGATCAAAGTAGCAATCAACGGCTACGGCCGCATCGGCCGCAACGTGCTGCGCGCTTTCTACGAAGGCGGCAAGAAGCAGGACATCGAGATCGTGGCCATCAACGACCTGGGCAAACCCGAGTCGAATGCCCACCTTACCCGTTTCGACACCACCCACGGCCGCTTCCCGGGCACCGTGTCGGTCGAAGGCGACTACATGATCGTCAACGGCGACAAGATCCGCGTGTTCGCACAGCGTAACCCGGCGGAACTGCCTTGGGGCGAGCTGGGCGTGGACGTCGTGCTCGAGTGCACCGGCTTCTTCACCACCAAGGAAAAGGCCTCGGCCCACCTGCAGGGCGGCGCCAAGAAAGTCATCATCTCGGCCCCGGGCGGCAAGGACGTCGACGCGACCATCGTCTACGGCGTCAACCAGGACGTGCTGAAAGCGTCGGACACCGTGATCTCGAACGCTTCCTGCACCACCAACTGCCTGGCCCCGCTGGTCAAGCCGCTGAACGACGCCATCGGCCTGGAAAACGGCCTGATGACCACCGTGCACGCTTACACCAATGACCAGGTGCTGACCGACGTCATGCACGAAGACCTGCGCCGCGCGCGTTCGGCCACCCACTCGATGATCCCGACCAAGACCGGCGCCGCAGCCGCCGTTGGCCTGGTGCTGCCGGAACTGAACGGCAAGCTGGACGGCTTTGCGATCCGCGTGCCGACCATCAACGTGTCGATCGTCGACCTGTCCTTCATCGCCAAGCGTGACACCACCGTGGAAGAAGTCAACGCGCTGATGAAGGCCGCCGCCGAAGGTCCGCTGGCCGGCATCCTGACCTACAACACCGACCAGCTGGTCTCGGTCGACTACAACCACAACCCGGCATCGTCGAACTTCGACGCGACCCTGACCAAGGTCTCGGGCCGCCTGGTGAAGGTCTCGTCGTGGTACGACAACGAGTGGGGCTTCAGCAACCGCATGCTGGACACCACCGTGGCGCTGATGAACGCCAAGTAATCTCCGGCATCCGATCGCCGCGAATAAAAAACGCTCCTTCGGGAGCGTTTTTTTTCACCGTTTCAGCGTTATCGCATCATTTCTTCGGCCAGGGCGTCAGAATCTCGAAACCATCGCGGGTGACGGCGATCATGTGTTCCCACTGTGCCGACAGCGAACGGTCGCGCGTGACCACGGTCCAGCCGTCGTCGAGCTGCTCGACGTCGGCATCGCCCAGGTTGATCATCGGCTCGACCGTGAAGGTCATGCCTTCCTTGATCAGCATGCCGGTGTTCGGGCGGCCGTAATGCAGCACCTGCGGATCTTCGTGGTAGACGCGGCCGATGCCGTGGCCGCAGTATTCGCGCACCACCGAGTAGCCCTTGGCTTCGGCCAGCTTCTGGATCGCGTGGCCGACGTCGCCCAGGCGCGCGCCCGGGCGCACCGCGCGGATGCCGGCCATCATCGCGTCGTAGGTGGTGTCGACCAGCTTTTTCGCCTCGGGGGAGGGCGTGCCGGCGAAGTACATGCGGCTGGTGTCGCCGTGCCAGCCATCCTTGATCACGGTGACGTCGATATTGATGATGTCGCCATCCTGCAGCACGTCCTTCTCGCTCGGGATGCCGTGGCAGACCACGCCGTTGATCGAGGTGCACAGCGTCTTGGGGAAGCCGTGGTAGCCGACGTTGGCCGGCGTGGCCTTCTGCACCTTGCGGATGTATTCGTGGCAGCGCCGGTCGAGCTCCTCGGTGGAGACGCCGGGCACCACGTGTTCGGAGATCATCTCGAGCACCTCGGCGGCCAGGCGGCCGGCCACGCGCATCTTGGCGATGTCCTTGTCGTTCTTGAGTTTGATTACCATGGTTCGATGTTGTTGGTCCGACCGCTCATCATACCCGCTCGCATGAAAAAATGCCCGCCAGGCGAACCTGGCGGGCATCGGTCAAACCCTTACGTTCGGATTAGAACGACTGGTTGTAGCGGACGTAGAAGAAGCGGTCCAGCGGCATGTTCGGGTCGACCGACGACGACGATGCCTGGCCCGAGGTGTAGGCGGTGTAGGCGATGCGCGGCTTCTTGTCGAACACGTTGTTGATACCGAACTGGATCTGGCCCTTCCACGAGGTCTTGTAGCCCACGTTCAGGTCGTGATACACCTCGGCGCCCAGCTTGTTGTAGCCGGTGCCGAAGCTTTCGGTGTAGCCGGTCGGGTTGGTGCACTCGATCCCGCCTTCGGCATCCCAGCACTGGTCACGCACGGCGCTGTAGATGCGCGAAGTCCAGGTCGCGCTCCAGTTGCCCATGCTCCAGTCCACGGCGGTGGTCGACTTCCACTTGTTGTAGAAGTAGTCGCCGGCGTATTCCTGCCACTCGGCGTCCGAAGTCGACTTCTGCTTGAACGAATGGACATACGAGTTGTCCGAACGCAGCACGAAGCGGCCGTAAGGGGTCATCGGGAAGCGATAGCCGAACGAGATGTCGGCGCCGTCGGTCTGCATCTGGCCCAGGTTCAGGTTGCCGCGCGACAGGTTGGAGATCTCGCCGGCCGCGTTACGCCCGATGGCGCCGCAGAAGGTCGGGTTGTTCTCGATGTAGCACTGGTTCGCCACCCAGGTCGCGCCGACCGGCGTGATCATGTTGCTGACCTTGATGCGGTACCAGTCGACCGACGCCGAGAAGCCCGGCAGGTACGACGGGCTGTACACGAAGCCCAGGGTGTCGGTGATCGCGCGTTCCGGCGTCAGCGTCGTATTGCCGGCGCCCGAGTAGAACGGGTAGGCGCCTTGTCCGCCGGTGCCGCCGACCGCTACGCCGGCCGAATTCAGCTGGCGGAAGCCGGCCGGTACGCCTGCAGCGGCGCAACGTGCGGCCACGGCCGGGTTGGACGCGGCTTCGCCGTAGCGGCTGTCGCACGGATCCAGGTAGTTGTCGTAGGTCTGCTGGCCGCCGCCGAAGGTGTCGCCCACGGTCGGTGCGCGGAAGCCCTGCGCCCAGGTGCCGCGCACCAGCAGGTCGCCGATCGGCTTCCACATGAAGCTGACCTTGCTGTTGTTGGCGACGCCGAAGTTGCTGTAGTCCGAGTGGCGGGTGGCGACGTCGAACGACAGCAGTTTCGCGAACGGCTGGTCTTTCAGGACCGGGATCGCCAGCTCGAGATACTCTTCCTTGACGTTGTAGTGGCCGTTGGTGGTGTTGGCGCCCAGGTCGGTCGAGTAGCCGGCCTGCTCCATCTGGCCCGGGTAGTCGTAGCCACGCAGGCTGCGGTTCTCGATGCCGGCAGCGAAGCCGAGTGCGCCGGCCGGCAGGTCATACAGGTCGCCGCTGATGTTGGCGGTGGCGCTGTTGACGGTCGAGCCGTAGGTGGCCTGGCCGGTTTCGTTGACGTAGGCCAGGGCAGCGGCATTGGACGCCGACGGACCGCCCAGGATGTTGAACGGCGTGCACAGGTTCGGCGCGATCGGGTTGGCCGCGGTGCCGCACTGGACGACGCCGTTGGCGTTCATGAACGACGGACCCAGGGCCTTCTTCAGGTTGATCAGGTTCAGGTTACCGGTCGACAGGGTCGAGCCCGAGACGTCGCTGTGGTTGTAGCCGATGTCCCAGTTGAAGCTGCGGCCATAGGCCTTGAATTCGCCGGCCAGGGTCGCATCGATGTGCAGAGTGCGGTTCTGGTTGTCGGTGGTGCGCGGCAGCTCGATGGTGCGGCGGTAGAAGAACAGGTCCTGGCCCGGGGTCGGGTTGTAGTAGCTGTTCTTGTCGATGTAGACCGGGTAGGTCGGCTGGCTCAGCGAGTTCATCGGGTAACCGGCGGCGGTGGCGCTCGAGTTACGCTGGGCGAACATCGCGGTGCTGGTGAAGTGCATGCCGTACGGCAGTTCCAGCGTGCCCTTGGTGAAGATGCTGTCCAGCTTGGTCGGCATCTGGAACATCATCTGCGAGGGCGTGTTGAACAGGTCTGCGTCCGCGCCGGCGTAGGCGTGGTAGTTGCCGATCACGTTCGACGCCTGGCCCACGCCGCTGCCGTCGTAGCTGCCGGTGTGGTTCAGGATCTGGTTGATGCCGGTCGGGCCACCCGTGCCGCTCACCTGGCGGATACGGCCCCATGGGCTGACGCCCAGGCCGTCGGAGATGTGGTCCGGACCGTAGGAGTAGGCGGTGATGTCGCGGTCGCGCGCCCAGACCGTGCCCTGCTCGGTGTGGCTCAGGCCGAACACCAGCGAACCGGCGTCGCTGTTGGCGCCGTAGCTCAGCGAGAAGTCCTTCGACTTGCCGTCGCCGCCATGCTGGTTGGCGCCTTCGTACAGGCTGATCTGGCCGCCGTCCATCGACTTCTTCAGGATGATGTTGACCACGCCGGCGATCGCGTCCGAACCGTAGATCGACGAAGCGCCGTCCTTCAGGACTTCGATACGCTCGATCAGGGCCGACGGGATGGTCGACAGGTCGGTGTAGCCGTTGATCGACTGCGACCAGCGCTTGCCGTCGACCAGCACCAGCAGGCGGTTCGCGCCCAGGTTGCGCAGGCTGACGTACTGGCCGCCGTTCTCGCGGTTCGACACCAACGAGCCGCCCTTGCTGAAGTCAGGTGCGCCGGCAGACGACAGGTTGTTGAGGATGTCGCCCACGGTGACCAAGCCAGTCTTTTGGATCTGTTCCTGGGTCATCACCTGGACCGGTTGTGCGGTCTCCAGGTCGACTTGGCGGATACGCGAGCCGGTCACTTCGACTTTCTGAATCGGCGCATTGCTTTGCGTATCTTGCGCGTAAGCGGCGTGCATCCCGAATGCGACGCTGCCCAGGCACATCAGGCGGATCGAACGGGACAATGCTTTTTCCATCATGGTAGTTTCAACTCCTAGGGGGTAAAGGCACGGCCGATTGTGAAATCTGGGGCCGTGAGAGTCCGTCGCTATGGCGACTGTTTGAAAGAAATGCGATCGAACATTTTTTCCAAGGAGGCAATGGAATCATTACGAAAGGTGCTGTGTCAATGCGTTCCGGAGCATATCTGCAATTGTTGCTGCTTTGCGTAATTACGTACATTCTCACAAAATTTTTTCGCTTCGCCGTTTGGAAAAGGAAATTACGACACAATGTTTAAAACGAGAAACTTAGTGACGTTCAAGTGTGCGATTTTGCCGCTCGACGCGTATGCATATGCATGCTGAATGAAGCTTGCCGGAACGGGGGAAATTGACGGAAATTGTGACAATTCACACTTTCCGAAACCGACCGGAAGGCGTTCCGTCGAGACCGCCAGAATGTAAAAGAAAATGCCCGCCGGGCGCGAGCCGGGCGGGCATTCTGGTGGGCAGGACGGGCGCGCCGTCCTGCCGGCTGTCGTAATTAGAACGACTGGGTGTAACGCGCGTAGAAGAAGCGGTCGATCGGGCGTTCCGGATCCACCGACGACGACGACGAGTTGCCGCCGTAGGCGCTGTTGGCGTCATACGTGACGATCGGCTTGCGATTGAACACGTTGTTGGCGCCGACCATCACGCGGGCCTTCCAAGGCAGCGCGTAGCCGATCGACAGGTCGCTGTAGACCGTGTTGCCCTGGCGATGGTAGCCGGTGCCCCAGCTGGCGGTGTCGTCCGGGTTGCTGCACGGGTCGCTCGAGAACACGCAGTGGGTCTTCACGTGGCTGTAGAAGCGCGAGGTCAGGGTGGCGTTCCAGTTGCCCTGGCTCCAGTCCAGACCCAGGGTCGACTTCACACGGTTGACGCCGAATTCACCGGCGTAGTTGATGAAGTTCGCGGTCGCGGTGCTCTTGGTGCTGAACTCATCGACGTAGGTCGAATCCGAACGCACTGCGAACTGGCCATAGGGCGTCAGCGGGAAGCGGTAGTTGAAGCTGAAGTCCAGGCCCTTGGTGCGCAATTCGCCCAGGTTGGCGTTGCCGCGGGTCAGATTGGTGATCTGGCCGGTGCCGTCACGCGTGATCTTGCTGCAGAAGTCCTGCACGCCGTTGACGTAGCACTGGTTCAGTTCGTACGCGACGCTCAGACCGGTGATGCGGTTCTTGACGTCGATGTCGAAGTAGTCCATCGACATCGAGAAGCCGGTCAGGAACGACGGGCTGTACACGAAGCCGATCGTCTTGGTGGTCGCGGTTTCCGGTTGCAGGTCGCGGTTGCCCAGGCCGGTCGTGAACGGAAACGGGGTCTGCGCGCCGGCTGCCGGGACCGGGGTGCCGGCCTGGTTCACCTGGCGGAAGGTGGTCGGCACGCCGGCCGCGGCGCAGCGGCTCGCCACGCCGGCAGTCTTGCGCTGGCCATACAGGCTGTCGCAGGGGTCGATGTAGGAGTCGAACGACTGGCCGCCGCCGCCGAAGGTGTCGGCCAGCGCCGGTGCGCGGAAGCCTTGCGCCCAGGTGCCGCGGGTCAGCAGGTCCTTGATCGGCTTCCACATGAAGCTGGCCTTGCTGTTGTGCGTGCTGCCGAAGTTGCTGTAGTCCGAATAGCGCGAGGCCAGGTCGAAGCTCAGCAGCTCGGCGAACGGCATGTTCTTCAGCACCGGGATGTTGGTTTCCAGGTAGGCTTCGCGGACGTTGTACTTGCCGGTGGTGGTGAACGCCGCCAGGTCGGTCGAGTAGCCCGATTGCTCGAACTGGCCCGGACGGTCGAAGCCGTTGACGCTGCGGTGCTCGATGCCGCCGGCCACGCCGACCGCGCCGGCCGGCAGGTTGAACAGTTCGCCGGTGATGTCGGCGGTGGCGCTGTTGACGGTCGAGCCGTAGGTGCCCTGGCCGACCGACATGATGTAGTTCAGCGCTTCCGGGGTCGAGGCCGACGGGCCGCCCAGGATGTTGAACGGCACGCACTGGCTGGCCGGGATCGGCGCGGCCGCGGTACCGCACTGGACGGCGCCCGACGCGTTCACGAACGAAGGACCGAGGGCCTTCTTCAGGTTCAGCAGGTTGATGTTGCCGGTCGAGGTCGTGTTGCCGTTGCTGGCGCTGTGGTTGTAGCCCACGCTCCAGTTCCAGGACTTGCCCAGCGCCATGAAGTCGCCTTCCAGCGAAGCGTCGATGTGGGTGGTGCGGTTCTGGTTGTTGGTCGTGCGCGGCACTTCGATCGTGCGGCGGTAGAAGAACAGGTCCTGGCCGGCGCCGGCGGCGACGCCCGGTGCGCCGTTGCCGTACGGGTTGTAGTAGCTGTTCTTGTCGATGTAGACCGGGAAGGTCGCCTGCGACGTCGAGCTCAGCGGATAGCCGGCGATCTGGCGCGGCGAATCGCGGTCGGCGTACATCGCGGTGGTGTTGAAGCGCATGCCGTACGGCAGCTCGACCGAACCCTTGGTGAAGATCGAGGTCAGGCGCGTCGGCTCGGTGTAGTTCATCTGGCTCGACGAGTTGAACGTGTCGGCGTCCGCACCGGCATAGGTGTGGTAGTTCGCCTTGTTGCGCGCATCCGAGCTGGCGCCGTCGCCCAGCGGGCCGCCGGTGTGGTTCACGACCTGGTTGAAACCGCTCGCGGCGCCGCCGGTGCCGACCTGGCGCACGCGGCCCCATGGGCCGGTGCCGTAGCCGGAATTCATGTGGTTCGGGCCGTAGGTGTAGGCGGTGATGTCGCGGTCGCGCGCCCACACCGCACCCTGCGACGTGTGGGTCAGGCCGAACAGCATGCTGGCCTTGTCGTCGCCGGCGCCGTAGGTTGCCGAGAAATCCTTGCTCTTGCCATCGCCACCGTGCTGGTTGGCGCCTTCGTACAGGCTGACCTGGCCGCCTTGCATGTTCTTCTTCAGGATGAAGTTGACCACGCCGGCAATCGCGTCCGAACCGTAGATCGACGACGCGCCGTCCTTCAGGATCTCGACGCGCTCGATCAGCGCCGACGGGATGGTCGACACGTCGGTGTAGCCGGCCGTGGTCTGGGTCCAGCGCTTGCCGTTGACCAGCACCAGCAGGCGGTTCGAGCCCAGGTTGCGCATGTCGATGTACTGGCCGCCCTGTTCGCGGTTCGAGGTCAGCGCCGAGCCTTTCGAGAAGGCCGGCGTGCCCGACGACGACAGGTTGTTGATGATGTCGCCGACGGTCACCAGACCGGTCTTCTGGATCTGTTCCTGGGTCATCACCTGGACCGGCTGGGCGGTCTCCAGGTCGACCTGGCGGATACGCGAGCCGGTGACTTCGACCCGCTGCGATACCGGCAGCTGGTCCTGGGCATAGCCGGTCATCGCCTGAACTGCGATCGCGACGGCAAGGGCAATTTTGCTACGTTGTTGCATGGATTCTCCAATCTTTGGGGCGGTAGTCCGGCGGTTCATGGCCGCCAGGCCTTGTTCAACTCAAGCAAGCTTGATCGTCACGTGGCCAATGTCGATTAACACTCTCGTGACAATGCGTGATTCATATAAATACGCGTATTTATAAGAACATTTCGTATTGACTCGTGTCAACACGAAATAATGTTTGTTCGGAAAGGTTGGAGAAAAACAACAAGATGCAGCGCAGCATGCACTGGGATGGCCGGGAAACGCACGGCGCGCGTGCACCTGAGCGCATGCATGGTGCATGCGCTCGAATGAAAATCGAAGGAAAAAACTGCGTCGATCAGGCGCTGAAACAGCGCTGCCAGAGTTGCACCACGGTTGTCGCATGATGCGCGACCAGGTTCGGGTCGACCCGAGCGTTTTCCTGTCCCTGCAGGCGGACCTGGTGCTGCAACTTGCGCATTGCTCGATAAGCGTCGGCGGCGCCGGCAGCCAGGCCGGCATCGATCAGGCCGAGCTCGGAGCACAGGCGTAGCAGGGCGATATTGCCGGCATTCGCCGTCAGCTGCGGATAATCCGCCGCGTGCAGCAATACCAGGTACTGGACGATGAATTCGATGTCGATCATGCCGCCTGCATCCTGCTTCAGATCGAACAGATCATTGCGTCGCGGGTATGCCTCGTGCATGCGCGTGCGCATTTTCACGACTTCGTCACGCAGCGCTTCGCAATTGCGTCGCTGGCGTAACACTCCTTCGCGGATCGCTTCGAAGCGCGCGCCGATGCCGGCGTCGCCGGCGCAGAAGCGCGCGCGCGTGAGCGCCTGGTGCTCCCAGATCCAGGCCGAAGCCTGCTGGTAGCGCTCGAAGGCATTCACGGACGACACCAGCATGCCGGAGGCGCCGTCCGGGCGCAGCGCGGTGTCGATGTCGAACAGGATGCCGGCCGGCGTATGGGTCGTCATCCAGGTGATGAAGCGCTGGGCCAGCTTGGCGTAGTTGGACGACGCCATGTCGTCGTCGTCGTCGAACAGGAAGATCACGTCGAGGTCGGAGACGTAGCCGAGCTCCTTGCCGCCCAGCTTGCCGTAGGCGATCACGGCGAAGCGCGGCGTCTCGCGGTGACGCGTGGCGATCGTGCGCCAGGCGCGCTGCACGGTCTCGGCCACGATCAGGTCGGCCAGCGCCGACAGGTGGTCGGCCAGGCGCTCGACCGACAGTTCGCCGGCGAGGTCCAGCGCCAGCAGACGGAACAGCTGGGCGTGGTGGGCTTCGCGCAGGATGTCGAGCTGGCGCTCGGTGTCGCCCTCGGCCGCGTCGAGCTGGCGCGCCAGGCCGGTAGCCAGCGCCGCCAGGTTTTCCGACCAGTTGGAAGCGGCGTTGCCGCGATCGTCGAGCAATTCATCGAGCAGGATCGGGTGCTGGGTCAGGAAGGTCGCGGCCCAGCCGCTGGCGTTGATCATGCGGATCACGCGCTCGAGCGTGTGCGGGTATTCGGTCAGCAGCGACAGGTAGGCCGAGCGGCGCGCGATCGCCTCGAAAAAGTCGAGCAGGCGCCCCAGCGTGGCGGCATGGCTGCCGAGTTTGGTCTCCGCCACGACTGCGGCGATCTGCGGCAGGGCGGCGTTGACCAGCGCCACCAGGCGGTTGCGGCTGGCTTCGGGCAGCGTCTGCAGGCGTGGCGCCTGCCAGGTCGCGACCAGGCGGTCGGCGCCAGCGCCCGGGTCGTCGAAGCCCAGGCTGGCCAGGCGGTCGGCGATGGCGTCGCGGTTGTCCGGGTCGGTGAGCGAGGCGCCGGGGTCGACCGCGTTGTTGGTTTCAGCGCCGGCGCTCTTGTCGGCGAAGATCGCGTCGAACTGCTGGGCGACGAACACGCGCCGCGCGTCCAGCTCGGTCAGCAGCGCCGCTTCGTCGGCCACGCCCATCATCCGGGCGACGGCGGCGCGGTCTTCCGGCGCGGCCGGCAGCGTGTGGGTCTGGGCATCGTCCAGGTATTGCAGCCGGTGCTCGAGCTTGCGCAGGAAGGTATAAGCCTCGAGCAGCTGGTCGACGACATCCTGGCTCAGCAGTCCGCGCTCGGCCAGCAGGCGCAGCGTCGCGCGCGTCGAGCGCGTGCGCAAGGCCGCATCGCGTCCGCCGCGGATCAGCTGGAACACCTGCGCCAGGAATTCGATCTCGCGGATGCCGCCCCGTCCCAGCTTGACGTTGTGGCTGCGCTCGGGATGCAGGCGCTCCTGGCGGTTGACCTCGGCGCGGATCTGGGCGTGCATGGTGCGGATCGCGTCGATCACGCCGAAGTCGAGGTAGCGCCGGTACACGAACGGGCGCACGATCGCGTCGAGCGCGGTGATATCCACCGGATCGCCGGTGACCGCGCGCGCTTTGACCCAGGCATAACGTTCCCACTCGCGTCCTTGTACGATCAGGTAGTCCTCGACCATGTTCAGGCTCGCCACCAGCGGACCCGACTTGCCGTTTGGACGCAGCGCCATGTCGACGCGGAACGTGAAGCCATCCTCGGTCACCTCGGACAAGGCAGCAATCAATTTGCGTCCCAGGCGCACGAAAAATTCGTGGTTGGACAATGAGCGCTGGCCGGGCGCATCGAGACGGGTGTCGCCGTCTTCCGGGTAGACGAAGATGAGGTCGATGTCGGACGATACGTTGAGTTCGCCGCCGCCGTGCTTGCCCATCGCCAGCACCATCATCTGCTGGGGGCGCCCGGACTCGGCGCCGATCGGCGTGCCGTGGATGGCGGTCTGCTCTTCCATCAGCGCGGCCAGGTGGGTCTGGACCGCGAAGTCGGCGAAGCGGCTCATCGCGGTGAGGACCTCGTCCAGGTCGGCGCGGCCGGACAGGTCGCGCTCGATGATGGCGCAGATCAGCAGGTTGCGCAGGCGGCGCATGCGGCGGTTCAGAGGTAGATCCGGTTCGGTATCCAGCGCTGCGCCGAAATCGAGCCGGGCCAGCGATAATCGGCTCAGGGCCTCGAGTTGCGCGGCGCGCGCCGGATCGGCCGCGAGCCAGCGTTGCTGGAAGCGTGAGGCGGGGACGGGAGCGGTCAAGGCAGACAAGGCTTGGGTCATGGCGGATTCTCGAGTCGCGATTCGGCGCAGTATGGGGCAGCAGTATGGCAGATGCGCGGCGCGGCAAGCGCGCTTGTCTGGACAGGTCGGCGCGTCGGCCTGCCCATCATCTTGTCGAGTTAGCGGCGCAATCGGGTAGGGATAGCGTGCTAATTGAGGGAGTTAACGGCGCGTTTTGTGCGTTCCGGTCGGCGTGCTATGCGGTAAAATTGCCCGCTGTACTCTTCCGGGGCGGTACGAAGGGAAGGTCCCACCGATGTTTCGATCGATTTTTGGATAATTGCGGCGAGCTTTTTGAGTACCTTGATGCACAACCCGGAACCGCAGGCGGAGCGCGCGCAGCAGGATGGAAAGCGCGAGCAGCACGAGCAGACGCTCGGGCCGGCGCCGGCGCACGTCCCGCTGACGACGCGCTGGGCCCGCTTGCGCGCCGCCTACCGGGTCTGCAACCTGGCATCGCACCACGTACTCGGCTTCGCCATCAAGACTTTCCTTCTGCTGTATTTTTCGCTCGCCGTGCTGTTCCTGGCGCTGCGCTACGCGATCCTGCCCAACATCGACCTGTACAAGGGCGACATCGAACGCGCCGCCAGCCGCGCGCTCGGCAACCAGGTCACGATCGCGCGCATCTACGCGTCCTGGCGCGGCCTGAATCCCAGCCTGTACCTGGGCGACCTGCGCCTGCGCGACAAGGCCGGGCACCAATTGCTGGCGCTGCCGTCGGTGTCGGCCACGCTGTCCTGGTGGTCGCTGGCGGCGCTCGATCCGCGCTTCGAGTCGCTCGAGATCAACCGCCCCGAGCTGGACGTCACGCGCGGCGCCGACGGCGCGCTGTGGGTCGCTGGCGTGCGCATCGACCTGAATAAAAAGGACGAGGACGGCGGCGGCGCCGACTGGCTGCTGCGCCAGCGCGAAGTCATCATCCGCGAAGGCCGCCTGTCCTGGACCGACCGCCTGCGCGGCGCACCCACGCTCGACCTGTCCGACGTCACGCTGGCGCTGCAGAACCGCTGGACCTCGCACCGCTTCGCGCTCAAGGCGACGCCGCCGCGCGGCCTCAGTGCGCCGCTCGACGTGCGCGCACGCTTCACGCACCCGCCGTTCGGCGCCCGGGCGTCCGACGCGCACCTTTGGCGCGGCGAGGTGTATGCCGACCTGCGCGACACCGACCTGGCCGCCTGGACACCGTATGTCGATTATCCGTTCGCCGTGCAGCAGGGGCGCGGCTCGGTACGCGCCTGGCTCAGCGTCGACCATGCGCGCCTGGCCGGCTTCACCGCCGACCTCGGCCTGGCCGGCGTCTCGGCGCGCCTGTCGAAGGATGCGCCCCAGCTCGAGCTGGCGCGGGTCGGCGGACGCCTGTCGGCGCGCGAACAGCTGGCGCCGGGCGAGGGCACGGGTCGCCCGACCTTCGGCGCGCTCGGCTATGAGGTATCGCTGGAAAACTTCTCGGCGGTCACACGCGCGGGCGTGACGCTGCCGGCGGCCACGGCCAGCGCCAGCTGGCGCCCGGCGACGCGTCTGCTGCCCGAGCGCGCCGACGTGCGCGCGCACGGCGTCGAGCTGGCCCCGCTGGCGACGCTGGCCAGCCAGCTGCCTTTGACGCCGAACCAGCGCCAGCTGCTGGCCGAGCTGGCGCCGCGCGGCCGCTTGGTCGACGTCCAGGCGCAGTGGCAGGGCCGCCTGCCCAAGCCGACGGCCTACCGCGTGCGTGGCCAGGTCGAGGGGCTCGGCATCGACGCGCTGGCGCAGTCGAGCGCGAGCGGCGCCGAGCATCCGGCCATCCCCGGCGTTCGCAACCTGTCCGGCGCGATCGACGCCAGCGACCAGGGCGGCAGCGTCAACATCGATTCGGACCGGCTGGCCCTGGACCTGCCGGCCTGGTTCGCCGAGTCCGAGATGCCGTTCGACACGCTGGCGCTGCGCGCGCGCTGGTCGTATCCGCAGGCCGACCAATTGCTGGTCGAGGTCGACGGCCTGAACTTCGCGCAGGGCGCCTTGAAAGCCAGCCTGAGCGGCCGCCACCTGCTGCCGCTCAAGCCGGGCCAGGGCCCGGGCACCTCAGACATCAATGCCACCGTCGACAATTTCGACATCGCCCGTATCGGCCGCTACCTGCCGCTGGCCACCCACGAGGGCTTGCGCGACTGGCTGACCGGTGCGCTGCAGGGCGGCATCGTGCACGACGCACGCCTGCGCCTGCGCGGCGACCTGGCGCAGTTCCCGTTCAAGGGCGAGGGTGCGGCCGCGCGTGCACGTGGCGAATTCCGCGTCACCGGCCGCATCGAGAACGGCAAGCTCGACTACGCGCCTAGCCACCGCGCGGCCGACGGCAAGGCGCCGCTGTGGCCGCTCGCCGAAGGGATCAACGGCAGCCTGTTGTTCGACCGTGCGCGCATGGAGATCCGCGCCGATACCGCGCGCACGCTCGGCATCGCGCTGTCCAACGTGCGCGCGGTGATCCCGGAACTGGGCGCGCCCGAGAGCGTGCTCGACATCGACGGCGCCGCCAACGCCCCGCTGCAGGATTTCCTGCGCTACGTCGCGACCAGCCCGGTGCTGGAATGGATCGGCAATTTCACCGAAGACACGCGCGCCAGCGGCCCGGCCCACCTCGGTCTGAAGCTGCACCTGCCGCTGTGGGACCTGCATGCGACCAAGGTGCAGGGCGCGCTGCAACTGCAAAGCAACGACGTCACGCTGTTCCCCGATTTGCCGCCGGTGCAGGCCGCGCTGGGCCGGATCGAATTCTCCGAGCACGGCGTCAACCTGAACGGCATCGGCGCCAGCTTCCTGGGCGGACCGCTGTCGCTGTCCGGCGGCACCCAGCGCGAAGGCGGCATCGTGGTGCGCCTGGCCGGCAGCGCCACCGCCGACGGCCTGCGCAAGACCGGCTCGCTGCCGGCGCTGCAGCGCCTGGGCGCCAAGCTGCAGGGCGGGGCGCGCTTCGCCGGCACGGTCAGCGTCAAGGACCGTGCGCTGCAGATCGCATTCGATTCCAACCTGGCCGGCATGGGGATCGACCTGCCGGCGCCTTTGAGCAAGGCGCCCGCGGATGCGCTGCCGCTGCACTTCCAGCTGAACGGCCAGCCGACCGGGGACAACGGCGTCGGCCACGACGAGATCCAGGTCAAGCTGGGCAGCGTCGCGGCCGCGCGCTACGTGCGCGAGCGCCAGCCGCACGCGCCCTGGATCGTCAAGCGCGGCGGCATCGGCGTGAACGTGCCGGCGCCGGAGCCGGACAGCGGCATGATGATCAACGTGAACATGAAGGCCTTGAACGTCGACCGCTGGCTGGCCGCGGCGACCGACATCGCCGGTCCCGGCGATGCGGCCGGCGCCGCCACGCCCCAGGAGAACAATGGCGGCGGCATGGCCCAGTACGTGGTGCCGGACACGATCGGCGCGCGCGCGGGCGAACTCGTCATCGGCGAGCGCACGCTGCGCAACGTCGTGGTCGGTGCCACCCACCTGCCGGGCAGCTGGCAGGTCAACGTCGATTCGCACCAGGTGGTCGGCTGGGTCACCTGGAACGAGCTGCAGGCCGGGCCGGGCGCCGCGTCGGGCCTGGGCAAGGTCACCGCGCGCCTGGCCTCGCTGAACATCCCGGAATCGTCGGAAAGCGAGGTCAAGGACCTGCTCGAGTCGAGCAAAGGCGCCAGCGCCAGCATCCCGGGCCTGGACATCGTCGCCGAGCGCTTCGAGCTGTTCAACAAGCAGTTCGGACGCCTCGAGCTGGTCGCCAGCAACGCCCAGGCGCTGGCTGGACGCGAGTGGCGCATCGACCGCCTGAGCCTGACCAATCCGGACGGGCAACTGAAGGCCAACGGCCGCTGGCTGACGCGCGACGGCAAGAGCAACACCGCGCTCAACTTCAACCTCGACATCGCCGATGCCGGCCGACTGCTCGACCGCCTCGGCTTCCCGGGCACGCTGCGCCACGGCAAGGGCCAGCTGTCGGGCGACATTTCCTGGGCCGGGCTGCCATACTCGCTCGACATCCCGAGCCTGTCCGGTCAGATCCAGATGAACGTCGAAAACGGCCAGTTCATCAAGCAGGACCCGGGCGCGGCCAAGCTGCTCGGCGTGCTGAGCCTGCAGATGCTGCCGCGCATGCTCAAGCTCGACTTCCACGACGTGTTCTCGGAAGGCCTGGCCTTCGACGGCATCACCGCCAACGCGATGATCGCGCACGGTGTGGTCCACACCGACAACCTCAAGATGCACGGCGTGCAAGCCACGGTGCTGATGGACGGCAGCGCCGACATCGCCAACGAATCGACCAATCTGCATGTGGTGGTGATTCCCGAATTTAACCTCGGCACCGGCCCGCTGGTGTATGGCCTGGCGGTCAACCCGGTCATCGGCATCGGCAGTTACCTGGCCCAGCTTTTCCTGCGCGCGCCGATGATGAAGGCGCTGACCTACCACATGCAGGTGACCGGACCGTGGAAGTCGCCGACCATCACCAAACTCGACAATCCAGCCGTCTCCAAAGCGAAGAAGGGAAGCCAATGAGCGACAATTCCGTAGTGGCCGCCATCCAGATGGTGTCGACGCCGAAGCTCGACGACAACTTGAAGACCGCCGCGCGCCTGCTGGCGGATGCCGCCGCGCGCGGCGCCAAGCTGGTCGCGATGCCGGAGTACTGGCCGATCATGGGCATGGCGGACACCGACAAGGTCAGCCTGGCCGAGCCGGCCGGCCACGGCCCGATCCAGGATTTCATGGCGGCGCAGGCGCGCGAGCACGGCATCTGGCTGATCGGCGGCACGCTGCCGCTGGCGTCACCGGACGCCGCGCGCGTGCTCAACACCACGCTGGTCTACGATCCCGAAGGCCAGCCGGTCGGGCGCTACGACAAGATCCACCTGTTCGGCTTCAACACCGGCAACGAGTCCTACGACGAGGCGCGCACCATCGTGCCGGGCGAGCGCGTCAGCCATTTCGAGGCGCCATTCGGCCGCGTCGGCTTGTCGATCTGTTACGACCTGCGCTTCCCGGAACTGTTCCGCGCGATGGGCGAATGCGCGCTGATGGTGGTGCCGGCCGCCTTCACCTACACCACCGGGCGCGCGCACTGGGAAGTGCTGCTGCGCGCGCGCGCGATCGAAAACCAGTGCTACGTGCTGGCCGCGGCCCAGGGCGGCACGCATCCGAACGGCCGCCGCACGTTTGGCCACACCATGCTGATCGACCCGTGGGGCGAGGTCAAGAGCGTGCTGGAGGAAGGCGAGGGCGTGGTCAGCGGAGAAATCGATGCCGCCTACCTCGCGCGCGTGCGCGAGAGCTTGCCGGCATTGAAGCACCGCAAGATGTGATCGTCGGTGTAAAGGAAACGGATATGGCACAATGCCTCCATCCATATCAGAAAGACCCGAAGCAATGAAACCTTTCGAACCGAATCTCAGTTCCATGGCGGTGGCGCGCGATCTCTTGTTGACGCCGTTTGGCCTCGATGAAGGCAAGCTGATCACGACGCTGGGTACGATGTTCACGCACAAGGTCGACTACGCCGACCTGTATTTCCAATTTACCAAGAGCGAAGGCTGGAGCCTGGAAGAAGGCATCGTCAAGAGCGGTAGCTTCTCGATCGACCAGGGCGTCGGCGTGCGCGCGGTCTCGGGCGAACGCACCGCGTTTGCCTATTCCGACGACATCTCCGAGGCCGCGCTGCTCGACGCCGCCGCCGCCACGCGGACGATCGCGCGCGCGGGCGCGGGCCGCGTCAAGGTGGCGGGCAAGGTGCAGCCGACCGGCGGCCGCTCGCTCTACCTGCCGCACGACCCGCTTAGCTCGCTCGACGCCACCGCCAAGGTGCAGCTGCTCGAACGCGTCGAGAAGATCGCGCGCGCCAAGGACCCGCGCGTGGTGCAGGTGATGGCCGGCCTGGCCGGCGAATACGACGTCGTGCTGGTGGTGCGCAGCGACGGCGTGCTGGCGGCCGACATCCGCCCGCTGGTGCGCGTATCCGTCACCGTCATCGCCGAGCAGAACGGCCGGCGCGAAGTCGGCTCCTCGGGCGGCGGCGGCCGTTACGACTATGGCTACTTCACCGATGAGCTGCTGGAAAAATACGCGACCGAGGCCGTCAATTCGGCCCTGGTCAACCTGGAGGCGCGTCCCGCCCCGGCCGGTCCGATGACCATCGTGCTCGGCCCGGGCTGGCCCGGCGTGCTGCTGCACGAGGCGGTCGGGCACGGCCTGGAAGGCGACTTCAACCGCAAGGGTTCGTCGTCCTATGCCGGCATGATCGGCGAGCGCGTGGCGGCCAAGGGCGTCACGGTGGTCGACGACGGCACGCTGCAGGACCGCCGCGGCTCGCTCAACATGGACGACGAGGGCAATCCGACCCAGTGCACCACGCTGATCGAAGACGGCATCCTGCGCGGCTACATCCAGGACACGATGAATGCGCGCCTGATGAAGATGCCGGTGACCGGCAACGCGCGCCGTGAATCGTTCGCTCATCTGCCGATGCCGCGCATGACCAACACCTACATGCTGGCCGGCGACAAGGACCCGGCCGAGATCCTGGCTTCGGTCAAGAACGGCCTGTACGCGGTCAACTTCGGCGGCGGCCAGGTCGACATCACCAACGGCAAGTTCGTGTTCTCGGCCAGCGAAGCCTACATGATCGAGGACGGCAAGATTACCTACCCGGTGAAGGGCGCGACCCTGATCGGCAACGGTCCGGACACGATGAACAAGATCTCGATGATCGGCAACGACATGGCGCTCGACTCGGGCGTGGGCGTGTGCGGCAAGGAAGGCCAGAGCGTCCCGGTGGGCGTCGGTCAGCCGACCCTGCGCATCGATGGCGTGACGGTGGGCGGCACGGCCTGATCGTCTTGCGCTAAAACTTCGTCCCACATTATTGTCGCCCCGGCGCAGGCCGGGGTCCATCGAGCGCTTCCGAATTCGGGAAGTGCGTATGGGCCCCGACCTTCGTCGGGGTGACTGCTTTTCTCCTCCTCATCAGAACGTATAGCGCGCCCCGACCGTGTACGTGCGCCCGCGTGCACCGTCGAAGTCGAGCGGGTTATACGACTGTGCGCCATAGGTCAGCGGATCGAGCGGCGGGATCTTGTCGAACATGTTCAGGATCGAGGCCGAGATCTCCCAGCGCGAGCCCGGCGACGGTTTCCAGCGCCCGGTCAGGTCGAAGGTCGTGAACGAAGCCAGCTCGCATCCGCTCGGCGCCGGCGTTCCGTCGGCGAAGGTGCTGGCGCAGCCGTCCGGGTCGCCCTGGAACAGGATGTTCTTGATCTTGCTGCGATAGTTGACCGAGAGGGTCAGGCGTAGGTTGCTGCGCTCCCAGGTGGCGTGGAAGTTGGAGCGGTTGCGCGGCGTGCCGACGCAGTTGGTCACGTCGCAGTTGCCGTGGGTGCCGGCAAAGTCGCGCTGGGTGCCGTCGCGGTCGGAGCGCAGCCACTTGTACAGGTGCGTCCACTTGATGTCGAACACCAGGTTGCCGAAGTCTTGCGGCAGCCTGAAGCGCTGGCGGCCGTCGATGTCGAAGCCTTTGACCACGGTCTCGGCCGAGTTTTCGTAGCGCACCAGCACGGCCGTGATCGGGCCCGGGTCGCCGGCCAGGCCGGGCACGGCGCCGGCCGGGTCGCGCGCCACGCTGCCGTTCGCGATCGCAACGGGAACTTGCCCCTGGTTGATTTCGTCCTTGCGCTTGATGCGCCAGAAGTCGAACGACACGCTGGACGTCGGCAGCGGATCCCAGATCACGCCCAGGTCCCAGTTGGTCGAACGCTCCGGCGACAGGGTCGGATTGGGCGAGGTGATGACGGCAACCGACGCCGGATTGCAGGCGTTGGCGACACCGAGCGCGCAGCGGGCCGGGTCGGCGGCGGTGGAGAACGCGGCCAGGCCACCGCGCCCGTTCTCGGCCGGGCCAGGGGCGCGAAAGCCGTGTCCCCAGTTGCCGCGCAGGGCCAGCGAGCGGATCGGCGTGTACTTGATGCCCAGCTTGGGCGTGTAGGCGGTGCCGATGCTGTCGTCGGTGAAGTGGTCGATACGCCCGGCGGCGGTCAGTTCGAGGTTGCTCAGGATCGGCGCCAGCGCTTCCACATACAGCGCGGCCACGTTGCGCCCGCCCGCATAGGCCGAGTAGCCCAGCCCGATGATGTTGCCGCGTTCGGTGCCGGAAGTCGGGTTCAGCGTGGTGTACTGGTGACGCCATTCGACGCCGGCGGCGACCCCGATATCGCCGCCCGGCAGCAGGCCGCCGAAATTGCGTGTGACGCGGAAGTCGACCTGGCCGAGCCGGGTGTCGGCCGAGTTGTTCATGTTGGGGGACAGCGCCGCGTACAGCGCGGGCGAATTCAGCCCGGCATTCTCGCCGATGCGCCACACGGTGCCCGGCGGCAGCGCGCGGTAGGCCGCGCTGCCGAGGGTAGCGGCCGCCACGTTGGCCGCGCTCGGGTCGAGCAGGGCAAAGGCGACGTCGCGCTGCAGGTAGCCGGTCCAGTCCTGGTTGGTGTGGTTGTGCGAAAAGACGAGGCCGGCGGTCCAGTCCCAGCCGAAGTGACTGCCGCTCGCGCCCGCCACCCAGCGCTGGAAGAAGGAGCTGATGCTGGTGGTGCGCGGGCCGACGTCGGTCGCCAGGTAGCGCAGGCGCGCCCGGCTGCCGAAATACGGATTGTCGGGATGGTTGGCGCCGAGCGAAACGTCGGCATTGTTGACCGGCCCGCCGGGGTAGCCGACCGATGCGTTCACGCCCGAGGGCGTGGTCGAGGTGTCGGTGGCGCTGCTGTACAGGTTGACCTCGGAGAATGCCTCGATGCCGTACGGCAGCTTGAAGGTGGCGCGCCCGTACAGGCTGAGGTTTTCCTGCTTGGGCAGGACCTGGCCGTAGACCGAGGTGCTGTCGATCAGGCAGCCGCCGCCCGGATCGCCCTGCGGGTGCCGGGTGAAGTTGGCGCAGGCCGCGCCCGGGAAGAAGCGGGTGAAGTTGACGCCGGCCGGGTCGCCGCGGTTGTAGTACTCGGACGTGAGCGGATCGCGCACGTTGCCGTTGATGGCGCTGTTGGCCGTCGCCTGGCCGCGCAGGATCGCGCCGGTGCCGCCCAGCGCCTCGTTGGCCGAGTAGCCCCACGGGCGCAGGTCGATCTTGCCGAGGTAGTCGCGGTCGGTGCGGTCGCGGTTCCAGATCTCGCGGAACTTCTTGTATTCGACGGAGAAGAAGGCATTGTGGCCATCGGTGTCCATGTCGCCGAAGCCCTTGGTGAACGCCAGGTTCCACTGGCGGCCGTCCCAGTAGCGCGCGATGCCGGTCTGGCCGCGGATCGTGGTGCCCTTGAAGTCGTGGCGCAGGATCACGTTGACCACGCCGGCCACCGCATCCGAGCCGTAGATCGCGGAGGCGCCGTCGAGCAGGATCTCGATGCGATCGACGGCGTCGGCCGGAATCACGTTCAGGTCGGTGAACTGCTTCTGGCCGTCGTCGGCCAGGCCGTAGGGCGCGACGCGGCGGCCGTTGATCAGCACCAGGGTCGAGGCCACGCCCAGGCCGCGCAGCGAAACGCCGGAAGCGCCGGCGGCGAAGCCGTTGCCGAAGCTGGTCGGCACCGAGCCGGCATTGTCCACCGCCAGCGTCTGCAGCAGCTCGGCCACGGTCTGGCGGCCCGAGCGTTCGATGTCGGCGCGGTTCACGGTCAGCACCGCGGACGCGGTCTCGGCCTGGGAGCGGCGGATGTTCGAACCGGTGATTTCGACGCGCGCGACCGGCGCCTGCGCCGGTGCGGCCTCCTGTGCAAGCGTGGAGCCCGGTGTGGACCTGGGCGCGGCCTCCTGCGCGTGGGCCGGCAGCGCCAGCAGCGCGATGCCGATGGCGCCGCCGCCCGCGAACAGGCGGCGTATGGTTCGTGAGATCGGTGTTTCAGTCATGTCCGGACTCCAGTGCGGTAGATGGCTTCGATGGGATTGCCTGACCGACGCAGCGCGGGTCGGCCGGGGCTTGCCATGACTGTTGCATTGGGTGCCGGATCGAGGCTGACATCGCTCAACCGTGACGGGTAAGGCGAAATGGGTTGTCGGCTTCGTGCAACCGATCGTCTATCGCGACGCGCGCACGCGACGTATGACGCTTGGATAAAGCGCTTGCCAATCGCGCGGCATTGTTGTTATAGTCAGTCGGACACTTCGGAACCCACCATGCGCCAGAACGTTTACTTTCACTTTTATTTTTGGTTTAGCCATTCCAGCCCAACGGCGGTGGAGTAGCGGCAGGTTCACGCAACAACAGAACGAAGTCGACGCAAGATTCCAGAAAAACCGCCAGCGATGGCGGTTTTTTTATTTTCAAGAACGGAGAACAGCAATGCCCCGCACCGACGACCTACGCATCCGCGAAATGAAGGAACTCACGCCCCCGTCGCACCTGATCCGCGAGTTTCCGGTGACCGCTGCGGCCGAGCAGACCGCTTCCCAGGCGCGCGTGGCGCTGCACCGCATCCTGCACGGCCAGGACGACCGCCTGATGGTGGTGGTCGGCCCGTGCTCGATCCACGACCCGAAGGCGGCGCTGGAATACGCGCGCCGCCTGGCCGAGCAGCGCGAACGCTTCAAGGGCGAACTCGAGATCATCATGCGCGTGTACTTCGAAAAGCCGCGCACCACGGTCGGCTGGAAAGGCATGATCAACGATCCGTACATGGACAACAGCTTCCGCATCAACGACGGCCTGCGCATGGCGCGCGAGCTGCTGCGCGACATCAACGAGCTGGGCCTGCCGGCCGGCACCGAGTTTCTCGACGTGATCAGCCCGCAGTACATCGCCGATTTGATCAGCTGGGGCGCGATCGGGGCTCGCACCACCGAATCGCAGGTGCACCGCGAGCTGGCCTCCGGCCTGTCGTGCCCGGTCGGCTTCAAGAACGGTACCGACGGCAACATCAAGATCGCCGCCGACGCCATCAAGGCGGCCTCGCAGGCGCACCATTTCCTGTCGGTGACCAAGGGCGGCCACTCGGCGATCGTGTCGACCTCCGGCAACGAGGATTGCCATATCATCCTGCGCGGCGGCAAGGCGCCGAACTACGACGCCGCCAGCGTCGAGGAAGCTTGCCGGCAGCTGGCCGCCAACGGCCTGGCCAGCCGCCTGATGATCGACGCCTCGCACGCCAACAGCAGCAAGAATCCGCAGAACCAGGTGCCGGTGTGCGCCGACATCGGGCGCCAGCTGGCCGCGGGCGACACCCGCATCGTCGGCGTGATGGTCGAGTCGCACCTGGTCGGCGGGCGCCAGGACCTGGTGCCGGGCCAGGCGCTGACCTACGGCCAGTCGGTCACCGACGGCTGCATCGACTGGGATGCCAGCGTGGCCGTGCTGGAAGGGCTGGCCGCGAGCGTACGCCAGCGCCGCCTGCGCGAAGACGCTTGAGGCCTTTGCCAACTTAGAGCTTGCCAACAGGAAGTCCCGCCCGCAGAATCGTAGCGATGTGTAATGACGCTCTCTACGAAAGGATGCGCGGTGCGGATTTCCAACGATGACGAGGCTGCGGCGCTCGAGCGCGAGGCCCAGACGGCGCTGCGCAGCGGTAACCCGGCGGGGGCGGCCAAGCTCTGGGAACGCCTGCTGGCGCGCCAGCCGGCGCACCGTGCGGCTTTGTTCGGCCTGGCGCAGCTGCGCCACCGCGCCGGCGACCTTGATGCGGCGCGTGCGCTGCTCGAGCGCCTGGTCGAGGCCGACGGCAGCGACAAGCAGCAATGGATCCACCTGGCGCTGGTGTGCATGGCGCAGCGCGACGAGGCGCGCGAGGACGAATCGATCCGGCGCGCACTGGTGCTCGATCCGCTCGACCTGCTGGCCTTGATCCTGCGCGCCGCGCTGCTCACGCGCCAGGGCAAGCGTCACGCGGCCGCGCGCGCGCACGGGGCGGTGGCCGCGGTGGCGCCGCCGCTCGACCGGCTGGCGCCCGAACTGCGCCCGGCGGTGCAGGAGGCGCTGGCCTACCGCGAGCAGTACGACCGCGAGTTCGGCGCCTTCCTCGACGAACGCCTCGACCCGGTGCTGACCGGCCTGCGCGGCGAGGGCACCGGACGCTTTCGCGAATCGCTCGACATCATGCTGGGCCGCAAGCGCCAGTACCTGCCGCAGCCGGCGCTGTTTCAGTTCCAGGGGTTGGCGCCGGTCACTTTCTTCGAGCGCCGCGATTTTCCCTGGCTCGATGCGCTCGAAGCCCAGACCGCGGCGATCCGCGATGAATTCTTGAGTGTGCTGGCCCAGGACCAGGGCTTCACGCCCTATCTGCAATACGGCGAGGACCAGCCGCTGCGCCAGTGGACCGAGCTGAACCGGTCGCTGCGCTGGAGCGCCTTTCACCTGGTCGAAGCCGGCCGCGTCAACCGCGACAATGCCGAGCGCTGCCCGCGCACCATGGCCGCCCTGGCCGGCGCGCCCCAGCCCCACCAGCCGGGCCGCACGCCGGTCGCGATGTTCTCGATGCTCAAGCCGCGCACCCGCATCCCGCCCCACTGCGGCGTCAGCAACGTGCGCCTGGTGACCCATTTGCCGCTGGTGGTGCCCCCTGGCTGTGGCTTCCGGGTCGGCAATGACGTGCGCGCCTGGGAAGAGGGCCGCGCCTGGGTGTTCGACGACACCATCGAGCACGAGGCCTGGAACGACAGCGACCAGATGCGCGCGATTTTCATGTTCGACATCTGGCATCCGCACCTGACCGGCCCCGAGCGCGTGCTGGTGTCGGCGATGGGCGGCGCCATGCAGGAATTTTCAGACGGTGAGGGCAGCGACGGGCTGTAACCGAACGCGCCGCACGATGAAAAAACGCCGCCGGTCTCGCGACCGGCGGCGTTTTTGCTTAGAGCCTGGTGAGGATCAGAAGCGGTAGGTCAGGTTGACGTAGACGAAGCGGCCGTAAGCGTCATACACCTGCGGGTAGGTATTGCCGTTGCCGGCGCTGCCACCCACCGAGCTGGACGAACCGAGCGGCGGATCTTTGTCGAACAGGTTGTTGATGCCCAGGGACATCGACAGGTTCTTGCCGAAGCGGTAAGTGCCGTTCAGGTCGATGTAGCTGCGCGAAGCCAGGTAGGCGTCGTGCTGCGTGTCGAGGTCGCCGGCCAGCTGCGGGTTCGCATCGAGCGCGTCGTTCTGTACCCGGTTGTAGTAGCGCCAGGTCGCGGTCAGGTCGAAGTTGTACGGCGAGGTCCAGGTGGTGCGGAACTTGTGGCGCCATTTTGGGGTCGGCGTGCCGCAAGTCGCACCGTACAGGCCGGCGCAATCGTAGTTACCGTTGCCCGGCAGGTTCTCCACGGTGTAGGTCTTGACATAGGTGCCGTTCAGGCCGAAGTCCAGGCCGCCATAGTTGCCAAGGCGCATGCGATAGCTGGCGCCGAGGTCGGCGCCCGAGGTACCTTGCGAACCGATATTGGTGGTGGTCGCCTCGACGTAGCCGGATGGCAGCAGCCACAGCGAACCGAGCGAATCGCGGTGGATCAGGTTGCAATACAGCGGATTGCCAGTGGTCAGGCATTGCTGGAATACGGACTGCGCGTTCACGCCCTGGATCGCGCTCTTGATCTTCAAGTGGAAGGCGTCGACAGTAATGGTCAGGTTCTTGATCGGATCCAGCACGAAGCCCAGCGTGACAGTATCAGCGGTTTCCGGCTTGACGTTCGGGTTGCCGCCAGTCAGGCCGTTGTACTGGTTGGTCGAGTTCGCCGCCACCTTGCCGTACAGGTTGGCCGGCAGGCCAGTGAGGGCGCACTGCTGCTGGGTGGCTTTCGGTACTTCGCCGCCGCATGGGTCGCTGGTCGGTCCGGACAGCGAGACGGACTGGGGCGTGTACAGGTCGAAGATGTTCGGCGCGCGTGCGGCGCGCTGCACCGAAGCGCGCACGCGGGCGATGTCCACCGGCTGCCAGTCGATGCCGGCGCCATAGGTGTTGGTGTTGGAACCGCTGCTGTAGTTCGAACGGCGGTACGAGGCCGACAGGTCGAGGTGCTTGGACAGGAAGGCATTGTCCAGCAGCGGGACGCGGACTTCGCCGAAGGCTTCCTTGACATTGTAGGCGCCGGCCACCGGCAGGGTCGGACCGCCCGAGCCGGACAGGTCGCCGGTACGGTTTTCCTGGTCCGGGGTCAGCACCAGCTTCTCGACGCGCTGCTCGTAGCCGAACGAGACGCCGACGCCGTTGGTTGCCGTGGGCAGTTTGAGACCGTAGGCGCTCAGGTCGCTGCCGAGGTTGATGCCGAACACGCTTTGCTGGGTGTAACCGCTGTTGGCGCCTGAGGTTTCCAGGTAGTTCAGTGCTTCCTTGGTGATGCCGCCCTGGGTGTACAGGTTGTATGGCACGCAATTCGGATCGCTGCCGTCGATGACCGAGCGGCACACCGCCTTGCCGGTTTTCGGATCGGCGACCACGTCCAGCGCCTTGCCGATCAGGCGGTTCGAGAAGTAGCCGGTGGAGGTGTCCTGGTGGTTCACGCGCGCGAACTGGCCGAACACGTCATAGCTCCAGTTACCCAGTTCGCCTTTCACGCCAAGCACTTCACGGAAGGAGACGTCGCTGATGTGGCTGTTGCGCGGGCCGCCTTCGACGTTGCGCTTGCCGACGGTGACGGTCGCCGTGTCGCCCGGCTTGTTCAGGCCCAGCACGGTGCGCCAGGCAGAGTTCAACAGCGGGTTCTCGTACGCCAGTTTGGCCTGCTGGCCGTAGAAGATGCCGCCCGCCGCGATCTGCGCATCGGTGGTGTACTCGTGGACGTTGAAGTCGCTGTACAGGCGGGCGTTCTCGTTGATGTCTAAATGCAGCGTCGAGTTGAAGTTGTACTGGTCCGACGGACGCTGGAAGAAGTTCAGCGGCCCGAAGTTGTAGGCGTCGGTGGCCGACACGTACTTGCGCGGGTTGCCGTTGGCGTCCGGCGTGTAGGTGTTGATGCGCGCGATCGAAGTGCCCGAGCCGGAGCAGGCAAAACCCGGGTCGGACGCGCCTAGCGAGCAAGACGAAAAGTCGCGCGCCGACTGCAGCAGCGGATCGGCTTGCTTGTACGACAGGAAGAAGGTTGCGTTACCCTTGTTGTCGGCGAAGTTGGCGCCGGCCAGCAGGCTGAAATCCTTCTTCTTGCCGTCGAACTTGGCGTTGCCCGGCAGCGGGTAGCCCTTCTTCGTCACGACCGACTGGACTTCATCGTTGTGCTGCTGGTGGTTGTCGCCGGCCAGATTGGCCTGGACCTCGACGCCTTCGAAGTTGTCCTTCATGATGAAGTTGACCACGCCCGCCACCGCGCCCGAGCCGTAGACGGCGCCGGCGCCGCCGGTCAGCACTTCGACGCGCTGGATCAGTTGCGACGGAATTTCGTTCAGGTCGGCCGCGGTCGTGGTCGCGCTGCCCGACGGCAGACGCTTGCCGTTGACCAGCACCAGGGTGCGGCTGGCGCCCATGCCGCGCAGGTCCACGGTCGCGGTGCCGGTGGCGCCGTTCGAAATCGCGGCGCCCTGCGAGGCGAACACCTGGGGCAGATTGTTCAGCAGGTCTTCCGTATTTTTCGGACCGTCGAGCTTGATGTCCTTGGCGCTGAGCGTCGTGATCGGGCTCGACCCTTCGGTGTTGAGCGAAGGAATGCGCGAACCCGTCACTTCGATGCGCTGCATCGACGGTGCACTTTGGGGTGCCGTGCTGTCCTGCGCGAACGCCGCGGTGGCGCTGACCGCCATGCCCCCAGCAAATATCAAACGCACCGATCGTGATAGAACTTTTTCCGACGTCATAGGCTGGTATCCCTTTTTCGCACTTTCAGACAGCCCCTTCCGCCATCTTCCAGTTAGTGGTGTATTGATTATTTTCAAAAATACATAAGTTTTTGTTTGCTGCTAATCAATAAAACCATTGCCCGAGTATGAATGTCAAAGTGTTTATTTGTATGTATGCGTAAATACCACATTTTGTGTAATATTCGGACTTTAAAAATTCAACAGCTTAAACATTTTAGAATTCACGATTTGGGCCGAATTTAATTGCACTTAGCTGGTGCGATGCAGCAACCATTTCTGCGCATCCATGGTGCGCGAATGCATCGTCAATGAGCATGCCGGCGTTGGCGCAATATGGGGAGGGAGACACAATTTTTGTGATGCAATATCGCGAATCTGGTCTATAGTTCGGACTCGCCCGTGCAGCTAAGGCCACGGCGAACCGGCAGTCTCCGGCCGGCTGTCTTGAATGGGAAATTCGATGTTTGCTTATATCCTGCGGCGCCTGTGGCAGATGCTGCCGACCATGGCGGGCGTCGTCGTGCTGGTGTTCCTGCTGTTTAACTGGGTGGGCGGTGATCCGTCCTACCTGTTGGCCGGCAAGATGGCGGATGCGCATGCGATCGCCGGCATCCGCGCCCAGCTCGGGCTGGACCAGCCGTGGTATGTCCAGCTCGGCATTTTCGTGAAGCAGATCCTCACCTTCGATTTCGGCAACGCCTGGAGCACAGGCGAGCCGGTGGCGCACATCCTCACCAGCCGCCTGGGTCCGTCGCTGACGGTGCTGGTGCCGCTGACCGTGCTCGAAACCGTCATCGGCATCGCGCTGGCGCTGGCGGTCGCGTTCGTGCGCGGTTCGCTGACCGACCGCATCGTGATGATCGCCTGCACGGTCGGCATGTCGATTTCGATCCTGGTCTACATCATCGTGTTCCAGTACGGGCTGGCCTACCAACTCGGCTTGTTCCCGGTGCAGGGCTGGGGCGAGGGCTTCTGGGAAAACCTGCTGCGCTACGCCACGCTGCCGATCCTGATCGGCCTGGCCGTGTCGCTGGCGCCGACGCTGCGCCTGTTCCGCAGCTTCGTGCTCGACGAAGCCGGCCAGGACTACGTGCGCACCGCACGCGCGAAGGGCTTGCCGGAGCGGCGCATCGTCTGGGTGCACGTGCTGCGCAATGCCGCGATCCCGATCATCACCTACGTCATGGCCAACCTGCCGGCGCTGCTGATCGGCGCCTTTTTGCTCGAGCGCTTCTTCGGCATCCCCGGCATCGGGCGCGAAGTCATCCTGGCGGTCGAGCGCAGCGATTTCCCGGTCATCAAGGCGATTACCGTGTACGTGGCGGCCGCCACCATGGTGTTCAACCTGCTGGCCGACCTGATGTACCAGGCGGTCGATCCGCGGGTGAAGCTCGCATGACGGGGCGCACGATGCAAGCCGGTGCCGCGGCGCTGAAGGCGCAGACCTCGCCCGGCCTCTGGACGCTGGCCTGGCGGCGCCTGCGCGCCGACCGCGTGGCGATGGCGTCGCTGGCCGTGGTGCTGCTGTTCCTGCTGTCGGTGGTGCTCTCGGCCACCGGACTGGTTGCGGCCGACTGGGAAGACGAGGTCGCCGTCAACTACGCGCCGCCGACCTTCATCGGCCCCGATCCGGCGCTGTCTGCGCTGGCGCAACCGCAGCGCCCGGCGCCGCCGAACGCCTTCGATCCGCTCGCCGCCGACATCGCCGTGCTCAAGGCGCAGCTGGCGCGCGAGGGGCATGCGGTACAGAAGCCGAAGCGCGCCACGCTGCCGTTCGGCGCCGACAAATGGGGCCACGACGTCATCAAGAAGACCATCAAGGGCGGCCAGACCTCGATCGTGGTCGGCCTGGTCGCAGCCTTCGTGGCGGTGGCGCTGGGCACCTTGTTCGGCGCGCTGTCCGGCTTTTATGGTGGGCTGGTCGACGATGCCTTCAACTGGTTCTACAGCGTGTTCACCTCGATCCCGTCTATCCTGATGATCCTGGCGGTGGCGGCGGTGCTGCAGACCCGCGGCGTGGCCAGCATCGTGCTGATCCTGGGCCTGACCGGCTGGACCGGCCCCTACCGCCTGATCCGCGCCGAGTACATCAAGCACAAGGCGCGCGAATACGTGATGGCCGCCGACGCCATCGGCGCTTCGAATTGGCGCAAAATGTTCAGCCACATCCTGCCCAACGTCTCGCACGTGGCGCTGGTGCAGATGTCGATCCTGGTGGTCGGCTTCATCAAGGCCGAGGTCATTTTGTCCTTCCTCGGCTTTGGCGTGCCGGTCGGGACCGTCTCGTGGGGCAGCATGCTCAACGAGGCGCAGAATGAACTGATCCTCGGCAAGTGGTGGCAGTTGACGGCCGCCGCCAGCGCGATGGCCCTGTTGGTGACCGCGTTTTCCTTGTTTGCCGATGCGTTGCGCGACGCGCTCGATCCCAAGTTGAAATGACTGTAGACAGAAAAGCGGCATGAGCCAATCGACAATCCAAGAGACCAATCTGCTGGAGGTACGCGACCTGCGCATCGCGTTCCGGACCGACAAGAAGAACAAGGTCGAAGCGGTCAAGGGCATCTCCTTCAGTGTGCCGGTGGACAGTACCGTGGCCCTGGTGGGCGAATCGGGCAGCGGCAAGTCGGTCAGCTCGCTTGCCGTGATGGGCCTGCTCCCTGTTGAGACCACCATCATCGAGCCGGGTTCCTCGATCCGCTTCGACGGGCGCGAGCTGCTTGCGCTGCCCCAAACCGAGCGCAGGAACATCTGCGGCAAGGACGTCTCGATGATCTTCCAGGAGCCGATGTCCTCGCTGAATCCGGTGTTCACGGTCGGTTTCCAGATCGCCGAAGTCCTGGGCCTGCACATGGGCATGGGCAAGCGCGAGGCGCGCGCACGCACGCTGGCGCTGCTCGAGGAAGTCGGCATCCCCGACCCGGCGCATAAAATCGACGCCTACCCGAGCCAGATGTCGGGCGGCCAGCAGCAGCGCGTGATGATCGCGATGGCGATCGCCTGCGAGCCCAAGCTCTTGATCGCCGACGAACCGACCACCGCGCTCGACGTGACGATCCAGAAGCAGATCGTCGAGCTGATCGCCAAGCTGCAGAAGCGCCGGCGCATGGCGGTGCTGTTCATCACCCACGACCTGGGGCTGGTGGGCGAGATCGCCGACCGCGTGATCGTGATGCGCCACGGCGAGGTGCGAGAGGAGGGCACTGCCGCCCAGGTGCTGCAGGCGCCGCGCGACCCGTACACGCGCGCGCTGCTGGCCTGCCGCCCGACGCTGGACGCGCGCCCGCTGCGTCTGGCGACCATCGCCGATTTCCTCGGCGAGAGCGGTCCGGCCCGCGCGCGCGCGGATGCGCAGGCGCAGCGCACGCGCGGGTACGCGCCCGCGGACGCGCATTCCGTGGACAACGTGCTGGTCGTGAACAAGCTGTCGAAAAGCTTCTGGCTGCGCGAAGGCTGGTTTGGCAAACGCGAGTTCCAGGCCGTGAAGGACGTCTCGTTTACATTAGAACGCGGCAAGACGCTGGGCGTGGTCGGCGAATCCGGTTCCGGCAAGACCACGGTCGGCCTGAGCCTGCTGCGCCTGCACCGCGCCACCGGCGGCAGCGCGCTGTTCGAGGGCCGCGACCTGTTCGCCATGAGCGATCGCGAGTTCCAGGTCTACAAGCGGCGCATCCAGATCGTGTTCCAGAACCCGTACGCTTCGCTCAATCCGCGCTTCACGGTCGGCCAGATCCTGCTCGAGCCGATGCGCATCCACAAGATCGGCGCCACCGATGGCGAGCGGATCGAGCACGCGCACACCCTGCTGCAGCGGGTCGGCCTGCCGCCCCAGGCTTTCGGGCGCTATCCGCACGAGTTCTCCGGCGGCCAGCGCCAGCGCATTGCGATCGCGCGCTGCCTGACCATGAAGCCGGAGATCCTGGTGTGCGACGAGTCGGTGTCGGCGCTCGACGTCTCGGTGCAGGCCCAGGTGCTCAATCTGCTGCAGGACCTGCAGGACGAGTACAAGATGAGCTACATCTTCATCTCGCACGACCTGTCGGTGGTGAAGTACATCTCGGACCGGGTGATGGTGATGCACAAGGGCAGCGTGGTCGAGATGGCCAACTCGGACGAGCTGTACCGCAACCCGCGTCACCCGTACACGCAGGCGCTGCTGGCGGCGATCCCGCGCGCGGCCTGAGCCAGGCTCGACATTTTCCGCGGGCAAGCTGGCGCTGCCGTTCGGGAACGCGTGCAAACATGAGCTTCCATCGAATGCCAAGGAAGCAGAATGAAGCACAAGCAGCCGCCGCGCCGGGATTTCCTGCGTTACATGGGAACCCTGGCCCTGTCCGCGCCCGCCGTCGCGGCCGCCAACGACCAGGACAAGGTCACGTTCCCGCCAATCTACGACAAGAGCGAAAAACCCGAGCAGACCGAGCCGCCGGCCGACCCGTGGAACGAGCGCGTCGGCGTGGCCATCGTCGGCCTGGGCCGCATCGCCGTCAACGAGATGCTGCCGGCGTTTGCCCAGAGCAAGCACGCCAAGCCGGTCGCGTTGGTCACCGGCGACCGCGCCAAGGGTCTCAAGATCGCACACCAGTACAACATCCCCGAAGCCAACGTGCTCAGCTACCAGGATTACGAAAAGCTGGCCCAGATCCCTGAGGTGCAGGCGGTCTACATCGCGCTGCCGAACAGCATGCACGCCGAGTACACGACCCGCGCCGCGCGCGCCGGCAAGCACGTGCTGTGCGAAAAGCCGATGGCCAACAGCGTGGCCGAGTGCCAGCAGATGATCGACGCCTGCAAGAAGGCCGGCAAGAAGCTGATGATTGCCTACCGCAGCCAGTACGAACCGATGGACCGCGCGCTGGTCAAGATGGTGCGCGAGAAGAAGCTGGGGGCGCTCAAGGAATTCAGCTCGGTCAATTCGCAGGACATGGGCGATCCGCAGCACTGGCGCCTGAAACGCGCGCTGGCCGGTGGCGGGGCGCTGCCGGACGTCGGCCTGTATTGCCTCAACGCGGCGCGTTTCCTGAGCGGCGAGGAGCCGAGCGAAGTCATCGGCCACACCTGGTCGACGCCGGGCGATCCGCGCTTTCGCGAAGTCGAGGAATCCTGCCAGTTCATCTTGCGCTTCCCGAGCGGCTTCGTGGCCAGTTGCAGCACCAGCTACGCCGCGCACAAGTCGCAGTTCTTCCGCCTGAACGGGTCCGAGGCCTGGGCCGAGATGGACCCGGCCTATGCCTACCACGGCCTGAAGCTGAAGGTGACGCGCGTGGTCGAGGGCAAGGAGCAGTCCAGCGACATCCAGATCGAGGAAAAGAACCAGTTCGCGGCCGAGATGGACCACTTCGCCCAATGCCTCAAGCAAAACACCGAGCCGCACACGCCTGGCGAGGAAGGGCTGCAGGATCAGCGCATCATGGAAGCGATCTACGAGTCGGCGCGCAAGGGGCGGGTGGTCAAGCTGAGCCCGCCGCAGCACACGCGCGGGCCGGAGCCGCAGGAGCCGCAGGGCTGAAGCGGCGGCCAGGTCCGGCTATCCGGCAGCGCCGGTGTGGCAAAAATGCCATGCCGGCGAGCGCGGCCGCACATTGCCCAGACGAGCGCCTGCCAGCCCCCGGCTTTTCCGCTAACATGGAGGGATGGCACAGCTCACGCAAATGATTCACACCTATGGCGTCCTGCTCGTGTTCGGCGTGGTTTTGCTCGAACAGATCGGATTGCCGATTCCCGCCTTCCCGATTCTCATCATCGCGGGAGCGCGCGCGGTCGACCAGGGCGACAACTGGCCGCTGTTCCTGGCCGCCAGCGTGCTGGCCTGCCTGATCAGCGATTATTTCTGGTTCCGTGCCGGCAAGTACTACGGCAAGCGCATCCTGCGCCTGCTGTGCAAGATCTCGCTGTCGCCCGATTCCTGCGTCAGCCAGACCGAAGACAACTTCATGCGCTTCGGCCCGAATTCGCTGGTGGTCGCCAAGTTCATCCCCGGTTTCAATACCATCGCGCCGCCGCTGGCCGGCGCGATGGGCACTTCGACGCCGCGCTTCCTGTGGCTGTCGGTAGCCGGCGCGCTGGTCTGGAGCGGCGTCGGCATGGGCCTGGGCGCCTGGTTCCACAACAGCGTCGACGATGTCATCCGCTGGTTCGAGACTCTGGGCAGCACCGCGCTGATGGTGATCGTGGCGCTGCTGGCGCTGTTCGTGCTGCTCAAGTACATCGAGCGCCGCCGCAACCTGGGCGCGGCGGACTTGCCACGCATTAGCCCGGCCGAAGTCAAGGCGTTACTGGAAGCCGGCCACGATCCGCTGATCGTCGACGCCCGCAGCGTCACCGCGCGCCAGATGGAAGAGGGCATCCCGGGCGCGGTGTTCTACCGTGACAGCACGCCCGAGCGCCTGATGGCCACGCTCGACCGCGAGCGCCACATCGTGGTCTTCTGCAGTTGTCCGAACGACATCACCGCGGCCCAGGTGGCCAAGGAATTCGTCAAGAACGGCTTTCATCGCGCGCGTCCGCTGGGCGGCGGCCTGGATGCGTGGAATGCCCAGTGCGCGGCCGAGCCCGAGGCCGAGCTCCGGCCCAAGGTCGGCTGATTCTTCCTGTTCTCGTGCGCACGTGCCGCGCCCAAGGGCCGGCGCCTGCTTGCGCCTGTCCAAAAGCGATGGCCGTTTCGACAGTCTTGGTAGCTCGACTACTTCGGCCGAGCCTGCAATTTTTGGTGAGATTATGGCGATGCGCCGGTTCGATGTACCTAAACTACAAATAAACCTTGCGTTAAAACTAAGAAATCCTTAAGCTTCGGGAATCCGTTTTCGAAGCCCAGCCATGACTGCTTTACCTCTCGCCACCGCTTTCCGACCCGCCGATTCCCGCCACGACAGCCCGCGCCTGCTCGCCGACATCGGCGGGACCAACGCCCGCTTCGGCCTCGAGATCGCCCCCGGCAGGATCGAAATGATCGACGTGCTGGGCTGCGCCCGCCATGCGACCCTGGCCGACGCCACGCGCGCCTACCTCGCTTCACCGGCGGTCGCAGGCGCGCTGGCGGCCGGCACGCAAGCTGCGGTGCGCCACGCCGCCATTGCCATCGCCAATCCGGTGGTCGGCGACCTAGTGCGCATGACCAATCACCACTGGGAATTCTCGATCGAGTCGCTGCGTACCGAGCTGGGTTTCGACACCTGTATCGTGGTGAATGATTTCTCGGCGTTGGCGCGTTCGCTGCCGCACCTGGGCACCGGCGACAAGTTCCAGGTCGGCGGCGGCGCGCCGGTGGCCGATGCGCCGATCGGCCTGCTCGGCGCCGGCACCGGTCTCGGCGTCTCGGGCCTGATTCCGGGCCTGGATGGCAGCTGGACCGCGCTGCGCAGCGAAGGCGGCCATGTCAGCTTCGCCCCGGCCAACGAGCTGGAAGTGGCGATCCTGCAGTTCGCCTGGCGCGAGTTCGAACACGTCTCGGCCGAGCGTTTCCTGTCCGGCGCCGGCGTCGAGCTGATCTACCGCGCGCTGGCGCACCACCTGAACCGTCCCGACGAAGCCCTGGGCGCGCCCGAGATCTCGCGCCGCGGCCTGGCCGGCGAGTGCGAGCTGTGCGACCTCGTCATCGATACCTTCTGCGGCATGCTGGGCACGGTCGCCGGCAACCTGGCGGTGACGCTCGGTGCGCAGGGCGGCGTGTACATCGGCGGCGGCATCGTCCCGCGCCTGGGCGAGCGCTTCACGCGTTCCCCGTTCCGCGCCCGTTTCGAGCAGAAGGGCCGCTTTGCCGGCTACCTGGCCGAGGTGCCGACCTATGTGATCACGGCCGAGTATCCGGCTTTCCTGGGCGTGTCGGCGATCCTGGGCGAGCGGCTGGTAGGCAACTGAGCGGCAACTGAGCGCTTGACCGTTTTGCGCGGCATTCTGCATGCGGCATGTTGTTTTCCCGGTTTTATCGGGTACAATGAGTCGCAGTTGGCAGAAACGATGTCGTTCGCTTGCGCCAAGCGCGCTTTTCGGAGTTTTCTCCTCCGCGCTTTGAAGCCTGCATTGCAGCCTGCTTCGTAGCCCGCTTTGTAGCCCGCTCCGTAGCCGTTTCGATAGAATCAACTCGCAGCAGTCCGCATGCCGGCGGGCTTGCCGCCCGTTAAGTATAGCGGGCACGTGCGCGGGTCGACCCCGCACTCGGCGTCCGATGTCCGCGTCGGACCTCCGGACTGCGCCGGGCCGCACGATGCGCAGCCTGGCCACGGAACCCCGTTTCAACGTCGTAGTCTCAAACGAGCGTATGCGCTCGCGCTTACCGTTGAATCGGCTTGTGTTTGATATTTTCTTTGCATCTATTTGCAAGATCCGCTGACGACATCGTGATGAATACGGATGAGGCCAAGAGGGTGCTCGAGACCGCCTTGTTGTGCGCGCGCGAGCCCCTGACCCTCCATGGCATGAAGAAATTGTTCGCCGACGTGGACGGCAGTGGCCGCCAGATCGGCGTTGGCGTCGGCGCGGATACGATCAAGATCTTGCTCGAGGAATTGCGCCAGGATTGGCAGGGGCGCGGCATCGAGATCGTCAGCCTGGCCTCCGGCTGGCGCTTCCAGAGCCGGCCCGAAATGAAGCCGTTCCTGGACCGGATTGCGCCGGAAAAGCCGCCGAAGTATTCGCGGGCCACGCTCGAAACGCTGGCGATCATCGCCTACCGCCAGCCGGTCACGCGCGGCGACATCGAAGAAATCCGCGGCGTGGCGGTCAATTCGCAGACGATCAAGATGCTCGAAGACCGCGGCTGGATCGACGTGGTCGGCCACCGCGAGGTGCCGGGCCGGCCGGCCTTGCTGGGCACCACGCGCCAGTTCCTGGACGACCTCGGCCTGGCGGCGCTGTCGCAGCTGCCGCCGCTCGAGCAGGTGGGCGAGATGGGCCAGGGCCGTACGCTCGAGGCGCTCGAAGCGGCCCTGCAACAATTTGATGACACTTCGACCGCTGAAGTCCCAATAAACACCAATCACGACCCCGCGCCCGTGTCCGACGCATGATTGACGCCAGGTCAGCAAAAACAAAGAAACGAATGATGAATCCAACTGACAACAACGAGACGATCCCTGTCGAGGCAGGGCAGGAAGCGGCTGCCAAGCCCAAGCGCACGCGCGCCAAGGCGCCGGTGCAAGCCGCGGGCGCGGATGCCGTGACCGAAGGCGCCGACGTCGCCGCCAAGCCGAAGCGCACCCGCAAGCCGGCCGCCAAGCGCAGCGAAGGCACCGAGGGCGAGCAGGCCGCAGCCGTAGCCGCAACGCCGGCCGCGAGCGCCGCCGCCCCGGCCGATGCGCCCGCGCCCGCGCGCAAGCCGCGCGCGCGCAAGGCCGCCGCAGCCGATGGCGCCGCAGCGCCGGCGCCGGCCGCCGCTGAAGCCGTGAACGCCGCGCCCGCCACAGTGCAGGCCGAGGCACCGGCTGCAGTGTCGACTGAGGCGCCGCGCCAGGACCAGGAACGTAACCAGCGCAAGCCGCGCGGCCCGCGCCAGATGCGCGAGCAGCGCCAGCATCGCGACGTCCGCCAGCAGGAGCGCGCGGAAGGCGAAGCGCCGGCAGCCGCGGCCGATGCGGCCGCGCCGGCAGCCGAGGCGCGCGCGCCCGGCGAAGAGCGCACCGAACGCGGCGAGCGCCGCCGCGAACCGCGCGCCGGCCAGCAGCAGAAAGGCCAGAAGAAAGGCCAGCAGCCGGGCCAGCCGGGCCAGCAGCAGGGCCAGCGCGCCCAGCAGGCCCAGGGCCGGAACGCCAAGAACGGCAAAGGCAAGGGCGGCCAGGAGAGCCGGGGCGCCAAGGGCAGCGACGCCGACGCCGTGTTCTCGTTCGTCACCTCGGACGCGTTCGACGCCAACGAAGGCAGCCGCGGCCAGGCCAAGCCGAAGGCGCGCCGCGACCTGACCGCCGACGACGACGCACCGAAGCTGCACAAGGTGCTGGCCGAGGCCGGCCTGGGTTCGCGCCGCGACATGGAAGAACTGATCATCGCCGGCCGCGTGTCGGTCAACGGCGAGCCGGCCCACATCGGCCAGCGCATCCTGCCGACCGACGCCGTGCGCATCAACGGCAAGCTGCTGCAGCGCCGCGTGAACAACAACAAGCCGCCGCGCGTGCTGGTGTACCACAAGCCGGCCGGCGAAATCGTCAGCGCGGATGATCCGGAAGGCCGTCCGTCGGTGTTCGACCGCTTGCCGACCATGAAGACCGGCAAGTGGCTGGCCGTCGGCCGCCTCGACTTCAACACCGAGGGCCTGCTGCTGTTCACCAATTCGGGCGATCTCGCCAACCGCCTGATGCACCCGCGCTACAACATCGACCGCGAATACGCCGTGCGTACGCTGGGCGAGCTGGAAGAGGGCATGCGCCAGAAGCTGCTGGCCGGCGTCGACCTGGAAGACGGGAAGGCCGCCTTCAGCAAGATCGTCGATGGCGGCGGCGAAGGCGTCAACCGTTGGTACCGCGTGGTGATCGGCGAAGGCCGCAACCGCGAGGTGCGCCGCATGTTCGAGGAAGTCGGCCTGACCGTTTCGCGCCTGATCCGCACCCGCTACGGCGCGATGACGCTGCCGAGCGGCCTGAAGCGCGGCCGTTGGGAAGAGATGGAAGAAAACGACGTCCGCAACTTCATGACCGCCTTCGGCATCGAGAAGAAGGGCGACAAGGCCGGCGTCGACAACAAGGGCGGCAAGGGCCATGGCGGCGGCAAGGCCCAGCGCGGCCATGACGACGAAGATGCACGCTCGAACGGCAACCGCATTGACCGCGCCGACGCCAACCGCAACGTCGATCCGTTCGGCCCGCCGGTAACGCGTGTTGGCGCGGGGCGCGGCCCGGTCGGCATCCTCGGCGGTCCGGCCCCCGCTCGCGGCAATGGCGGCAATGGCGGCTATGGCGCGCGCCAGGGCGGCGGCAAACAGGGCGGCCAGGGCGGCAAGGGAGGCGGCCAGGGTGGCCAAGGTGGCCAGGGACGCGGCGGCAAGGGTGGCGCACCGAAGGGTCCGCGCCAGCCGGATCCGCTGCAGACCACCTTCGGCTTCGCCGGCGCCGGCCAGAATCGCCGCAGCCAGGGGCCGCGCGTGAGCGACAACGGCATGCCGCGGCGCAGTCGCCGCGGCTGATCGCGGCCGGTCTGCAGTCGATCCGGAGGCGCCGTCACGATAACTGCGGATCGGTGCTTGATACCGCATCGATCGTCCTCATTTACGAGGGCGTCGGCACGAATTGGGGCATCGTCAGCGCTCCGGCCGCCAAAGGAGTAAACTGTTGCATCCTTGTTCATTCCTCTGGGCGGCAATTGCGGCCGGCCCCGTATCGGGTTATAATTCGCAACCTGATTGCAGTTCTTGCCGACGTTTTGTTTTCAGCTCGAGTTAGAACCTGCATCTGGTTGGGATACGGAAAGATGGGCAGTTGCCCATTTTTTTTTTGTTGAATCGTTTTGAGGGTCCGGCATCGGACCGTGAGCTGGAGAATATCCGTGCAGTTGTTTGATTTGATCGCCAAGACAGTCAGCGGACTGGGCTACGAGCTCGTCGACATCGAGCGTGCCGAGCGAGGCATCCTGCGCGTGTTTATCGATTTCCCGGCGGCGGTGGCGGACGAAAAAGGACTGATCTCGGTCGAAGATTGCGCCACGGTGAGCCACCAGTTGTCGCACTTGTTGACGGTTGAAAACGTCGACTACGAGCGCCTGGAAGTGTCGTCGCCCGGACTGGACCGTCCGGTGCGTACCCTGGCCGACTTCGAACGCTTTGCCGGCGAAGAATGCACGGTCAAGCTGCGCGTCGCCACGCCCGGCAGCGCGAACCGCAAGACCTACACGGGCATCCTGCATGCTCCGCAAGGCGAGAAGATCGGATTGGAATTTGAAAGCAAGGACGGCCCGGCGTTGTTGGAGTTCACGCTGGCCGAACTCGATAAGGCACGGCTGGTGCCAAAGGTGGATTTTAGGAGTCGCAAAGCATGAGTCGCGAAATTTTGTTACTGGTTGATGCGCTTGCGCGCGAAAAGAATGTCGATAAAGAGGTCGTCTTCGGCGCCCTCGAGTTCGCCCTGGCGCAAGCCACGAAAAAGCGCTATGAAGGCGAAGTCGACATCCGCGTGAGCATCGACCGCGACAGCGGCGAGTTCGAAACCTTCCGCCGTTGGCACGTCGTCCCCGACGAGGCCGGCCTGCAGCTGCCTGACCAGGAAATCCTGCACTTCGAAGCCAAGGAACAGATTCCGGACATCGAAGTCGACGAATACATCGAAGAACCGATCGAGTCGGTTGAATTCGGCCGCCGTTTTGCCCAGGACACCAAGCAGGTCGTGCTGCAGCGCGTGCGCGACGCCGAGCGCGAGCAGATCCTGCAGGACTTCCTGGAGCGTGGCGACGCGCTGGTCACCGGCACCATCAAGCGCATGGAGCGCGGCGATGCGATCGTCGAGTCGGGCAAGATCGAAGCGCGCCTGCCGCGCGACCAGATGATCCCGAAGGAAAACCTGCGCATCGGCGACCGCGTCCGCGCCTACATCCTGCGCGTGGACCGCAATATGCGCGGCCCGCAGGTGATCCTGTCGCGCACCGCGCCGGAATTCATCATGAAGCTGTTCGAGCTGGAAGTGCCGGAAATCGAGCAGGGCCTGCTGCAAATTAAATCGGCTGCCCGTGATGCCGGCGTGCGCGCCAAGATCGCCGTGTTCACGGCCGACAAGCGCATCGACCCGATCGGCACCTGCGTCGGCATGCGCGGTTCGCGCGTGCAGGCCGTGACCGGCGAGCTGGGCGGCGAGCGCGTGGACATCGTGCTGTGGTCGGAAGATCCGGCCCAGTTCGTGATCGGCGCGCTGGCCCCGGCCAACGTGTCGTCGATCATGGTCGACGAAGAAAAGCATGCGATGGACGTCGTGGTGGACGAGGAAAACCTGGCGATCGCGATCGGCCGTTCGGGCCAGAACGTGCGCCTGGCGTCCGATCTGACCGGCTGGAAGATCAACATCATGACGGCCGAGGAATCGGCCAACAAGTCCGAGCAGGAAGCCGTGGCGGTGCGTTCGCTGTTCATGGCAAAGCTGGACGTCGACGAGGAAGTGGCCAATATCCTGGTCGTGGAAGGCTTCTCGAGCCTTGAAGAAATCGCTTACGTGCCCATCTCTGAAATGCTGGAGATCGAATCGTTCGACGAAGACACCGTCAACGAGCTGCGCACCCGTGCACGCGATGCGCTGGTGACCGAAGCGATCGCATCCGAGGAAGGCCTCGAGGGCATGGACGAATCGCTGGCCAACCTGGAAGGGATGGACCGCACCACCGCCGGCAAGCTTGGACTGGCCGGCATCAAGACTCTGGAACAATTCGCGGGCCTGGCCTACGACGAGTTCGGCGCCATCCTGGCCTTGCCGAGCGATCGTGCCCGTGATCTGATCAAGAATGAATTTAATGATGTGACCGACGATGAGATGAAACTGGTCGACTCGAAATACGACGACCGGGCCAAGGCCCTGCAGGCGAAAGCCTGGAGCCAGGTGGAAACGGCCAAGGCCTGATAATCCGCGAAAAGACCGGGAAATAAAATTCCGGTCTTTCGCGCTTTATTAAGCAAGCAAATTTCTTTATCATCTCGCGACACATAGAAAAGAGGACTGAATGGCGAGTAACAACGTAGCCCAATTTGCCACCGAACTGAAGATGCCTGCAGACCTGCTGCTGACGCAGCTGCGTTCCGCCGGCGTCGACAAAAGTTCGACGTCAGATCCCTTGTCCAAGGATGATAAGGATAAGCTGCTGAACCATCTGCGCCGTACCCACGGCGCCGCGGACCAGGGTGAAAAGAAAAAGATCACGGTGACCCGCAAGGAAACCTCCGAGATCAAGCAGGCTGACGCCAGCGGCAAATCGCGCACGATCCAGGTCGAAGTACGCAAGAAGCGCACCTTCGTCCAGCGCGACGATCTGGTCACCACTAAACCGGCCGAAAGCGCGCCGGTGATCGATGCTGCCGAACAGGCGCGCCGCGAGGAAGAAGCACGCCGCCAGCAAGAGCTGCTGGCGCGCCAGGAAGCGGAACTGCGCGAGAAGCAGGAACGCCTGGCCAAGCTCGAGTCCGAAAAGGCCGAACAGGCCAAGGCGGCCGAAGAGCAGGCCAAGCGCGACGCCGACGAGCGTGCACGCCAGGAAGCGGCAGCATCGGCCCAGGCCGCCGAGCAAGCCAACCAGGCCGCTGCAGGCGCAGCCGCCGATGCCGCTGCCGAATCGAAGCGCGCCGCCGCCGACGAAGCCAAGAAGGCTGCCGCCGAGGAAACCAAGCGCAAGAACGACGAAGCCGCCAAGGAAGCCGCCGAACGCGCTGCCGCCACCGAGCGTGCACGCAAGGCCGTGGCCGACGAAGTGGCCCAGATCAAGGCCATGATGGCCACGCCGCGCCGCGTCATCAAGGCGCCTGAACCGGCCCCGGCGAAGCCGAAGGCGGCCGAACCGGCAACCCTGCACAAACCGGCCGACAAGAAGCCGGGCGAAGCGCGTGCAGGTGCGGCGGCGCCGGCCACCGATGCGACCAGCCGCGCCAAGCCGGGCGACAAGAAGTCGATCAAGTCGGCCAATGTCGCTTCGACCTGGTCGGACGACAAGAAGCGCGGCGCCCCAGGCGGCGGCATGAAGGGCCGCGGCGCACCCGCGAGCACCGGCGGCCGTGACGGCTGGCGTGCAGGCGGCGGCCGTGGCGGCCGTCGTGGTCACGACGATCGCGAGTCGAACTTCCAGGCCCCGACCGAGGCGATCGTGCACGACGTGTACGTGCCGGAAACCATCACCGTGGCCGAGCTGGCGCACAAGATGGCGGTCAAGGCGTCGGAAGTCATCAAGCAGCTGATGAAGCTGGGCCAGATGTGCACCATCAACCAGGTGCTGGACCAGGAAACCGCGATGATCGTGGTCGAAGAGATGGGCCACAAGGCCTTCCCGGCCGCGGTGGACGATCCGGAAGCGCTGCTGACCGATCCGGCCGATCATCACGAGTTCGAGATGAAGCCGCGTGCGCCGGTCGTGACCGTCATGGGCCACGTCGACCACGGCAAGACCTCGCTGCTGGACTACATCCGTCGCGCCAAAGTGGCGGCGGGCGAAGCCGGCGGCATCACGCAGCACATCGGCGCGTATCACGTCGACACGCCGCGCGGCATGGTCACCTTCCTGGACACCCCGGGTCACGAAGCCTTTACGGCGATGCGTGCCCGCGGCGCCAAGGCGACCGACATCGTCATCCTGGTGGTGGCGGCGGACGACGGCGTGATGCCGCAGACGAAAGAGGCGATCGCCCACGCGAAAGCCGCCGGCGTACCGCTGGTGGTGGCGATCAACAAGATCGACAAGCCGGGCGCGAACACCGACCGCGTGACCCAGGAACTGGTCGCCGAAGGCGTGGTGCCGGAAGAATACGGTGGCGAATCGCCGTTCGTCCCGGTGTCGGCCAAGACCGGCCAGGGCATCGACGATCTGCTGGAAAACGTGCTGCTGCAGGCCGAAGTGCTGGAGCTGAAGGCGCCGGTCGAGTCGATGGCGCGTGGCCTAGTGGTCGAAGCCCGCCTGGACAAGGGCCGCGGCCCGGTCGCGACCATCCTGGTGCAGTCGGGTACCCTGAAGCGCGGCGACGTCGTGCTGGCCGGTTCCTCGTTCGGCCGCGTCCGTGCGATGCTGGACGAGAACGGCAAGTCGGTGACCGAAGCCGGTCCGTCGATTCCGGTCGAAATCCAGGGCCTGACCGAGGTGCCGAGTGCCGGCGAAGAGGTCATGGTAATGGGCGACGAGCGCAAGGCGCGTGAAATCGCACTGTTCCGTCAAGGTAAGTTCCGCGACGTGAAACTGGCCAAGCAGCAGGCAGCGAAGCTGGAAAACATGTTCGACCAGATGGGCGAAGGCGAAGTCAAGAACCTGCCGCTCATCGTCAAGACGGACGTGCAGGGTTCGCAGGAAGCGCTGGTCGGCTCGTTGCAGAAGCTGTCGACCTCGGAAGTGCGGGTGCAGATCGTGCACGCAGCCGTGGGCGGCATCACCGAGTCGGACGTCAACCTGGCGACCGCGTCGAAGGCAGTCATCATCGGCTTCAACGCCCGTGCCGACGCCCAAGCGCGCAAGCTGGCCGAGACCAACGGCGTCGACATCCGTTACTACAGCATCATTTACGATGCGATCGACGAGATCAAGACGGCACTGTCGGGCATGCTGGCGCCGGAAAAGCGCGAGACCATCACCGGCCAGGTCGAAATCCGCCAGGTCATCCTGGTGTCCAAGGTCGGCGCGATTGCGGGCTGCCTGGTCACCGATGGCGTGGTCAAGCGCACCTCGTCGGTTCGCCTGCTGCGCAACAACATCGTGGTCTGGACCGGCGAGATCGATTCGCTCAAGCGCTTCAAGGACGACGTCAAGGAAGTGCGCGCCGGTCTGGAGTGCGGCCTGTCGCTGAAGAACTACAACGAAATCCAGGTCGGCGACGTTCTGGAAGTGTTCGAAGTGCAGGAAGTGGCGCGTACGCTGTAATTACGCCGCCGCGCCAGTCAGGCTGAAAGTAGTACGATGGGGCCAGGAGCTCGCGCCACGGCGCGGTGCGACTGGCCCCAATTTTTTGGTAGTGAAAACAACAACATGGCAAAACACAGCAAAAGCATTCCCCAGCGCGGCCTGCGCGTGGCCGACCAGATCCAGAAGGACTTGTCGGAACTGATCGCCTTCGAGCTGAAGGATCCGCGCGTCGGCATGGTCACCATCAGCGAAGTCAAGCTGACGCCGGACTACGCGCACGCGAAGGTGTATTTCACCCTGCTCAAGGACGGTCCGAACGAAGTCCGCCAGACGCTGGAAGGCCTGAGCAAGGCGGCCGGCTACCTGCGCAACCTGCTCGGCAAGCGCCTGCACATCCACACGCTGCCGCAGCTGCATTTCGTGCACGACACCTCGACCAGCCGCGGCCTGGCGATGTCGGCCCTGATCGACCAGGCCAACGCCACGCGCGCACTGGACGACGAGGAATCGAACAGCCAGAACAGCCAGGTCGATGGCGGCAAGGCCCCCGAAGAAGACTCGGACGCCGAGTGAACGCGCGCCCCCCGAAGAAGCCCCGCGACCTGGTCGACGGGGTGCTGTTGATCGACAAGCCGGTCGGGCTGTCCTCGAACGACGCGCTGATGAAGGTCAAACGCATCGTCAACGCCAAGAAAGCCGGCCACACCGGCACGCTCGATCCATTCGCCACCGGCCTGCTGCCGCTGTGCTTCGGCGAAGCGACCAAGTTTTCGCAAGACTTGCTGGAAGCCGACAAGACCTACCTGGCCAAAGTGCACCTGGGCGTGACCACGACCACCGGCGACACCGAAGGCGAGACCGTGGCCACCCACCCGGTCGAGGTCACGCTGGAACAGATCGAAGCCGCACTGGTGAAGTTCCGCGGCCCGATCATGCAGATTCCGCCGATGTATTCGGCCCTCAAGCGCGACGGCAAGGCGCTGTACGAATACGCACGCGAAGGCATCACGCTCGAGCGCGAGGCGCGCCCGGTGACGATCCACGCGCTCGAGATGCTCGAGTACGAAGCGCCGTTCCTCACCATTCGCGTGACCTGCAGCAAGGGCACCTATATCCGCGTGCTGGGCGAAGACATCGGTACGGCGCTCGGCTGCGGCGCGCACCTGAACCAGCTACGACGCATCGGCGTAGGCAACCTGGGCATCGCCGGCATGGTCACGCTGGAACAGTTGCAGGCGCACGAGCATCCGCTGTCGCTGCTGGCGCCGGTCGACGCGCTGTTATCGAACTTCCCGCGTTTGGAATTGACGGCCGAGCTGGCCAAGCGCTTCCAGAACGGCCAGCGCCTGGCTCTGGGCCGCGAGCCGGTGACGCTGCCGGACCAGCAGGGCAGGGTACGCGTCTATTTGGAAGGCAAGCTACTCGGCACCGCCCTCTTGCAGGAGTGGGGCGTGCTGCAGCCGGAGCGGCTGATTGCCAACGCGCAGGCTTGAGGCCACACCGCCCGATAAATTTATTGCCTATTTGCAAAGCGTGATTCAGAATCTGAACAGTGATCTTTCCGTCGACAGGAGCCGTTCAGATGCAAGCGATGCAAACCGTGCAGGGCGAAGCGCAAGGACAGGCCATACTGGCTGGCCGGGCCGTCGGGGCGATGTTTTTTTTCGCGTTCGGCGGCCTCTGGCTGACCGGATGGGCGCTCAATTCACACCGTGGCAAGGCGTGGATCGTGCCGATCATCGTGGCGGCGGCAGTGCTGTTCGGCGTCGCGCGGCGGCGCTACCAGCGTCATGCGCCCGCGCTGGCGCTGGAGAAGGACTCGCCGGAGCGGCGACGCGCCGGCCGCATCTTCAACATCGTGAACTCGGCACAGTGGATCGTCATCGTTGGGCTAGGCCTCGTGCTGCGCAACACTGGCCATGGCGCCTGGATCATCCCGATGGCAATCGGCATCGTCGGCCTGCACTTCTTTCCGCTCGCGGCCGTTTTCAAGAATCCGCCGCATTACGTGACCGGCGCGGCCATGGTCGCGCTCGCGTTGCTGTATCCGCTGCTGGCCGGGCCGGCCTCGCCGATCGGCTTCCTCGGCGCCGGCATCATCCTGTGGCTGAGCGCGGCCTGGGCGTTGCGTCCAGGCCGCATCGCCGCGGCCTCTTGAAACCAGCAGGAAACATCCCATATTGCCGTGAGAGATGATCCGCGGCGGTCATCAAACTTCAACATTTCGCCGCTAAGCTTGGCAAATCGTTGAAATCTCAAGACTTTTTCTTCCGCTGCAAAGCAGCATGCGAAACAAGCGTGCTATACTAGCGGGTTCCGGCATTCGGCGAGGCCGACGTCGCCGACCATCACGCAACATTCACTGTTGAATACGCATATGTCAAACACCAAACGCGCGATTCGTAATATCGCAATCATCGCCCACGTTGACCACGGCAAAACCACCCTCGTGGACCAGCTGCTGCGCCAATCCGGCACTTTCCGTGAAAACCAGGCGGTGGACACCCGCGTGATGGACTCGAACGACCTCGAGAAGGAACGTGGCATCACGATCCTGTCGAAGAACTGCGCAGTCGAGTACGAAGGCACCCACATCAACATCGTAGACACCCCGGGCCACGCCGACTTCGGCGGCGAGGTCGAGCGCGTCCTGTCGATGGTCGACTCGGTGCTGCTGCTGGTCGACGCTCAGGAAGGCCCGATGCCGCAGACCCGCTTCGTGACCCGCAAGGCGCTGGCCCTGGGCCTGAAGCCGATCGTGGTCGTCAACAAGGTCGACCGTCCGGGCGCGCGCGCCGACTGGGCCATCAACCAGACTTTCGAGTTGTTCGACAAGCTGGGCGCCAACGACGAGCAGCTCGACTTCCCGATCGTCTACGCCTCGGGCCTGAACGGCTACGCCGGCCTGACCGAAGACGTGCGCAGCGGCGACATGAAGCCACTGTTCGACGCCATCCTGAAATACGTGCCGGTGCGTGACGACAATCCGGACGGCCCGCTGCAGATGCAGATCACCTCGCTGGACTACTCGTCCTACGTCGGCAAGATCGGCATCGGCCGCGTCAACCGCGGTACCGTCAAGACCGGCCAGGACGTGGTCATCATGAATGGCCCGGATTCGACCCCGATCAAGGGCCGCATCAACCAGGTGCTGAACTTCAAGGGCCTGGAGCGCGTGCTGGTCGATTCGGCCGTCGCCGGCGACATTTGCCTGATCAACGGTATCGAAGAAATCGGCATCGGTTCGACCGTGTGCGCCGTGGATACCCCGGAAGCGCTGCCGATGCTGACCGTCGACGAGCCGACCCTGACCATGAACTTCATGGTCAACAACTCGCCGCTGGCCGGCCGCGAAGGCAAGTTCGTCACCAGCCGCCAGCTGCGCGAGCGTCTCGAGCGCGAACTGAAGGCCAACGTCGCGCTGCGCGTGCTGCCGACCCCGGACGACACCGTGTTCGAAGTGTCGGGCCGCGGCGAGCTGCACCTGACCATTCTGCTGGAAAACATGCGCCGCGAAGGCTTCGAGCTGGCCGTGTCGCGTCCGCGCGTGGTCTACAAGATGGTCGATGGCGTGCGTCACGAGCCGTATGAAAACCTGACCGTCGACGTCGAAGAAGCCAACCAGGGCGGCGTGATGGAAGAGCTGGGCCGTCGTCGCGGCGACCTGCAGAACATGGAATCGGACGGCAAGGGCCGCGTGCGCCTCGAGTACCTGATCCCGGCGCGTGGCCTGATCGGCTTCCAGGGCGAATTCATGACCCTGACCCGCGGTACCGGCTTGATGAGCCACGTGTTCCACGAATACGCACCGGTCGACAACAGCAAGGGCGAACTCGCCGGCCGCCGTAACGGCGTGCTGATCTCGCAGGATGACGGCGCCGCCGTCGCCTACGCGATCTGGAAGCTGCAGGACCGCGGCCGCATGTTCGTCGAGCACAACACCCCGGTGTACGAAGGCATGATCATCGGTATCCACTCGCGCGACAACGACCTGGTCGTCAACCCGATCAAGGGCAAGCAGCTGACCAACGTGCGCTCGTCGGGTACCGACGAAGCCGTGCGCCTGGTGCCGCCGATCCAGATGTCGCTCGAATACGCCGTCGAGTTCATCGAGGACGACGAACTGGTCGAGATCACGCCGAAGAGCATCCGCCTGCGCAAGCGTCACCTGAAAGAGCACGAGCGCAAGAAGGCCAGCCGCGAAGCCGCATAAGCTTCGCGAGCTACAGCTCTGAGCAAAACGATGGCGTCTTGCTGACGCCACAAGAACGCCGCCTGCACCCGCAGCGCGGCGTTTTTTTTCGCCTCTGCGACCGAGCGGATGGCTCAGGAATCCATCGATTTGGCTCGTTGAGCCAGGACAAAAAATCCAGCTTTTAAAAGGGAAGTAATAACATGGTCTCCACTTAATTGATTTTCAATTAAGAAAGTCGCACCGCCGACCACAATAAATATTGGAGATACCATGAAACTGCTGAAACAACTCGCCGTCGTCGCCGCCCTGTCCTCCGTCGCTTCGTACGCATCGGCCCTGACCCCGATCGCCGACAAGGAGCTGTCCAAAGTCTCCGGCCGCGACGGCGTGTCGATTGCCGCCGACCTGCATGTGAACATCGGTTCCTTCGTCTACACCGATACCGATGCTACTGGCGGCTCGGTGAGCTTCAACAACATCAAGATCAGCGGTGTGATCGCGGCGACCCTGGACATCATCAACAACGCCACTTTCCAGGGCGAGGCCATGGCCGGCATCCCGGACGGCAACGGCGGCATGACCGCCAACCCGAATACCACGCTGGCCGTGACCGGCGGCGCCGGCCTGGCCGCGTTCGCACCGACCGGCGACGTGGTCAAGATCGCGATCCCGCAAGTGACCACCGCCAAGAACCTGAGCATGTCGGTCGATTCGATCAAGATGGGCCACTCGGACGCCTCGTTCGGTTCGTTCGCCGTGAACGACATCAAGCTGCAAGGCACCACCGTCTACATCTGGGCGCACTGATCCCTTTGGTTGGGGATGGACGGTCCGTGGGCTTGCCCCGGGCCGTTTTTTGATTTGTCCGGTTGGAATCCATCATGCGCGCCACGTCTTTCTGTCTCAGTCTGCTGTGTTGCCTGTTGCCGCTGACTGCCTCGGCGCAGCTGCAGCCGCTGTCGGACAGCGAAATGTCCAGCATCAGCGGGCAGGGCCTGTTCACCGTCAGCAATGCGAGCCTGAACGGCTTCGATTTCACCCGCATCGGCCTCGATGCCGACGTTACCCTGAACGCCAACCTGGCCAACATCCGCCTCGGCCAGTACACCTATGCGCCGCACAACGGTAGCGGCGCCGACATCGACATCGGCGCCTTGAACTTCGGCTGCAGCGACGGCACTGCCGCCAGCCGGCTGGTGCAGATCACCAATCCGTATCTCGAATTCGTCTATCAGGACGGCGCAGGTACCGGCACAAGCACCGGCCAGCGCCAGATCGTCGGCATGCGCCTGGGCTTCGACGGCATCGCGGGCGACATCGGCACCAAGATCGCCTCGCTGTCCGGCTCGATCCGCATCGACGCCGGCAGCGCCGGCAGCATCGATAGCAACCTGGATGCAGGCGGCGGCAAGCGCTGGGACGGCACCTGCGGCGGCTGCGCGCTCAGCCTGGCCCAGGTCGGCGCGGTCAAGGCCGGCGATGCAAACGGCCCCAGCCGCGACTTCTGGATCTCGATGCTCAAGACGCCGGTCCAGTTCCAGGCTGCGCCCGGCATGCCGGCGCCGGCCGTGGCCCAGGCCGGCATCTGGCTGAACTGGCGCGACAAGCTGAGCGCGCTCAACCTGACCGGCACGCTGCCGCTCAATAACCCGCCGGGGCACTGATGCGGCGCCTTTTAATTTGTCTGCTGGTGTGGCTGGCAATGCTGTCGGCGATGCCGGCGCGCGCGCTCGAGCCGCTGCCCGACAGCGCGCTGGCCAAGGTCGCCGCGCGCGACGGCATGAGCTTCAACCTGTCGAACTTCGCCGTCAAGGGCAACGCCACCTGGCGCTACTTCACGCCGGGCGGCAACAGCCTCGGCATCGGCAACCTGTCGGCTGCGCGCTCGGACAATACGGACGCGCCGTTTGCCGACCCGTACCGCCTGGACGTGGTGCAGGGCGGGCCGGGCCGGGCCGACATCGTCGACATCGCCATGCCGCAGAACGCGGCCGGACGCGAAGTCTGGCAAGTGGCCTACGACCTGGGCGTCGATGCCGACGGCCGCCACGTCGACGTCGGCAGCGTACTGCTCAAGGACCTGGTCTACCGCGGCGGCGGCGTGCAGTTCTCGACGCCGGTCCAGGGCGACGGCCTGGCCTTCGGCCTGTCGACCCGCTTCGATCTCGGCAGCTTGACGCTGGCGCCGAACGGCCGCGCGGACACGGCCGATGCGCTGGTGCTGTCCAAGGTCAGCGTCGGCGCGGCGACCGGCGATGGCTCTTTGCCCACGCAGCCATGGCGCATCGCCGACGTCGCCAGCCAGGCCGGCATCTTCAACGCGCGCACCGATGCCGCCGGCAACGCCAGCCTGCACATCGGCATCGGCTGGCCGGACGCCGGCGCCGGTGCACCGGCCGGTACGCTGCAGATCGGGAACATCACGTTTCAAAGCCCGGCCGGCAACGTCGACCTCGGCAGGTCGAGCATCGGTTCGATCCAGCTGCAATACCTCGACATCAAATTCCATCCATGACGACGCGCATTCTCATGTTTCTGTCGCTGCTGGCCTGCGCGGGCGCGCTGGCCGGACCGCAGCCGCTGCCGGACAGCGAGCTGGCGCAAGTGCGCGGCGCCGACGGCATCCACTTCGCGGTCGACCTGCAGCTGAACCAAGCGCAGAATGGGGTGCCGGTGAAAAGCAATCTCGCGATCGGCCAGACCGTCGACGGCCGCACCACCTACCTGGTGATGCAGAACGTGACCGGGCGCATCCAGATGGCCAGCCTGGGCATCGGCGTCGAGACCGGCACGGACGGCACGAATTACGTGGCGCTGAACCTGCCGGGTTTCGTGCGCTTTACCGGCGTCGGCGTCGACGCGATCGGCGTGCAGGCCGATCCGCAGGCGCCGGTGGCGAACAGCCTGGGCAAGGTCACGCTTAACGGCGATTTGTCGATGCAGGGCCAGTTGCGGATGTGGTCGCACTGAGTTCGCCCGGCGCCTTGCCGAACCAGCGCAGGCAGGCACGGTGGAAGGCGCTCGGGTCGGAAAAGCCGAGTTTGTAGCTGAGGTTCTTGACGCTGATGCGGTCGCTGCCCAGGTATTGCTGGGCGAGCGTGCGGCGCACTTCGTCGAGCAGCGTGGAAAAGTCGGTGCCTTCGTCGGCCAGGCGGCGCTGCAGCGTGCGCTCGCTGATCGCCAGGCGCCGCGCCACCGCGTCGCGCAGGGCGCCGCCGGCGTCGATCATGGCCGGCAGCATCTCGCGCACGCGCGCTGCGAAGCTGGCGTGCTCGGCCTGGGCCAGGCGCTCGTCGAGCATGCGCAGCAAGCCCTCGGCCACCAGCGGATTGGCGGTCGGGATCGGCGCGCTGATGTCGGCGTTGGCGAATTCGAGCGCGTTGGCCGGGGCATTGAAGCGCACCGGGCAGCCGAACTGGGCGCCGTAGGCATCAAGCGCGGTCGGCGCGGCCGGTGCAGGGTAGGCGTATTCGACCAGCACCGGTTTCAGGTCGGGCCGGGCGCCGACGAAGCGGAGCGTGGCCAGCAGCAAGTTCCAGGTGAAGTCGTAGCGCTGCTGCGGCACCGGACGCGCGCCGCCGACCAGGTTCAGGCCGACGCGCATGCGCTCCAGGCGCGGCTCGATGGTCGGGCGCACCACCGGCGAGACCAGCGGCATGTAGCGCATCAGGTTCTCGCCGGCCTGGCGCAGCGTGGGCGAGGCCAGCATCAGGTGGCCCAGCATGCCGAGCCAGCTGAGCGGGTCGGAGGCGGAGATGCGAAAGCCGATCAGCGGGTCGCCGGCGGCCAGCGCCAGAGCCTCCCACAGCTGGCTGAACTGGTCGGACAGGACCAGCAGGTCGGCTGCGCGCTGCGGGTGCTGCTCGAACGGAGCCAGGCCGGCGCGTGCGAACACGGCGTCGGCATCCATGCCTTGGGCGGACAGGTAGCTATTGATGCGTTGCACCAGGTCCGGGGCGGACAGGTACTTCACGCTTCGGTCCGCGCCGATGCGGACGCGCCTCGCGCAGTGTTCATGTGGGTCTCCTCGTCGTGCGGCCTCGGGTCTGCGCCCGGTTACCGGTTTTTATGTTTTTTATTATGTGTTCACGAGCATCGACGGGCGTAAAAAAACGGCTTCGTGTTTATCGAAAAACGCTCATTTGTATGCGCGCGGTTTTGATATTGATGCGCTGCAATGTAGTTGCTTTGTGGGTATGAAAGCAGTGGACCGACGCGCTTACTGGCGTGCTTACTGACGCGATTGCTGGCGCGCCCGCGCCGGGGTGACGCCATACGCTGCCGAAAAACAGGCCGTCATGTGGCTCTGGCTGTTGAATCCGCATTGCGCCGCAACACGAGCAATCGAAAAGCTGGTGCGGGTCAACAATTCATGCACCCGTTCGAGGCGCAGGCGCAACACATAACGATGCGGCGTCATGCCCATCGCTTCCTGGAAGATGCGGCGGAAATGCGATTCCGACACGCCGGCGTGTTCGGCCAGTTCGGCGTTGGACAACTCGTTCGACAAATGCTGGCCGATCCATTCGAGCACGCCCTGCAGGCGGCCGAGCTGCAGGGCGTCGGGCGGCGCGTGGCGTCCGGTCTTGCCTTCGAGGAAGCGGCAGGTCTGTTCGACCATCAGCGCGCAGGCGCGCTCGACGAAGCCGTGGTTGGGCGTGCTCGAGCGCCCCAGCTCGGCCAGCAGCTGCTGGGCGCTGGCGTGCACCAGCGGATCCGAGAAGGGCGGGGCCTTGGTGCGCGCCGCGATCAGGCCTTGCAGCGTGCGCACCATCGGATGCGCCGGGTCGGTGAAGTGGAACATCGCCATGTCGATCGCGCCGGCGAAGGTCCAGCGGCTGGCGAAGCCAGGCTGGAAAATCGTCGATGCGCCGGCCAGGAAGTCGAACGAACGCCCAGCGCTGCGCCCGGCGGTGGCGCGTGCCCCGCCCAGGTGGCAGGCCAGCACCATCGCATCCAGCGGCGGCACTTCGCAGCCGCCCAATTGAAAGATATAGCGCTCCGCGCGCAGCGGCACGCCGCCGATCTGCACGCTGGTCACCGGGTCGCCCAGTGCACTGCTGATCCTGTCCCACGTCTCCATCGTACGCTTTCTGTATGAGCGGTTTTTTATAAAAACGATAGCGTTTTATAACATCGGCAAGTCTTTCCTGCATCCAAAATATAAAAATAAAGCAATAAACGTGGCCCAAGCGCCACGTTATAGCGCACATAAAACAGAAAAAACGGGCGCAGAAAGCGTCCCGAGGAGACACGATGTTCACAGTCCTGCTGGGTATCCTGGCGGTGGTACTGGGAGGCGCGGGCGTGCTCGCCAAGCACGAGGCACAGGACCGCCCGCTCGACCAGTTCGACATCCCCACCACCATGTCGGTGGCCGCCGCCGGCGTGCCGACCGTCAAAATGGAGCCGTTCTCCGAGCTCAAGTACAAGAACATCGTCCACCAGGCCTACGACTACAGCTGCGGCTCTGCGGCCCTGGTCACGATCCTCAAGTACCACCTCGGCATCGACGTCAGCGAGCAGCAGTCGATGGAAGGCATGATGGCCTTCGGCGAGAAGGACAAGATCATCGAGCGGCGCGGCTTTTCGCTGCTCGACATGAAGCGCTACCTGGCCTCGATCCAGGTCGACAGCGCCGGCTTCCACGCGGAAGTGGCCGACCTGCTGACCTTGACCGAGCCAGGCATCGTGCCGATCGACTACGGCGGCTTCAAGCACTTCGTGGTGCTGCGCGGCGTGCGCGACGGCCTGGTCTTCATCGCCGACCCGGCGATGGGCAATTCGGTCTACACGGTCGACGAATTCACCGCGATGTGGGACCGCAACACGCTGTTCATCGCCTATCCGCAGAAGGGCCGCAAGCCGGCCGGCAAGCTGGCGCTGGCCGACAGCGAACTGGGCGTGGTCGACATGGACCGCATCCAGGGCCGCGCGCTGCAGCGCCCGATCGACACCCAGACCCAGATGGAGCGCCTGCTGAACGGCTTCGGCGGCGTCTCGATCCGCAGACAATGAACCACCACCCGAAGGACCATCCATGAAGATTTCCCCGATGCTGGCGCTGGCCGCATGCTCGCTGTTCGTCCAACCGGCCATGGCGCAGGAAGCCGCCAGCCCGGCCACCGCGACCGCGACCAGCGGCGCCACTGCGGAAGCCGTCCGCGACGCGCTGGCGAAAAAGGAGGGCGACGCCGACAACGCCACCCTGCTGAAGGACACGCTGACCGCGGTCGACAAGCAGTACTCGCTGATCCGCAAGGGCAAGATCCAGCTCAACTACGAGCTCGGCTACGCCTACATCGGCCAGGAAAAGATCAACACCGACCTGTCCTCGGGCACTGCGACCCTGTTCTCGATCGAGAACTCGAATTCGCACACCTTCACCAACACCCTGATGATGGACTACGGCGTGCTGAACAACCTGACCGCCAACGTCACCATGCCCTTCATCAGCCGCTACTCGGACAGTGCGACTTATTCGGGCGTGTCGAACACGATCGGCGACCTGAGCCTGGGCCTGCGCTGGCAGCCGGCCGAGGTCAAGCGCGACGAAGTGGCGATGACCCTTACCGGCGCGGTTCGCCTGGCGACCGGCACCAGCCCGTTCAAGGTCGACGTCGACAAGGGCCTGGCCACCGGCTCGGGCGTGAACACCTTCAACATCGGCGCCAACATGACCAAGATCGTCGATCCGGTCGCGCTGTTCGGCTCGTTCAACCTGGGCTACGGCCTGGTCGCGCGCCACCTGAACCAGAAGCTGTACGGCGCCACGCTGCGCGAGCTGAAGCCGGGCGCCAGCATCGGCTTCGGCATGGGCTTCGCGTACGCGCTGTCGTACAAGATCACGACCTCGTTCTCGTTCCAGGAATCGATCGCGGCGCGCTCCACACTGAGCCTGATGGACGCCAACGGCAAGATCACCAAGGCCCAGACCCAGACACAGAGCGCCGGCATCCTGGCGATCGGCGCCGGCTACCGGGTCAATCCCAAGACCACCGTCAACGTCACGGTCGGCGCCGGCCTCACCGCCGCCGCGCCGAATTTGACGCTGACCCTCAGCCTGCCGCTGATGCTGTGAGACGCCGCGCATGAACGCCGCCGCTTTCCGCTCGAAGGCCGCGCGCCCGCGCGTGTGCATGCGTGCGTGCGCACGCGCGCTGGTGTGTGCCGGCCTGGCCGCGGCGCTCCCCGGCGCGCGCGCCGGCGTCACCGACAACCTGGCCACCAGCCCGACCGCGATGGCGATGGGGAACGCAGTCACGGCCGACCCGCCCGGCATCGAATCGATCCACTTCAACCCGGCCGGCCTGGCGCGCCTGTCGGGCCTGCAGCACATCGATTCGGTGTTCGGCGCCTCGATCCGCAACCCGAACCATTTCGAGACCGCGTCCGACATCGACATCGGCGGCTTCAAGGACGATCCGATCAACGGCAAGTCGAGCGGCCCGGTGCGCCAGGCGGTGGCCTTGCCCTTCATCGGCATCCCCAAGGCGCGCCTGCCTGGCGTGATGGTGCCCGGCATGGGCGTCTCGTACAACGCGCCGGACTCGCGCTGGACCTTCGGCACCATGGTCTACATGTCGGCGGCGATGAGCATCGACCGCACCAAGGACCCGGACGACCCGGCGCGCTTCGACGGCCGCCTGGTGCAGCTGCAGCGCCTGGTGTACCTGTCGCCGACCGCCGCCTACCGCCTCAGCGACACCCTGAAGTTCGGCATCTCGGTGCCGATCGCCTACGCCAACTTCGGCATCAACACCGATTTCCGCGCTCCAAACAAGCTGCTCGGCACGGTCGGGCAATTGCAGAAGGCGGTCTGCCCGGACGGCAACGGCACGGTGGTCGACACGCTCACCTTCGGCTTCTGCGGCGGAGGCCCGCAAGGGATGATCGACCCGTTCAAGCGCGCCGCCAACATCGGCTTCGACCTGCACAACTCGTTCGACCCGACCGTCAACCTGGGCGTGCTGTGGGAACCCAAGCCATGGTTCTCGTTCGGCGCCGTGTACCAGGGCGGCGCCAAGACCACCTACACCGGCCAATACATGATCCACACCGACCCGATGCTGCGCCAGTTCGTGCGCGGGCTGAACTCCAGCCTGCTCGGGCCGATCGTCGGGGCGATCACGGCGATGCCGACCGATATCCCCGAATACCAGTCGGGGAACATGACGGCCACGATCCCATTCCCGTGGCGCTTCCAGACCGGCGTCAAGCTGATGCTGACCGACTACGTGCAGGTCAACGCCGACGTCAGCTACGCCAACTGGAAATCGTGGAACCAGCTGACCTTCAAGTTCGACCAGAGCATCAAGCTGCTCGAGATGGCGCGCCTGTTCGGCTACGCCAACTCGCAGGAAGCAACCTTCAAGATGGGCTTTCGCAACGTGGTCAACTACAGCGTCGGCACCCAGCTCAACGTGACCAGGAAGCTGGCGCTGCGCATGGGTTACGAGCCGCGCAAGAGCTCGATCCCGGCCAACCAGATGAGCCTCCTGGCGCCGCTGCCGGACACGAAACTCAAAAGCCTGGGCCTGCGCTACCGCTTCGACAATGGCGGCGAGGTCAACCTGACTGGCAGCTACCTGAAAGGCAGTTACGACATCCCGGCGCGCAGCAACTGCAACCTGAACTGCGACGGCTTCTTCAACCTGATCTACAACCCTTACGCGGCCACCAGCGTGTCCGGCAGCCTGATCGTGCGCTACTTCGGCGCCTCGTACATGCAGCCGTTCTGAGCTTGGCGCCGCGACTTTCATGAAAACGGAGATGACGATGTCCCGACTGATGTGTGCGATCCTCGGCCTGGCGCTGAGCGGCGGCGCTTTTGCTCAGAATGCAGCCCCCGCGGCGGCGGCGCCGGTGCCGGTGCCGGCCGCGGTACCGGCCGATAAACAGGCGCTGGTGCAGCGCGTGCTCGACAAGATGGCGCTGGACGCGGTCGGCCTGCAGATGCTGCAGGCACCCGTGGCCGACTTGATGCGCCAGTCCGAACTGCTGGTGAAGACGCGCGTCGCCCCCGACAAGCAGGAAGCGGCGATGAAGGACATCGCGGCCGAAGCCGGCAAATTCATGGAGCAGGAAGCGCCGCCGCTGCGCGCCAGCACCCATGCGATCGTGCAGGCCAGGGTGGCGCCGCTGCTGGCGCAGAAGTTCAGCGTCGAGGAACTCAAGCAGCTCGCGGCTATACTCGAGTCGCCGGTGCTCGCCAAGTTCGAAGGCCTGGTGCCGGAGATGAAGAAGACGGTCGGCGAGAACGTCGCCAAGACCAACCAGGCCGCGATCCAGCCGAAGATGAACGAACTGCAGAACCGGGTCGGGCTGCGGCTGCGCGCGGCAGTAGGTCAATAACTAGATCAACGAGCACGGGAGCGTCGGCATGGACTGGATGAACCAGAAGCGCGAAAAGAGCCAGCTCGGCCGGCTGCTGGTCGAGAAGAGGCTGATCTCGGAAGCCCAGCTCGAGGCCGCGATCCGGACCCAGGGGCAGAGCGGGCGCCGGCTGGGCGAGATCCTGGCCGACATGAAGCTGATCACCCAGGCCCAGGTGCGCGGCGCGATCCGGCGCCAGCGCAACCTGCGCATGGCGGCGGCCCTGGCCACGGCCCTGCTCGGACCGCTGCACGCCTACGCGGCGGCGGCCGGCGCGCCGGCGGCGGCGGTATCGACATCGGCGCGCGGATTCGGCGCGCGCCCCTTGTCGGAAGAGGAGCTGGGTGCGGTCACGGCGCAGGGACGGCCGGACGAGGCGCCGAACGAGGCGATGAGCGAGCCGATGAACAACGCGCTGCGTGAACAGGTGCGCCAGGCCGAGCTGCGCCTGCAGGCGCTGGATGTGATGTCCGCGCGCGAGGCGCAGGCCGCCAGCCAGGCGGCGGCCCGGCACGGCGTGGCCGAAGGCGGCGTGAAGGTGCTGGGCGAGCTGGCCCAGGTATTGAATCCCTTGACGATGCTGCTGTCGGCCGACATCTCGGTCAGCAAGGTCAGCTACGACGCCGAGAATTCGGTGGCGAGCGTTGGCAAGGACGGCGCGGTGACGCTGAAGGTGCCGAGTTCGATCGGCGAGATCAGTTTCCACAACATTCGCGTCGGCAGCCAGCCGGGACCGGCCTTCGGCAGCGTCGCGATCCGCGACATCGATCTGCGCGGCACCACGGTGACGATCAAGCCGCGTTGAGCGGCCGCGTCACGCGGCCGGCTCAGGGCAATCCCAGCAGCGCCACCACGCGCTCGCGGCTGACGCCGACCAGCGCCGAGGTCAGCGCCAGCAGCGAATCGTAGTCGGTGTTGGACGCCGCGCTGGCGAAGTCCTGGGCGGCCAGTTCGACTTGCGGCGGCGGCGTTTCCGACGACGCCACGTGGACCGTGGCGGCCGCCAGCGCGTTGCTGGCGGCAGCCTGCGACTGGCGCACGCGTTCCAGCGCCTGTACCACTTCGCGCAGGCTTTGGCGCAGGGCGTCGGCATTCCCGGTAGTCCACTGCTGCGGCGCCGGGCTGGCCGGGACTTCGTCGGCGGTGACCTTGCCGCGGCCGCTGACGGCGATGCTGTCCTTGACCGCCGGCCAGTTGACCTCCGGCGTCGAGAATACCAGGCCGCCGTTGTCGTCGACGCCGGCGCGCACGCCCATCGGCGCCACGGCGCGGTCGATCGCGCGCGCGACCTCGGCCTTCGACTGGTCCGGCTCGATCGTCACCGAGGTCTGCGGGCCGCCGGCGCTGCCGACCGAGAAGGCCAGCGTCTGCGGGGCGTTCTGCCGCAGGCTGTCGAGGTCGAGCTCACGGATGCGGAACTTCTGCACCGCCGGTTTGGTGGTGTAAGTCAGGTTGGCATCGACGCTGCCGCCGCTGGCGTGCTTGCGCGCGTTCAGGGTTGCGGCCAGCTGGCGCACCTGGGTGTCGAGCTGTTGCTGGCGCGCGCTGGTGTTCGAAGCCGATGCGGAAGCCGAAGCGGATGCGGAAGCGGAAGCGGCGGCGGCCTGGCCTGCGCCGCGGGCACTGGTCAGCTTGGCGGTCAGCTCGGACTTGAGCGCCTCGAGCTGGCTGGCCACGCGGTTTAGGTAATCCACGGCCTGCTGGGCGCGCGCGACCTGGTCTTGCAGGCCGCTGTCGGCCGAGGTGGCCTTGCTGCGCAGCGGTGCGGCGCCGGCATGGTTGGCGGACGTGGCGGCGGACGTGTTGTCCGGCGCATTGTTGACCGGTTGCGCCGCGGCCGGACGCGCGGGCGCGTTGGTGGCGACGGCGTTGCCGATCGTCGCGCCGGTTGCGGATGCGGCGGCGCTGGTTTTGGGGCGAAGTGTGGTTTCCATCGACTCGAGGGCAGCGTTCAGAGCGCTGCGAACAGGGACAAGTTGCCGATCTTGCTGTAGGCCTTGTAGCTGGCCTGCAGCGCCGTCTGGTAGCCGTTCAATTCGATCGCCGCGGCGCCAACGTCGAGCTGGCCGATGTCGTTGATTGCCGTCTTGTTCGACAGGCTGACATTTTCGTGATTCGAATCGATCGTATCCAGGATGTTTTGCTGGCCGCCCAGCACGGCGACTTTGCCCGACAACAGGCTCATCGCGCCGTCGAAGCCGCTCAGCGTATTGCCGACGGTGCTGCGCACGGCCGGGTCGTTGGCGTTCACGTTCGGCTTGGATAGCGCATCGATGGTCTGGTCGAGCTGGTTGAGCAGCTTTTCCATGCCTTGCACGTTCTGGTTCGCGGTCTGGGTGATGCCGTTGCCGACCACCACGGTCTGGTCGTTGGTGTTGCCGGCATAGCTGTAGCGCGAGCCGAGCGGCGCGTTCTTGTCGTAGGCGATCGGCGCGGTCGCGGTAGCGGTGCCGGAAAACACGTAGCGGCCTTCCTGGTCGAGCGTGTTGGCGGTGTACAGCAGACTGTCGCGCAGCGAGGACAGCGAGGTCACCATCGAGTTCAGGTCTTGCGGCGTGTTGGCGCCATCGGCAGCCCAGACCAGCAGGTCGCGGCCCGAGTTCATGTCGTTGACCATGTTCTGCAGGTAGCCTTCGTCCTTCGACATGCGCTGCTTGACCGCGCTGATGTTGTTGCGGTATTGGTCGATCGCGGTTTCTTCGCGCTTCAGGCGCGACAGGCGCACGCTGTCGACCGGGTCGTCGGACGGCAGCTGGATGCGGTTACCGTTGGCCATCTGCTGGCTGACGTAGGTGATGCGCTCCTGGTTCTGTGCGAGCGACTGGGTCATCAGGGCCTGGTACTGGCTGGACGAAATTCGCATGGTGGTTCCTTAACCCATCATTTGCAAGGTGGCGTCGAACAGCGCATTCGCCACCGACATCACCTTCATATTGGCTTGATACATGTTCTGGTATTCGACCAGGTTGACCGCTTCCTCGTCCTGGTTGACGCCGCTGGTCGATTGCCAGTCGCTGTCGGCCTGGTCGCGCATCGATTGCGCGGTGCTCAGCGCCGCCTTGTTCTGCTGGCTGTCGACGGCGAGCTTGCCGACCAGCTGGGTGTCGGCGTCGCTGAGCAGCACGTTGCCCAGGCCGGTCACGTTCACGGTCTGGTTCTTGATCGCGACCAGCTTTTGCAGGTTGCCGGTGTCGCCCGGGGTGCCGTCGCTGGAGAAGGCCAGGTCGCCGGCCTGGTAACCGTCGGCCACCTGCAGCATGTTCGACGTGCTGCCCGGGTTGAACACGAACAGCGGCTTGCCCGGCTGGCCATCCATGGTCTTGCCGGCGCCCAGCTGGGCGTTGATCTTGGCGGCCATCTGCTGGGCCATGTCGGCCACGCCCTGCTGCAGCGGCTGCAGGGTGCCCTGCAGATAGTTCGACAGGCCGCCGAGCTGGCCGCCGGCCTTGGTCGGGTCGATGTCGAAGCTGGTGCCCGCAAAGGTCATGCTGAAGCTCTGGCTGCTGCCGCCCTTGACCGACAGCGTGGCCGCCACGCCTTTCAATACCAGCGCCTGGCCGCCCTTGAGCGAGATGTCGCGCGTGCCGTCCGGCTGGTTGCTGACTTCCAGCGCCATCTTGCTCGACAGGCCGTCGATCGCCTGGTCGCGCGCGTCGATCAGGCTCGACGCATTGCTGCCGGTGGCGTTGGCGTTGGCGATCTGGGTGTTGAGCGAAGCGATCGTCGCGATCGAGGCGTTGGCCTGGTCGATCAGCGCGGCGCGCTGCTGGTTCACCGACTGCACCTGCGCGCCGAACACGTTGTTCAGGCTGTTGAAGCGCTGGGCCATCAGGTTGCCGGCGGTGACCACCTGCTGGCGCAGCGGGGTCGAGGTCGGGTCGACGCCGGCCACCGCGTTCATCGCCGCGAAGAACTTGTCGATGCCGCTCGACAGATTCGAACTGTCGTCGCCCATCACCTGTTCCAGCTGGGTCATGTAGGGCTGGGTTTGCGAACGCGCGCCCAGTTCCGAACCCGCGCGCCACAGCTGCTGGGTCTTGTAATCGTCCGAAAAACGCATCAGCGAGGTCACGCGCACGCCATTGCCGGCGCCGGCCGAGCCGGCCGCAGGCGCGGCTGCCGTCAGCACGGCGGACTGGCGCGTGTAGCCTTTGGTCTGCAAGTTGGCGATGTTCTGGCTGCTGGCCGACAGGGCGACCTGCGAAGCCAGGGCGCCGGTCAGGGCGTTGTTCAGGATGCTCATGGTGTTCTTTCTCGGTCGGACTGGGCGGGACTTTATGGGGCACGGGGGGGCACGGTGCGCCTCATCAATACAAGGCGACCATTCTTTCGGCTTCATTAAGCCCAAATTGATCAAGCCGATTTTTTCGGTTCGTGCGCCGGCGCCGGCGGCAGCATCTGCTTGAGGATGGCGTCGGCGATGCCGAAGGCGCGCTGGTTGGCGATGCTGCCGGCCAGGACGTTGTCGGCCATGTCCTGCATGTCCTGGTTGACCTTGTCCTTGTACGGACTGTCCTCGGGCGCGATGGTGCGCTGGGTCTCGCGCATCTGGTGCAGCATGTTCGAGATGAAGAAGCTCTCGAAGTCGATCGCGGCCTTGGTGACCTTCTTGGCGGTCGCCGGGTCGACCACGGCCGGTGCGATCGCCGCGTCCTTGGCTTCGTCGGCGCCGGTCTGCGGCGCCAGGGGATTGAGTTTATCGAGCATCAGATCACCACCAGTTCGCCTTCGATCGCGCCGGCCTGGTCGAGCGCCTGCAGGATCGCCATGATGTCGTCGGGCGAGGCGCCCAGGCTGTTGACCACGTCGATGATGGTCTGCAGCTTGGCGCCGGCCGGCCAGTGGAACATCTGGCCCGAGCCTTGGTCCACAGACACCTTCGATTGCGGCGTCACCGCGGTCTGGCCTTTGGAGAAGGGGCCGGGCTGGCTGACCGCCGAGCTTTCCGAGATCACCACCTTGAGCGAGCCGTGGGTGACCGCGGCCGACTTCACGCGCAGGCCGTCGGAAATCACCACGGTGCCGGTGCGCGAGTTGAACACCACCTTGGGCGTCTCCATGCCGGCTTCGACCGGCATGTTTTCCAGCTTGGCGACGAAGGCCACGCGCTCGGTCGGATTGGTCGGCGCGACCACTTCGACGCTGCTGCCGTCGGCGGTGGTGGCGATGTCGCCGAAGCGTTTGTTGATGGCGTTGACGACGTTGGTCGCGGTGTCGAAATTCGGGTGGCGCAGCTGCAGGCGTACCTGCGGACGGGTCGCGAAGTCGGTCGGGATCTCGCGCTCGACCATGGCGCCGTTCGGGATGCGCCCGCCGGTCGGGGTGTTGACCGTGACCGAGGAGCCGCTCTTGCCCGACGCCGACAGACCGCCGACCACCAGGTTGCCCTGGGCCAGCGCATACACTTCGTTGTCGGCCGCGCGCAGTTGCGTCAGCAGCAGGGTGCCGCCGCGCAGGCTCTTGGCGTCGCCGAGCGAGGACACGGTGACGTCGATCGCCTGGCCGCGCCGGTAGCCGGGCGGGAACACCGCCGACACCATCACCGCGGCCACGTTCTTGTTTTTGGCGTCTTCGCCGTCTGGCAGCTTGACGCCGAACTGCTTGAGCAGGTTGACCACCGACTGGCTCGAATACTTCACCTGGGTCGAGTCGCCGCTGCCGTTCAGGCCGACCACCAGGCCATAGCCGACCAGCGGGTTTTCGCGCACGCCTTCGACGCTGGCGAGGTTGCGCAGCGGCTGGGTGCGCATCTGCACGTCGGCGGCGGCTGCTGCGGCGGCGGTCGCTGCGGCGTTCGATTTTGGCACCGCGGGTGCGGCCTGGGCGCCGGCGGTGAGCAGCATGGCGGCGGCGAGGGAAGCGAGACGGAAGAATCGGGTCATGTCGGTGAGGGACTCAGAAAGCTCAGAACGGCATCAGGGGACCGGTGAAGAAACGCGTCAACCAGCCCGGGGAGTTGGCATCGGCCAGGGTGCCCTGGCCGGAGTAGGCGATGCGGGCATTGGCCACGCGCAGCGACGACACCTGGTTCTGGTTGTCGATGTCGGCGGCGCGCACATAGCCTTTGATGCGCAGGAATTCCTCGCCCTGGTTCAGCTGCAGGCGCTTTTCGCCGGCCACGCGCAGCAAGCCGTTGGGCAGCACTTCCTGCACCAGCACCGTCACCGCGCCGGTCAAGGCGTTCTGCTGGGTGCTGGTGGCGTCGCCCTGGAAGCTGCGGTCGGCGCTGGCGCTGACGCCGGTGCGACCGAAGGTCTTGCCGAGTATGCCGAGCGGCGTGACCGAGGCGGTCGAGCCTTTGGAGAAGCTGGTGCCGGCCTTCTTGCTCGACTGGGTGGTCTCCTGCAGCAGCACGGTGACCACGTCGCCGACGCGGAACGCGCGCTGGTCCGAGGTCAGCGACACGGTCTCGGCGGAGAACACGCCGCCCGAGATGCCGGCGCGCGGCGCCTGCGCTTTCGGCAGCGCCAGGGCGTCGTCTTCGACGGCCTGCTTGTTGAGCGGGACGCGCGAGGCGCAGCCGCTCAAGATAAATGCCGCAGTGATTGCATACGCGGCCGCGGTGGCGAAGCGTTTCATGATCAACGGGCAGCCTGGGACAGGTATTGCAGCATGTTGTCGGCGGCGGACAGCACCTTGGTGTTCATCTCGTAGGTGCGCTGGGCGGCGATCATGTCGACCATCTCCTCGACCACCTGCACGTTCGAACCTTCCAGTGCGCCCTGCTTGAATTTGCCGAAGGCGCCGCCGTCGCCGGCCTTGCCTTCGTTCGGCGTGCCGCTGGCGGCGGTTTCCTGGTACAGGTTGTCGCCCAGCGCCTGCAGGCCGGCCGGGTTGACGAAGGTGGTCAGCGTCAGCTGGCCCAGTTCGGTCGGGGCAACCGCGCCCGGCACCGCCGCGCTGACCATGCCGTTCTCGCCGACCGTGATCGACAGCGCGTTGTTCGGGACCGTGATCTGCGGCACCAGCGGCAGGCCCTGGGAGTTGGCCAGCACGCCGTTCGAGTCGACCTGCAGCTGGCCGGCGCGGGTGTAGGCCGGCGTGCCATCCGGACGGCGCACCTGGATGAAGCCGTTGCCGCTGACGGCGACGTCGAGCGACTGGCCGGTGGTCTGGATGGCGCCGTTGGTGAACACCTTCTGGGTGCCGACGATGCCGACGCCGTTGCCGAGCTGGACGCCGTTCGAGACGGTGTTGTCGGCGGTCTGGGCGCCGGGCTGCTTGTCGACCTGGTAGAACAGGTCGGCGAACACGACGCGGTCGCGCTTGAAGCCGGTCGTGTTCACGTTGGCCAGGTTGTTGGCGATGGCTTGCAGTTTCGCGTCCTGCGCCTGTACGCCGGTCTTGGCAATCAACATTGCGGGATTCATATTTTCTCTCCGTATCTTTATGCGGGCCGGATCAGGAGCCGCTGATCAGCTTGTTGCCCGACGAATTCATGTCGTCGCTGGCCTTGAACAGTTTCATCTGCATCTCGAAGCTGCGGTTCAGGCTCATGGTCGCGACCATTTCCTCGACCGCCGAGACGTTGCTGCCCTCAAGCGCGCGCGGGCGCAGGGTGACGTTCGGGTCGGCCGCCAGGTCGCCGCCGTTGCGCGGCACCAGCAGGCCGGTCTCGTTCTTGGTCAGCTCGGCGCCTTCGGCGTTCACCAGCTTGAGACGATCCACCACTTGCATCTGGGTCGCGCCCTCGGTCAGCACCGAGATGGTGCCGTCGGCTGCGATCTCGACCGCGGTGTGCTGCGGCAGCGTGATCGGGCCGCCTTCGCCCATCAGCGGATGGCCGTGCACCGACAGCGCGCCGTCCGAGCCGATCTCGATCTCGCCCGAGCGGGTGTAGGCTTCGCCGTCGCCGGCTTGCACCGCCAGGTAGCCGGGGCCGGCCAGCGCGACGTCGAGCGGGCGCCCGGTCTCGCGCACCGCGCCGGCGCGCGTGGAGACGGTGTCGGCCTGCAGCGTCGACAGGTGGCGGTCGTCGAAACCGTAGCCGCCCAGCTGCGTGGTGCCGGCCGCTTCCAGGCTGGCGCGAAAACCGGTGGTGTCGATGTTCGCCAGGTTGTTGGCGTGCACTTGCTGCGCGCGCAGCAGGCGTTCGGCGCCGGTGGCCGCGGTGAAGATCAGCTTGTCCATTACAGGGCCTGCATCAGGGCTTGCATCATCTGGCTCTCGGTGGTCAGCACCTTCGAGTTGGCCTGGTAGTTGCGCTGCGAGGTCATCAGGCCGACCAGTTCCGACGTGATGTCGACGTTCGAGCCTTCCAGCGCGCCGGTGGTCAGCTTGCCCGACAGGCCCACGCCCGGCGGGTTGTACAGCGCAGTGCCGGAGCTGGCGTTGGCGGTCCAGCTGGTGTTGCTGGTGGCGGTCAGCGCGCCTTCGTTGGCGAAGCTGGCGATGGTCACGGTGCCGACGACCTGCGACTGGTCGTTGCTGTACTTGGCCACCAGCGCGCCGCTCCCGTCCAGCGAGACGCCGACGAAAGCGCCCGAGGCATAGCCGTCGCTGCGGTTGGTGGTGGTGGTGGCGTCGCCGGCGAACATCGTGGTGCCGGTGTAGCTGAGGGCGACGTTGCCCGCAGCCGCGCCGTTGGCGGCCGGGATCGCGATGCTGGTGTTGGTGGCGCCGGTCAGCGTGCCCTTGTTGTCGAAGGTCAGCTTGGCCGGGGTCGCTGCTGTGGTGGTGGCGGCGCCGTCCAGCGAGTAATAGACGTTGATGTTGCTGGGATCGTTCTTGACGAAATACTGCGACAGCGTGTGCTGGTTGCCCAGCGAATCGTAGACCACCGACTGCTTGACCATGTTGTAGCTGTCCGGCTTGCCCGAATCGAAGGCGGTGGCCGGCTTTTGCCAGTCGGTCGACATGTTGCCGACGTAATCGATGGCGGTGGTGGCCACGGCCGCGATCTGGCCGGTCGGCACCTTGATGTCGTCCATCGCACCGAGCGCGCCGTTGACCGACTTGCCGTAGCCTTGCACGCGGCCGCCGTTGCTGTCGATCAGGTAGCCCTGGGTGTCGGTCGAGAAGATGCCGACGCGCGAGTAGCTCATGCCGCCCTGGGGGTCGCGGCTGACGAAGAAGCCCTTGCCATCGATGGCGGCGTCGAGCGCGCGGCCGGTCGTGGTGGTGCTGCCGTTCTGGCCGATGTTCTGGGTGACCGAGCCCACTTCCACGCCGTTGGCCTTGCTGCCGGCGTAGACCGATGCGAAGTTGGCGCGGCCTTGCTTGAAACCGTAGGTGGCGGCGTTGGCGATGTTGTTGGAGACGGTTTCCAGCTGCTCGTTGATGGCCTGGATGCCGGAGAGTGCGATGTCGAAGCTCATGTCGATTCCTAAGTGATCTTGTTAAGCGGTAGAGGGGGCGGCTGATCCGTGGCGCTCAGACGCCGTCGCTCTTGCCGTTGAAACCGGTGACGGCCGAGGGATCGACCTGACCGACGTTGGCCACCTGCAGCACCACGCCGCCGTTGGCCACGCGCACGCTGTCCAGGCGTGCGGCGACTTCGATCTGGGGCGAGCTGCCGTCCGATGGCTGGGCCTGGATCGAATAGCTGCCCGGAGCCAGGCCGAGGGCCGCCGGGTCGATGGTGAAGCCTTGCGCGCCCGAGCCGTGGGCAGGGAGCTGCACCACGTGGTGCTGGCCGTCAGCGCCGGTCAGGATCAGGCTGGTGGCGTCGCTGGCGCCGTTCAGGTTGATGTTGCCGTTGATCTTGCTGCCGTTGGCGTCGACCTGGACCGTGCCGGTGGCGACGGTCACCTGCGAGCCGACCTGGCCGCCCATCGCCAGCGTCTGCAGGCTTTGCAGCATGCTGGCGTTGGCGCTGCTGCTCTGCGACAGGTTCTGCAGCGCTTCGGTCTGGGACAGCTGCGACAGCTGATTGACGTAGGTGGTCGGGTCCTGCGGGGCGAGCGGATCCTGGTTCTGGATCTGCGCCACCAGCAGCTTGGTGAACATGTCGCGGTCAGCGTCGCCCGGCGCCTGGGTCGTCGGCTGGGCGGCGACGGCGCCCTTGTCCTGGCCGTTGGCGGCCGCGGCGGCGGCGCCGAACAGGTTGTTGATGCTCGAGCCGGTCATATCAGCTTTCTCCCAGTTTCAGCACCGAGGCTTGCATCGACTTGATGCGGCTGAGGACTTCGACGTTGGTCTCGAACGCGCGGCTGGCCGACATCATGTCCGCCATCTCCGACACTTCATTGACATTGGTGTAATAGACCATGCCATCGGCGTCGGCCTTGGGATTGTCCGGCTCGTGCACGCGGCGCAGCGGCTCGGAACTTTGCACCACGTCGAGCACCTGCACCCCGCCGCCCGCTGCGCCGCCCATCACGGTGGCGAACACCGGCTTGCGCGCGCGGAAGGCTTCGGTTTCGGAGCCGGCCGAGACGTCGGCGTTGGCCATGTTGCTGGCGATCGTGTTGAGGCGCACCGTCTGGGCCGCCATCGCCGAGCCAGCGATCTGAGAAATGTCTTTGAAACCCATGTTGACTGTTCTTTGTGAAGAATCGCTTACTGGCCGTTGATGGCTTTCGCCAGGCCGCGCAGCTGCATGTTGATGAAGGTCAGGCTGGTCTGGAAATCCGATGCGTTCTGCGCAAAGGCCGCCTGCTCGACGCCGATCTCGACGGTGTTGCCGTCGGCGCTCGGGTGGAAGGGCACGCGGTACAAAGGATCGCCATCGCCCATCGCCAGGCCGGCGCCGGCGGTCAGGTCGCCATTGTCGGCGTCGACGCGTTGCTGCAGCATGGCGCCGAAGTCAACGTCGCGTGCGGTGTAGCCGGGGGTGCTTTCGTTCGCGATGTTCGCCGCCAGCACCTTGGTGCGCTCGGCGCGCAGTTCGAGCGCATCGGCATGGACACCCAATGCGTCCTTGAAATTGATCGTCATGTCGGAGCCTCCGTCGGGGTTTCGATCTGATTGGTTAGAATGAGTTTTTTTCGCTGACGCTATTCTCTAATGACTGCTTTCCACATGGCAACCCTTGTCGCAGCATCAAGTGTGATGTTTATTGCGTCCGCTCAAGCAGCGCAAGCGCCATTACCGGTGCAAATTGAACAAGCCGCCCGTGCCGAATTGCAAAGGCAAATGGACGCGTCCGGGCTGTCCGAACCGCAGTTCGACATCACCGTTGTCACCGCCCGCGCGGCGCCGGCGTGTTCGCAAAATGTCGCCATCGAGCCCGTGGATACCCGTTTTCCGCAGCGGATGCGCTTTGTAGCGCGTTGTAATGACACGCCCGGGTGGAGGTACGAGTATGCCGTTCGCGCGCGTATAACGGCCATGGTGGCGATTGCCGCGGCACCGGTCGCGGCCAACGAGACCTTGACGGACTCGCAAGTCACGATCGAGCGTCGTGATATTTCTAACATCGCCGATCCGGTCGCAAATCCCGCTGAAATTGTCGGAAAAATGTCACATCGTATGTTGCGAGCAGGAGACATTCTGCGTGCCGGGCAGCTGGTCGCCCCAATTCTCGTCAAGCGTGGCGACGCCGTCACCATGATTGCGCGGATCGAAGGGATTGAAGTCAGTACCGCCGGCGAAGCCTTGGACGCCGGGGGGCAGGGTGCAGTGGTGCGCGTGCGCAACGCCGGCAGCGGGCAGGTGGTGCGCATGCGGGTCTCGGGGCCGGGTACGGTCGAGCCGGTCGACGCCGGCATCAACCGCTGATGCCGGACAGCTTGCCGGCCAGGCGCGACAGCTTGGCCGCGTAAGCCGGATCGGTGGCGTAGCCGCCTTTGGCCAAGGCGCCCGCAAACGCATGGGCATCGCTGCCGGCGCCCAGCACGCCCTTGAAGCGTGGATTATCGGCCAGCATCTGCGCATAGTCGCGGAAGGCGCTGGCCTGGTCCGGGTAGGAGCGGAAACGGGCGCTGGTCTTGATTGCGGCGCCGCCGACGTACTCGGTGGTCTTCGATTCGGCGACGTCGCCGCGCCAGGCGCTGCCGGCCTTGATGCCAAACAGGTTGTGCGAGGAGCTGCCGTCGGCGTTGCGCAGCGGGTGCTGGCCCCAGCCGGATTCGAGCGCGGCGTGGGCCGACACCAGTTCCGGCGCCACGCCCAGCTTGTCGGCCGCTTCCTTGGCCCAGGGCGCGATGCTTTGCAGGAAAGCCTGCTGCTCTAGCGACGCCTCGCCCTCGTCGGCGATGAGACCGGCGGCGCCGGCCGTCTCGCCCGTGCGCGCGCGCCAGGCCTGGCCTTCGGCGCTCAAGCCGGCGGCACCGGCGTCGAACCCGGCGCCGTTCTGGATGAAGTCGGCGACTTCGCCCTGCACCTGGCCGAACACGCCGCTAAAGCTGCCACCGCCGCCGTTGCCGATCGGCGCGGTCGGGCGCGTCGGCGTGGTCGCGGCGAGCGCGGGGATCGGAGAAAACTCAGCGTGGCGCATAGGTGTCCTCTTCGCCGTGGAGCAGGCGCTGCATCACGGAATATTGTTCTGCCATCAGGTTGCCGTTGCGGGTCGTGGCGTGCTTGCAGTCGCGCACCAGTTGCTCGAGCTGTTCCCAGGCGGCGCTGGCGGCCGAGCGCTGCGGCGCGCCCAAGCTGGCGAACAGCGTGTCCATGGTGGCGTCGGCGCCGAACAGCGCGCGCACCAGTTGCACGCGCTGCTGGCGGCGCGCTTCCATCGCGTCGAGCTGGGGCATCAGCTCGCCGGACAGTTGCGTCAGCTCGGCGCCGCGGTGGCGCAGCGCGGCCTGGAACTGGCGCTCCAGCAGCGCGCGCACGGCGGCGCAGCTGGTCATGTCGTCCTGGACGCCGTCCAGCAAGCGGGCGACCGCCTGGTCGCGGGTCATGCGGCTCATGCTGGGTTCACGCCTTTCCTGCACCGTGGAATTTCTGAATCAGGCCGGCCAGGCGGCCGGCGTCGAACGGCAGTTCGCCCTTGGCCAGGGCGTCGCGCAGTTCGGCGACCTTGGCGGCGTCGAAGTCGGGCATCGAGCGCAGCGCTTTTTGCGCCGGCTGCAGCACGGCGGATTCGAGCACGGCGGCGCCTGCTGCTGCGACCGGGGCGGATGCCGCTGCCACGTCGGCGACGGCGGCGCTGCCGGATTGCGGCGCGATGCCGATGGAGGGAGTGGAGGCGCCAGAGATCTTCATGCGTTGTCCTCGTGTTTTGGATTGAATCGTCATGGTTTCGTTGCCATTTGGCTGCGCAGCTCCGCGACCGCCGCTTCGTGCGGCGTCGTGGTGGACACGTCTTGGGTCAAGGGCTCCGTGGAGCCGGGATTGCCGAACATCGCCGTCACGCTGGACGCCTGCTTGCTGGTCAGGATCAGGAGTTCGATGCGGCGGTTGACCGGTGCATCCGGGTGCTTGGCGTCGAGCGGCGCCTGGTCGGCCATACCGACCAGTTGCAGCACGCTGGCAGCGCGCATGCCGCCGCTGAGCAATTCCCCACGCGCAGCCAAGGCGCGGTTTGCCGACAGGCTCCAGTTGGAATACCCGTTCGGACCCTTGTTAGTGTACTGCAAGGAATCCGTATGGCCTACGATCAACATCTGATTTTCCATTTTTTCGAACAGCGGCGCCATCGTACGCAACAGTTTTGCGAACCTGTCAGTTGGCAGGAAACTACCGCGCACGAACATGCCCTGGCGATCGGTGTCGTGCAGCATGACGCGCAGACCGTTCGGCGTGACCACCGTGGCAAGATTCGACGACAGGCCGGCGTCCGCACTCATCTGCTCGAGCGCGTGCGCGAGCGCGGCCAGCTCGGTCGCCGATTCGTACTTGGTGTGCACCGTCGGCGCGGTTTGCGAACCGGCGCCCGGACCCTGGCTGCCGCCGTTCGCCTTCGGCACCTGGAAACGCTCGATCAGGCTGCCGCTCGGGTTGCCGGCGATCTCGGGCTTGCCGCCGGAGCCTTCGAGCATGCCGTTGGCCATGTTGTCGCGCACGATCTTCTTGGCCTGCGAGGCGTCGCGCGAGGCGATCAGCCACAGTACCAGGAACAGCGCCATCAGCGCCATGCAGAAGTCGGCGAAGGCCACCTTCCAGGCGCCGCCATGCTCGTCGTCATGGTGCTTGCCGCCGCCACGCTTGATGATGGTGTCGCCGTGGTGCTTGTCGCCGCCTTTTTTATTCGCTTCCACTCTTTTTGCTCCGCTCGATACAGTCTACGCGGCGTCAGGCGCGGCGCTTGGCGGCGCCGGCATCTTCGCCGTCGCCCATTGCATTGATCCAGGATTCGAGCTGGGCGAAGCTGGGCTTGGTGTTCAACTGGATCAGGCGGCGGCCGGCGTCGATCGCCAGCAGCGGCGGCTTGCCGGCCACGTGGGTGACCAGCACGACCTTCACGGTTTCCATGGTCGAGGCTTCCGAATTGACCAGCTGCTTCATCATGCCGGAGATCGGGTCGAGCACGCCGTAGCACATGAAGATGCCGATGAAGGTGCCGACCATCGCGGCGCCGATGTGCTCCGCGATCTCGGCGGTGTCGGCGCCTTCGCCGACCGTGTTCATGGTGATCACGATGCCCAGCACCGCGGCCAGGATGCCGAAGCCCGGCATGCCTTCGGCCACCTTGTGCAGCGACTTGGACGGCTGCGTCAGCTCTTCGTGGATGGCTTCCAGTTCCTGCTCGAGCACGCCTTCCAGCTCGTGTGCGTTGATCTTGCCCATCGCCATCAGGCGGAAATTATCGACGATGAAGGCCAGCAGCTTCGGCTCTTCCAGGATCAGCGGGTAGCGCTGGAACATCGGGCTTTCCTTGGGCGCCTCGACGTGGGCGTCCAGGGCCTTCAGGCCGCCGGCGGCGGTCTGCAGCAGTTCGTACATCAGCAGCAGCAGCTGGCGCTGGAATTCGGAGTCGTGCTTGTGCTTGCCCGCCACCTTTTTCATCTGGCCGAGCAGCTCGACCAGCACGTGTTTCGGGTTGGCCAGCACCAGCGCGCCGAGGGCGGCGCCGCAGATGACGATGATTTCGTTCGGTTGCCAGATGGCGCCGGCGCTACCGCCCATCATCATGAAGCCGCCGAAGACGGCGCCCAGCACGATCAGGATGCCAATGATTTGCATGGTGTTTTCTCTCTTTTTGGTGTTCTGGCCGGGCGTGTCAGGCGTTCGCCAGCGCCGCCTTCATCTTGGCCAGGGCGCTCTTGTTGAGCTGGCAGACGCGGGCATCGGACAGGTCGAGCACGGCCGCGATTTCCTTGTAGCTGAGCTCGAATTCATAAATCATCTGGATCACGCGCTGTTCCTTCTCGTTGAGGGCGTTCAGTGCATGCTCCAGGCTGCGGCGCACCATGTACTGCTGTTCCGGCCCCGGTGCGCTGTGGGCCTGTTCGCTTGCTTCCTGCAAAATCTCGTCGAAGCTGAGCAGTTCCTCGGCAGTGTCGTCGAGCAGGAACTGGCGCCATTCTTCCTGGCTGATGCCGAGCGCGTCGGCGGCTTCCTTGTCGCTCGGCTCGTGGCCCAGCTTGCGTGTCAGCGCGCGCACGGCGTCGCGCATCTTGTGGCTGTCCTGGCGCACGGCGCGCGGACGCCAGTCCTGGCGGCGCAGCTCGTCCAGGATCGCCCCGCGCACGCGCAGGCCGGCGTAGCTGGCGAAGCCGGTGTCGGGCGTGCCGTAGCGGCGCAGCGCTTCGAGCAAGCCCATCAGGCCAATCTGCTCCATGTCTTCGCGCCCCATGGCGCCCGACACCTGCGAATTGAGCTGGCGCGCAATGCGCTTGACCAGCGGCGCGTAGGCGAGCAGGTGACGCTGCTCGTCCTTCGCGCTCATCTCGGCGTGCAGGGCGGCGCCCGCGTATTCGTTGCTGGCGTAGCTGTCGGCGTAATCGGTCATATAACCCACGCTAATCAACCTTATTCGATGATGAGCTTGCCGATCATGACTTCGACGAACGGCTTTTCCCCGTGCTCGTGCTCATAATTGGCATTGAAGGCCTTGTTCAACTCGGCCGCGTATTTGTCGACCGTCATCGACGAGGCGTCGGCCATCGTGTAGCTCGACAGCGTGCGCACCGCCAGGCTGCGCAGCAGCGGCAGGTTTTCCTTGGTTTCCTTCTCCTTCGCGACTTCGGTAGACAGCACCAGGTCGGTCGACAGATAGTGGGTGTCGGCCTCGTTCGGGCCGCGGCGCAGCATCACGATCACCTTGTCGAGGGTGACGTACTTGAGCGGCTTGCCTTCCTTGGGCTTTTCGGCTTCCTTCTTGGCTTCCTTGCCCGCGGCCGTGGCCGGTTTGGGCATGAACCACCAGACCGCGCCGCCGGCGCCGGCCGCGCTGACCACCACGGCGGCGGCAATGGCGACGATCATCTTCATTTTGCTAGACATTGTTGTTCACTCACGCTCGGTCGCGGCCGCCCAGCGAAAACGCGGACGCGGGGTTGCCGGCCTCGGCCAATGCGCGGCCGGGCTCATAGTCATCCTGGTCGAGGCCCTGCTGGCGGCCACGGCCTTGCTGTTGCTGCTGCGGATCGCCAAACGGCGTCGCGCCATTCTTCGGCGCCGGCGCCACCGTTACCGCGACCTCGCTGAACTGGCGCTGCGACAGGTCGCTGCGCAGGTTGTCGCTGACGGTCTGCAACTGGCGCAGCACCTCGCCGTTGGTGGCGGAGATGTTCACTTCCAGCGAGCCGGCGCTGTGGCGGATCGCGATGTCGATGCGGCCCAGTTGCGGCGGCTCGAGGCGGATCATGGCTTGCTCGACGTTGTTGCCGACCTGGAGGTGCAGACGCTCGCCGAGCGCTTCCTGCAGGCTCTGGCGCCATGCGGTCGGCGGACCGGCCAGCTTGACGGTGTCCGCAGCCGGCTGGGCTGCGCCCGGCATCGCGACCTGCGCGAGGCCGGCTTGCGGGCTGGTCGGGGCCGGGGCTGCGGCCGCAGCGCCGTTGCGGTCGGCCTGGCCATCCGCGGCCGCGCCATCGCCACTGGCGCCGGCAGCTTGCACGGCGACGCGCACGGCGGCGCCGTCGCCGGCCTGCGCCGGCTGGGTATCGCTGGCGGCGGCGACCGGCAGCGCCGGCTGCTGCGACGGCATCGAGGGCAGGGCGGTCTGGCCGGCTTGAATGGCAGAAGCGCGGCGCGCATCCTGGCCGACCGCGGCCATGGCCGGCGCCGGGGCGTCTGCGCCGGCGGCCTTGCCGTTACCTTGCGCAGCCTGGCCATTGCCCTGGGCGGCCTGGACCGCCTGCGCGACCTGGGCCGGCGACAGCGGCATCAGCGGCATCGCCATCGCGGCCAGCAGCGCGCCGTCCGGCGCCGCGGGGGAGGCTTTGGCATCGTCGGACTTGGCGTCGGCGTGCGCATCGGGATCGGCGCCGGCCGGCACGGCGCCGCCGGCGTCGGACTGGGCGGGGGCCGCGGCTTGCGCGCCGTCGGCGGCTTGCGTGCCTGCAGCCTGCTGGCCGAGCCACAGCGCAAACAGCTGCGGGTTGGTGCTCGGCGCGGGGGCGCCGGCCGCACCGGGCTGGCCGGGCTGGCCCGCCGTTGCGGCGACAGTGTTGGTGTCGGCCGGCTGCGCGGCTGCGCTGACCGGACCGGCGGCGGGACCGCTGGTGGAACCGTTGAGCGCGGCGCCGTTGGCCGAGGCGGAAGTGGATACGGTATTGAGCATCATCGTCATGGTCGGCTTGCGCCGGATTCGGTTTCGCTGTGCATCGCGTAGGCGACCCAGCCTTCTTGGTTGGCGCGGATACCTTCCAGGTGCGTGCCGAGCGCGCGCGCGGCATCGTCGGCGGCGGCCGCGGCGGCGTCGTGCTGGCGGCGCAGGCGGGCCAGGGCGGCGCGCTCGGGCGCGCTCCACGGTCCGAGCCGGGCCAGCGCCTGCAGCTGCGGCCCGAGCGCGCGCACGTGGCGGCCGAGGCTGTCCCAATCGGCGCCGCCGGCAGCGGCCTGGAGGGCGTCGCCCAGGCGCAGCAATTGCGCCTGTCGGTCGCGCGGCGTATCAGCCATTGCGCGCCTGTACGCCGGCCCAGCCCTGGCGGATCGTGGTCATGATCTTGACGACCTCGTCGACCATCTTCGGATCCTGCTTGATGCCGGCGCCGTGCAGGTGGTTGGCGCAGAATTCATACAGGTCGGCGAGGTTGGCGACGACCTGGCCGCCGCCCTCGAAATCGAGGGAGCTCGACAGGCCGTTGATGATGTCGACGCATTTGTTGATGCTGGCGGCGCGCAGTTCGTAGCGCTTGCCGACGATGTGGGCGCGGGCGCGCGCCAGCTCGTCGAGCAGGCCGTCGGTGAGCAGGAGCACCAGTTCGATGGGCGAGGCGCGCGAGGTCTGCGCGTCCAGGCTGGTGGCGTGATAGCTGCTGTAGGCTTCTTGATAGGACATCGTGATTTCTCTCTCAGGAGGACTTGTCGCTGCTGAAGATGGCGTCGAACATCGTGACGTTGTTGGTCATCTGCGCCTGCAGCGTCTGCAGGGCGGAAAACTGCTTCAGATAGCGGTTGTAGGCATCGTCGTACTTGGTGTTCAGGTCGTCCTGGCGCTTGCCCAGGTCCGACTGGAGCTTGGTGTTGGCGCTGGTGCGCTGCTGGATCTGGCCGTCGGCACTGTCGCTCCACAGGTCCAGGTAGGTGTCCAGGTTGCCCAGCACGCCGCTCGGGCTGCCGGCAGCGGCCGAACCCATCAGCTGGTCCAGCCCGCCGGGATTGAGCGCCAGCTGCCTGTTCAGGCGCGTCGAATCCAGCGACAGCGAACCGTCGCGGCTGGCGGTGATGCCGTAGCTGGCCAGCGACAGGCCGCCCACGGTCGGGCGCAGCAGGTCGACCAGGCGGGTCTGCAGCGCCTTGACGCCGGAATCGTTGGCGAAGGCGCCGGCGGCCTTGTTGTTGGACGTGTCGCCCGGATCGAGCATGGCGTCGATCGCGCTCTTGAGTTTGTTGTAGGCGTCGACAAAGGCCTGGGCGTTCGAAGCCGTCGACTTGCTGTCGGTGCCGACCGTGAGCGTGATCGGGTCGTTGCCCGAACCCTGCGCGCGCGTGGCGGTGAACGCGACGCCGTCGATGTTGGTGAAGGTGTTCGAAGCCTGGGTGACCTGGGTACCGGTCAGCTGGGTGGTGGTGGCGCCGGTGGTCGGATCCGTGGTGGTCTTGTACTGGGCGTCGAGCAAAATAACGGCATCCTTGCCGGCTGTCGTGCTGGTGGGTTGCGCGCCCAGCGTCGATTGCAGGTCCGAATTGGTGGTGCTCAGGCTGATGTTGCTGGCCGCGCCAGTGTTCTTCGCCGTCAGCACCAGGCGCATCGCGGAACCGGTCACGTTGCCGTTGGCGTCGACGGTCGGCACCGTGATCACGCCGGCCGAGACCAGGCCGGTGTTGCCGCTGGCATTGTTGATCGCGGCGGCGATTTCGCGCACGCTCAGGGTGCCGCCATCGGTGTTGGCGGCAGACAGGTCGACGTTGAACGGCGAGGCGCCGCCGACGTTCACGGTCAGGCTGCCGCCCGCCGCTGTGGCGTTGGGCACGTTGTCGTACGAGACCTTGCCGGCGCTGGCCACCTGCTGCACGAACAGGCTGTAGGTGCCGGCGGCGGCGCTCGACTTGGCGGTGGCGCTGCCGAAGGTGCTGTCGGACAGCGTCGCGCTCTGCGCCAGGATCGACTTGCCCAGGCCGCCCAGCGAAGCGAGGCTGGTCTGGAAGCCCGAGATGGCCGAGCCGAGCTGGGTCAGCGCACTCGCGGTGGCCCTGGCCGCGTTGGTCTTGGTGGTCAGCGTCTGCTGCGCGTCGGCAGTGGACTTGGTGGCCAGCGACGTCGCGGTGTTGATCGGGTCATAGGTTGGGGCGGTGATCGCGCTCGACATGTTATTCGTTCCTCGTTGTATGGCCTTGCTCGGCCTGTCCTGCCAGCCACGACTGGGTGGCGATTTCGTCTTCGCGCTTGCGCTGCAGGCGGTCCTGCACGCGTGCGTGGTCGGCCTCGTGCTGAGCCAGCACCTTGCCCAGCAGCTCGCGCCGGGTCCAGGCCTGGGCCAGGTTGCGCTGCGAGACCGCCATGTTCGCCTCGTGCAGGTGCAGGTCGATGCGGTGGGTCTCGGCCAGCGCGAACACGGCCTGTTTGTAATTGCCGACGTTGACCGCCAGCGCCGCCGAAAATCCGGTGCTGCGTGCGGCGGCCGGGGCGGCGGCGCATTGGCCGGATGGGCCGCAGCCTTCGGCCAGCGCCGTCAGGCGCTCGACGCTGTTCTGGTAGCGCGTGCGCACCGCTTCCTGCTTGGTCAGGTCGGCCTGCAGGCGTTCCACCGCCGTGCTGCGCAGGCGCACCAGCGTGTTCAAGCTGTCGATGGTGTCTTGTTTGCTCTTCATGCTGCTCATGCCATCATTGCCTTGAGTTGTTCGATGCAGGGCCCGATCGGCGCGTCTTCCTTGGTGCCCTGGCACAGGAAGGCTTCGATGTGCGGCTGCAGTTTCACGGCGCGGTCGGTCTCCGGATCGGCGCCGGGCTGATAGGCGCCGAGCGGGATCAGGTCGCGCACGCGCGCGTGACGCGCCAGCGCGGCTTTCAATTTGCGCGCCGCCATTGCGTGCTCGGGCGCGACCACCTGCGCCATGCAGCGGCTGATCGATTGCGCCACGTCGATGGCCGGGTAGTGGCCACGCTCGGCCAGTTCGCGCGTCAGCACGATGTGGCCATCCAAAATCGCGCGCGCGCTGTCGACCACCGGGTCCTGCTGGTCGTCGCCTTCGGCCAGCACCGTATAAATGGCGCTCATGCTGCCGTGCGGGTGCTCGCCGTTACCGGCCGATTCGCACAGCTGCGGCAGGTGCGAAAACACCGACGGCGGGTAGCCGCGCGTGGCCGGCGGCTCGCCCAGCGACAGCGCGACTTCGCGCAGCGCCATCGCGTAGCGGGTCAGCGAATCGCACAGCAGCAGCACGTTCTGGCCGCGGTCGCGGAAGTGCGCCGCGATCGAGTGGCACAGTTCGGTCGCCATCACGCGCATCATCGGCGATTCGTCGGCCGGGGCCACCACCACCACGGCGCGTTTCAGGCCTTCCGGACCGAGCGACTTCTCGACGAACTCGCGCACCTCGCGGTTACGTTCGCCGATCAGGCCGACCACGATCACGTCGGCCACGGTCTGGCGCGTGATCAGGCCGAGCAGCACCGACTTGCCGACACCGGAACCCGCCATCAGGCCGACGCGCTGGCCCTTGCCGATCGTGAGCATCGAATTGATCGCACGCACGCCGACGTCGAGCGCTTCCTCGACCGGCGCCTTGCGCAGCGGGTTGACCTTGGGCGGCGTGGTCGACAGGATCTGGTCGCCTTTCAATGGGCCGAGGCCGTCGATCGGCTCGCCCAGGCCATTGACCATGCGGCCCATCCATTGCGGCCCGATCTGGATGCTGGACGGCCCAGTGGCCGGCAGCACGCGCGCGCCCGTGACCAGGCCGTCGGCCTGCTTGAACGGCATCAGGTAAGTCACCTTGTCGCGAAAGCCCACGACCTGGGCATCGAGCCAGGAACCGTCGACCAGCTCGACGCGGCAGCGCTGGCCGGTGTGCAGCTTGCAGCCGCTTGACTCCAGCAGCAGGCCTTGCACCGCGACCAGGCGCCCAGTCGGCGTGGCGACCGGCACCGCGCCGATGTCGAGCGAACGCAGGGTATCGGCGAGCGCGCTCATGCGGCACCGTTGCCGGCATCGGCGGCCAGCGCCTCGTTGACCTGCTCCATGCAGGCGGCCAGGCGGCCCTGGCAGCCGGCGTCGACTTCATGGTCGCCGGCCTTGACACGGCATTCGCCCGGCGCCAGGCTCGGGTCGGCCATCAGCTTCCACTTCTTGGCGCGCTTCGGATCGAGTTCCTGGATGCGCTTGAGTTCTTCGGGATTGAGCATCACTTCGACTTCGTCGCGGGTCGGCGGCATCGCAGCCAGCGCCTCGTCGACCAGGTTCAGCATCTGGGTCGGCTGCAGCGCGAGCTCGGCGCGGATGACCTGGCGCGCGATCTTGCCGACCAGGTCGACCACTTCGTTGCGTTGGGCGTTGCGGAATTCGGTTTGCATCTTCTTCAGTGCGCGCAGGGCGGCATCGAGCGGCTTGGACATCGCCTCCAGCTCGGCCAATGCCTGCTGGCGGCCTTCCTCGTAGCCGCGCGCCTGGCCTTCGGCGTGACCGGCTGACTGGCCGTCGACGCGGCCCTGTTCGAGGCCGGCGTCGTAGCCGTCGCGCTGGCCCTGGCGATAGCCGTCGGCCATCGCGCCCTGCCAGTCTTCGGCGGCCGCGCTCGATGCGTTCGCATCGCCGCGACCGGCGGCCACGACCTGCGTGAGCGGCGGGAAGTGATAAGGCCGGAAGTGCTTCATTCGGCGGTGGCCTCGGCGAACAGCTGGACTTCGATTTCGCCGCCGTCTGCGAGCTCCTTGACCTGCGCCATGATCTCGCGGCGGGTCTGTTCGATGCGCGACATCGGCACCGGACCGGAACGCTTCATCAGGTCTTCGAAGCTTTGCGCCTGGCGCTTGGGCATCGCGGCCAGCAGCGCGTCGCGCAGCGCCGGCTCGGCGCCCTTGAGCGCGATCGCCCACTGCTCCAGCGGGATCTCGTCCAGCAGGCGCGTGATGGTCTGTTCGGTCTGTTTCGACAGGATGAAGAAGTCGTACATCGACATCTCGATCTGCGACACCACCTCGGGGTCGTGCGCGCGCAGCAGCTCGACCATCTCGGCGCGGTTGTTCGGCAGGCGGTTCAGGATCTCGGCGGCCTGGCGCACGCCTTCCACGGCGGCGCTCTGGGTGTCGAGCGCCGACAGGCAGCGCGCTACCAGGTCTTCCAGCTCGCCCAGCAGGTCGCGGTCGATCTCTTCCAGGCGCGCCAGGTTCAGCAGCACCAGCTCGCGGCCTTCTTCCGGCAGAGCGTCGATGATCTGGCCGGCCAGCGCGGCCGGCAAAAAGGCGAGGAACACGGCCTGCATCTGCACGTGCTCGGCGCTGATGTACTCGGCCAGCCACTTCGGCGAGGCGTACTGCAAGCGCGCCATCATCGGACGGATCGCGTCGCCGTAGATCGTGTTCAGGACCGAGTTGGCGATCTCGCTGCCCAGCGCCAAATCGAGCGAGCGCTTGAGGTAGCTGCGCGAGGCGCCGTGCAGGCCGCTTTGCTGGCGGTAGTCGTCGAAGAACTTCTGCGCGGCGTTCTTGACCGCGTCGACCTTGATGCCGCTCATCCGCGACATCACCTGGGTCAGCTCGATGAGTTCTTCGCGCTCGAGGCAGCGCAGCACCGCCGCCGCCGGCTCTTCGCCGATCGAGAGCAAAACGATGGCCGCCTGCTCGACGGGCGTGAGAGTCGCTTCCTGCATGTCGTTACTGTTCAGATCCGGCATTTTTCTTCTGCACCCATTGTTTGACCACTTCCGCCACCCGCTCCGGCTCCTTGCCCGCCAGGACTTTCAGGTGGTCCACCATCACATCGACCGCCGAACCGGCCGGCGGCAGATCATAGTTTTCCAGCAGCGGCTGGACTGCCGCCGTGCCGCCCAGCGAGGCCAGGGCCGGCGTGCCCGCCACGTTTCCCGCGCCACCTGCTGGGCCGGCCAGTGCGCCGGCCGCGGCGTTGGCGCCCAGGGCGCGGTCGGCGCCGGCCTGCACCGTGGCCAGGTTCGGGCCCTTGGCTGCGCCTTGGCCATTGCCACGCTGGGTCAGCATGCGCATCAGCGGACGCAGCACCGCGAACCAGGCGAACAGCGCGCCGATCGCATACATCGCATAGCCGGCGAAATCGACCACGTTGTCGCGCTGCTGGTACCACGCCTCGACCGGGACCGGGGCCGGGAAGCTCAGGGCCGACACCGCCAGCACGTCGCCGCGGTTGTTGTCGATGCCCAGGCCGCCGCGCAGGATCTTGTCGATGTTGGCGATCTCCGCTGGCGTCCAGCCGGCCTTCGGCGAAGCCGCCTTGGCGTTGTTCAGCACGACCGCCACCGACAGCTTCTTGAGACGGCCGCGGGCGCGCTTGATCTGCGTGATCGCGCGGTCGTAGGCGTACTGCTTGGTGCTGGCGTTCTTGCGTGCGCTGCCGTCGTCCGGCTTGGCGTTCGGATCGGTTGCGGTGTTGGCGGCGTTCGGACCGGCCGGGTTGCTCGCGACCGGCGGGCGGTTCGACAGCGTGCCCGGCACGCCCATCGCCATGCGGCTCTTTTCCTGCTCTTCGCGGTTGGCTTCGCTGGTGACCTTCGGGTCGGCGCCGTATTTTTCCTGGGTCTCTTCGATCTTGTCGTTGTCGACGTCGGCGGTGACGCTGACCTTGAAGTTGTCCGCGCCGAGCACCGGGCCGAGCAGCTCGTTGACGTTGGCGCGCACCTCGTCCTGGAAGCGCTTGGCGGCGGCATCGCCCTGGGCGGCGCCGTCGAAGCCTTCGGTCAGGTCTACGCGCGAGGACAGGTAGTTGCCGCTCTGGTCGACCAGCGAAACGCGGGAAGGCAGAAGGCTGGAGACGCTGCCCGAGACCATGTTGACGATCGCGGCGATCTGCTCGTTCGACAGCTGGTGGCCCGGCTTGACCGCGACCATGATCGAGGCCGACGACTTGTCGCCGTCGCTGGCGACGAACGAGGTCGACTTGGCGATCGCCAGGTGCACGCGCGCCGAGGAGATCGCGTCGATGGTCATGATCGACTGCGCAAGTTCGCCTTCCAGGCCACGCCGGAAGCGCACGTCCTGCACGAACTGCGACACGCCGAGCGGGTCGTTCTTGTCCATCAGCTCGAGGCCGGCCGGCAGCTGCGCGGTCACGCCCTTGGCAGCCAGCAGCATGCGCACCTTGCCCAGCTGGCCGGACGGGACCAGCACCTGGCCGCTGTCCGGGTGGATGCGGTAGGGGACGTGCTCGGCGTCGAGCACGGCCATCATGTCGGTGGAGGCGACCTTTTCGTGGGCGCCGAACACCGGCTTGTAACCGGCGGCGTCCTTCCAGGTGTACAGCATGACGGCCGCGGTGATGGCGATGGCCAGCACCAGCATCGGCGTCAGGTTCTTCGCCAGCGTCGGCGGCAGGGCCAGGCGCTTGTCGCCAAACGCGTTCTTGAGAGAAGCAATCACTTGGGTTTATTCCTCAGACGGGCAGTTTGAGCAGTTCGTCCATGGCGCCCATGACCTTGTTGCGGACCTGCATCAGCATGGAGAAGGAGAGGTTGGCCTGCTGCGACGACAGCATGGCGCCGACCAGATCGTCGCTCTTGCCGCTTTCGACGGCGGCCATCTTGTCGGCGGCCACCTTCTGGTCCCCGTCGACGCTCGTGATCGCGTCCTTCATCGTCTGTGCGAACGAAAAACCGCCGCTGGGCGCGGCCTGGCCCATCTGGCCGGCGTCGATTGCCGGCGTGATGCCGAGGCGGCTGGCATCGTTGGTCAGTGCGGCGAGATCGGCGCGGATCAGACCAGCAAGTTCAGTTCCCATCGTGTTACGTGCTCCCATGCTGAATGTTGCGTAGATGTGGCAAACAGTCGCGAAACGGTTATGAAATGTGAAATACGACCGCTTGCTTTTCGTGAAATATTGCGTGCTCTGCGGAAATTGTTAAATTGACAGCGTCCGCATCCGGCTTGGAATCTGCTGCGGAAGCGGGGAGAATATCAGGCGGTCTCCACTGCTACGATCATGATTTTCCGCAAACTCTTGAGCCGATGCCGTCATCTTACCGTACGGCAATCGTTAATTCAAAGGGGAATATCAAATGTCGCGACACACTTTACACGCTATAATAGTTGCCTGATGGAATGAAAAGAAAGCATCTCCGCTTAACAATTCTTTAACTGAACAATGTCTTTCGCAAACCCTGCCAACCCTTCTCAGCATCAGGTCCTCGACCCCCGTCTCCTCGGGCGTCCGGTGCACCTGCTGCCCCAGTTCGCCACTCTCTTGGGAGACGACTTCGACAGCGCCATGCAGGGAAGCGCGCGTCGCTACTGGGCCGGCTGGCGTTTCGAAGGCGCCGAATTCGGACGTGCGCCGCAGTTCGACGACCTGCGCTGGATGGCCGCCACGGGCCCGCTGGGCAAGGTTTTGGTCGCATTCGAGCGTGGTTTATTACTGACACTGTTGGAACGGCGCTACGGTGGACGTAGCGCCGGCGCAACTCAGCGGGACGCGAAAGCCGAACGTGTCACGGCCACAGAAGATCGTTTAATCGTCGTATTGACGCAACAGATGATCGACCTGTTGTATGCACGCGTCGCTGCCAGTCTGGCAATGGAGGTCGCGCCACAGCTGGTCCCTGCTAACGCCGTTGCCGCATCGACCATGCCGGGCGCCAGCAACTGGGCCTTGTGTGTGCGTGTGCGCGATATCAATGACAATCCCGGCCAGTTCTGGATCGCCCCCGACCAGACGCTGATGGCCGCGATCCTGAGCACCCTGCGCGCGGACAGCCCGGTTCCGCGCGCGCCGCAGGGCCCGGCCGAGCCGCTGGTCTCGAAGCTGCAGGTCAAACTCGAAGGCCGCCTGGTGAGCAAGGAAATCACCCTGGGCGAGCTGTTCGACATCAAGGTGGGCGACGTCATCCCGGTCAGCGTAGGCCGGGCCGACGTCCTGCTCGACGACGCCCGCTTGTTTACAGCAGCGGTCGCCGAGCACAAGGGCATGCTGTGTTTAACCTCTTTTGAAGACGCCGAATAAATGGATATGAACCTGAACGACCAATTCACCGCTGGTGACATCATCATCGACGACGCCGCTGCCGCCGCCGCGCCTGCCGCGCCCGGCGCCGCTCGCTTGCCGCAGATGATGCGCCGCATCCCCGTCACGCTGACGCTGGAAGTGGGCTCGGCCCGCATCTCGCTGCAGGAACTGATGGCGATCGGCCCGTCCAGCGTGATCCCGCTCGACGCGCTGGCCGGCGAGCCGCTGGTCATCAAGGTCAATGGCGCCGCCATCGGCCGCGCCGAAGTGGTGGTGGCCGGCGAGCAGTACGGCCTGAAGGTGATCGACCTCGAAGGTCTCAACCTGGACCTGATCGCACCATGACCTTGATGTGCCGCGGCGCCGTCGCGCGCCGCCCGGCGCCGGCCCGCTATCGATGGTTTGCCGGCGCCGTTCTATTATTGGCGGGCGCGGGCGCCATGGCCGCGCCGGCCGGGCAGGACTTGCTGGCCGGCGTGATCCCGGGGTCGAGCAGCGGCCTGACCGTGAAGTCGCAGATCCTGGTCCTGATGACCATCCTCGGGCTGCTGCCCGCGATGATCATGATGATGACCAGCTTCACGCGCTTCGTGATCGTGCTGTCGCTGTTGCGCCAGGCGCTCGGCCTGCAGCAGGGCCTGCCGAACCGGATCATCACCGGCGTCGCGCTGATCCTGACGCTGCTGGTCATGCGTCCAGTCGGCATGCAGGTCTGGAACGAAGCCTTCGTCCCTTACGACAAGGACAAGATCTCGCTCGAGCAGGCCTTGAAGATTGCGGAAGTGCCGCTGTCGCGCTTCATGCTGGCCCAGACCAGCAAGACCGCGCTGGCCCAGATCGCACACCTAGCAGGCGAGCCGCCGCAGATGGCGCCGATGGAGCGCGCCTTCACGGTCAAGCTGGCGGCGTTCGTGCTGTCGGAGCTGAAAAGCGCGTTCCAGATCGGCTGCATGCTGTTCATCCCGTTCCTGATCATCGACCTGGTGGTGTCGTCGGTGCTGATGGCGATGGGCATGATGATGCTGTCGCCGCTGGTGATCTCGCTGCCGTTCAAGCTGCTGCTGTTCGTGCTGGTCGACGGCTGGACGCTGACCGTGAACACGCTGGTCGGCAGCATCCACGCATGGTGACGCGATGATGACGCCCGATATCGCCGTCGACATCGTCGTCGAGGCCCTGCAGCTGGTGATGCTGCTGGTGATGGTGATGGTGCTGCCGGGACTGGTGACCGGCATCATCGTCGCGCTGTTCCAGGCCGCTACCCAGATCAACGAGCAGACGCTGAGCTTCCTGCCGCGCCTGCTGGTGACGCTGTTGGCGCTGATCCTGGCTGGCCACTGGATGACCGGCAAACTGATGGACTATTGCGTGGCCGTGTTCCAGCGTGCCGCTCAGTTAGTCGGATGAGCTCGTCGGCTAGATGCTGGAAGTAACTCAACTCCTGCTGCCGCTGATCGGCGCACTGTGGTGGCCGTTCTGCCGCATCATGGCGCTGCTCTCGACCGCCCCGGCGATCGGCGACGCCGCGGTGCCGGTGACGGTGCGCGTGCTGTTGTCGGTGGTGCTCGCCTTCCTGATGCTGCCGCTGACGAAAGGCGCAGCGATGCCGGATCCGTTCTCGCTGGCCGGTGTGCTGGCGATGGCGGAACAGGCTGTGATCGGCGGTGTGATCGGACTGGCCATGCAGCTGACGATGGCGGTGGTGAACATGCTGGGCTTTATGGTCTCGAGCCAGATCGGCTTTTCGATGGCGCAGATGAACGACCCGATCAACGGCCAGCAGTCGGACGTGATCTCGGCGCTGCTCGGGCTGGTGGCGACGCTGGTGTTCTTCTCCATCGACGGCCACCTGGTGCTGGCCGGCGTGCTGGGCCAGAGCTTCAAGGCATGGCCGGTCGGCTCCGGGCAGGGCCCGATGCTGCTGCAGGCGGTGGCCTTGAACGTCGGCTGGGTGTTCTCGGCCGCGATCCTGCTGGCGCTGCCGATCGTGTTTTCGACGCTGGTGGTGCAGATCGGGTTCGGCTTCCTGAACCGCGTGGCGCCGTCGCTGAATCTGTTCTCGCTCGGGTTTTCGCTGGTGACGATCTTCGGCCTGATGATGCTGGTGCAGGTCGTGCGCTTCGTCCCCGAGCATTACGTGCAGATGACCAACCGGGTGCTGGAGATGATCCAGCAGCAGATGAGAATGAGCCATGGCGGATAACGGCAGCGGCGGCGACAAGACAGAAAAGGCCTCGGCGCAGAAGCTCAAAAAGGCGCGCGAACAGGGCCAGGTGGTGCGCTCGCGCGACCTGGCGACGGCGGTCGGCATCCTGGCCAGCCTGAAGCTGTTCGTGTTCCTGCTGCCGGGCTACCTGGAGTCGTTCCGCGCGCTGTTCCACCTGGTCTACGTGCCGCTCGGCGCGGCCGGCGACGTCGAGAACGCGCTGTCGGTGGTGTGGGGCGCGGCCGGCATGCTGCTGCTTAAAATGGTGCTGCCGTTGCTGGGCGTGCCGGTGGCGATCCTGGCCGCCAGCGTGGTGCCGGGCGGCCTGGTGATCTCGTCGAATAACCTGATGCCGCGCTTCGACCGCTTTTCGCCGATGCGCAACCTGGGCCAGCTCGGCAGCGCCAAGCACTGGAGCGGTGTGGCGACCTCGGTGGCCAAGGCGGCGCTGCTGTCCGTGGTGCTGGTCCACGTGGTGCGCTCGACCTTGAACGCCTGGGTCGACCTGCAGCGCCTGCCTTTGAACGACGCGCTGCTGCGCGGCGCCGGGCAGATGTTCGACGGCCTGATGGCGCTGATCGCAGTGTTTCTGATCTTCGCGCTGATCGACGTGCCGCTGCAGGCTTTCCTGTTCGCGCGCGGCCAGCGCATGAGCAAGCAGGAACAGAAGGAAGAATACAAGAGCTCCGAGGGCAAGCCCGAGGTGAAGCAGCGTATCCGCCAGCTGCAGCAGCAACTGGCGCGCCGTAACGTCAACAAGACGGTGCCGGGTGCCGACGTGGTGATCGTCAACCCCGAGCACTATGCGGTGGCGCTGAAGTACGACGTCGACCGCGCCGAGGCGCCGTTCGTGGTGGCGAAGGGCGTCGACGAGATGGCCCTGTACATCCGCGCGATCGCGGCCAAACACAAGATCGAGACGGTCGCGTTGCCGCCGCTGGCGCGCGCGATCTACAACACCAGCCAGGTCCAGCAGCAGATCCCGGCGGCGCTGTACCAGGCGGTATCGCAGGTGTTGAACTATGTGCTGCAATTGAATGCTTTTCGTGCGGGCCGGCGCCAGGCGCCCCCGCGGTTTCCGAATGAAGTGGCCGTACCGGCCCATTTGAGTGAGGTTTCTTCGACATGAATGTGATCCAGAGCTTGCTGCTCGAGCTGCGCCGCCAGAAGTTCGCCACCCCGGCGTTCCTGGTGACGATCCTGGCCATGATCATGCTCCCGCTGCCACCCGTGCTGCTGGACGTGCTGTTCACCTTCAACATCGTGCTCGCGCTGATCGTGATCCTGGTTTCGGTCTCGAGCAAGCGCCCGCTGGACTTCTCGGTGTTCCCGACCGTGATCCTGGGCACCACGATGATGCGCCTGACGCTGAACGTGGCCTCCACCCGCGTGGTGCTGCTGCATGGCCACGAGGGCACCGGCGCCGCCGGCTCGGTCATCGAAGCCTTCGGCAACGTCGTCATCGGTGGCAATTACGTGGTCGGCCTGGTGGTGTTCGTGATCCTCATGATCATCAACTTCGTGGTCGTGACCAAGGGCGCCGAACGTATCTCGGAAGTGTCGGCGCGCTTCACGCTGGACGCGCTGCCCGGCAAGCAGATGGCGATCGACGCCGACCTGAACGCCGGCCTGATCAACCAGGAAAAGGCGCAGCTGCGGCGCAAGGACGTCGCGATGGAAGCCGACTTCTACGGCGCCATGGACGGCGCATCGAAGTTCGTGCGCGGCGATGCGATCGCCTCGATCCTGATCCTCATCATCAACCTGGTCGGCGGCGTCGCGATCGGCGCGCTGATGCACAACCTGTCCTTCGGCGAAGCCTTCCGCCAGTACGCGCTGCTGACCATCGGCGACGGCTTGGTCGCGCAGATCCCGGCGCTGCTGCTGTCGGCCGCGGCCGCGATCCTGGTCACCCGCATCAGCGATTCGGGCGACTTCGAGCAGCAGATCGGCGGCCAGTTGCTGGCCCAGCCCACCACGCTGTACTCGGCTGCCGGCGTGATGGTGATCCTGGCGCTGGTGCCGGGCATGCCGTGGTTCTTCTTCATGGTGTTCGCCGGCGTGCTCGGTTACGTCGGCTACCGGCTCTCGAGCCGGGTCAAGGCGCCCGACGAGACCAATGTGGCCGCGATCGAGGCCGCGCTGCGCGACGAGAAAGTTCCGGATCTCGACTGGCAGCAGCTGCCGGTGGTGCAGCCGATCACGGTGGCGGTCGGCTACAAGCTGGTCCACTTGGTCGACAAGTCCCAGGGCGAGACTTTACAGAAGCGCATCAAGGGCGTGCGCCAGAGCCTGTCCGAGCAGATGGGCCTGTTGTTGCCGGCCATCGGCGTGCGCGACGACCTGACGCTGCGCCCGAACCAGTATGCGATCTCGATCAACGGCACCGTGGTGGCCGAAGGCGAGGTACAGCCCGATTCGCTGATGGCGATCCCGTCGCCCAACGTCTACGGCGACCTGGACGGCATCCCGGCGATCGAGCCGGCCTTCGGCATGGCCATCACCTGGATCGAGCCGGACCAGAAGGCGCATGCGCTGGGGCAGGGCTACCAGGTGGTCGAAGTCGCGAGCGCGATCGCCACGCACACCTCCAAGATCGCCAAGGACTATATGTCCGAACTGTTCCGCCACGAAGACGTGCCGGCGATGATGGACCGTCTCACGGCGCTGTCGCCCAAGCTGGCTTCGGCGCTGGACAAGGCGCTGAGCCACACCCAGCTGCTGCGCGTGTTCCGCGTGCTGCTGGCCGAGAACGTGTCGCTCAAGGACATCGTGGTGATCGCCACCACGCTGCTGGACAGCTCGGAAACCACCAAGGACCCGATCCTGCTGGCGGCCGAGGTGCGCTGCGCGCTACGGCGTCAGATCGTCACCGGCCTGTGCGGCAAGAAGAAGGACATGCCGGCCTTTAATCTGTCGGGCGAACTCGAAAACATGCTGCTCGGGTCGCTGAACCAGGCGCGCCAGAACAATGGCGGCAAGGTCGCGCTGGACAACTACCCGATCGACCCGCAGCTGCTGTCGCAACTGCAGCTGAACATGCCGGTCGCGCGCGAGCAGATGAAGCAGCAGCACACTGCGCCGCTCCTGCTGGTGCTGCCGCAGGTGCGTCCGCTGCTGGCGCGTTACGCGCGCCTGTTCGCCCCTGGCCTGCATGTGCTGTCGTATAACGAGATTCCGGAAAACCGCGAAGTCTCGATCGTCGGCACGGTGGGCTGATGCACAGCGCAGGCGCACTGACGTACACTGAGCAGATGGAAAACCAGATGACAGCCGCGCGGCCGCAGGCACGCATCCTCGACCTGGCGGCCTACCTGCCGGCCGCCACGCTGACCAACGAGGCGCTGGCGGCCATGTATCCCGAATGGAGCGCCGACAAGATCCTGGCCAAGACCGGGATCCGCGTGCGCCACATCGCCGCGCCGGAGGAAACCGCGGCCGACATGGCCTGCGCCGCGGCCGAGAATCTGTTCGCGCGCGGCCTGGTCGCGCGCGAACAGGTCGACTTCGTCCTGCTGTGCACCCAGGCCCCCGACCATCCGCTGCCGACGTCGGCCTGCTTGATCCAGCAGCGCCTGGGCCTGGCGCGCAGCGCCGGCGCGCTCGACTTCAACCTCGGCTGCTCCGGCTTCGTCTACGGCCTGTCGCTGGCCAAAGGCCTGGTCGAAAGCGGCGCGGCGCGCTGCGTACTCCTGCTCACCGCCGATACCTATTCGAAATACCTCGACCCGCTGGACCGCAGCGTGCGCACGCTGTTCGGCGACGCCGCCGTGGCCACCGTGGTCGCCGCGTCCTCGCATGCGAACGCAGGCGCGGACGCGCATGCACGCGAGCCGATCGGCCCGTTCGTGTTCGGCACCGACGGCAGCGGCGCATCGCACCTGATCGTCGAAGGCGGCGGCGCGCGCAATCCGCACGGCGACCCGCACTTGCGCATGAACGGCGCCGAGGTATTCGCCTTCACGCTGCGCGAAGTCCCGGCCGCGATCGACGCGCTGCTCGACAAGGCGCGCCTGACCAAGGACGACGTCGATTATTTCGTGCTGCACCAGGCCAACCGCTTCATGCTGGACGCGTTGCGCAAGAAGATCGGCGTTCCCCAGGACGCCATGCCGATCCACATGGAAGACGTCGGCAACACGGTGTCGTCGACGATTCCGCTGGCCCTGACCCGCATGCGCGAAGCGGGCCAGCTTACGCCCGGCACGCGCCTGATGCTGGTCGGCTTCGGCGTCGGCTATTCCTGGGCCGCCACCCTCATTCACTTTTGAACGGACACACAACATGAGCCTCGACACTTTCATCAGCCACTTCGCCGAAGCGCTGGAAACCAATGCCGCCGAACTGTCGTCTGACACTGTATTCAAGGACCTGGCCAGCTGGGATTCGCTGGCCGCGCTGTCGGTGATCGCGATGATCGACGAGCACTACGGCGTCTCGGTCGGCGGCACCGACCTCGAAAAAGCGCGCAGCCTGCAGGACCTGTGGGACTTGGTCGCACAGCGGAAGGCATGACTGCGGGCATGACTGCTCCGCTGACCGGCGTCGCCATCCGTGGCATCGCCACCGCGGTGCCCACGCGCATCGCCCGCACTGCCGACTACACGCTGCTGACCGAGGCCGAGCGCGCCAAGTTCGCGGCCGGCACCGGCATCGAAGCGCGCCGCCTGGCCGCCGATGGACAATGCACGTCCGACCTGTGCATCGCCGCTGCCGAGGACCTGCTCGACCGCCTGGCCTGGGACCGGGACGACATCAAAGCGCTGGTGATGATCACGCAGACCGGCGACCATCCGGTGCCGGCCACCGCCATCATCGTCCAGCACAAGCTCGGCCTGCCGAAGTCGTGCGCGGCCTTCGACATCAACCTGGGCTGCTCGAGCTATCCCTACGGCCTGGCGGTGCTCGGTTCGATGATGCGCACGCTGGGCATCCGCCGCGCGCTGCTGCTGGTCGGCGACGTCTCCAGCCGCCTGTGCTCATACAACGACAAGTCGAGCTGGCCGCTGTTCGGCGATGCCGGCTCGGCCACCGCGCTCGAACTCGACGAGGCCGCCGCGCCGATCCACTTCGATCTGAACTCGGACGGCGCCGGCAAGGACGCGATCATCGTCGAAGCCGGCGGACTGGCATCCAAGAGCCCGGCGAACGCGGAAAGCTTCGCCGAGGTCGAGCTCTCGCCCGGCATCGCGCGCTCGAGCGCGAACCTGCAGCTCAAGGGCGCCGACATCTTCAGCTTCGCGATCGGCGCGGTTCCGACCAGCATCCGGCGCGTGCTGGAGGCCGCCGGCTGGCCGTTGGAGCAGGTCGAGCACGTGGTCCTGCACCAGGCCAACAAGATGATCAACGACTTCATCCGCAAGAAGGTCGGCTGGGCGGCGGACAAGGAAATCAGCACACTCAAAGACTATGGCAACACCAGCTCGGTGTCGATCCCGCTGACGCTATGCGCCGGCGCGCGCCGGCTGGAAGGCGGCGGGCGCGTGCTGCTGTCGGGCTTCGGCGTCGGCCTGTCCTGGGCCAGCGCCACCGTCGAACTCGCCCCTGGCACGGTGCTGCACCTGTTCGACAGCGACCATGTCTACTGAAGCCTCGAACCGGATCGAACCGCAGGCGTACTGGGAAGAGGCGACGCTCGAGCAGGAGTACGCACGCATCTTTGCGCGCGGCCTGTTCGTCGGCAGCGCCGAGCGCCTGGCGCAGGATGGCGACTACGACAGCTACGGCGTCTGCGGCCGCCCGTTTGTCACGCGTCGCATGGACGGGGCGCTGCGTAGTTTCGAAAACGTCTGCCTGCACCGCGCCAACCTGATCGATCCGCCGGGGCAGGGCAATCGCCCGTTCCGCTGCGCCTACCACGCCTGGCAGTACGATGCCGACGGCGCCTTGCTGCGCGCGCCGATGGCCGATGGTGCCTGCATCGGGCGCCGCCGCCTGCAGTCCTGCGCGACCATCGAGCGCGACGGCCTGGTGTTCATGGCGCCGCAAGGCGATCTGCCGGCGGACCACGGCGCGGCGGCGCTGGCCGACATCGGCTTCGCGCGCGGCGAGACGTTTCACCGCGAGACGCTGGCGCACGCGGCCAACTGGAAGCTGCTGGTCGAGAACGTGCTCGAGTCCTACCACCTGTCGTTCGTGCACGGCGACAGCTTCGTGCCGACCGGGATCAGTTCCAGCTCGACCTCGCGCGAAGCGTATTTCGGCGACGACTCCTCGCTGCGCATCGCCAACCGCAACGAAGCTGGCGGCAAGGGCCGCGTGATCGCGGGCGCCCATGGCGACTATCTGCACGCCTACGTGTTCCCGAACCTGTTCGTGTCGATCACCGGCGGCCTGGTCGGCTTCGTCTCGTACTTCAAGCCGCAGGACGCCGGCAGCACGCTGCTCGAGTGGGAATTGTTCGAGACGCCGCTGTTGATGACGCAAAAAGCGCCGGTGCGCGCCTATATCCGCCAGAACGCGATCGACTTCACACGCAAGGTATTGAACGAAGACCTGGCGGTGCTGAACGGTTCGCAGGTCGGCATCCGCCACGCGCGCGGACCACACCAGCTGCAGCCGAACGAAGGGCGCATCGCACATTTCCACGCAACGTATTCAAGGATGATGAGGGCATGAACCTGCAAGGAAAACGGGTGCTGGTCACCGGCGCCACTTCGGGCATCGGCCTGGCCACCGCGCGCCGGCTGGCATCGATGGGCGCCGAAGTCTGGGGCCTGGGCCGCAACGCCGAGCGCCTGGCCGCGTTCGAAGCCGAAGGGCTGGGCGGCGGCAAGGCGCTGGCCTTCGACCTGCTCGACTTCGACGCCGTGCGCGCTTTCGTCGCGACGCTGCCGGGCCTGGACGCCCTGGTGCACTGCGCCGGCGTGGTCGAGAACAGCCCGCTGCGCTACTTCTCGCTCGAAAAGTACCAGCGCATCGTCGACACCAACCAGACCGCGCCGCTGCTTTTCACGGCTGAGCTGGCGCGCGCCGGCAAGCTGCAGGGCGGCGGCGCGGTGGTGTTCCTGTCTTCGATCAGCGGCACCAGCATCGGCATGAAAGGCATCGCTGCCTATGCCGCCAGCAAGGCTGCGCTGGTCGGCATGGCCAAGGTGATGGCCCTCGAATTGGCGCCGAAAGGCATCCGCGTCAATTGCGTCTCGCCGGGCATGGTCAACACCGAGCTGGTGGCCAACGCCAGCTACCTGTCGGACGAGGCCAAGAAGGCCGACATGCAGAAATACCCGCTGGGCGGGCGCTACGCCGAGCCGCACGAGATCGCGAGCGTGATCGCCTTCCTTGTCTCCGACCATTCCTCGTTCATGACCGGCCAGAACCTGACGGTCGACGGCGGCTACAGCATTCAGTAGGTGCACCCATGACACGCAAATTCGTATTGGCCGCGGCCGGCGGCTTCGGCCGCGAAGTGCGCGCCTGGCTGCAGGCCTACTCGAGCGACAACCTGGTAGCCGGCTTCGTCGACGATATCGTCGTCGCCGACCACGTGCTCGGCCCGATCGACACGCATGCCGTGCTGGCGGATGCCGGCTACCTGGTCTGCCTGGGCAAGGGCGTGGACCGCATCGCCGTCGGCGAGCGCCTGGCGGCGCGTGGTGCCCGCCTCGGCACGCTGGTGGCCCCGATGGGCAACTACGCGAGCGCGGTCGACGCGGTCCCCGGCGGCATCTTCCTCGGCATGTGCAGCATCTCTTCCAGCGTGACGATTGGGCGCTTCGTACTGGTGCAGGGCTTCGCCTGCATCGGCCACGATGTGGTGCTGGAAGAGGGCGTCACGGTCAGCTCGCACGCCTTCATCGGCGGCGGCGCCCACATCGGGCGCAACGCGACCATCCATCCGCATGCGACTGTGCTCCCGCGCGTGCGCGTGGGCGAGGGCGCGATCGTCGGCGCCGGTGCTGTGGTGCTCAAGGACGTGGCGCCGCACGTGACGGTGTTCGGCAACCCGGCCAAGGTGATCGCGGTGCACAGGGCCGCGGACCTGGCGGACAAACCCGGCGCATGAGCGGCCTGGTCGCCGTCAAGACGCTGCGACGCAATGCGCCGGTGCAGGCCGTGCTCGTGCACGGGCTGTTCTGCAACGGCGGCTTCTGGCTGCCCTGGTTGGAGCGCTTCGACGGCCTGCAGCTGACGGTGCTCAGCATCGACTACGCCGGCCTGCTGGGGCGCGGCGTGCCGTTGGAAGAGCTGGGCCTGGAAGTCGAGCGCGCGGTCGGCGCCAAGCCCGCCCACCTGGTCGCGCATTCCTTCGGCTGCTGGGCCGGCATGGCGGCCAACGCGCCTTTTTTGTCGCGCAGCTTCATCTGCCCGACCTTTGCCGCCGTCGCCTTCCACGCCGATGCCTTTGCGCGCGAGGTCGCCCGCCGCGTTGGGGTCGACCCGCAAGTGGCCGCGGCCCAGCTCGCCGGGGCGATCGACTACAAGGCGACGCAGGCGCACCTGCTGCGCTGGCGCGAGGCCGACGATTTTTATCTGCCCGAAGACGATCCGTTCTTCAGCTATGAGGCGCCACTGTACGGACGCGCGCACGCGTGGCGCGGCGGGCATTTCGACGTGAACGAAGCGGTAGACAGCATCGCACCGAAGCTGGCGCGCAGTGTTTAAGCGGGTACGTGCCGGCGCTCGGCCGGCAGCATCAGCGCCAGTTCGGCCATCGCGCGGAACACCGGCAGGCTGAGCGCATCGGCCGCTTCGGCCGACGGCAGGCGCAGGTGCGCGCGCTCCTCGGGGATGCCGTCGCGGTAGCGCCATTCGAGCACGCGCAGGCCGGCGCGGCGCACCGCGGCGTCGAGTTGCGGCTGCAGCGCCTTCAGGTGCGCGAGCGCCAGCGCGTGCGGCGCGCACAGTTCCAGCCTGAGTCCATCCAGCACCTGTTCCGACTGTACGGTGACGACGCTGCCGTCGTCCAGCACCAGCTCCAGGTGCAATGCGGCGCGTGTGCGCCGGCGCCGTTGGCGCTGCTGTTCCGGCTCGCCTTCGACCACGCGCAGGTGCTGGGCCTGCGGTCCGCCCGCATGCACGGTGAAGCGCCAGGCGTCGAGCGCACCGCCAGGCCAGTCCTGCTGGCGCAGCGCCGGCAGGTTGGCGTCGTTGCGCTGGCCGGCCTGCAGCAGCACGGCGGCCGGGAGCGGGTTGGTGTTCGCCTTCAGATCGCGCGTGACCACCTGGGCGCCGTAGTTGCGCACCATGCCGCGCCAGGCGCTGGCCAGCGCACCGCCATCCGGCGCCGGCCAGGTCAGCTGGCGCGCCATCATCAGCTGGTCCGGGCGCATCGCCGCCGCATCGGGCGCATCCGGCTGGGCCAGGGCCGGCGCGGCCGTCTGCGCCGCGGCGGTCGGCAGCGGCAACGCGTCGAGCTCGGCCTGCAGCAGCGCGACCGGGATGACAGCCGTGACGGCCGCGACGGCGCCGACTTGCGGCGGCGGCGCTACCGGCGGCGCGAGAAGGGGCGGGAAGGTCAGGCTGGCCATGATCTCGGCAGTATATTAGAAAAATGCAGCGGAAAAGCCTGAAAAAAAGGCCAGCATAGGCTGGCCTTTGGAAGCTCCCGGCAGTATGTCAACCGGGTAGGGAAGCGGTGATTACTGCAGCAGCGACATCACCATCGACGACATGCTGTTCGACTGCTTCAGCATCGCGGTGCCGGCTTGCATCAGCATCTGGCTCGAGGTCATGTTGGCCGATTCGCTGGCGAAGTCGACGTCCTGGATCAGGCCGGTGGCGGCCTTGGTGTTGGTGCTGATGTTCGACAGGTTGTTGTACACGTGGCTCAGGCGGTTTTCCGCAGCGCCCAGACCCGAGCGCACTTTGTTGACCGATGCCAGTGCGGTTTCCAGGTTACCGATCGTGGCGTTGGCCGACGAAGTCAGTTCGGTGCCGGTGGTCGCGGTGTTGTAGTTGGCCGAGGCGCTCGACACGTCGCTCAGGGCCTGATCCAGGTCGGTCTTCAGGTTGACCGACATGGTTTCGGTCGACGAAGCGCCGATCTGGAAGGTCATCGCAGCGTCGATGGTGCCGGTGCCCGAGGCCAGCAGCTTGTTGCCGCCGAACGAGGTGTTCTTCAGGACGTTGCCCAGTTCCTTGCCCAGTGCGTCGAATTCCGACTGCATTGCGGTCTTGTCGGCGGTGGTCGACGACGAGTCGGAGGCTTGGGTGGCCAAATCCTTCATGCGGATCAGCATGTTGCTGACTTCGTCCAGCGCGCCGTCGGCCGTTTGCAGCATCGAGGTGGCGTTCTGGGTGTTGCGCATTGCGACGTTCATGCCCGAGGTCTGGGCTTTCAGACGCGAAGCGATCTGCAGGCCGGCGGCATCGTCGGCTGCCGAGTTGATGCGGTAGCCGGTCGACAGGCGGGTCATCGAGGTCGACAGCGAGGTCTGGGTACGGGTCAGCGAGTTCTGTGCGGACAGGGCGGCGTTGTTGGTGTGCAGGCTCAGCATGGTAGGCTCCTAATAAGCTTGAATTCGTTTGGTACTTCGGTTCGTGGTGCAGTGTTCGGTGAGATTCGTGTCGAGTTTGTCTCGCTCTCACAAGTACAAGACGACCGCATTCAGCTCTTCATTAAGTGCCGCAAGGAAATTTTTTAAAATATTTTCGAAAAAAGTTTTCATTGTTGGTGTGGCAATCCAGCTGCTTGCCAGACCGGCAACGGCGTGCGTAGACTGGATGCCGGTTGAACTGCATAGGACCGTACCTGAATGACGATTCGTGAAGCGACAATCGAAGACCTGGAACGCATCGCCGCTCTGTTCGGCCAGCTCGGCTACGCGGCGCAGCCGGAGCGCATCGGCCAGCAGCTGCGCACGCTGATCGACAGCGGGTCGGGCCAGGCGTTCGTGGCCGAGGCGGGCGGCGTGCCGGTCGGCGTGGCAGTAGTGCACCTGATGCAGCCGATCCACGTCGATGCAGCCTGGGCGCTGCTGTCGGCACTGGTGGTCGACGAGGCGCAGCGCGGCTCGGGCGTGGGCGCGCAATTGCTGGCCGCGGCGGAACGCTTTGCGGCCGAGCGCGGATGCGCGCAGCTGGAATTGTCGAGCAGCGCCACGCGCACGCGCGCGCATCGCTTTTACGAGCAGAACGGCTATCGGGAAAAGCGGCTGCGTTTCCTGAAGACCTGGTGATGAACGCCCTGCCTGCCGACGGCGCTGCATATGAAAAGAGCAGCCATCACGGCTGCTCCCGATCGTAGCGCGATGCGCGATTTACTCCGCCAGCATCGCCGCCCGCACCACTTGCCCGACCACCTCGATGCTGGCTGCATCCATGGTCTGCCCGGTCGGCAGCACGATCACGCGGTCGGCCACTGCCTCGGTGTGCGGCAGCAGCAGGCCGGCGTGCGGGAACAGCGAGCGGTAGGGCTCCATCTTGTGGCAGCCGGGCCAGAAGTAGCGGCGCGCGAGGATGTTTTCGGCGCGCAGCGCGTCGACCAGGAAGTCGCGCGAGGCCGGGCACTCGGGGCCGACTTCCATGATCACGTACTGGTAGTTGTTGCGCTCGCGCTCGTCGTACTCGACCAGGCGCACGCCCGGGATCCCGGCCAGCACCTCGCGGTAGGCGCGGTAGTTGGCGCGGTTGGAGGCGATGACGTCGTCGAGCGCGTCCAGGTTCACCAGGCCCATCGCCGCGGCGATCTCGATCATCTTGCCGTTGGTGCCCGGGTAGCTGACCTGGTCCAGTCCGGAAAAGCCGAAGTTGCGCATCAGGCGCATGGTGCGCGCCAGCTCGTCATCGTTAGTGACGACCGCGCCGCCTTCGAAGGAATTGAAGAACTTGGTCGCGTGGAAGCTCAGCACCTCGCAGGCGCCGAAGTTGCCGATCTTGCGGCCGCCATGCGTGTTGGTGAAGGCGTGGGCGGCGTCGAACATCAGCTTCAGGCCACGCTCGTCGGCCAGCGCCTGCAGTTCTTCGACTGCGCAGGCGCGGCCCCACAGGTGCACGCCGATGATGCCGCTCGTGCGCGGCGTGATCATGCGCCGCACCGCGGCCGGGTCGAGCGTGTGCGTGGCCGGGTCGATGTCGGCGAACACCGGCGTGATGCCTTGCCACTGCAGCGCGTGCGCGGTCGCCACGAAGGTGTAGGCCGGCACGATCACTTCGCCTTCCAGGCCAAGCGCGCGGATCGCGATCTCGAGCGCGATGGTGCCGTTGCACATGGCGACGCAATGCTTGGCGCCGATGTGCTCGGCCACCTTCTGCTCGAATTCCTGCACGAGCGGCCCGTCGTTGCTGAGCCAGCGGCGCTCGAAGATGTCTTCGACGTGGCGCATGAAGGCGTCGCGGTCGCCCATGTTGGGACGGCCGACGTGCAGCGCCTCGTCAAACGCCGGGGCCGCGCCGTGGATCGCCAGGTCGGCGCGGGTGCGGATCGTTTTCATCCCTGCACCTCCTCGCTGGACTGCTCAGTTGACTGTTCGGGCGCCAGGTCGCCCAAACGCACCCGCAACGGGACCGGCGCGGCGCCGCTGCACCAGTGCTGCCACATGCGGCGCAGCGCCAGTTCGATGCCGGCCGAGGCCACACCCGGATAGCCGAGCACCGAGTTGACGAAGCGCTCGCGCATCGACGCGCGCATCGCGGCCAGCGCCTGCGTGTTCTGGGCCAGGAAGGTGCCCAGCTTGACATAGGTGTCCTCGTCTTCGGTGATGAAGGTCGACAGGCCGAGGTGGGCCATGAAGCACACCGACGCATGGCTCGGATTGGTCGCGCCGACCGTCGCCAGCGTCGGCACGCCCATCCACAGCGCGTGGCCGATGGTGGTCGAGCCGGTGTAGGGGAAGGGGCAAAGGCAGACGTCGACTTCGTAGTGCTGGCGCAGGTACTCGCCGATCGGCGCGCGCGGGCGCAGCAGCAGGCGCTCGCGCCCGATTCCTTCCTGCTCGAACCAGCCGACCAGGTTGTCGTCGATGCCGTCCTGTAGGCCGCCCAGCAGCATCTTCGCGTCCGGCACCGCATGCAGCAGCCTGGCCCATTGCGCGATCACGTCGCGGCTCAACTTGCTGGCGCGGTGGAAGCTGCCGAAGGTGAGGTAACCGTTGGCCAGCGCCGGCAGCGGGTTGACGTCGGGCGCGTCGCCCTCGGGCAGGAAGGGCGCGCCCAGCGGCAGGCGCACGATCTGTTCCTTGAACTGGTTGTCGTAGCGCTTATCCGGCACCAGGAACTGGTCGCACAAGACATAGTCCATCGCCTCCATGCCGGTGGTACCTGCGTAGCCGGTCCAGGTGGCCTGCACCGGCGCCGGGCGGCGCGCGAACAGCGGCAGGCGGTTCAGCGCCGAGTGGCCGGACAGGTCGATCAGCACGTCGATGCCGTCGGTGCGGATCTGGCTCGCCACGGTGTCGTCGTCGACCTCATAGATCGGACGCCAGCTGGCGACCTGCGCGCGCAGGTGGCGTGACATCGCGTCGTCGACCGTGTTGTTGTAATAGATGTGCAGCTGGACGTGGGTGCTGTCGCGGAGCGCCTCGATCACCGGCGCGATGAAGCGCGTGACCGCGTGGTTGTACAAGTCGGCCGAGACGATGCCGACGCGGATCGGGCGCTGCGGATCGCGTTCGTTGAGGTGCGGCTGCCAGTGCGCGCGCAGCGGCGTCTCCCAGCGCTCGCCGTAAGCGAAGTGCTCGCGCGTCAGCTCGTCGGGATCGAGGCAGCAGTGGCTCAGGATGAACAGCATCATGCTGTGCGTGTCCGGACTCGGCGCCACCTCCAGCAGGCGCCGGCTGAGCGCCAGCGCTTCCTTCCATTCGCCCAGCGTGAAGCAGGTGTGTGCGAGGGCGCGCAGCGCGTGTTCGTTGACCGGATCGCGCTCGAGCGCACGGCGCAGCAGCGCGGTCGCCTCGACCAGCCGGCCCTGCGCCTGGCGCGCCCCGCCCAGATCGGTCAGCAGGTTGACGTCGTCCGGGGCCTGGGCGAGCGCGCGTTCCAGACAGTCGGCCGCGGCCGCATGCTGGCGCAGGCCGCGGTGGCTCAGGCCCATGTGACGCAGCGCGCGCACATGGTCCGGATGCGCCGCCGTCACCGCGCGGTAGCAATCGATCGCTTCTTCATAGCGGTGCAGGCGGAACAGCTGGTCGCCCAGGTCGTAGTGCGCGTCGATCTGCGTTGGATCGAGGGTGACTACCTGGCGCAGCACGCCGGCCGTGTCCTCGGGGCGGTTCTGGCGGTGCAGGGCGGCCGCGAGGCCGAGCAGGGCCGGCACGCTGCCAGGGGCCAGTTCGACCGCGCGCCGTGCGCTGGCCTCGGCTTCGGACGCGCGCCCCAAGCGCAACAGACCATTCGCCAGGCCCTGGTGCAGGTCGGCCGCGTCGTCCTGGAAGCGCAGCGCCTGGCGGTAGCAGTCGACGGCATCGTCGTCGCGCTGCAGCTCGGCATAGGCCGCGCCCAGCACGCCATGCAGGCCGCGCAGTTTCGGATTCAGTTCGAGTGCGCGCACCAGGCTGGCGGCGCCGTCCTCGACCTGGCGATGGCGCAGCAGGGTCACGCCGAGCAGCGCATGGGCGTTGGCATCGCGCGGGTTCAGGCGCACCGCGCGACGCTGCTGTTCGACCTCCGCCGCCCCGCCGGGTTGGAGTACCGCGTTCATGCGCGCACCTCGATAGCATGGTGGCGATGGCGCGGCGTGCGCGTGGCAGGCAGGTGGTCGATGGCGAGTAGGATCATGTGCTCAAGAATGGGTGTCCGTGCGGCATTCTAATACCTGAGCTTGACCGCCAGGTTGCCGCATGGAAAATCTTCAAACTTGAATTGTAAAGCGGAGTGGACCGAATGTGACGGGGACTGTTGTTTTACCGTCAGAAAATTTTCTTGAGTTAGCAAAAGTCAACGCTTGCACGCCACGCGGCGTACCAGTTGCGCCGTCGTTCCGGCCGGGTCGTGCCGGACCACGCGGTTGCGTCCGCGCGACTTGGCCAGGTACAGCGCGGCGTCGGCATGGCCGATGACATCGTCGACGCTCTGGCCGGCGTGGAACTGCGCCACGCCGATCGACACCGAGACGCGCAGCCGCAGGGACACGTCCGCGAACGCCAGTGTCTCGACGTGGCGGCGCACGCGCTCGGCGAAGCGCATGGCGTCGTCGAGCGAGGTGCAGGGCAGCATTAGCAGGAATTCTTCGCCGCCGTAGCGCCCGAACGCATCGATGTCGCGGATGCGCTGATTAACGGCCTTGGCAAAGGTGCGCAACACGGCGTCGCCGGCCGCGTGGCCGTAGGTGTCGTTGATGCGCTTGAAAAAGTCGATGTCGAGCAGGCAGACGCAGAACGCCGGCTGGCCGCGCAGCACGCGTTCGCGCTCCTGGTCGATCAGGGCGAGCAGGTGGCGACGGTTGTGGGTGCCGGTCAGCTCGTCGCGGATCGCCATCTCGCGGATCACGCCGATGGCGTGTTCGAGCCGGTTGAAGCCGTGCGCCTTGGTCAACTCGAACAGCAGCACGAACAACACGATCACCAGGTACAGGCCGATGTCGCACAGCACGTACAGCAGCGCCATGTCCTTGACCGGATGGGCGGGCAGGGGCAGGCCCAGCAGCGGACAGGCGTAGATCGCCACTGCCGCCAGGCAGCTCAGGCCGAGCCAGCACAAGGCGCTGCCGTATCCCCCCAGGAACATCGCCACCACCGGCGCCGTCAGCATCCAGCCGGCAGTGGGTGCACTGACGCCGCCCAGGTGGTAGGTCAGCCAGGTGAAATTGAAGAACACGGCGCACAGGAAGACCTCGCGCGCGAGCGCGATGCTGCGCGTGGCGCGCAACAGGAAGGGCGCGACGAACATGAAGACGCAGCAGGCCAGGATCTCCAGCGCCGCCACAGTAAAGCCGAGCAGGTAATACGTCAGCGCATACAGCGGCCCGGACAGCGCGGCCATGACGACCGCGTTGACGACGTTCTGCGCCCGGCTCAGCTGGGCGGCGTCGTGTTGCGCTTCGGGAGGGACGAACCAGTGGATCGCAGCGAGGTAACGGCTGATCAGGCGGGCGCCGGCGTGGGTCATGGTGTCTCAGGCAGGGTGAGAAACGGTCCGATACGTGTCGTGCATTCCACGATGCATAGCAACTAATATTGCCAAATGGAATTTAACGGGATGGTAGCACGTCTAGACAGCCTGCTGTTCAATTTCCAGGTAGGAAATAGTTTCGTGTTGCGAAAGCGTTTGGTCACGAAACCGGTTCGTGCTCGGACGTTGGTAGCTCGGAACGTTTGTTTCGTCGAGCGGATCGGATTGCAAAGAAATGTCTGGACGAGAACTAGTGTCTGGCGCGATGAGCGCTGGGCGGACAGACGCGTTTTCTAGGATAATGGCCGACTGCCTCAGCCTCACATTACCCTCATGAAACACGGAAAGCGAAAACTCAGCGTAGCACCGATGATGGACTGGACCGACCGCCACTGCCGCGTCTTCCACCGTCACATCACGCGCCACACCTGGCTGTACACGGAAATGGTCACCACCGGCGCCCTGGTCCACGGCGACGTCGAGCGCCACCTGCGCTACGACGACATCGAGCATCCGGTCGCCCTGCAGCTGGGCGGCAGCGATCCGGCCGACCTGGCGAAAAGCGCGAGGCTGGGCGAGCAGTGGGGCTACGAGGAAATCAACCTGAATTGCGGCTGCCCATCCGAGCGGGTACAACGGGGCGCGTTCGGCGCTTGCCTGATGCAAGAGCCGCAATTGGTCGCCGATTGCGTCAAGGCGATGCGCGATGCCGTCAGCATCGACGTCACCGTCAAGCACCGCATCGGCATCGACTACAACGAGGAATATGCGTTTGTCCGCGATTTCATCGGCACGATCGCCGAGGCCGGCTGCGAGACCTTCATCGTGCACGCGCGTAACGCCGTGCTGAAGGGCCTGTCGCCCAAGGAAAACCGCGAGATCCCGCCGCTGCGCTACGAAGTCGCCTACCAGCTCAAGCGCGATTTTCCCGATCTGGAAATCATCATCAACGGCGGCATCAAGACCAACGACGAGATCGAGCAGCACCTGGCCCACGTCGACGGCGTGATGATCGGGCGCGAGGCCTACCACAATCCCTGGCTGATGGCCGACTGGGACCGGCGCTTCTACGGCGACCTCGATGCGCCCTCGAAAACCCGCGACGACGTGCTGGCCGCGATGATCCCCTACATCCGCGAGCAGCTGGAGCGCTACGGCCCGCTCGGCCTGCGCCTGAACAGCATCACCCGCCACATGCTCGGCCTGATGGCAGGTCTGCCGGGCGCGCGCGGATACCGCCAGTTACTTTCCGATTCCCGCAAGCTGGCCGCCGGCGACCCTGAACTCCTGCTCGAAGCGGCCGGCCGCCTGCGCCAAGCCGCCTGATTCCCACGCTTCCTTTTCTGTCGGCAGCGCCATTCCGCGCGTTGCCGGCTGTCAAAATTCCGCCACACGTCTAGACGAGAAACAAAGACTCGTCGTCTTTTCCTTGCCCAACAGCAAGAAGACAACCATAATTCCATTGCCGCTCCATGCATACTTCACAATCTGCTTGTTGTAGCGAAACAACTTTTGTTCACTAACTGTTTTCTATCAGCAATTATTGTGTTTTGATTCGAGCTGGCAGAAACACACGAATATTCACAGTGAAGGTGAACTGTTCGTAACAAAGCGACGCCCTTGGCGATCCGACAAATGCAATAGGGAACTGGAATGAACTTAGCTAACATGAAGGTCGGTGTGCGTCTGGGCCTGGGCTTTGCCCTCGTCCTGGTGCTGCTGGTCATGGTGACCGTGGTCGGCATCCTGCGCATGGCGCAGATCCAGAATCGTCTCGACCACGTCGTAAACGTGAACAATGTCGTGACGCGCTTGGTCGTCGACATGCGCAACAACGTCAGCGAACGCGTCACGTCGCTGCGCACCCTGACCCTGATGACCGACCCGGCCGACATGGAGCCGGAGCTGAACCGCTTCAAGGAACAGACTGCCAAGTACGACGCCCTGCAGCAGAAGCTGGCTGCGAAATTTGCGGTCGAAGCCTCGAACGAAGAAAAAGCGCTGCTGGCCCATATCAAGGATGCCGAAGGCGTGACCATGCCGGCCGTCAGCAAGGCGTCGGCGCTGTACCTGGCCAACAACGCCATGGACGCGACCCGCGTGATGGTCAAGGAAATCCGCCCGGCCCAGAAGAAATGGACCGAAGCGCTGGAGCAGCTGGCTTCCCTCGAAGACAAGCAGAACAACCAGACCCAGCTCGACGCCGAAGCGCAGTTCGTCAATGCGCGCAACTTCATGCTGGTGCTGCTGGCCCTGGCCGTCGCGATGGGCGTGGTGGCCGCCACCATGATCACCCGCGGCCTGCTCAAGCAGCTGGGCGCCGAGCCGGGCTATGCAGGCGCCATCGCCGGCAGCATCGCCCACGGCGACCTGTCGATCGCGATCGATACCAAAGCCTCGGACAACGGTAGCTTGCTGTCTGAAATGAAGCAGATGCGCAATAGCCTCGTGGATATCGTGAGCCAGGTTCGCCGCGGTACCCACACGATCACCACGGCATCGCGTGAAATCGCCGCCGGCAACACCGACCTGTCTTCGCGTACCGAACTGCAAGCCAGCTCGCTCGAAAAGACCGCTTCGGCGATGGAAGAGCTGACCTCGACCGTCAAGCAGAACGCCGACAATGCCCGCGAAGCCAACCAGCTCGCCGCGACCGCATCGGATGTGGCGCGCAAGGGTGGCGAAGTGGTGTCGCAAGTGGTCGGCACCATGGGCGAGATCAACAGCTCGGCCAGCAAGATCGCCGACATCATCGGCGTGATCGACGGCATCGCCTTCCAGACCAACATCCTGGCGCTGAACGCCGCCGTCGAGGCAGCCCGTGCCGGCGAGCAGGGCCGCGGCTTCGCGGTGGTGGCGTCGGAAGTGCGCAACCTGGCCCAGCGCTCGGCCGCGGCTGCCAAGGAAATCAAGACGCTGATCGGCGACTCGGTCGACAAGATCGGCCGCGGCAGCAAGCTGGTCGGCGAAGCCGGCGTGACGATGGAAGAAGTGGTCGACAGCGTCAAGCGCGTCACCGACATCATGAGCGACATCGCCAACGCCAGCGCAGAACAGAGCGCCGGTATCGAACAGGTCAACCTGTCCATCATCGAGATGGACGGCATGACCCAGCAGAATGCAGCGCTGGTGGAGCAGGCCGCGGCCGCTTTCCAGAGCCTGCAGGACCAGGCTGCCGAGCTGCAGCGCGTGGTCAGCATCTTTAAGCTGGCCGAAGGCGAGGAGCCGAGCGCGGCCGTGGTCCCGGCAGCAGCCGTCGCGGCGGCCAGCACCGCAGTGGCGACGCGCGCAGTCGTGGCGCGTCCGGCACGGGCACAGCTGAACAAGCCGGTTGCTGCTAAAGCACGTGCAAAAGCCAAGGCCGGCACCGGAGGCGCGCAAGCGCCGGCGGCGAATGCCTCGAGCACCAGGAAAGTCGCGGCCGCATCGGCCAACGACGACTGGGAAGAATTCTGAGCCAGTAAGGCTCGTCCTAACGCCGGCGCCACGCGCCGGTTTTAAAAAAACGCTGTTTTTCAGGGGAAATAAAAATGTCCAATAAGAAATTTGCTGTTAGCATCGCCGCTCTGCTGCTGTCCTTCGTCGCTGGTTCGACCTTCGCTGCCGAAAACCCGGCAACCTTCGATGCGAGCAAGTGCAAGGTCGACTATCCGAAAGCTTCGCTGATGAATGAAGAGCAGGGCGTGACCTCGATGTCCTTCCTGGTGAACCCGGACGGTTCGGTTGCCGATTCGAAGCTGGAAAAGTCGAGCGGTTTCAAGGGCCTGGACAAAGCTGCACTGAAGACCCTGGCGTCGTGCAAGTTCAAGCCGGGTACCAAGGATGGCGCACCGGCCCAGACCTGGACCAAGGTCGACTACGCATGGAAGCTGGACTGATCCCAGGCTGTCGACATGCTCCCGAAAACCGGCCCGCGAGGCCGGTTTTTCTTTGGGGCAGTTGAAGGCGGAAGATCAAAATCGGCTTGTTACACCTGTGTCGTCTTAATGTATCGGTTGTAAGAACTTGCTTCAAAACTACTGTGCGCACGTGTCGCTGGCTATAGTGAAGCCACGTAAAACAACAGGAGAAACACCATGAAACGTATCCTCTGCGCCGCCGCTGCCGCTGTTTTGAGTACCGCTGCCTTCGTGCCGCTGCAAGCTTCCGCCGACACTGTGATCATCCGCAATGCGCCGCCAGCGCCGCGCCATGAAGTCGTGCCGCAGCTGCGCCATGGCTATGTCTGGGCACCGGGCTACTGGAACTACAATGGCCATCGCTACGTCTGGGTGCGCGGCCACATGGAGCGCGAGCGCCATGGCTATGCCTACCGCCGCCCGGAATGGCGTCAGGGCGACCATGGCTGGGAACTGGATCGTGGCGGCTGGCGTCGTTAATGCCTGACCTGCGTTGAACCCGCCGCAGACGGCCCGGTCCAATGATCGGGCCGTTTTGCTTTTGTGCAATAACAACGCCTAGCCGTATGGCAGACTGGACCGATTCGTGTCCGGAACCATGCGGGAGGTGCGATGCAAGCCGAGTTATACGAGCTCAACCCTGGCCACATCCAGGTCGACCAGGCCTTGCAATGGGATGTGTTTTCGGCGCAGGGCCGGCTGTTGCTGCACAAAGGCTCGGTGATCCAGAGCGAAAGCCAGCGCGAGCGCCTGCTCGAGCGTGGGATGTACGTTAACCGCGCCGACATCCAGAAGCAGAAAGTCGAGGGCCAGCGCCAGGCCTACGATCCGTTCGGCGAATGGGAGCATCTGCGCAGGCGGCTGGCGCGGCTGACGCTGGCGTTCATGGGCGTCGCGCGCGCCCGCGGCGAGCCCGGCCCTGCTGGCGGAACTCGAGCAGCTCGCCGAGCGCATCCGCATTTTGGTGGCGCGCGCGCCGGACATCGCGATCTTCGAGATCATGCAGATGGACCCGACCCACTACGTCGTGGCGCACCATCTGCAGGCCGCCGCGCTGAGCGCGCTGATCGCGCAGGCGCTGGGCTGGCTCGAGCCCGCCGTGCAGGCTACGTGCCGCGTCGCGCTGACCATGAACATCGCCATGCTGGAACTGCAGACGGTCTTGACGGCGCAAGCGCCGCCGGTGTCCGCGGCGCAGCAGCAGGTCATCGATGGCCACGGCCTGCAAGGCCGGCGCATCCTGGAGGCGTTGGGCGTGCTCGAGGCCGACTGGCTGCGCGCCGTCGAAGAACACCATCCGGAGCGCCTGGACCCGGGCCGCACGGCGTCGCCGCTGGCGCAGCTGGTTCACCACGTCGACGTCTACTTGGCCAGGATCTCGCCGCGCGGCTACCGGGTCGCCAAAGCGCCATCCGCGGCGGCGCGCGAACTGCTGCAGCATCCTGACATGGACAAAGGGCTGGTCAGCACCCTGATCAAGCTGGTTGGCGTCTACCCGTCTGGCACCTACGTCAAGCTGGCCAACGGCGAGACCGCCGTGGTCGTGCGCCGCGGCGCCAGCGCGCACGCGCCGTGCGTGTGCAGCCTGGTCAGCGGCGCCGGCATGCCGCTGGGCGAGCCGGTGCTGCGCGATACCGCATTACCGAAATACGCGGTGGCGGCGATCGTGGCGAAGGGGCGCGTGATGGTGGTGTTCGATCGGGCCAGGTTGTTCAGGCTGGCGGGGCAGGGCTGAAAAACAAAAAGCCCGACTCTTGCGAACCGGGCTTTTGCTAGAATTCTTGGGGTGGCTGATGGGACTCGAACCCACGACAACAGGAATCACAATCCTGGACTCTACCAACTGAGCTACAGCCACCACTGTCTTACTTGCTGTCTCGTTGTTGCCGAGACAGAACGAGATTATAGCGACACCTTCTCGATCTGGCAAATCTAAATGCGCTCAACCGTGCTCGAAGCCGCGAACGCGGTCTCGAACACCGGCGGATCGATGCCGATCAGGCTGCTGAAGGCGCTGGCCAGGGCCGTAGCGCTGGCGCTGGTAAAGCCCTCCACGCGTGCAGGCGAGCGCGCATCCGCGGCGCGCAGCAAACCCGCGGCGTCGAGCAGGCGCGCCACCTGACGCGCCACCGCTTCCCCGGTGTCGACCAGCGTCACGCCGGCGACGCCGTGGTCTGCGATCACGCGCTCGATCGACGCCTGCACCAGCGGATAGTGCGTACAGCCCAGCACCAGCGTATCGGCGCCCTGATCCAGCAGCGGCGTCACATACGCGCGCAGCATCTCGATGATCGCAGGGGCGGCCAGGTCGCCCAGCTCGATCTGGTCGACCAGGCCGCGGCAGGGTTGCAGCAGGAAGCGCGCGCCGGTGCTTGATGCGATCTGGTCGCGCAGATGCAGGAACTTGGCGCTGGCGAGCGTCAGTTCGGTCGCCAGCACGCCGACCGTGCCGCTGTGCGTCGCGGCCGCCGCAGGCTTGAGACCCGGCTCGACGCCGACGATCGGCAGCTCGGGCAGGCGCTCGCGCAGCAGCTTGACCGCGGCGCCGGTCGCCGTATTGCAGGCGACCACGATGGCCTTCGCGCCCTGGTCGGCGAGGAAGCGTGCGACCGTCAGCGAGCGTTCGGCCACCACGGCCTCCGGCTTGCCGCCATACGGTGCGAAGCCGGAATCGGCCGCGTAAATCAGGTGTTCGTGGGGGAGCAGGGCGCGCACGTGGCGCAGGATGGACAGCCCGCCGACGCCGGAATCGAAGATCCCGATGGGTGCGTCGGCGGTGATGGTGCGGGTGTTCATGCGCAGATAGTAACCCAGCGCGAGCACTGTGGTCGAGCGGGTTAAATTGGGCCCCGGCCTCCGCCGGGGCGACGATTACGCCACCGCGACCGGAATGCCTTTCAGCGACTCGATCTTGGCCGACCATTCCTTCGGGCCGGTCTGGTGCACCGAGGTGCCGCTCGAATCGACGGCGACGGTCACCGGCATGTCCTTGACCTCGAATTCGTAGATCGCTTCCATGCCCAGGTCTTCGAAGCCGACCACCTTGGCCGACTTGATTGCCTTCGAGACCAGGTAGGCCGAACCGCCGACCGCCATCAGGTAAGCCGACTTGTGCTTCTTGATCGACTCGATCGCGACCGGGCCGCGCTCGGCCTTGCCGATCATCGAGATCAGGCCGGTCTTCTCGAGCATCATGTCGGTGAACTTGTCCATGCGGGTCGCGGTGGTGGGACCGGCCGGGCCGACCACTTCGTCGCGCACCGGATCGACCGGGCCGACATAATAAATAACGCGATTCGTGAAGTCCACCGGCAGCGATTCGCCCTTGGCCAGCATGTCCTGGATGCGCTTGTGCGCGGCGTCGCGGCCGGTCAGCATCTTGCCGTTCAGGAGCAGGGTCTGGCCCGGCTGCCAGGATGCGACTTCTTCTTTGGTCAGCGTGTCCAGGTTGACGCTCTTGGACTTCTGCGTATCCGGGGTCCACTGCACGTTCGGCCAGGTCGACAGCGCCGGCGGTTCGATGTAGGCCGGGCCCGAGCCGTCCAGCACGAAGTGGGCGTGGCGGGTCGCGGCGCAGTTCGGGATCATCGCGACCGGCTTGGAAGCCGCGTGGGTCGGGTACATGTTGATCTTCACGTCCAGCACGGTCGTCAGGCCGCCCAAGCCCTGTGCGCCGATGCCGAGTGCGTTGATCTTGTCGCACAGTTCGATACGCAGTTCTTCCAGCTTGTTCTGCGGGCCGCGCTGCTTCAGCTCGTACATGTCGATGTCTTCCATCAGCGATTCTTTCGCCATCAGCATCGCCTTTTCAGCCGAGCCGCCGATGCCGATGCCGAGCATGCCCGGCGGGCACCAGCCGGCGCCCATCAGCGGCACGGTCTTGATGACCCAGTCGACCAGCGAGTCGGACGGGTTGAGCATTACGAACTTGGTCTTGTTCTCGGAGCCGCCGCCTTTGGCAGCCACTTTCACGTCGACGCTGTCGCCCTCGACCAGTTCCATGTGGACCACGGCCGGCGTGTTGTCCTTTGTGTTCTTGCGCTCGAAGTGCGGGTCGGCGACGATCGAGGCGCGCAGCTTGTTGTCCGGGAAGGCGTAGGCGCGGCGCACGCCTTCGTTGACGGCATCCGTCACCGTGCCGGAAAAGCCTTCGAAGCGCACGCCCATGCCGATCTTCAGGAACACGTTGACGATGCCGGTGTCCTGGCAGATCGGGCGCTTGCCTTCGGCGCACATGCGCGAGTTGGTCAGGATCTGCGCGATCGCATCCTTGGCGGCCGGGCTTTGCTCGGTCTCGTAGGCGCGCGCCAGGTGCTGGATATAGTCGGCCGGATGGTAGTAGCTGATGTACTGCAGGGCAGCGGCGACGGATTCGATCAGGTCTTCCTGTTTAATGACAGTCATGTTGGATCTCTAGTGGTCTTGGACGGAGGGTGTGTCAGTGGTTCTTTGCGTCGGACGCCGTGTTGGTCATGATGCGGTCGGTGTAGGCGATCGCCATCGCCGACAGCAGGAACACGACGTGGATACAGGTCTGCGCGATGATCGGCTCGGGCCGGTACTGCGCGGCGTTGATGAAGGTCTTCAGCAAATGGATCGAGGAGATGCCGATGATCGCCATCGCCAGCTTGGTCTTGAGGACCGAGGCGTTCACGTGCGACAGCCATTCCGGACGGTCCGGATGGTCTTCCAGGTGCATGCGCGACACAAAAGTCTCGTAGCCGCCGACGATCACCATGATCAACAGATTCGAGATCATGACGACGTCGATCAGGCCGAGCACGACCAGCATGATCGTGGTTTCGTTCAGCTTGCTGGGCGGCGTCGCGCCCGGCACGGCCACGGCCTGGAAGATGTGCTGCAGCGCGTCCTCGTTGCCGAGGGCGGCGAGGATCAGGTCCTTCAGCTCGACCCAGAAATGGAACACGTAGACGCACTGCGCCAGGATCAGGCCGAGGTACAACGGCAATTGCAGCCAGCGGCTGGCAAACATGAAAGAGGCGAGGGCGCTGCGCTTGCGCGCACCCGATGGGACTTGCGAATCGAACATCTGAAGAGGGTCGCCGATACGGCTGCGGATAAGACAGCTCGACATTCTACACCTGCTCGGCCGCATCGGCGCGGTCATCGATCATCCTCCCTGCATGACTCGCCATCCGGGAAACGTTGGTAGAATCGTAGGCGGGATGCCGGGTGCGCCGGCCCTGTCAGCGCTGATGTAAGCGCTCAGTAAGCGACGCGCCCTAAGGTAATGTGCAAGAACTATTACTATGGAGACTAAGATGGCCGAAAATGAGATCAACGAGCAGGGCGCCGGTTTGCAAGAACATCGCGTGTTCCCGCCGCCCGCCGAATTCGCTGCCCAGGCGACCATCTCCGGTATGGACGCCTACCAAAAGCTGTGCGACGAAGCCGCCAGCGACTACGAGGGCTTTTGGGCCCGCCTCGCGCGCGAGAACCTCGACTGGCACAAGCCATTCACCCAGACCCTGGACGAATCGAACGCGCCGTTTTATAAATGGTTCGCCGATGGCCAGCTGAACGCCTCGTACAACTGCCTCGACCGCAACCTCACCAACGGCAATGCCGACAAGACCGCCGTCATCTTCGAAGCGGACGACGGCAAGGTCACGACCGCCACCTACCGCGAGCTGCACGGGCGCGTCTGCAAATTCGCCAACGCCCTGAAATCGCGTGGCATCAAGAAGGGCGACCGCGTCATCATCTACATGTCGATGTCGATCGAAGGCGTGGTCGCGATGCAGGCTTGCGCGCGCATCGGCGCGACCCACTCGGTGGTGTTCGGCGGCTTCTCGGCCAAGTCGCTGCAGGAGCGCATCCTCGACGCCGGCGCGGTGGCCGTGATCACCGCCGACGAGCAGATGCGCGGCGGGAAGTCGCTGCCCTTGAAAGCCATCGTCGACGAGGCGCTGACGCTGGGCGGCTGCGAAACCATCCGCGACGTGATCGTCTACAAGCGCACCGGCGGCGACATCGCCTTCCAAGAAGGCCGCGACATCTGGATGCACGAGCTGGTCGACGGCCAGTCGGCCGAGTGCGAGCCGGAGTGGGTCGACGCCGAGCACCCGCTGTTCATCCTCTACACCTCGGGCTCGACCGGCACGCCGAAGGGCGTCCAGCACAGCACCGGCGGCTACCTGCTTTGGGCCGCGCTGACGATGAAATGGTCGTTCGACATCAAGCCGAACGACGTCTACTGGTGCACCGCCGATATCGGCTGGGTCACCGGCCACACCTACATCTGCTACGGCCCGACCGCGGTGGGCGCGACGCAAGTCATCTTCGAAGGCATCCCGACCTTCCCGCACGCGGGCCGCTTCTGGGAGACCATCGGCAAGCACAAGGTCTCGATTTTCTACACCGCGCCGACCGCGATCCGCTCGCTGATCAAGGCCTCGAACACCGACGAGAAGGTGCATCCGCAGAATTTCGACCTGTCGAGCCTGCGCCTGCTGGGCACTGTCGGCGAGCCGATCAATCCGGAAGCCTGGATGTGGTACTACAAGAACGTCGGCCAGGAGCGCTGCCCGATCGTCGACACCTTCTGGCAGACCGAAACCGGCGGTCACATGATCACGCCGCTGCCGGGCGCGACACCCCTGGTGCCCGGTTCGTGCACGCTGCCGCTGCCGGGCATCATGGCCGCGATCGTCGACGAAGCCGGCCAGGACGTGCCGAACGGGCAGGGCGGCATCCTGGTCGTCAAGCGTCCGTGGCCATCGATGATCCGCACCATCTGGAACAACCCGGAGCGCTTCCGCACAGCGTATTACCCGGATGAGCTGGGCGGCAAATACTACCTGGCCGGCGACGGCGCGATCCGCAACAAGGACACCGGCTACTTCACCATCACTGGCCGCATCGACGACGTGCTGAACGTCTCGGGCCACCGCATGGGCACGATGGAGATCGAGTCGGCGCTGGTGGCGCACCCGGTGGTGGCCGAAGCCGCCGTGGTCGGCAAGCCCGACGATACCACCGGCGAGGCGATCTGCGCCTTCGTCGTCCTGAAGCAGGCGCGCCCGACCGGCGAAGAAGCCAAGAAGCTGGCCGCCGAGCTGCGCAACTGGGTCGGCAAGGAGATCGGTCCGATCGCCAAGCCGAAGGAAATCCGCTTCGGCGACAACCTGCCCAAGACCCGCAGCGGCAAGATCATGCGCCGCCTGCTGCGCGTGCTGGCCAAGGGCGAGTCGATCACGCAGGACGTGTCGACGCTGGAGAACCCGGCGATCCTGGATCAGCTCAAAGAGTCGGCGTGACGCAATGATGTCGTTCCGGACCTGGCCGGCCGCCTTGGCCGGAACCTAAGTTTGCTCGATGACATAGTCAACGCCGCACCCATACAACCGGTGCGGCGTTTTTCATTCCTCCCCCGGTTTCCTGAACAGATCGTCGAGCGGATTCTTCTTGACCTCTGCCGGCTCGCCGCCGAACAGCGCATCCAGCTCGGCGCGTTTGCTGGCCACCTGCGCGCGCCCGCGCGTGCCTGCGAACACATCCTCGATATTGTCGCGGTAAAAACTCCAGGCCGCGCCCGAGGTCGAGAAGCGCTGCCACACATCGCGCCCGACGCCCGCGTAATCGATGGCGTTGCCGTCGTCGAACTCGACGCGCAGGGTTCGCGTGGGCGCATCGTAGCCGATGGCGCGCAGCTTGCCTGCGCTGATCTTTTTCATGTCCATAGTGTCCTCAAAATCCGATCTCCAGCCGCAATTGCAGGGTCAGGGCATTCGGGATCGCGCTCGTGTCGGGGTGAATGACGTATTGCAGGTCGGACTGCAGCGACAGGTTTGACTTGAGCTGGCTCAGGTAAGTCATTTCGACGCTCGTTTCCGCCCGGGTGACCGGCGTTTCTGCGGCTTGCTGACTCAATCGATAATGGTTGCCGTTGCGCGCGGCGGCGACGGCCAGGCCGACTTCGTCGCTTGTCCGACCCGGCAGGAAGCCGGCCGCGACCACGCCCATGCCGAGATAGGTGCCGAAGCGGTTGACGCGCGCATCGGCCGTGCCCAGCTGCAGAAAGGCGGACAGCTTCTTGCCATCCTGCGCGGCGGAGCGGTACAGCGATTTGTCGGCCACCAGGTAGGCGCCGCTGCTGCCGCGGCGCCGCACCGGCTGGCCGTCGGCGTCGAGCGCGCTCAAGTCGTCGAAGGCGGCCGTGTAATGCCAGCCGCCGATGGCGATCTTGTCTTCATAAGGATCGATGCTGGAAGCCCGGCCGATCAGGAAGCGGCGCGGACGCGGCTGTCCCGAGGCGCGAGGCCGGCGCAGCCACGCCGCTTCGTACACGACCAGCAAGCCGTCGCCGCCGCGAAAGGCCGCGCTACCGCCGCCTTCACGGTCGACCGGCACGCCATCGAGCACGGCGGCGCGCAGCACGAGGTTGGGCGCCGGCTTGACTTCGATGCGCACGCCCAGCGAGGTCGCGGGAAAGATCGACGGGCCGCCCTGGCCGCTGCCGGCGAATTCCGCGCCGATGCCGAACGAGCTGTTGAGGAAAAGACCGGCTGAGCTGAGCCGGTAGAACTCGCTGTTCAGGTCGTAGCGCCCGATCAGCATCGACAGCCGGTCCTGGAAAAAATTCTTTTGCAGCCAGGCTTCCTCGATCCGCACGCCTGACGGTCCCGTCATATTGCTGACGCCCTGGGCGTCGCCGGTCGGTTCCATCGGGCCGGCGCGATGCAGGGCCATCGTATTGATGTACGCGCTGGTATCGGACCAGCCCCACGCGTGGTCGCCATCGATATTGATCTGCCAGCGCAGCATGCCTTGGTAATTGCTGCCGCGCTCGGCGCCGCCGCGCACGTTGGCGAGCGCGTTGGCGTCGTACAGCACGGTATTGGCGACCGCGGGCGTCGGCGCCGTCGCGGTGGGCGCCGATTGGGCGGCCGCGCCCGCACAGGCCCCGCCCAGCAGGCCGAGGCCGAGTAGTCTTGATGGCGAAAAGATCATGGTGAAGCCAAGTCTACAGCGACTCGATCCTTTGCCGCGCATACGCGGCGCTCGCGCTGTTCGGCGCCAGCTCGAGGTAGGTGCGATACGCGCCCTTGGCCTTGTCCGCCTCACCCGCGCGCGCGTACGCGTCGCCGAGGTTCATGTAGGCGATCGCGCGCGAGCGGTCCATCTTGATCGCGTTCTCGAACCAGCGCGCCGCTTCCGCGAAACGGTCCTGCTTGTAATACACGTAGCCGAGGTTGTTGGCGGCCAGTGCGAAGTCCGGGCGCAGCTTGAGCGCTTCGGTGAACTGGGCCTCGGCCTGGGCGTACTGCTTCTCCTTGTACAGCTGCAGGCCGTGGTCGTTGGCGTGCTGGGCCGCCTGGCGATTCGACACCGGCACCGGCGCCGGCGCCGTGATCGTCGAGGTCCCGCCCTGCAAGTCCTTGACCACCACAGTGGCCGGCGCGCCATTGGCCTGCGCCTGCGTCGGCGCTTTGGCGTCGAGCTTGTTGTTCAGCGCGATCGCATCGTTGGACAGCTGGGCCGTCTGCGTGTTGAGGAACTCGGTTTCCTCGGGCAGCTCGAAGACGAAGTCGCCGCCTTCCGAGCCGGGCAGGCTGCCGAAGGCCGGCGTCTGCTGCGACACGCTCGACACCGCCGGCGCGACATAGGCCGCCAGTTCGGTCGCCGTGATCAGGCCGTCGCCGTTCAGGTCGGCCTTGCCGGCCAGGCCCTGCAGCAGCGTCCAGGTGAACACCGAGTGGCCGTTCGGGCCGCCGTCCGAGACCAGCTGGTCGGCGCCGCCGGCGGTCAGCATCTGGCGGCCGAGGCGCTTGGCGTTATCGCGCAAGAAGGCGGCGTTGGCGCCGCCGCGCGTCAGACCGAGGCCGCTGTAGCAGGCGTCCATCACGAACAGCTCGTGCTTGGCTGGCAGGCTCTCGGCGATGTTCTGGATTTCGGTCATCGGGATCGCATCGGTGGCGATGTCCTTTGGGTCGGCATCGTAGGGGATGATGTAGCCGAGGTCGCGGCCCGAGCTGAGCTTTTGCGTCGCGCCATGGCCGGCGAAGAAGACGAACACGCGGTCGTTCGACTGCAGGCCGCCATGCGCCAATTTGTCGTGGAAGGCGGCGAGGATGCCGGTGCGCGTGGCCTGTTCGTTGGTCAGCAGGATCACGTGGTCCTGGGCGAAGCCGAGCTTTTGCACCAGCGCCTGGCCGACCGCTTCGGCGTCGCGCACCGCGTACTGCAGGCGCGGCCATTTCGGATAGTTGTCGATGCCGACCAGGATCGCCCACGAGTTGGCGTACCCGGTCGCGGCCGCGTGCGTGACCGGCGCCGCTTTGGCAGCCGCCGCGCCGCTGACTTTGAAGGTCGTGCCATCCCAGCCGGCGAACTGGTAGCCCTCGGCCGCGAGCCGTTCGAGCACGGCCGGCAGCGCCTTGACGGTGCGCTCGTGGATGTCGTGGAACAGGATGATGCCGCGGCCTTCCTTGTCGACCTGGTGCAGCACGCGCTCGGCGATCGACGAGGGCACCGGGTCGGCCCAGTCAAGCGAATCGATGTTCCACATGACCGATTTCAGGTGCGCATCGGCCAGCAGATGCATGCCCTCCTTGTTGCGCGCGCCGTAGGGAAAGCGGAACAGCGCCGATCTCTTTGGATCGACCGCCTTGAGCAGCAGGTCGGTATTGAAGATCTCGGCCTTGAGCGCGTCGCCGGATTGCTTCGACAGCTGCGCATGCGAGAAGCTGTGGTTGCCGACGACGTAGCCGGCCGCCATCAGCTTGCGGTCGACGTCGGCGGTGGCGTTCAGCTTGGGCATGCCCTTCGCATCCAGCATGCCGAGGTTGCGGCCGACGCTGAAGAACACCGCCGGCGCATCGTACTGCTTGAGGATGGCCGCGATCTCCTCGCTGTAGCGGCGATGCGGGCCGTCGTCGAAGGTCAGGACGATGGTCTTCTTGGGCAGCGCCTTGCCGAAGATTTCTTCCTCTTCCTTCGTCGGCGCGATGGTGGTGTCCTGTTGCGCTTGCGTGTCTTGTTGCGGCTCGGGCTTGGCCGGGTAGGGCAGGACCACGCCGTAATCCTTGAGGATGCGCTCGCGCTGGTAGATCGTCTTCAGGTAGGCGACGTAGCTGTCCCACTTCTCGCGTTTCAGCTCGATCGAGCGCGACTCGTAGCGCCCGAACACCGCGCGGATCTCTTTTTCGTAGTTGCGCTCGATCTCGGCCAGCGCGTCGAGGTCTTCGGAGATGCGCTTGTGCAGCTTGATCGCCGGCAGCGACGAATCCTTGGCGACGCGGTCCTGCAGCGACTGCATCAGCTCGCGGAAGGCGAGGCGGTCGGCATCGTACATGCCCTCGCTCGACTCGAGGAAATCGAGCAGGCTGGCGAGCGCATCGTAGCGGCGTGGATCGTTCGACCCGACCAGCACGTCGAGCTGGCCGTCGACCTTTGCGATGCGTTCCTGGTTTTCGTGGAAGATCAATTGACCGACGTTGTTGGCCGCGCTGCGTTCGCCCGGCGTGAACTTGGCTTCGTCGGCGGTCAGCACGATCATCTTGCGATAGGCGGCCAGCATGTCGTTCATGCCGGCGGCGATCGGCGCCGCCGCGGCCAGGGGCGCCTGCGGCTGGCCCGGGCCATTGGCGGACGCAGACGTGATTGACTTGTGGGCGACGAGCCAGGTGCCGGAGGCGGCGCCGGCTGCGGCGACGGTGAAGACGATGGCAAGCAGAGGTTTGCGTTTCACGTTGTTTGGGTTGCGCAGGAACGTTGAGAAAAGTGCATCCTGACAACAATAGCATTGCTGTGGTGGCAATGGTAGCGATGAGGGAGTGTGATGCGCAAACGCAAATGGCAGTGTTGTCCCCGGCCATCACTCCGGCGCAGGCGCACGCAGCGCTGACACGCCAGCCGCTTGCCACACTTGTACTGCCGAGAATCCTTGTTATAATAGGCGGCTTCGCGGGGACCCACGTCCGCGCGGAAACCCATCAGGAGAGATGGATGAGTGGTTTAAGTCGCACGCCTGGAAAGCGTGTATAGGTTCATAGCCTATCGGGGGTTCGAATCCCCCTCTCTCCGCCAGGAACACAAATGTGAAAAAAGCCACCCTCGGGTGGCTTTTTTGCATTTGTTTCATGGCGGAGAGAAGCAGAGCCCCTGCGGGCTCTGCGCGGGGGATTCGAAGCCGGGCGCGTACTCGCGCCCGGGCGACCCGCGGGACGTGGGCGAATCCCCCAAACAGACGCTGATGCTCTGCCTCGGTCTGCTACATCTCTCCCTGAGCACGACCCCAAGCCGCGATGAAATCCTGCGCAGCAACTTTGAGATCAGCCGCCGCAATGCCAGGGCGATACAGCGCGCTGCCGAGTCCGAAGCCGGTCGCGCCGGCCTCGATCCAGCCGGCGAGGGCGTCCGGCGTGATGCCGCCGACCGGCCAATAATCGGTCCCTGCCGGCAGGGTCGAGCGTAGCGCGGCCAGTCCGGCGTGTCCGATCGCCTCGGCCGGGAAGAGTTTCAGCGCATGCGCGCCGGCCTCCAGCGCGGCGAAGGCTTCGGTGGGCGTGGCGATGCCCGGCGCGCACAGCATACCCAGCCCGGCGGCATGGCGGATCACGGCGGGATTGCAATTGGGCGCGACCATCATGCGCCCGCCGGCCGCGAATACGGCATCGACATCGTTCAGGTCGAGCATGGTGCCACCGCCGATCAGCGCGTCGGGCCACTTGCGCTCGGTGAGCTGGCCGATCGCATCGATCGCGCCGGGCCGGTTCAAGGGCACTTCGATCAGACGGAAACCGGCCTCGTACAGCAGGTCGCCGACCCACACGGCGTCCGCAGCCGGCAGGCCGCGCAAGATAGCCACCAGTGGCGGCGAAAAGTCGGAAAATTTCATGGGAACCTTTTTTATACCGGCCACGCCGGTGTCAGGTAACGCAAAGCGGCGACGAACGCTTGCTCTGGATCGATGGTGTCGACCCGGCGGCCGAGCAGCTCGGCAGCCTGGGCATGGCGATGCGCCAGCGTAGGGGAGCCGACCAGCTTGACCGCCAGATCGTCCGATGCCGCCATGCGCAGGATATCGTGCCATTCGGCGCCGATCAGCAGGCCGCTCACGTAACTCGCGCTGCCGGCAGCGGGGCAGTCTCCGCCCACCACCTGCGCGCGCGCGCTGAACAACGCATGGCCGAGCGCGGCATCGCGCGAGGCGGCGACGCCGCGCGCGAAGGCGGCGGCGTCGAACGCATTGGCGTCGTCGCTCTGTATCAGCGCGGCCAGCGTGCCTTGTTGCCGAAGCAGGGCGAAAAGTTCACCTGTCATATAGGTGCGCAGTTGCGTGATGCGTCCACCTTCCAGGCGCGTCCATTTGCTGTGCGTGCCCGGGAGCACGTACCACCCATCGCCGTGCCCGAGCTGGCGCGCTCCCAGCAGCTGGGTTTCCTCGCCGCGCATCACGTCCGGCGCGCCGCCCGGCGAGCGCCACAGGCAGCCGGGCACGATGTACATGCGGCTGCCGCCGGCGCAAGCGGCGTCATCAAACCGGTGCAGGTCGGCGCTAGCCGGCAGCGTTCCGGCCAGGTAGGGGACTTCGCGCCAGCCCTGCGCGCTGCCGACCATGCCTGCCATCAGAATGGTGATGGCGGCGCCTGCCAGCAAGTCCTTCCACGGCGCCAGCAGGCTTTGCAGTGCACCTGGAAAGTCGCCGCGCGCCGCCAGCAGGCCCTGGTCGTCATGCTGCGTGGCGAGCAGGGCGCCGCTGCCGTCGAGCAGGTAGGCGCGCCGATGTGTCGTGCCCCAATCGATGCCGATGGTGCGGTAAGGGCTGGCGTTCATGCAGGCGTCCCGGTCTTAGAGCGGCTTGTAGGCCATGACTTCGATCTCGACCTTGCAGTCGACCATCATCGAGGCTTGTACGCACGAACGCACCGGCGGCTTATTGGGGAAATAGCCGACGTACACGCGGTTGAAGCTCCAGAAGTCGCGGGTATCGTCCAGCCACACGGTCACTTTGACCACGTCCTCGAGCGCGCAATCGGCCAGTGCCAGGGCCTTCTTGATGTTGGCAAACGTCTGGTGGGTTTGCGCTTCGATGCCGCCGGGTTCGATCTCGCCGCGTTCGTTCATGGCAACCTGGCCCGAGACGAACACGAAGTCGCCCGCGCGCAGCGCCGGCGAGAACGGGAGGGACTGGCCGCCGGCGCCGTTGGGCGTGTCGCCGAAGTGGATGACGCTGGGATGGGGCATGCTTGAAGTTCCTCTAAAAGTCGTTGGAATCGGGTGAGGCTGTGATTTTATTACAGAATTGGTGAGGAATTCATAGGAATCGGTGAAAAATTGCGGTTTATGTTCCAGATAACAAACTGTTTGGAAATTAAATTACAAGCTGCTACACTGAGCTCATCCTTTTTGATCCGCCGACTTCGTATGGATATTCCTGCTGGCCCAACGCTGTATGCTTACCCCTGGGACTTGACCGGACCGACGCCGCAAGCCGTGGCCGAGCGCATGGCCGGGCTCGGCATCGGCTCCGTGACGCTGGCCATGTCGTATCATGCCGGCAAATTCCTGCGCCCGTGGGCCAGCGGCGCGCGTGTCGTGTTTCCCGAGGATGGCGTGCTGTACTTCGATCCGACACCGGCGCTGTACGGCAGGCTCCAGCCACAAGCGCACTCCGATCCGGCCCAACGCCGCCTGGCCGACGAATTGGCGCCCCATGTGCCATTGCGGGCCTGGCTGGTACTGATGCATAACAGCCGTATCGGCGCCACCTACGCCGACCTGGTCATGCGTAATGCCTGGGACGATCCCCATGTCTACAGTCTGTGTCCGTCGCATCCGGCCAACCGCGAGTATGCGCTCGCCGTGTGCCGCGACGCCGCCAGCCGGCCGGTGGGGGAGCTGGTCCTGGAAACGCCCGGATGGCTGCCGCAAGCGCATGGCTACCACCACGAGTTCGCTCAGGTGCGCAGCAACCTGTGGCTGGAGACCATGTCGGGCGTGTGTTTCTGCGGCGCTTGCAAGGCGCGCGCGCGCTCGAGCGGCATCGATGCCGATGCGCTGGCGGCATGGGTGCGCCGGCGCGTCGACGCTTATCTCGACGCGGGCATCGACGCCGAGCCCGACCAGGCGGCGGCATGGCTGGCGGCCGATCTGCTGGCCGTGCCGGAACTGACGGCGCTGCTGGCGCTGCGCCAGGACATCGTGCTCGAGCTGGTGCGCGAGATCCGCGCCGCGGTCGACCCGCGCCAGAAGGTATGGGTGATCCCGACCGTGCAGCGGCCGACCGCCGCCAGTTGGGTCGAAGGCAGTGCCCTGGCTGCGCTGGCACGCGCCGCCGACGGCATCGAAGTCCCTTTCTACGAACCGAGCGCCAGCCGCGTCGCGGCCGATGCATGGGACGTGCTGCAGCGCGTCGGCGACGGCAGTCGGGTACGCGGCATTCTGCGCCCGGGGCCACCGGATCTGGCCGGCGGCGCCGAACTCGCGCAAGCGCTGGCCAGCCTGGCCGGCATGGGCATCGGCGCCGAATGGCTCGGCTTCTATAATTACGGTCTGCTGCGGCGCGACCGTCTGGAACACATGGCGCGCACGCTGGCGTCGCAAGCGAAGGGTAAGGAATGAAACGAAACGTCTTGATTACGGGCGCGGCTGGCGGCATCGGACAGGCCCTCGTGCAGCGCTTCCTCGAAGGCGGCGACCATGTGTTCGCGCAGGACCGCGACGCCGCCGGCCTGGCTGCGCTGGTGGCCCGCCATGGCGCCGCCGCGCGGCTCACGCCGGTACAGGCGGAACTGACGGACGGCGCCGCCCTGGCTGCCGCGCTGGCCGCTCCGGTTGCCGCGCACGGACCGGCGACGGTGCTGATCGCGAATGCCGGCTGGGCCGAAGGCCTGAGCCTGGGCACGACCGACGCCGCCACCTGGAGGCGCGATGTCGACAGCAACCTGAACGGCGCCTACGTTTCGGTCGAGGCGGTGCTGGGCGGGATGCGTGCGGCCGGCGGCGGCGCGATCGTTTTCATCGGCTCCGTCAACGGCGTGACGGCGCTCGGGCATCCGGCCTACAGTGCAGCCAAGGCGGCCCAGATCAGTTATGCGAAATCGATCGCGATCGAATTCGGCCGCGACGGCGTGCGCAGCAACGTGATCTGTCCCGGCACCGTGAAGACGCCGGCCTGGCAGGCGCGCGCCGACAAGGATCCGCAAGTGTTCGAGAAGCTCAAGAAGTGGTACCCGCTCGGCGACTTCGCGACGCCCCAGGACATTGCCGAAGCCAGCTGGTTCCTGGCGTCGCCGCTGGCGCGCATGATCAGCGGCGCCGTGCTGCCGGTCGATGGCGGCCTCACTGCGGGCAACCGGGTCATGGCCGCCGAGCTGACGCTGGAGCAGTTCTGATGGAAGCCTTCAGCCCGACGCCGCTCGACCTCGGCGCACTCGACAGTCAATGGCTGGCGCCAGGCACGAAGGGATTGCCGCTGTCGGTCCCGCTACGCCAGGGCGAGGTCGCCGCGCAGTCGTGGTCGCTGCTGGACGGTGATCTGAGTTATCCGGTCGCCATACTGAAACAGTCGGCGCTGGAACACAACGGGCGCTGGATGCAGCGTTTCGTCGCCGCCGCCGGCGCGTCGCTGGCGCCGCACGGCAAGACGACGATGAGTCCGCAGCTGTTCGAGCGGCAGCGCGGCGCCGGCGCCTGGGCGATCACGGTGGCCAGCGTCACGCAGATGCTGACGGCGCAGCGCTTCGGCGTGCGCCGCGTGCTGCTGGCCAACCAGCCGGTCGGTGCGGCCGAGCTGGACGCGATGTTCGCGCTGCTCAGGGACGATCCCGGATTCGAACTGTTCGTGCTGGCCGATTCCGAGGCAGGCCTGGCGCGCCTGGTCGCGGCGGCGCGCCGTGCGCGGCTCAAACGGCCGTTGCCGGTGCTGGTCGAACTGGGCTGGGTCGGCGGACGTACCGGGTGCCGTGGCCCGGAGGCGGCGCTGCAGCTGGCGCGCAGCGTGGCGGCGGCGGAGGAACTGGTGTTGAGCGGCATCGAAGGCTACGAAGGCCTGCTGGTGAGCGGCAACCGGCAGGCGGACGTGACGCGGGTGCGCGACTTTCTCGGACAGATGCTGGCGCTGCTGCGCACGGTCGACGGCGAAGGCCTGCTGGGCGGCGCCGAAATCCTGCTCAGCGCAGGCGGCTCCGCATATTTCGACCTGGTGGGCGAGGTGTTCGCCGGCCTGGAACCATTGTCGCGACCGGTGCGCCGGATACTGCGCTCGGGCTGCTACCTGACCCACGACCATGGGTTCTATCACAAGCTGCTGGCCGACATGGCCGCGCGTACCGGCGCCGGCGCCGCCCACCCGATCGCGGCCGACGACTTGCGGCCCGCGCTCGAAGTGTGGGCCATGGTGCAAGGCTGTCCGGAGCCGGAACTGGCCATGCTGACCCTGGGCAAGCGCGATGCCAGCCACGACATCGACCTGCCGTTCCCGGTCGCCTGGCACCGGCCGGGCGGGCCGGGCGCGCCGCAGCCCCTGCGCGGCGCGACGATCGAGAAGATGAACGACCAGCACGCCTACCTGCGGCTGCCGGCCGGCCACGGACTCGAGGTCGGGGACCTGGTCTGCTGCGGTATTTCGCACCCATGCACCACCTTCGACAAGTGGAAGATACTGCTGACGGTCGACGACGATTACCGCGTGACCGGCGTCGTCAACACCTTTTTTTGAGCGAGCCGCCAGTCATGACAGACGCTAACCTGATCGTACGCATCCGCGCGCAACTGCATACGCTGACGCCGTCCGAGGCGAAAGTGGGCGAGACCATCCTGGCCGACCTCGACTTCGCGATCCATGCGACGATCTTCGACATCGCCGCCAAGGCCGGCGTATCGCAGCCGTCGGTGACGCGCTTCTGCCGCGCCATCGGGTGCGACAGCCTGAAGCAGTTCAAGGTCAAGCTGGCGCAAGACATGGCGGTCGGCGTGCCGTACCAGGGCACCACGGTGTCCGCGAGCGACGATACGCACACGCTGATCGACAAGGTGTGCGACAGTATCGGCGGGGCCTTGAGCGACGTGCGCGAGCGCCTCGACCCGGCGGCGCTGGCCGCGGCAGCGGCCGCGCTGCTGGCCTGTCGCCGGGTGTGCTGCGTCGGTGTCGGTTCCGGCTCCGGCCTGGTGGCGCAGGATGCCTTCCTGCGCTTCGTCCGGCTCGACATGGCGGCCAGCAATTTCAACGACGGTCACCTGCAGCGGCTGGCCGCCGGCATGCTCGATGTCGGCGATGTGCTGTTTGCGGTCTCGTTGGGCGGCAAGAGCGCCGAGGTGCTCGACAGCGCCCGCATCGCGCGCGAGCGCGGCGCGACCGTGATCGCCATGACCAGGAGCGGTACGCCGCTGGCCGCCATCGCCGACATTCCCTTGTACCTGCCGCCATCGGTGTCGGACACGCCGTTTTCACCCGGTGTGTCGCGCCTGATGCAACTGGCGCTGGTCGACATGCTGGCCATCGCGATCGCGTTGGGCCAGAAGCCGGATGTCATGGGCAAGGCGCTGCAGGCGAAAGCGCAACTGGCCGGAACCCAGCTGGCCGGAACCCAGCTGGCCGCGGCGTCGGACCCTGCGCCTCGTACTGCCGACAATGGAGCGAACTCCCGATGAGCGTGTATTCCCTCGTGATACGCAACGCGCTGGTGGCCGACGGCAGCGGCGCGCCCTTGTACCGCGCCGACCTTGCGCTTGCCGGAGAGCGCATCGGCGCCATCGGCGCGCCGGGCAGCCTGGATGGCGCCGAGCAGTTCGATGCGGCCGGCCTGGTGCTGGCGCCGGGCTTCATCGACGTGCATACCCATGACGACAGGGCCGTGCTGGCGGCGCCGGCCATGCTGCCCAAGCTGACCCAGGGCGTCACCACGGTCGTCACCGGCAATTGCGGGATCAGCCTGGCGCCATGGCGCGCCGATCGCGAACCGCCGCCGCCGTTGACCATCATCGGCGGGCGCGACGACTTCCGTTTTGCCAGCTTCGCCGATTACCTGGACGGGATCGATACGGCGCAGCCGGCCGTCAACGTCGCCGCCCTGGTCGGCCATGCGACGCTGCGCGTGGCCCACGTGGCCGACCTGACGCGTGCGGCCAGCGCCGACGAAACGGCGGCGATGGCCTCCACACTCGACCACGCACTCGAGGCCGGCGCTTTCGGCCTGTCGAGCGGGCTGTTCTACAAGATCGCCAGCGCGGCGCCCAACGCCGAGGTGATCGCGCTGGCGCAGGTCGCGGGACGCCACGGCGCGCTGTACACCTCGCACATCCGCGACGAATACGCCGGCGTGCTGGAAGCGATCGACGAGGCCGTCGATGCGGGCGAGGCGGCAAGCGTGCCGGTGGTGCTAAGCCATCACAAGTGCGCCGGCCCCGCCAACTGGGGGCGCACGGTCGACACGCTGCAACGCATCGACGAACGCCGCCGGCGCCACTGGGTCAAGCTCGACGCCTATCCCTATCGCGCGGGTTCGACGGTGCTCGATCCGGACTTGGTCGACGGCGTGATCCGCATCATCATCAGCTGGTCGGCGCCGTACCCGCAGATGGCCGGCCGTGACTTGGCGGACATCGCCGCAGAGTGGGGTGTCGGCCAGCAGGAAGCGGCGCGCCGCCTGCTGCCGGGCGGCGCCGTGTATTTCCAGATGGACGAGGCCGACGTGCGCCGCGTGATGGCCTATCCCCATACGATGATCGGCTCCGACGGCCTGCCGAAGGACGAGCATCCACACCCGCGCCTGTGGGGCACGTTTCCACGCGTTCTCGGCCATTACTGCCGCGAAGAGCAGCTGTTCAACCTGGCCGAAGCCGTGCACCGCATGACCGGCTTGTCGGCCGACACCTTCGGCCTGCCGAAACGGGGACGCATCGCCGTCGGCGCCATGGCCGACCTGGTGCTGTTCGATCCCGACACCGTGATCGACCGCGCCACCTTTGCCGAACCGACCCGTCCAGCCGCCGGCATCCGCCGCGTGTGGGTGAACGGTGTGCTGGCGCTCGACGATGCCGGTCCGACCGGCGCGCGTGCCGGCAGGGCTTTGCGTAGGACGTCCGAGCGCTATTGAGCGTCTAATACCAGCCGCAATGGCTGGTATGGTTTTCTGCTATTCCCATATATTTCCCTAAAAGCATAATTTTTTTCGCTGCGCCGGCGTAGGTCTTCCTGCGCCCGCGATTTTCATTACTGAAAATTTATTTCATTGCCGCGTCATTTTGGCGCTGCAGCGCACCATGAAAGTGCGGTATCGACTTGTCGGGTGCATAGCAAGTGCATGAAATATATAGATAAATTCGTTTTTGCGACGTGTGCATTTACGTGTGATGTTGTGATTTTGCATCCTCTGAATTTTTATAACAAAAAGCTGGAAATTGTATTTTGGTTACTGTTACACTTCATTACAGGATGGAGAGGAAAGCGGCATGGCATGCGAACTGTCCTTACCTAAGCGCCATGAGCCAGCAAACGGTCGCATCGATCCGGTATTTATCTGGTATTGGAAAAAACTCAAGAACTTGAACGTCCGGCTGCACTCGCGGGCATTTTTCAGAGGTGTACATGAAGCACGATCTGTCAGCAGCAATGCAAACTTCGAAGCGGGTGTCCAGCAACAAGCCAACGCCTATCGCCGCCGCCATCGGCCTGATGCTCATGGGCGTCGGCGCCGCCGTGCACGCGCAGGACCAGACTGCCGATCCAGCCATGCAGGTGGTGACCGTCAAGGGCGTTGCCGGCAGCATCGAGAGTTCCCTGAACCAGAAGCGCAAGGCCATCAACTTCGTCGAAGCGATCACGGCCGAGGATATCGGCAAGTTCCCCGACCTGAACCTGTCGGAATCGCTGCAGCGCGTGCCGGGCGTCACGCTCGATCGCAACAACGTGGGCGACGGTTCGGCGATCAATCTGCGCGGCCTGGGGCCGCAGTTCACGGTCGTGACGATCAATGGCATGGAAGGTGTCTCGGCCGGCACCGACGGCGTGTTCGGCAATTCCAACGGCAGTCGCGGCTTCAACTTCGAGATCCTGCCGTCCGAGCTGTTCACCAATGCCCAGGTCAACAAGTCGATCGGCGCGAGCCAGGTCGAAGGCGGGCTGGCCGGCGTCGTCGAATTGCAGACGCCGCGTCCGCTCGACACCCGCGGCTTCAAATTCAATGCCTCCACCAAGGCCAACTACAGCGACAAGTCAGGGCAGTGGGATCCGCGCGGCATGGTCTCGTTCAGCAAGAACTGGGACCGCGTGTTCGGCCTGTCGTTCGCATTCACCGGGGCCGATACCCGTTACCGTTCCGATTCGACCCAGGGCGGCAGCTACCGGCCGTTCGCGGCGGTCAATAGCGGGACCCGCGCCAGCGACGACATCCGCGCGGCCAACATCGCCAACGGCCCGCGCTATTACTACTACGACGACAAGCGCAAGACCTTCGGCACCACCACCACCGCCCAGTGGCGCCCGTCGCGCGAGCTGGAAGTGACCGCCGACCTGCTGTACGGCAAACTGGACAGCAAGCGCAACGTCACCCGCGACGACGCCGCGACCGAAAGCGGCTTGAACGCGCCGCTCAGCGCCACCATCGTCAACGGCTTGATCACCGCGGGCCAGTTCACCGGCGTGCAGCAGCGGGTCGGCACCAACTACCTGACCACCGACGAGTACATGGGCCAGCTCGGCGTCGGCGCGGTCTGGAAGCCGCTAGACACGAGCTGGACCGTCAAACCGTTCGCCGGCTACTCCAAGCGCGCGGCCGACCGCACCTGGGACCTGTACTCGTTCCGCCTCGCGAACAACGGCGTATTCGATCCGGGCGTGGTGTCGTACAACATCCGCGGCGACCAGCTCGACTTCAGCAGCACCGCCACCGATTTCTCGACCAATCCGCAGAACTTCCTGTTCAACGTGTTCTCGCTGCGGCCGTCGAAAGACACCGACACGCAAAAGACGCTCAAGCTCGACTTCGAGAAAGAGTTCGAAGTCGGCGCCTTGATGACCGGCCTGAAGTTCGGCCTGCGCGGCAACAACCATGAAAAGGACACCAAGCTGAGCCAGTGGCGCTACAACCGCTCGGCCGGCGCCTCGACCACCACGCCACCGTCGCTGGGCAGCGTGTTCTCGAACGTCGATTTCAACGTCGACGGCGCCGGCAGCTCGGTGCCATCGAGCCTGCTGATCGTCGATCCGGCCAAGCTGCAGAGTGTGTTCTTCCCGAACGGGACGCCGGTCAGGGGCATCACCCGCGCCGACCTGACCGCGTACGGCGCGCAGCAGTCGTACAACATCAAGGAAGACACCCAGAACGCCTACGTGCAGGGCAGCTTCGAATACGGCACCGCCAATCTTGAAACCGGCATCCGCTACGTCCACACCAAGCAGACCTCGGCCGGCTACACGGTCGCGAATGCCAACCTGGCGACCCAGGTCATCTCGCCGATCAGCATCAGCAGCAGCTATGATTCCTGGTTGCCCAGCGCGAGCCTGCGCTACGAGCTCAATCCGCAGACCGTGATCCGCGCCGCCTATTCGCGCACCTTGACCCGTCCCGACCTGAGCCAGATGGCGCCGTCGGAAACCGTGGCCGGCATCGACCAGAGCGGCGGCACCGGCACCCGCGGCAATCCGAACCTGAAGCCCTACCGCGCGAACAACTACGACCTCGGCATCGAGTGGTACCCGCGCAAGGGCGCGCTGGTCGGCCTGGCGGTATTCAAGAAGGACATCGGCGGCTTCATCGATACCCAGACCTTCGTCCAGACGCGCAGCTATCCGCGCCAGGCCGACGGCGTCATCGTGACCGGTCCGATCGTGTTCTCGCAGCCGGTCAACGGCGTCAGCGCCAACGTCGACGGCGCCGAGTTCACGCTGCAGTCGCGCTTCACCTTCCTGCCGTATGCGTGGATGCGCAACCTCGGCGGCATCTTCAACTACACGTACACCAAGAGTTCGGCCAACTTCGGCGCCGCCAACGACGTGCGCAGCAGCGGCTTGCCGGGCCTGTCGAAGAACAGCTCGAACACCTCGCTGTACTACGACGACGGCAAATTCGAAGCGCGCATCTCGTACGCCTGGCGCAGCCGCTACCTGGCCCAGTTCAGCGACGACTTCGGTATCCCGCGCTTTCGCAGCGACTATGGCCAGTACGACCTGAGCGCCAGCTACAACGTGAACAAGAACCTGTCATTCCAGCTCGACGTGATCAACCTGACCAAGTCGCAGTTCAAGGATACGTCGACGGCCGCGAACTACCCGTACGCCGTGATCGACCTGGACCGCCGCATCCTGCTCGGGGCGCGTTACTCGTTCTGAGCGGCGACCGGATGAAGACGACCTTGTTGTGGGCGCTGGCCATCGCGGCCGGTGCTGCCGGCGCCGCCGACCGCGCAGCGCCGGTGGCCGATCCGCTCGGCCTGCTCGGCCGCCACGGCGCAGTGGCGCTCGGCGCGCCGGCCTTGTCGCAGGCGGTGAGTGCGGCGCTGCTGGCGCCTGGCGTCACGCACTACACGGTGCTGCGCGGCGAGCCGCAAGCCGGCAAGACCTGGCAGCTGGTGGCCGGCGTCGCCCTGGATGCGGCGACGCGCGCGCGGGCGCGCGACTGCCTGCTCGGCCTGGGCCTGGGCGCGCGGATGCGCAGCTACCGCATCGCCGGCGCCCCCGACACGCCCTACCAGGCGCTGGCGGGAGGCGATTTTGCTTCGCTCGAAGCGGCTGCCGCGGCGGCGTCGCGCGCCGCGCCCGGGTGCACTCTAGCGCCGCGCGACCGCGCCGAGGAGGCGGACAACCGCACCGGCCCCTGGCGCGTCGACATCGTCGCGCTGGAACCGCGCATGGCGGGCGGGCACTGGACGGCGGCGGCCGCGCCCGATGGCGCGCGCATGCGGACATCCGAGCTGGCGCGCGGCGCCGGCGCCCTGGTCGCCGTCAACGGCGGCTTTTTCGTGGAGAAGGAAGCCGACGGCTTCCCGGGCCAGGCGGCCGGCGTGTCAGTGCTGGCCGGCCGCATCGCCGGTGCGCCGGTCGCCGGGCGGCCGGCGGTGGTGCTCGCAGGGCCGTCGCCGGTCATCGCCGATCCCTTCGCATGGCGGTTGTGGCTGGCCTGGCCGGATGGGGCGCAGACGCCGCTCGATGGCGTCGATCGGCCGCAAGGCAAGGTGCGCAACTGCGGCCGCGGCGCCGGGGACTTGCCGATACACGACCATACCTGCGATTATGCGGATGACCTGGTGATTTACCCGGCCGGCAACCCGGTCGCGGTGCGCGCGAATGGCGGCGGCAGCCGCTTCGCGCTGGCCGCGTCGGGCGCGCTGCGCGAGCTGGGTCCCGGCGAGCAGCCATCACCGCAGGAAGCCTTGCTGGCGGCCGGCGCCGCGGGCAGCCGCGCGGCGGCCTTGCGACGCCAGGCCGGGCAGGGCGGCCGCGCCGAAATCAGGCTGGAGACCAGCGCCGGCAGCGGCGCCGACCTGCTGGCGCGCGGCGCATCGGTCGTCAACGCCGGTCCGACCCTGCTCGCGGGCGGCAAGCCGGTGTATAAGGATGCGCCGCAAGGCTGGGCCATCGACGCCACGCAGGAAGCGGCGCACCGGCTGCTGATGCACGACTGGATCAACCGGCGCAACCCGCGCACCGCGCTCGGCGTGCGCGCCGACGGTACGGTGCTGCTGGTGACGGTCGACGGGCATCGGCACGACAGCGCGGTCGGGCTGACGATCGAGGAATTGCGCCGTCTGATGGCGTCGCTGGGCGCGCTCGATGCCGTCAACCTGGACGGCGGCGGCTCGAGCGCGCTGGCGATCCGCGGCCGGCTGGTGAATCATCCGAGCGACCGCGACGGCGAACGCAAGGTGGGCGACGCCATCCTGTTCATACCAGAGCGGTAAGGACGGGCCACATGATCGAATCAACTATGAAGACAGGGGCAATGCATGGCAAACGGGCACGCGAACACGAGCTATAACCGCTTCCTGCTGGCGATCGCCGGCCTGGGCGGCCTGCTGTACGGGATCGACATCGGCGTGATCGATCCGGCGCTGCATTACTTGAACCTGTCGATCAGCCTGTCGGAAGCGCAGCTGTCGACGGTGGTGGCGGCGGTGCTGGCCGGCTCGATACTCGGCTCGGTGGTGGCAGGCGTGCTGGCCGACTGGCTCGGGCGCAAGCCGATGATGATCGTCAGCGGCGTGATGTTCGTGGCCAGCGTGGCCATCATCTATGCTTCGCAGTCGTTCGAGCCGCTGCTGCTGGGCCGCCTGCTGCAGGGCATGAGCGGCGGCGTGATCGCGGTGGTCGTGCCGCTGTACCTGGCCGAGTGCCTGCCGTCCGACATCCGCGGGCGCGGCGCCGCCGTGTTCCAGTTCCTGCTCACGCTCGGCATCGTGCTGGCCGCCTTCGTCGGCAGCTACTATGTCAGCAACGCCGAGGCGGCGATCGCCGCGGCGGGTGCCGACCGAAACCGTGTGATCGCGGCGGCGGACCATGCCTGGCGCAGCATGTTCCTGGCCGTGGTGTACCCGGGGGCGCTGTTTCTGTTCGGCACCTGGTTCGTGCCGGAGTCGCCGCGCTGGCTGGTGCGCCGCGGACGGCACGAAGCGGCGCGCAAGGTATTGGCGAAAATGCGGTCCGCCGCCGCCTGCGACGCCGAACTGGCCGAGATCGACGCCGCGCTGGCGCAGGAGCGCGCACGTCCGAAGCAATCCTGGCTGGCCGGCCTGAAGGATATCTTCACCGAGCGCCGCTACGTGCTGCCGTTCATCCTGGCCTGCGTCATTCTCGGCTGCAACCAGGCCACGGGCATCAATTCCATATTGCAGTTCATGTCGACGATCCTGCAGAAGGCCGGCCTCGATCCTGTCGCCGCGGCCGGCTACGGCACGGCGATCAAGATCGTGAATTCGGCGATGACGATCGTCGCGATCCTGCTGGTCGAGCGCAAGGGCCGGGTGTTCCTGCTCAAGCTCGGGACCGGCGGCATCATCCTGTCCTTGTGCGTGCTGGCGGCGCTGTTCTACCGCAACGAGGCGCAGCGCAGCGACGTGCGCGCCGAGGTGGCGGCGCTGGTGCGCGACGGCAGGCTGGACCTCGACCTGGCCACGGCCGGTTTCGCGCGCGGGGCGGCCGAGCCCTTGCAGCTGGCCATCCTGTACAGCGCCGGCGGCAAGCAAAAGGTGGCCGAGGCCTTCATGCCGACGCCCGAGGCGCGTGCGGTCCTGGAACGCGCCGCCGCGATCAAGGCGACCCGCGGCGCCGCTCCACTCCCGGAGGCGGCGCGCCGGGTGCTCGAGAGCGCAGAGCGTATCCGCGCCACCCGCTCGATCCATATCGCGCCCGATCCGGCCGACGGCGCCCAGGCCCAGCCGCTGACCATCGAGCGTGCCACCGTGGGGCCGATCCCGAGCCGGCAAAGCGGCCTGCTGGCGGCGCTGTGCATCGCCGCCTTCATCGCCTCGTTCTCGATCGGCCCGGGGGTGTGCGTGTGGCTCGCTTTGTCCGAGCTGATGCCGACCCGGATCCGTTCGGTCGGCATGGGCGTGGCCTTGCTGATCAACCAGGGCGTCGGCACGCTGATCGCAGGCACCTTTCTGCCGATCGTCGGCAACTACGGCTTCTACGCGATGTTCCTGTTCTGGGCCGGCTGCACGGTGGTGTATTTCTTGACGGCCGCCTTGTTCCTGCCCGAGACCCGCGGCCGCACGCTGGAGGAGATCGAAACGCATTTCGCCGGCAGGCCGCGGGCCGGGAAGACTGCTTCCTGAACCCGTTCCACCTTCCGTTCACACATGTCAGGAGAATCGATTTGAACGACCACGAAGTCCATGCCGGCCCATCCGCATCCGCCGATCTTCCGGAAAGCCCGGCGCGACGCCGCATCTTCCAGGCCGCCGCCGCGGTCGGGCTTGGCGGCGCGCTCGCGGCCCCGGACCAGGCCGGCGCCGCTGCCGCCAGGCCGGCCTCGGGCAAGGGATCGCTGGACGACAAGCTCAAGGCCAATATCAAAACCGTCGTGGTGATCTACATGGAAAACCGCAGCTTCAACAACCTGTTCGCGAATTTCCCCGGCACCGCATGGCCCTTGTCCGAGGTGAAGGCGGAGCAGGCTGCGCAGAAAGACCGCGACGGCAGCGTGCTCAAGACGCTGCCGAAGATCTGGGGCGGCATGGTGCCGAACCGCCAGAATATCGGTGGCAAGGACTACATCGTCACCGAGGAGCAGATCAAGGACTTGCCGAATGCACCGTTCAAGCTGATGGACGCGGAGGGCAAGCCGCTGCCGGAAGGCTTGATCACGCGTGACCTGTGGCACCGCTTTTACCAGAACCAGCAGCAGATCAACGGCGGCAAGAACGACGGTTTCGCGTGCTGGGGCGACACCGGCGGCATGACGATGGGTTATTACGGCGAGACCCGCGAGCACCTGGGGTTGTGGCAGGTCGCGCGCGAGTACACGCTGTGCGACAACTTCTTCATGGGCGCCTTCGGCGGTTCCTACATGAACCACCAGTTCCTGATCGCCGCACGTCCGAACGAATACTTTCACGCGCCCGAGACGGCCGCCAAAAAGCTGATGGTGGAATTGAGCGACGGACCGCAAGGCATCACGCTGGCGCTGGCCCCGGACAGCCCGAAGTCGGCCATGGACGGCATGCCGACCTATGTACGTGACGGCACCATCACGCCGGACGGTTATATCGTCAACTCGGCGGCGCCGCCCTACCAGCCCAGTCACGTCCCTCCGGCCGTCGGCGGCGATGCGCTGTATGCCGACCCGGAACATCCCAGCACGGCGCCGCCTCAGACTTACGACACAATCGGCGACCTGTTGTCGCGCAAGTCGGTGTCCTGGGCCTGGTACGGCGGGGCCTGGCAGGCGGCCCTCGACCACAAGGGCGGTGGCGCGAAGCCGAATTTCCAGACGCACCACCAGCCCTTCAATTTTTTCAAGAATTTTGCGCCCGGCACCGCTGCCCGCGCCGAACATTTGCGCGATGGCGGTCTTGGCGACAGCCCGTTCTCGAACAAGTTCATTGCCGACATCGTGGGGGGCAAGCTGCCGGCCGTGAGCTTCTACAAGCCGCAAGGTAACTTGAACATGCATGCAGGTAATACCGACATCGAATCCGGCGACCGCCATGTGACCAATCTGCTGCAGCACCTGAAGGCGTCGCCGCAGTGGAAGAACATGCTGGTCGTGGTCACCTTCGACGAGAACGGCGGCTGGTGGGACAACGTGGCGCCGCCAAAGGGCGACCGCTGGGGGCCGGGCACACGCATCCCATGCCTGCTGGTGTCGCCGTTCGCAAAAAAAGGCGCGGTCGACCATACGTTCTACGACACCACGTCGATCATCCGTTTCCTGACGCGCCTGCACGGCCTGCCCCTGCTGGAAGGCGTGCAAAGCCGTAATGCGGCGTTTGCCGAGCGTGGCGCGATGCCGCCAGGGGACCTCACCGGCGCGCTCAGTTTCCGTTAGCCTTGCGGCAGACGGATGCCCCAGCCGGTCGATGGAATCATTTGGGATGAATCCGATGAGGCCTTCTTCATTACACCGCATGGCGCAATTGGAGAGCCTGGTCTCCGCGCTTTCGAACCATCCATTGCCGCAATCGGAAGTGGCGAAATTACTCGGGTGTTCGCCGTCCACCGCGCGCAATTATCTGACCGAGCTCGTCGCTGTCGGCGTATTGAATACGGTGCAACACGCCGTGCTGCACGGGCGCAAATACAAGATGCTTTATTGTGTGCGAGAGGAGGAGGGCGCGATGCAGGGACGCCATGCGAACTTGACCGTTTTTGAAAGCGTATCGGCGCGTGCACTTTCGGCCCGCGGCGTCAAACTGGGCGCCTATCGCAATCTACAGAGGCAAAATGATTACATGCTGATGGCGCTGGATAACAAGCAGGCTGTTCGAGATCCACTGGTCAGTGCTTTGTTCGGTAAGTGATCGGTTCTTCACTTGCATGCTCTCGTCGTTCCTGCCCGGCCAACGCAGCGACGAGCTCGGGGCTGGCGGGTCTTCCGACGCTGACTGACTCACGACATTCGGAATAAAGCGCTGAAGCGTGTCATTCGTCGATCCCAACGAACTCCTGATACGCATGCAACAACCCTGGATCTTTCAACACCTTGCGCGATCCAAACTGCTGAATCACAGTCCCATGCCGCCCGCCTTTGATCACGGCAAACACGCTCCCGTGCCGGCCAAAAATGAAGAAGGCGCCCCGATAGCCCAAGGTATTCGGCACCATGCCTTCGCCCACCAGTCCATTGCCTTCCAGCCGTAACTTCTTCTCGTCGGGCATCGACGCCTTGAACACCTGATGCCGTCCGCCGAGCACGCGCGCCAGCGACGGCGCCAGCAGCCGCGACGCGCGCGCATCGCGCAGGCGCGCGCCTGCGAGGGACTGGAGCTGAGGCCAGAGCAAGCGATGGTGGGCCTGGGCGCCCGCTGCCGGTGGATCGTGGATGACTGCGCTGATTGGCTTTGCGCGCGCGTGCGCGTGCGCGGGTGCGCATGCGAGGCGTGCAAGGAGAGCGGCAACGCCAGGAAGGCAGGCAAGCAGCCGCTGCATCTCAGAAGTCATACACCCTCTTCATCGGCGCATTGTCCACTTGACGGAACCCATTCGCATCCAGCACCCACGCATCGAAGTACTGGTTCGGCGTGAACAGCGTCACCTTGTTCGAGGTGAGGTAGCTGGTCAGGTTTGTGTCCGTGAACGGCGCCGTGTTCCCCTTTTCGAACGGCGAGAAGAAGCTGCCCAGGTGGTTCGGCACGTAGGCTCTCGGGTTCAGGATCGGCAGCGTCAGCGATGCCACCAGCTGGCCGCCGGCACCGATCCAGACGTCCACGCTGCGCAAGCCCGCGTTGGCCATCGCCGTCCTCAAGCTGTCGAGCGGCTTGCCGTAGTCGATGCCATCGGTGATGCTGTCGGTGTCGAGGTCCTGGGGCGCGCCCGAATTGGTGACGAAGAATGTCAGCTCGCGCTGGTTTGGCGTCTTGACGGTGAACCGGTAGCCGCGGTTGCCGCCGCCGTTCGGGAAGTCCTCGGCGACGCCGCCGCGCAGCTTGCCGTCGTCCGGTGTCGGGACGTTGTGCAGCTCGACCGGATCATGCTGCTCGGGATTGAGTTCGTGGCTGCCGCTGTGGTTCCAGCGCACCACGCGCATCGTCACGTATTTGTTGAGCGCGATGGTCTCGCCGCCGTACACGGTCGTGCATTGGGTTGGTGGGACGCCGAGCGCCTGCGTCTGGAAGCAGGTCGTGCGCGAACCGACGATGGGCGCCTTGGTGATCTGCGCCCAGTAGGGTGTGTCGAAGCTGTGGTCGAAGTGGCTGTGACCGGTGATCAGCAGGTTGACCGGTGCGCCGGGACCGCTGCGCAGGACGCCGTAGACCCTGTCGACGGCCGGCCGGTCGATCGGCCATGCGGCCCGCGTATAGGCCAGGCCGCCCCCGCCGCCGGAAAAGTAGTCTTGCGGGATGCGCGACATGTAGCCATCCATCAGGATGTTCAGGTCGCCGATCCGGAAAGTCCAGTTGGCGATGCCGAACCAGGTCATGCGCACTTCGGTTGGGGCGACCGTGCCGGTGTCCGGGAGCAGCTCGATGCCGCCCGTGGTGACGCCGCCGGCCGTGCCGCCATGATCGTCGTCGCTGCCGTGGCATCCTGCGAGGCCAACGCCGAGCGCCAACGCTGCCGTTGCCAATGCGAGTTTTGCGCTGCCGAACCGTGCCGGTGAAACCGAGCTTGCCCGCGCCATGACCGTCTCCTCCTGCGTTTGTCCCCACGTTTAGTATTTGGACTGTACGCAATTGAAGAGATATCCCAGCTGTATGTTGAGGCGGGCCAAGACGCCTGCTATCCTTGCCGGATGCCGTTCCTCGCCAAGACTTTCCTGCTGTTCTTCCTCACCGCCCTGGCCGAAATCGTCGGCTGCTACCTCCCATGGCTGGTCCTCAAGCAGGGCAAATCGGCGTGGCTGCTGGCGCCGGCGGCATTATCGCTGGCGTGCTTCGCATGGCTCCTGACGCTGCACCCGAGCGCCGCCGGCCGTACGTATGCGGCGTATGGCGGGATGTATATCGCGGTGGCGCTGTCATGGCTGCGCTTGGTCGATGGTGTGGCCTTGACGCGCTGGGACGTCGCCGGCGCGGCGGTCGCGCTGGCCGGGATGGGCATCATCGCCTTGCAGCCGCGCTGACGATCAAGCTTTTGCTTTGCGGCGCAGCACAGCGCCCATGCCCAGGCAGCCGAGACCGAGCAGGGCGATCGAGGTTGGTTCCGGGACGTTGGCGACGGCGCTGATCTTGGTCGTCAGGTAGACCGCATCGACGTTGTCCGCATCGCCGACCCAGATCCAACGCGCCGAGCTGTCGATATCGCTCTGGTAGCCCCATGGGCCGACGCCGTTCTGGCCCTGATCGATGACCGTGCCATAAGCGCCATTGAAGCCGGTGGTGTTGCCGAGCCAGTCGGTGGTGTTGCTCAGCAGCGACTGGGTGCCGTTGGCGAACACGTGGTCCTTGAAGGTCAGGCTGAACTGGCCGAGCAGGCTGGCGAGACCGCCTTCGTCACCGGCGTAAATGTGCAGGTAGTAATCCTGGCCAGGATTGAGCTGCACCTGATTTTGAAAACCCGTCGGCCAGTAGTCGCCCGAGCCGAACAAGGTGCCTTGCACACTGTCGCTGGTCGAGATGTAAGCTTTGTAGTTGTTGTCGACGTGCATCGTCGTGGTCAGGAGTGCGGCGGAAGCGTACGACGAAGCCAGTGCCAAGGCGCCGATGGCGATGCTGATCAGTTTTTTCATGATGGTTTCCTATTGTGAGGTTAAGTCATGACTGATGAGCAAAAAAGATGCCATAAGGAAAATACTGTTATTAATCAAAGAAGCGCAAAAAAGAAACTTGATTTACCTATGTGCAATGTAAAGTTTTTCGACATGCATTATGCATAGGCGAGCGATGGCGCTCACCTCGCACTTACACCACCGGCCTGCGCCCCGGCAGCGGCGCCTCCTGCGGCACCAGGCCTTGCGCCACCAACTCGTCCCAGAACGCTGCCGGAATCTCGATCTCCATCAGCATCGCATTGCGCTTGAGGTGCGATGCCGAGCTGGCCCCGGGGATGGTGGCCGCGACTACCGGATGCGCCATCCCGAACTGCAGCGCCGCCGCCGGCAAATCGACGCCGTGGCGCGCCGCCACCTGGCGCAGCCGCTCGCGATGCGCGATCTGCGCGGGGGAAGCCGGCGCGTAATCGTAATGCGCGCCGCCGGCCAGGAAGCCCGAGTTGAACGGCCCGCCCAGCACCACGTGGGCGCCGCGCGACCGCATCAGCGGAAACAGCTCGGCCAAGGGCGTGGTCTCCATCAGCGTATAGCGCCCGGCCAGCAGGAAGATGTCCGGGTCCGATAGCTTCAGCGCGCGCAGGCAGGGTTCGATCGTGTTCACGCCCAGGCCCCAGCCCTTGATCAGGCCCTCGTCGCGCATCTTGACCATTTCCTGGAACGCGCCGCCGGGTCCGGCGGCAATCGCGAAGTGGTGCTCGAACGCGTCGCCGAGGGCGTCGGGCGAGAGGTCGTGCACGTAGGCGATGTCGACGTGGCCGAGCGCCAGGCGCTGCAGGCTGTCCTCGAGCGCGCGGCGCACGCCGGCGCCGCTGTAGTCGAGCACGCGCTTGAACGGCAGGGCGCCCACGAACGGGGCCGCGATCTCGCCGGGCAGGTGTGGTTCGAGGCGGCGCCCGACCTTGGTCGACAGCGTGTAGCCCTCGCGCGCGCGCCGGCGCAGGGCCTGGCCGAAACGGTGCTCGGACAAGCCGGCGCCGTAGTGGGGCGCGGTGTCGAAGTAGCGGATGCCGGCTTCCCAGGCCGCGTCGACGGTGGCCCTGGCGTCGTCGTCGGTGGTCGTGTGGTACATGTCGCCGAGCCCGGTGCCGCCCAGGCCCAGGCGCGTGATCGGTCGATAGCGCTGGTTCACGGTGCTTCCTTTCGTCGTCGATAGGGTCGGTGATGCGGTCGAGGCATGCTACACCGCAGCCACGGTCCGCACGATTGACGGCGATCGACTACACTGCGCGGCTCGCTTTCATCTTCATCGGGCACCACAGTGCAGCAACAAGACGTCCTCCCATCCTCCACCGTGGCCACCACCGACCTGGGCAAGGCCCGCCTCGCCGCCATGTCGGTGCTGTTCGCCAACGGCGTGATCTACGCGTCCTGGGGCACCCACGTGCCGACCATCAAGGACAAGTTCGACCTGTCCGACTCGGCCCTGTCGCTGTCGATGCTGGCGGTGGCGCTGGGCGGCATCCTGATCATGGCCTGGGCCGGGCGCTGGATCGCGCGCGTCGGCAGCGCGCACGCCTCGGTGCGCTCCGCCTTGCTGCTGTCGCTGGCCGCCTTCGGCATCCTGCTGGTGCCGCAGTACGCGCTGCTGCTCGGCTGGCTGGCGCTGTATGGCGCGATGTCGGCGATCAATGACGTCGCCGCCAACTCGCAGGCGACCGTCATCGAAGCGACCTTTCAGCGGCCGGTGATCGGATCGCTGCACGGCAGTTTCAGCCTGGGCGGCATGGTCGGGGCGTTGGTCTCGAGCGGCTGGCAGGCGATGCGGTGGCCCGGCACCTGGCACCTGGCCATGGTGTGCAGCCTGTGCGCGCTGCTGGTGCTGTCGACCTCGCGCTGGCTGCTGCCCGAGCCGCAACCGAGCCACGCGGGCGCGGATGCGGGCGAGGGCGCGCACGCGCACACGCAAGAGATCGAACCCAAGCTCAAGCGCCACCTGGTGGTGCTCGGCTGCCTGTCCTTCCTGGCGCTGATCGTCGAGGGCGCGATGTACGACTGGACCGCGGTCTACATGCGCGACGTCGCGCGCGCCAGCGGCGGCTTCATCAGCGCGGGCTACGCCGCCTTCTCGATCGGCATGGCATTAGGGCGCTTTTCCGGCGACCCGGTGCGTGCGCGCTATTCCGAAGGATCGCTGGTCGTGGCCAGCTGCGCCCTGTCCCTGGCCGGGCTGGGGATGGCGCTGCTGCTGCCGGGCGTGGCCACGGCGCTGGCCGGCTTCCTGCTCTGCGGACTGGGCACGGCCAACATCATCCCGGTGATGTTCGCCTCGGCCGGGCGCGCGGCGCTGGCCGGCGGCGGCTCGGCCTCGAACGCTCTGGCGGTGACCACGCGCCTGGCCTACATGGGACTGCTGACCGGTCCGGTCATCGTCGGTTTCATCGCCCACCATGCGAGCTTGCGCATCGCGCTGGCGGCCAGCCTGGTCGGCGTGGTGGCGATCGCGCTGTCGGCGCCCAAGGTGCTGCGCTTCGGCCGCTAAAAAAAAGTTAAAAAATTTGAATCCAATCTTCAGTGCGCTTCGTATATGGAAGTAGGCACCGCGTGCGCGTGCCCTGGCGGCGGACGTTCCCCGCTCTTGACCTCTACCCCTAAGGATAAAAAAATGAAGCGCGCCATGATTGTTTCAGCAGTATCCCTCTGTGCCCTCCTGGCCGGCTGCGGCGGCTCCGACGACGACGCCCCGACCCCGCAATTCGCCCAGAACGCCGACATCTGGCAAGCCCTGGGCGGCGACGCCAAGGCGCCGGCCGCGGTGGCGAAAGTGGTCGACGACGCCGCCACCGGCCTGCTTGCCGATCCGAAGGAAGCGCCGTACTTCGCCGTGCTCGGCAAGCAGGGCCACGATTCGCCGGACCGCCTGAAAGCCTGCCTGCGCCTGCAGTTCTCGGCCCTGCTGGGCGGTCCGTTCAGCTATCCGGGCAAGGTCGCCGCCGACGGCACCACCGTGATGTGCGAAGACATGCAGACCTCGCACGCCGACCTGGGCATCCCCGGCTGCGTGTTCGACCAGTTCATCGTCGACCTGGCCGCCGTGCTCAAGCAGGACGGTGTGCCCGACGCCTACATCAGCCGCGTGGCGCCGACGCTGGTGGGCCTGAAGCCGAGCATCGTCTCGAAGACGCCGCAATACCTCGGCCCGAACACCGCGGCCAACTGCGCATCATGAGCGCGCACGCCCGAACTTTGCAACCAGGACGCCCTAGTGCGTGGCGACTGTCGTGGCGCCTCGGCCTGGGCGTGAGCGCGGGCGTGATCGCGGCGCTCGGCGCGATCGGCTGGATGCACACGCCATCCGGCCTGCGCACGCTGGCCGCGCTGGGCGTGCCGTGCCCGATCAACACCGTGCCGGTCGAGCGCGTGGTGGCGCTGCGCCAGCACGGCGTGGCGCCGCTGCAGGCGCTCGCGCCGGCGCCCGCGCGTCCGGCGCCGGGCGGCCTGGTACTCGACCAGACCACCGAAGCGCAGGCATCGGCGCTGCTGGCGCAGGCGCACGGCCAGTGCGAGGCGCAGGTGCGCGGCTACCATTACCTGCGCTGCCGCGGCATCGACGCGTCGGCGCTGGCGCTGGCCGGTCCGCCGGTCAGCGAGCTGTGGCTGAGCTTCAACGGGGCCGGGCGCCTGATCGGCATCGACATCTACCGGCGCGGCATGCAGGCCGACGACTTGCGCACGACCTGGCTCGATGCCGCCGGGCGCCTGCAGGCGGCGCTGGGCAAGCCGCCGGTGGCGTTCGGCGATCCGTCGCCGGCGGTGCTGGCGGCCACGCCGATCCAGACCGCGCGCGTGCAGTACCGCTACGCCGACTACGTCGCCACCGTGACCGCATCGCACCTGCCGCAAAGCGGACTGGCGGTGCGCGAGCAATACATGTCGTCGACGCTGTAAATGTTGCGCACGAAATGATGAATTTGCCATAACTTTGGATGAGTCCGGCTACAATCGTGTCATTAAAATAATGACGGGACCGGCCGTGCACAAAGACATTGACGAAAGTGAGCAGCTGCGGCGCTTGCTGGGCGCCGTTGCGCTGGGCGACCGGGGCGCGTTCCGCACGCTGTACGATGCGAGCTCGGCGCGCCTGTATGGCTGTGCGCTGCGCGTCCTGCGCCAGGAAGCCCTGGCCGAGGAAGCCTTGCAGGACGCCTTCGTCGCGATCTGGCACGCGGCATCGACTTATCAACCGCACCTGGCCGCGCCGGCGACCTGGATGACGACCATCGTGCGCAACAAGGCGCTCGACGTCCGCCGCCGCCAGCAGGCCAGTGTAGAATCCGACGGCGAGCAGTATGCGGATGAGATGAGCATGGATTCACTGGCGATGATGCAGGAGGCGGCCTCCGGTCCGCAGGAACACATGCAGATGTCGCGCGACGCGCAAGCGCTGGCGCGCTGTCTGGAGACGCTCGCCGGCCGCCAACGGCAAGCGATCTGCATGGCCTACCTGTACGACCTGTCGCACACCGAAGTGGCGGCGCAGCTGGATGCGCCTTTGGGTACGGTCAAGACCTGGATCAGGCGCGGCCTGGAAAGGCTGCGCGCCTGCCTGACGACACAGGAAGCGGCATGAACATACGAGACAACCCGGTGCTGCGCGAGAAACTCGCCGCCGAATACGCGCTGGGCACCCTGCGCGGCGGGGCGCGCCGGCGTTTTGAAACCTGGCTGCGCGGCGACGCCGCCTTGCGCGCCGCCGTCGCCGCCTGGCAGGGCCGGGTCGCGCCGCTGGCCGAGCTGGGGTCGGCCGTGCCGGCGCCCGCGCGCGCGTGGGACGGCATCGAGCGCCGCCTGGGTTTTGCCGCCGCCCCGTCGCGACCGGCAGCGCGCGCGCCGTGGTGGCGCTTCTGGCAGTTCGATGGCGCGCGTCCCTGGGCTGGCATCGCGTTCGGCGCCATCGCCGCTGCGCTGGTGCTGGCCGTGCTGCTGTTCGCGCGCGCGCCGGGCATGATCGACGCCGGCCTGCCGCAACAGGTCGCGGCTCTGAGCGACGCGCAGGCGCATACCGCGCTGGTGGTGAGCGCCGATGCGCGCCGTAACCGCCTGGAGGTGCGTGTGGCGCGCGATCTGCGCGTGCCCGACGACCGCACGCTGCAGCTGTGGGCGATCGACCGTGCCGGCAAGCCGCGCTCGCTCGGCATCCTGCCCGACAACCGCCGCGCCGACCTGGCGCTCGATGCGCGCGCGATCGGCCCGGACGTGGCGCTGCTGGCGATCAGCCTGGAGCCGAAGGGCGGCTCGCCCGATCCGAACGGACCGACCGGCCCGGTGCTGTACAAGGGCGCCTGGACCACGCTGTAAAACACGCCGTCAAAACCGGCGCTGCGCTCATTCGTCGTGTAGTTCGATCTCGCGCTTTTCTTCCTCGGGCTTGTCGAGCCAGCGGCGGTGCAGCGCGCGTTCCAGCGGTTTTCCGAGCAAGAACAGCAGGAACACGATCGCCAGCGCGATGCCGGCGATCTGCCACGACCCCATCCCGCACAGGATGCCGAGGATGGCGGTGATCCAGATCGAGGCGGCCGTGGTCAGGCCGCGCACGCGCTCGCTGCCGTTCTTGTGCACGATGACGCCCGAACCGAGAAAGCCGATGCCGGTGATGAGGCCCTGGATCACCCGGCTGACCGCGGCGCTGTCGGCCTGGCCGCCGGCGCCGGTGAGCATGTCGCCGGCGGCCATGGTCAGCAGGGCCGAGCCGAGGCTGACCAGGCCGAGCGTGCGCACGCCGGTCGGCTTGCCGTGCAGGTTGCGGTCCAGGCCGATCAGCGCGCCGATCAGCACCGAGGCGCCCAGGCGCAGCAGGATCTCGCCGTAGTTCATCAGCGCGCGCGCTTGACCACCACGCCGTCCTTCATCACGAACAGCGGGCGCTCGGTCGCCTGGATGTCGGCCAGCGGATTGCCCGGCACCGCGACGATGTCGGCCAGCTTGCCTTCCTGGAGCGTGCCGACTTTCTCGATCGTGCCGAGCAGGCGCGCGCCGTTCGAGGTGCCGGCCATTAGCGCCTGCGCCGGCGTGAGGCCGTTCTGCACCATGAAGTTGAACTCGCGCGCGTTGGCGCCGTGCGGGCCGACCGCGGCGTCGGTGCCCAGCGCGATCGGCACGCCGATCTGGGCCGCGTGGCGGAAGGTCGTGCGCAGGTGGTTCGCCGCGGCGCGGCCTTTATCGGCGATCACCGGCGGGAAGGTCGCGATCTTTTCCTCGACATGGGCGACCGCCGAGATGGTCGGCACCAGGAACACGCCTTTCTGCTTCATCAGGCGCAGCGTGTCGTCTTCCAGGAAGCTGCCGTGCTCGATCGAGTCGACGCCGGCCTGCACCGCCATCTTCGCGGCCTTGTCGCCATGCGCGTGCGCGGCCACCTTGCGTCCCCAGGCGTGGGCTTCGCCGATGATGGCGTTCATCTCGTCCTGGGTCAGCTCGGGCGCGTCGACCGGATCGGACAGCGACAGCACGCCGCCCGAGGGCATGAACTTGATGACGTTGGCGCCGTACTTGATCTGGTAGCGCACCGCGGCGCGGCATTCTTCGGGGCCGTTGCACACGCCCTGGATCGGAGTGGCGACCGCGATCTTCTGCGGCGGCACCGGGTCCTGGTCGGCGTGGCCGCCGGTCGAACCGACCGCGTAGTTCGAGACCAGCATGCGCGGTCCGGGAATCTTGCCGGCGTCGATCGCGTTGCGCAGGCCGAGCGCGATCCAGTCGCTTGATCCGACGTCGCGCACCGAGGTGAAGCCGGCTTCCAGCGTGATGCGCGCATTGTAGGCGCCGTACAGCGCCTGCTCGGCCGGGAAGCGCATCATGTTGTCGAAGAAGTCGCCGTACCAGTTGTCGCTCGACTGGCCGGACAGGTGCACGTGGGCGTCGATGAAGCCGGGCAGGATGGTGGCGTCGCCCAGGTCGATGGTCTCGGCGCCAGCGGGCGCGCTCAGGTTGGTGCCGACGCGCGCGATCTTGTTGCCGACCACGAGCACCTGCGCATTGTCGATCAGGCGCCCGCTGATGCTGTCGAACAGGTGGGCGGCGCGCAGCAGCACCGCGTGCGGGGCGGCCGGCGCGGGCGTTGGCGACTCGGCGGCGGCGGCGAGGCTGGTGGCCGCGGCGGCCAGCGAGAGCGAAGCGAGGAGGGTGCGGCGTACGGCGCAAGCGGTCATGTCGGAGCCCATCGGAGAGAAAAACCGATGGTAATCCGCGCTTGCACGATTAACAATAGGCAATGCAACATTCACCGCGCGGCCAGGTCAGGATCAGGCCATGAAGGCCGTGATCGCCGCCACGATGCCGACCAGCGCCGAGCCGGCCGCGATCCACAGCAGCCAGCGGCGCCGGGTCAGCACGGTGATCGCGGCCAGCGCGATGCCGATCTGCAGGAAGGTCAGCGCGCGCGCGAAGTGCTCGTGCGGCTTGAGCTTGGCGTCCGACTCGCGCGCCAGGCGCTGCGACTCGGCCTGCAGACGGATCGCCTCCTTCTGCACGGCCATGCGCCCCTTGTCTTCGGCATCACGCTCGGCGATGAGGCGCGCGCGCACGGCCGGATCGGTCGCGATGGCGGCGACCGCGTTGGCGATGTGCGACTTGGTCGACTTGGACTGGTAATACGCCCACTGGTCGCTGGCCTGGCTCTGCTTCAGGATGCTCTCGTTTTTCAGGAACAGGGCTTCGGTCTGGGCGCTGCCGCTGGCGAAGTTGACGATCGCGCCGATGGTCGACAGCACCGCCGTCATGAGGGCGATGCGCAGCGACAGCGGATCGCGCCGGTGCTTTCCCGCCTCCTCGAGTTCCTTGTCGTGGGGGCCTTCCACGTCGTAATCGTCGTCCATTCCGCCATCCGCCTGCATCTTGCGCCCCCCAATTCAATGACTCAACGGTAGCACGCGCGACGGCGTGCGTCATGCATTGCCGGCGCTGCCGGTCGATTTGTAATCCTGCGTTAATAATCCATGCATTCTCGATCGAATGAACCGGCCACATCGTAGTTTTACCGTCTACCAAGTTGTGTTCATTTCGCTAATAATCCGCCACGAGATGCCGCCCATAAACACGATCGGCGCGGCAGACCAGACAAGAATAGAGGAGCCACATGACTTTCCTGATCGTGCTCGCCGCCCTGGCGTTCCTGATGTTTGCCGCCTATCGCGGCTACAGCGTGATCCTGTTCGCGCCCATCGCCGCGCTCGGCGCGGTGCTGCTGACCGAGCCGAGCGCCGTCGCGCCGGTCTTTTCCGGCATCTTCATGGAAAAGATGGTCGGCTTCGTCAAGCTGTACTTCCCGGTGTTCATGCTCGGCGCCGTGTTTGGCAAGGTGATCGAGCTGTCGGGCTTTTCCGAAGCAATCGTCGCCGCGGCGATTCGCTACATCGGCCGTTCGCGCGCCAACGCCGTGATCGTCGCCGTGTGCGCGCTGCTGACCTACGGCGGCGTGTCGCTGTTCGTGGTGGTGTTCGCGGTATATCCGTTCGCGGCCGAGCTCTACCGCCAGAGCAACATCCCGAAGCGCCTGATGCCGGGCGCGCTGGCGCTGGGCGCGTTCTCGTTTACGATGGATTCGCTGCCGGGCACGCCGCAGATCCAGAACATCATCCCGACCACCTTTTTCAAGACCACCTCCTGGGCCGCGCCTGTGCTGGGCACGGTCGGCTCGCTGTTCATCATCGTGGTCGGCCTGAGCTACCTCGAATGGCGCCGGCGCGCGGCGATGGCCAAGGGCGAGGGCTATGGCAGTTCACTGCTCAACGAGCCTGAGCGCGTGGCTGCCACCGGCCTGCCGCACCCGCTGCTGGCGATCCTGCCACTGGTGTTGGTCGGCGTCGCCAACTTCGTCCTCACCAAGATGATCCCGGTCTGGTACGGCGCCGATGCCTACACCGTCGCGCCGCAGGTGCTGCCGGGCGTGCACGCGCCGGTGACGGCGACGATCAAGACCGTGGTCGCGATCTGGGCGGTCGAAGGGGCGCTGCTGCTGGGGATCGTGCTGGTGCTGCTGAGCGCATTCAAGCGCGTCAGCGGGCGCTTTGCGGACGGCTCCAAAACCGCGGTCGGCGGCGCGCTGCTGGCGGCGATGAACACCGCCTCCGAATACGGCTTCGGCGGCGTGATCGCGGCGCTGCCGGGATTCATCGTGGTCGGCGACGCGCTCAAGAGCATCCCGAACCCGCTGGTCAACGCCGCCGTGTCGGTCAGTTCGCTGGCCGGCATCACCGGCTCGGCCTCGGGCGGCATGAGCATCGCGCTGGCCGCGATGTCGAACCTGTTCATCGGGGGCGCGCAGGCCGCGCACATCCCGCTCGAGGTGCTGCACCGGGTGGTCGCGATGGCCAGCGGCGGCATGGACACGCTGCCGCACAACGGCGCCGTCATCACGCTGCTGGCGGTGACCGGCCTGACCCACCGTGAGTCCTACCGCGAGATCTTCGCCGTCACCGTCATCAAGACGCTGGCGGTGTTCTTCGTGATCGCGTTCTATTACCTGACCGGGCTGGTCTGATCAGGGCGCAAATTCGAGCAGCCAGTCGCGCAAGGGCCTGGCCGCGTCTTCCCAGCGCGGATCGAGCATCAGTGCATGCGCCAGCCGCGGCACCAGCGTCGGCGCGACGCCGTAGTAGGTGGCGGTGCCGCGTACCGCGTCGGGGCGGATAATGCGGTCGTCCAGGCCGCCCAGCACGAACATCGGCGGGGCTTGCCAGGGCATCGGGGCGAACCGGCGCCAGCCCTGCAGTTCGAGGCCGACCTGGCGCGATTCGCCCTGCACGTGCCGGGCGAAGCGGGCGTACTCAAGATCCGGCAAGTCGTGCGAGAACAGGTGCTCGCGCATCACCTGCGGGTCGAGCAGCGCCGCTTCCGAAAAGCTCAGGCGCGCCATCTGCTGGAACAGGGCGGGCGAGGACAGCCACATCTGCCAGGCCGAATACGCCAGTCCCCACGGCGGTACCGACGCCAGCAGCGCGACGCCGGCCGCATGCCCGCCGCCGCGCAGCCAGTCCTGCACCACCGCGCCGCCCAGCGAGTGGCCGACCACGGCCAGCGGCCCGTCGCCGAGCGTGGCGACGGTCTGGCGCAAATCGTCGGCGTAGTCGGCCAGGCGCCATTTGTCCAGGCCTTCGCGGCCCTGGCTATTGCCGTGGCCGCGCAGGCTCAGTGCATGCACCTCGAAGCCGGCATCGGCCAGGTAGGGCATGAAGTGCTCTTCCCACACCCAGGCACCGACGCAGATGCCGTGCACCAGCAGGACCCGGGGCGCGTTCGCGCGCGGGCACGCGGGACGGCGGACGATGGTTTCGAGCGTCAGCATGGTTCAGGCGTAGACGTCACCGGCGCTGCCGTAACGGTTCGGGCGCGGCTCCTGCGCCAGGAACACGATCAGGACGATCCAGCCGACCAGCGGCACGAGCCAGATCAGCTGCCACCAGCCGCTGCGGTCGGTCTCGTGCAGGCGGCGCGTACCGGCTGCGATTGAAGGCAGCAGGGTGACGAGGCTGAACGCCGTGCCGAGCTTGTCACTGAAGATGCTCAGGAAGGCCGAGGCCAGTACACAGAACAGCCAGAACCACCAGTATTCGGAGCGCGAGGCGGTGCCCTCGAAGCTTGCGTATTTGCGGAAGCAGGTCTGGATCGATTCGAAAAAGGTCATGGCGGTGCTCGGTGAGGTGGAGGCTTCATCGTACAAGATTTTTTGCGCCGTAAACTCAACAACTGTCACGCCGATTCGCGCGGCGTCGGCTTTCGTGCTTTCTCAACCGCAATTCATCCCGGCTTTCCGGCACTTCGTCGCATGGCGCCCTCGGCGTCATGACAGACGGGCATCATGCGTCTTGTCCAAAAACGCAAATCAAAAAAAGGAACGAGAACGATGACGTCCCCCACCCAGCGTGCCCGCCGCACGCATCTGTTGATGCGCCTGTTCGTGGCCGCGCCCGCGGTCTTCGGCATGATAGCCGCGGCGGCGGCCGGCCAGCAGGACAGCGTGGTCCGGCCTGATGTGGCGGCCGGCACCGTCAAGCAAGCCAAGCCGGTGCAGCAGGTTGAAATCAAGGGCCAGGCCGCCGGCTACGATGCGCGCCGCGACGACACCGCCACCAAGATCGTCGTCAACCAGGAAGAATTGCTGCGCAACGGCGACACCACGCTCGGCGACGCGCTCAAGCGCCTGCCCGGCATCACCATCGGCGGCGTACAGGGACGCGGCGGCGACATCCGCATGCGCGGCCTGGGCAGCGGCTACACGCAGATCCTGCTCAACGGCGAGCCGTCGCCGCCCGGCTTTTCGCTCGACCAGATCGCGCCCGAGATGGTCGAGCGCATCGAGATCATGCGCGCCGCCACCGCCGAGTACAGCGCCCAGGCGATCGCCGGCGCCATCAACATCGTGCTCAAGCGCCAGGTGCACACAGCGCAGCGCGAGCTGAAAGTCGGCGCCCAGTCGGACAACGGCGCGGCCGGCGTGCTGAGCACCTTCCAGCTGGCCGACAAGAAGGGCGCGCTGTCGTACGCGATGGGCGGCAACCTGATCTACGGGCGCCAGGACCGGCCGTCGACGCGGATCACGCGCGGCCTTGACGCGGGCGGCAGCCTGGCGCTGCTGCGCGACGCGGACGAGCAGAGCAAGGGCCGCCTGTTCAGCTTCGGCCTGTCGCCGCGCGTGAACTGGACCCTGGCGCCGGGCGAGGTGCTGACCTCGCAGACCTTCATCAGCGCCAGCAACGCCAAGGGCGATGGCCACGAGCGCGTGCAGACCCTGCTCGGTTCGGCGCCGCCGTTCACGGCCACCGACACCGATGCCGATACCAGCTTCCAGATCGCGCGCACCGATTTGTCGTGGACGCGCCGCGTGGGCCAGGGCGGCAAGCTGGACGCCAAGTTCGGCGTCAATTACGCACACCGTTCCAGCGACACGCCGCAGTTGCAGTACTATCCCGGCAACGTGCTGGCGCTGGACCGCAACATCGACTCGGGTTCGACCGACAAGGGGGTGACCGGCAGCGGCAAGTATTCGCTGCCGCTCGGCGCCGGCCACGCCGTCGCGATCGGCTGGGACGGCGCCTATTCGCTGCGCGACGAGAGCCGCTACGAGTTCGACACCTCGCCGCTGAATGCGCCCTTGCGCAACCTCGACGAGGTGTTCGAGGCCAGGGTCGCGCGCATCGCGCTGTTCGCCCAGGACGAGTGGAACGTGACCAAGCAGTGGTCGGTGTATCTGGGCCTGCGCTGGGAAGGCATCGACACGCGCAGCGACGGCAACACCTACGCTTCGATCGGCAACCGCTCAAGCGTGTGGAGCCCGCTGTTCCAGACCCTGTACAAGATCCCCGGCAGCAAGAACGACCAGCTGCGCGGCGCCATCACGCGCACCTACAAGGCGCCCAACACCTCGAGCCTGATCCCGCGCCGCTTCACCGCCACCAATAACAGCGCGACCACGCCGGACACCCAGGGCAACCCGAACCTCAAGCCGGAACTGGCCTGGGGCCTGGACCTGGGCTACGAGCACTACCTCGATGGCGGCGGCATGCTGGGCGTGAGCGGCTTCACGCGCCGCATCCAGGACGTCACGCACTCGCGCGTTGGCCTGGTCGACGGCTTGTGGGTGTCGATGCCGGTCAACGAGGGCAACGCCAAGACGCGCGGCATCGAGCTGGAAGCCAAGTTCCCGCTGCGCTCCGTGATGAAAAATGCGCCCGCGGTCGATGTGCGCGCCAACCTGACCCGCACCTGGTCGACGCTGGACCAGGTGCCGGGACCGGACAACCGCCTCGACCAGCAGACGCCGGTCTCGGGCACACTCGGCTTCGACTGGAAGCTGGACAAGCTGCCGGCCACCTTCGGCGCGGCGTACAGCTTCCAGGACGGCGGCCCGGTGCGCATCGCGACCAACCAGTACGCCTATGCCGGCGTCAAGCGCACGCTCGACCTGTACGGCGTGTGGCGCTTCAGCCCGAAAGTGCAGCTGCGCGCGATGCTGTCCAATGCCCTGCACCAGGACAACGTGACGGCATCGTCTTATGTCAACGGCGATGGCAGTGCCTTGAGCGACACCACCATCACGCCGACCGCGGCCGTGGTGCGCGCCATGCTGGAGATGAAGTTCTAACGCGATGCGGGAGGCGCCGGGACGAAGTCGTACTCCCACGACCACGGCATGTCGTTCGGCCCCAGCACTTGCGCGGCGATGCCCGGGAACAGGCGCTCGGCGCGCACGTCGTTGGCCAGCATGACGACGCAGCGCTGGCCGCTTTCCAGGCACAGCACCATGTTGCCGCTGCCATCGTCGTGGCCGCCCTTGAAAAAGGCGGGGCCGCTGCGGTCGCGGAAAGTGACCACGCCGAGCCCGGCGGCCAGGCGCTGCGGCCAGTCGACCGCGTGCGCGCCATCCTGCGGCGCCAGCGTCGGGAACTGGTGGGCGGAATGGATCGGGCGCCAGGCGCGCACCAGGGTGGCGCGCGCAGCCGGACTGAGGCCGTCGCCGCGCACGATCCCGGCCCACAATTTGGCCTGGTCCTCGATGGTGGTGTCCATCGAGCCGATCGCGCTGGTCAGCATGCGCCGTCCGTGTCCTTGCGCGCTGCCGTCGAGCGCATAGCCGGTGGCGACGTTGGCGGCGAAGTCGTCGCGCCAGCGCATGCTGGTACGCTTCATGCCGAAGCGGTCGAACACGCGCCGCTGCATCTCGCGTTCCGGGTCGAGCTTCACGCCCTGCTCGACGATCAGCTGCAGGATCTGGATGCCTTCGCCCGAGTAGGCGTAACGGTCGCCGGGCGTGAAGTGAAAGTGCGGCTTGCCGTCCGGCTCGAGCCAGCGCAGGTTGGCCAGGCCGCTGGTGTGGGTCAGCAGGATGCGCGGCGTGAGCAGGCGCCAGCGCTCGTCGCGCGCCAGCGACGAGAAATCGTAGGGCTTTTGGTCGTAGGCGGGCAGGGGCTTGGGTAGCAGGCGGTCGATCGGCATGTCGAGGTTGAGTTTCCCCTCGTCGGCCAGCTGCAGCACCATGTAGGCAAAGGCGGCCTTGGTCAGCGAGGCCCCGGCCATCACGGTATCGTGCAGCAGAGGCTGGCGCTCGGCGGCGTTGCGCCAGCCCCAGGTCTGGACGCTGCGCACCTGGCCGTCGTCGATCACGGCCACGGCCATGCCCTGCACGTGTTCGCGGCGCATCGCCGCTTCGACGTCGGCATACGGCGGCGCGGTCGCATGCTGGCCGGCGAGCCATGACGGCGTCAGCTTGGAGGTGACCGAACTCACCGAGGAGCTCACCGAGGCGGGCACCGAAGGCACCCAGGTGGGCGTCTTGCAGGCGCTGAGCAGGCACAGCGAAAGAAGGGCAAGCGGTAGGCGGACAGGCGGCAGGGCGGTTTTGGTCATCGGCATTCTCGGAGCGGCATACGCCTTCCATGATGCCACAGTCTTGTTCAGTTACCGCCGTCAATGCCCGGTGAGCCAGGCTTCCAGCGCGGCGAAGTCGACCGGCTTGGTCAGGTGATGGTCGAACCCGGCCGCGCGCGTGCGCTCGCGGTCGGCCTGCTGGCCCCAGCCGGTCAGGGCCAGCAGGCGCACCCGCGCCAGGCGCGCATCCAGCCGAATCTGGCGCGCCACCTCCAGCCCGTCCATGCCCGGCATGCCGAGGTCGAGCAGCACGGCGTCGGCCGGGAAGTGAGCCAGCGCGGCCAGCGCCGCCTCGCCGTCGTACACCGCCTGCACCGTCGCGCCATGCGACTCGAGCAGCAGGGCCAGGGTGTCGGCGGCGTCGCGATTGTCGTCGACCACCAGGATGCGCAAGGCGGCCAGCACGCCGGCGCCGCTGTCCGTGTCGGGATCGGCGCCGGCGCCATCGTCGGGCACCAGCGGCAGCCGCAGCACGAACTCGCTGCCTTGGCCCAGGCCGGCGCTGTGCGCCTCGACCGTCCCGCCATGCATCTCGACCAGCTTGCGCACCAGCGCCAGGCCGATGCCCAGGCCTTCACCGTTGCGCAGCGCCGGGTCGCGCACCTGGGCGAACATGTCGAAGACGCTGACCAGCTGGTCGGCGGCGATGCCGCGGCCGTCGTCGCGCACGCGGATCACCGCCTGGGCACCTTTGCGCGCGGCTTTCAATACGATGTGGCCGCCGGGATCGGTGTACTTGGCCGCGTTGTTGAGCAGGTTGGTGAGGATCTGGGTCAGACGCACGGCGTCGGCGTCGAGCAGCAGCGGTCCCGGGGACAGCTCGATCGCCAGGTGGTGGCGCGCGCGCTCGATCAGCGGACGGCTGTTCTCGACCGCGTCGTGCACCGCCGCAGCCAGCTCGACCGTCTGGCGGTCCAATTCGATCTTGCCGCGCGTGATGCGCGAGATCTCCATCAGGTCGTCGACCAGCTTGACGATCTGGCGCACCTGGCGCTCGACGATTTCCATCAGGCGGTCGGTGACGCGCCGTCCGTCCGGCCGGCGCAGCAGGTGCACTGCATTGCTGATCGGCGCCAGGGGATTGCGCAGCTCGTGCGCCAGCGTGGCCAGGAACTCGTCCTTGTGGCGGTCGGCGTCCTTCAGCGCTTCTTCGGCGCGCGCGCGCTCCATCGCGGCCCAGGCGCGCTCGGCGACTTCGCGCACCAGGCTGACCTGGGCCTCGGTCCAGCGCCGCGGCGGCAGGCTCTGCACGCAAAAGTTGGCGGTGACGTGGCTGTTGCCGAGCAGGCCGACGCTGACCAGTGCGCCGATGCCGCCCGGCGCCCAGGTGGCGCGCTCGCGCGCATCCACGCGCGCATCGCCGGCCAGGTCGTCGGCGACGAAGGCCTGGCCTTGCTGGTAGCACTCGATCATGATGCGGATCAGGTCGGAGGTCGGATAACGCCCGGCCATCGACGCCACGCCGTCGACCCAGTCGCGCTCGATCACCACCTCGTCGCCGACGAATTCGCCGACCAGCACGCGGTTCAGCCCGAGGTGCTGGCCGAGCAGACGCGCGCTGGTTTCCTCGATCGCGGCGCCGTCGACCAGCGGGCGCAGCGCGTCGGACAGGCGCAGCAGGAAGGCGGTGCGTTCCTCGCTCTCGCGCAGGCGCTGTTCCAGGCGGCGCCGCTCGGTGGTGTCGCGCGACACGCCGACCACCAGTTCGACGCTGCCGTCGTTCGCCGCCATCGGCCCCCAGCGGAATTGATAAAAGGCGGGCGCGCCGCCCAGGCTGGGAAAGGACATCTCGTCCTCGACCGTGATGCCGGTGGCGAACACGGCGTCGATGTGGCGCTCCAGGCGCGCGGCCAGGTCGGATGGGAAGCCGAGTTCGGCGAAGGTATGCCCGGCGATATTGTCGGCCGCGAGACCGAACAGCGCCTGCATCGCCTGGTTGGCGTAGACGAAGCGATGCGTACGGTCGAACGCGTACACCGCATCCGGGACCGAGGACAGCGCGACCTCGGTAAAGCGCGACTGGCGCAATAGCGCGGCCACGGCCGCAGTGTCGGTCTCGATCCCGGTGTCCGGGGGCGTCGGCGTGCCGGCTCCCTGGACGCCCCCGAGCGCCGGCGCGGCTTCCTTCTCCTGCTGGTTCGACATGATGCCTGAGCCCGTTCCCATGCCGTGCCGGGGCGCCGGGATTGGCGGCCGACATCCATCGATACTAGAACGTCCCAGCGCGCCAGGCAAGCGCGCACGCGATCGTGCGCGCGCGCGACGGGTCCGCGCGCTCGAGGGCCGGCAGGGTCAGCCCTGCACCGGCACCGCATGGTCGCCGAGCAGGATCTTGTCCGGCGTGATCGGCGTGCTGCGCAGGCGCTTGCCGGTGGCGTGGAAGATCGCGTTGGCGATCGCGGCCGCCACGCCGACGATGCCGATTTCGCCCACGCCCTTGGCGCCCAGCTGCTTGCTGACGATCCGGTCTTCTTCCTCGGCGAAGATCACCTGGATATCGTGGATGTCGGCATTGGTCGCCACGTGGTATTCCGCGAAGTCGTGGTTCATGAAGCGGCCCAGGCGGTGGTCGGTGAAGGTCTCTTCGTGCAGTGCCTGGCTGATGCCCCACACCACGGCGCCGCTGATCTGGCTGGACGCGGCCTTGGCGTTGATGATGCGTCCGCCCGCGACCGCGCTGACCACGCGCGTGACGCGCACGATGCCGAGCTGCTCGTTGACGCGCACCTCGACGAACACCGCCGAGTGCACCGCACGCGTGAACTTGCGCTGCTTGAGCATCTGCGGCGTCATCAGGAATTTTTCCTCGACCCGCTCCTTGCCGGCGTGCGCCAGGATCTCGCTCAAGGCGATGCCGTTGTTCGGCTGCCCGCGCAGGTGCAGGCGGCCATCGTTGAATTCGACTTCGCGTTCCTTCAGGCGCTTGAAGATCGAGTCCGGCATCGCTTGCGCCATCTTCAGCAGCGTGGTCTTGAGCTTGTCGCAGGCGCCGGCCACGCCCGAGCCGACCGTGGCCAGGTGCGAGGAGCCGCCTTCGATCGGCGCCAGCGGCAGCGTCGAGTCGCCCAGCTGGAAGGTGACCTGTTCGAGCGGCAGGCCGAGGCGTTCGGCGGCGATGATCGCCATCGCGGTGTAGGTGCCGGTGCCGATGTCCGACGCGGCGCTGGAGACCACCAGGCGGCCGTCGGCGTGCATCACGGCCGAGACGCGCGCCACCATCACCATCGAATCCCACATGCCGGTCGCCATGCCCCAGCCGACCAGTTCCTCGCCCTCGCGCATCGAACGCGGCTCGAGCGGGCGCTGGTCCCAGCCGAAGCGCTCCGAGCCGAGCTGGTAGCACTGGCGCAGCTCCTTGCTGGAGTAGGGCTTGTCTTCGAGCGGGCTCTTTTCGGCGTAGTTCACCAGGCGCAGTGCGAGCGGGTCCATCTTGAGTTCGTAGGCCAGTTCGTCCATCGCCACTTCGAGCGCATGCATGCCGTGGGCCGCGCCGGGCGCGCGCATGTCGAGTGGGCTGAAACGGTCCTGGCCGACCAGCTTGTAGCCGAGATGGATGTTGTCGCAGGCGTACAGCTGGCCGGACCAGTTGACCACCACCTCGACGTAGTCTTCCAGGCGAGACGTCTCGGCGATCGCCTCGTGCCAGATCGCCTGCAGCTTGCCATCCGGGTTGGCGGCCAGCTTGACCTTCTGCCAGGTCTCGGGACGGTGGCCGAAGCTGAACATCTGCTGGCGCGTCAGTACCACGCGCACCGAGCGCTTCAGGTGCAGCGCGCCCATCACCGCCAGCGGCAGCTGGTATTGCGGACGCAGGCCCGAGCCGAAGGCGCCGCCCACGTACGGGTTGCGCACCGTGACCTTGTTCTTGGACAGCCCGAAGGCGTGCGAGACGTACCAGCGGCTGTTCTGCGAGCTTTGCGTCTTGTCGTAGACGGTCAGGTGGCCGTCTTCGCCATAGATCACGGTCGAGGCGAACATCTCCATCGGGTTGTGGTGCTCGACGCCGTTGAAGTACTCGGACGCGATCTTGACCGGGGCGGCCTCAAAAGCCTTGTCGGCGTCGCCCTTCGAGGCGGGCGGCGTGAAGCCGGCCTTGAGCGGGCGCGGTTTGTAGGCCTGGTCGAGGCGCTCGAGCAGGCGCGTGTCGTGTTCCTTGACGTCGTAGGTGGCGGACACCAGCGCGGCGGCATGGCGCGCGGCTTCGAAGGTTTCGGCGATCACCAGCGCGATCGGCTGGCCGCTGTAAAAGATCTCGTCCGAGAACAGCGGGCGGAACGGCGAACCGGCGGGCGCCGTCATGTCCTTGTAGGCCAGGTCGTTCGAGCGCATCTTGGGGCGGTTGTCGTGGGTCAGCACGTCGAGCACGCCCGGCACGGCCTTGGCCTTGGCGATGTCGATCTGCTTGATGCGGCCCTTGGCCACGGTGCCGCTGACGACCACGCCATAGGCCAGGTCGGGCGCGCCTTCCTCGGCGGCATACTTGGCCTGGCCGGTGACCTTGGCGCGGCCGTCGATGCGCGAGACCGCCATGCCGCTGTGCACGCGGCCGGTGCCGATGGGCGCGGTCGGGGAGCGCAGTTCGGGGATCAGGTCGGTCATGGGCGTTCTCCCTTGGCGTAGTCGGTGCCTTTGGCGGCGGTCTGCAAAGCTTGCAGGATGGCGTTGTGCGCAAGCGGCACCTTGAAGTCGTTCTGGCCGTAGCCGCGCGCGCCCTGCAGGATCTGGGTCGCGGCTTCCTTGAAGGCGGCATCGGTGGCCAGCTTGCCCTCTAACGCACGCTCCGCTTCCTCGACGCGCCATGGCTTGTGGGCCACGCCGCCCAGCGCGATGCGCGCGGCGCGGATGGTGCCACCTTCGTCGATGTCGAGCGCGGCCGCGACCGAGACCAGCGCGAACGCATACGACAGGCGGTCGCGCACCTTGATATAGGCGCTGTGCGCGGCGAAGCGGCTGGCATCCGGCAGCGTGATGTGGGTGATCAGCTCGCCGGGGCGCAGGTTGGTGTCGATCTCGGGCGTCTCGCCCGGCAGGCGGTGGAACTCGGCGAACGGAATTTCACGCGCGCCCTCGCGCGAGCGCACGTGCACGGTCGCATCGAGCGCGCGCAGGGCCACGCACATGTCGGACGGGTGGGTGGCGATGCATTTCTCGCTGGTGCCGAGAATCGCCAGCTGGCGGTTGACGCCGGCCTTGGCCGGGCAGCCGGTGCCGGGCTCGCGCTTGTTGCAGGGCGTGCCGACGTCGTAGAAGTAGACGCAGCGGGTGCGCTGCAGCAAGTTGCCGCCGTTGCTGGCCATGTTGCGCAGCTGCGGCGAGGCCGCGGCCAGCATGGCCGAGGACAGCAGCGGGTAGCGCGCGCGCACCTTGGCGTCGTAGGCGGTGTCGGCGTTGCGCGCCAGTGCGCCCAGGCGCAGGCCGCCGTCATCGAGATCGTCGATGGTGTCCAGGCCCTCGCCGGACAGCGCGTTGATGTCGACCACGCGCCCCGGCTGCATGATGCCGCCCTTCATCAAGTCGAACAGGTTGGTGCCGCCGGCGACGGGACGCGCTTCGGTGGCGGCATCGGCGCCGCCGTCGGCCGCGAGCGCGGCCAGCACGCCGTCGATGTCCTTGGGTTGGATGTATGCAAATGGATTCATACCAGCACCGCCCCGGTCGTGAAACCATCCTTGTCGTCAGCGGCAGCGCCGGCCGGCTTGTCGTTGCGGATGCCCATCACCTGGATCACCGCCTGGGCGATCTGCGGGTAAGCGCCGCAGCGGCAGATGTTGCCGCTCATGAGTTCGCGCACGTCGTCCGGCGTCTTGGCCTGGCCTTCGGCGATCAGGCCGGCGGCCGAGCAGATCTGGCCCGGCGTGCAGTAGCCGCACTGGAAGGCGTCGTGGTCGATGAAGGCCTGTTGCAGCGGATGCAAGGCGTCGCCTTCGGCCATGCCTTCGATGGTGGTGATCTCGTGACCGTTCTGCATGACGGCCAGCGTCAGGCAACTGTTCACGCGGCGGCCGTCGACCAGCACGGTACAGGCGCCGCATTGGCCGTGGTCGCAGCCTTTCTTGGTGCCGGTGAGTCCGGCGCGTTCGCGCAGCAGGTCGAGCAGGGTGACCCAGGATTCGACCTTGAATTCCTGGTCCTGACCGTTGATGCGCAGCCGAATGGGGTGGTGGTGCTGGTGGGGATCCATGACCGTCCTTTTGTGAGCGAAGGCTTAACCATACGAGCCCGGCATTTTCGGCTCGGTTAGATGACGCACACAATGTCAGTGCATGACCCGGCAGTCGAAGGTAATTTCAGCAGCGCGTCGTTAAATTGTAGATAAGCAGATATAACAATTTGAACAAAGAAAATAGATTATGATATTCACAATCATTAATTCCGATAGGCATCTACTGAACTGTTGCGTAAAAGTCTTGCGATATGGAAAGGTTGTCGTGTCTTAGCGGACATGCCAGTGGGAATCAGATAGAATTTCGTATCCCCGGACGCGTGCATCGTTTTACATTTTTCGACTCACAGCCGCATCCCGCTCTTACTCTCTTCTTCGCCCCTCGCGGGCAGGATGATTAATGCTCAGTCAACAAGAACTCGCGGAACAAGAACGCGTCAAGGCCCTGCACGCCCTCGGGATTCTCGGCACGCCCCATGAAGACCGCTTCGACCGCTTCACGCGGCTGGCCGCGGCTGCGTTCGCTGCGCCGATCGCCTTGGTATCGCTGGTCGATGAGCAGCGCCAGTGGTTCAAATCCTGCATCGGCGTGGACTTCGCCGAGACGCCGCGTTCGCTGGCCTTTTGCAGCCACGCGGTCGCACTCGATGACATGCTGGTGGTCGACGACACCCTGCTCGACGAGCGCTTCCGCGAGCATCCGCTGGTGCTGGGCGCGCCCTTCGTCCGCTTCTACGCCGGCCAGCCGGTGTACAGCCTGGACGGCCAGCCGCTGGGCACCCTGTGCATCCTCGACGTCCGCCCGCGCCAGCTCGACGACGCCGGGCGGCGCATGCTGCGTGACCTGGCGCGCATGGTCCAGGACGAATTGAACCGCCCGCTGATCGTGGCCGCGCGCGACGCCGCCCAGCAGGCGCTGCTGGAACTGAACGTACGCCTCGAGCAGCGCGTGCAGGAGCGCACCGCCGAGCTGCATGCCAAGAACCTGGCGCTGCAAGAAGAGATGGCGCAGCGCTTGAAGATTCAGCAGCAGCTCGTGCAGAAACAAGAATTGCTCGACGCCGTGCTCGAGACGGTCGACATGGCGGTGGCCGCCTGCGCCGCCGACGGTACCCTGACCCTGTTCAATCAGGCTGCACGTGACTTCCATGGGCTGGATGCCGCGGCCATTCCGATGGCCGAGTGGTCTTCCCATTACAGCCTGTATGCCGAGGATGGCTTGACGCCGCTGACGGTCGAGACGGTGCCGCTGGCGCGCGCGCTGCGCGGCGAGCACGTACAGGACATCCCGATGACGATCGTGGCCGCCGGCTCTGCGCCCCGGCATGTGCTGGCCAGCGGCCGTCCGCTCACGGGCCCGGCCGGCGAATCGCTGGGCGCGGTGGTGGCGATGAAGGACGTGACCGAATTGTCCGCCTCGCGTGCGCGCGCGGTCGAGAGCCAGGAGTGGCTGCGCACCATCGCCGACAACGTGCCGGCGCTGATCGCCTACATCGACACGCGCCAGCGCTACCGCTTCGCCAACGACCGCTACCGCGAATGGTTCGGGGTGCGCAGCGAGAACATGCTCGGCAAGACCGTGCTCGAGGCGATGGGCGAAGGTTTTTACACGCCGCGCCGCGAAGCGCTCGAGCGCTGCCTGAAAGGCCACGGCTCGCACATCGAGATCGAGGAAGAGCGCCGCGGCCGCAAGCGCGTGATCAGCTCGACCTACCTGCCGCACCTGCGCGACGGCGTGGTGCAGGGCGTGTACGTGCTGTCGCTGGATGCGACCTCGGCGCGCGAATACGAGCGCCAGCTGCACGCGCTGGCCCATTCCGACCACCTGACCGGCCTGCCCAACCGGCGCGACTACGAAGAGCGCCTGACCCAGGCGATCGGCCGCTCGCGCCGCAGCGGCATGGCACTGGCCCTGGTCTACCTCGACGTCGACAATTTCAAGGGGATCAACGACAGCCTCGGCCACGCGGTCGGCGACGGCGTGCTGCGCACGGTGGCGCAGCGCCTGGCCGCGGCGGTGCGCAGCACCGACACCGTGGCGCGCCTGGCCGGCGACGAGTTCGTGATCGTGCTCGAGCATGTCGGCTCGCCGCTCGAATGCGAGCGCATCGCCGCCAAGCTGCTCGACGCGGTGCGCCTGCCGATGGAAATCGACGGTAAGCCGTTGAATGTGACGACCAGCATGGGCATCGCCTGGTGCCCGCGCGCCGAACAGGCCTCGCTGACGCACGCCGCCGATGACGCGCTCTACCAGTCCAAGCGCGCCGGCCGCGACACCGCGACGGTGGTGGCGCTGCGCGCGTCCTGACGCCAACGCCCGGCGCAAGGCCGGGCTGTGCGCGCCCTTAGTGCGGCGCCTGGCGCTGCTGCGGCTGCGCTTGCCCGGCAGGGGCAGCTTGCTGTTCCTGATCCTGTTTCTGCTGAGGCGCCTGTGCCTGTCGTTCCTTGTCGACGCACGCGTCGTGGGCCAACTGGTTCTTGCGGGTCTGCTGGATCAGGGTCTCGTCGCGCCCGGCGTGGGCGAACGGAACGGCGAGGGAGAGGGTGGCGGCTGCGGCGAGCAAGGCGGCGAAACGATACGATTTCATGATGAGGCGGTCTTTCTTACAGCGAGGACGCGCGGGTAGCGCGGCCCCGCGCTGGGGACGGCCGCTGTGCTGTTGGCCGCGGCCGGCCATGACGGTTCAAAAGTGGATGATAGCATCCATCGCAAACATCGTCTGCGTGCGCCGGCCGGCGCCCGGCGTCGCGGTCGGGTTGTCGTAGGCGTCGACGTCGCGTGCATGCTCCCAGCGGATTTCCGGGCGCAGCGTGATCGCCTTGCCGATCCAGTGCTGCCAGCCCAGGCCGACTTCGTAATAGCGCGTCTTGAAGCCGGTGCGCTGGCCGGTCGTGTCGTCCAGGATGTCGGTGCGCAGCGTGACGTCGTCGCGCGGGCCGAACTGGTAGCCGATGTAGTTGACGAACGCCCACTCGCGCGACTGGCAGGTCGGACCGGCGTCCGGGCCGCACTGCGCGCCCGACGGCGCGCCGTAGCTCAGCTTGCCGTAGCGCGCGCTCAGCAAGGCCTGGCCGGCCGGGTCGTTGACGTTCGGCGTGTCGTCCTGCTGCATCCGGTAGGCCTCGGTCGACATGTGCAGCTTGTCGTTGAACTTGTGGTACCAGCTGATCACCTTGTGCTGCAGATTGTTCCAGCCGAACTTGCCGTTGTTGCCCAGGATCGGATGGGCGCCGTTCAGGCAGGCATAGATGTGGTCGTTCGCGCTGTCGGTGGTGTACGCGACGCAGGCGCCCGGCGTGGCCTGGCGCTCGTCCTTTTCCCAATAGGCGATGTCGTTGCCGATCGAGAGTTCGCCCTGCACGGTCCAGTTGCGGTTCAGCTTGATCGTTGCGACCACGCCTTCCTTGGTGTACGGGTCGACCGTGTACAGCAGCGAGTGGCTGAAGGTGTAGTTGTTCGGCGCCAGCTGGGCTTCGATGTCGGGAATCGAGATGTAGCGCCCGGCGCGCACGTTCATGCCTTCGGCCACGAACGGCGTGTACCACTCGGCGTACATCATCACCGGGTCGAAGCCATAGCGGCGGCCGTGCTTCGTGTACTGGTCGCTCAGCAGGCCTTTCGAGAAGGTGTATTTGTAGTCGCTGCCGTACAGGCCAGCGATGCGGAAACCCCAGTCGTTGTGGTCCTTCTGCACCACGTCCGGCGTGCGCTCGACGTACAGGGCGACCTGGTCGAGCTGTACCTGGTTCGGCTCGTAGCCGTAGGCGGCCGGGTAGTTGCCGCCGGTGCCAGTGGCGAAGTTGAAACGCGAGTGCGAGGTGCTGACGTTGAAGCTGGGGTTGATCCAGCCGTACACGGTCACGCGCGATGCTTTCCATGCCTTGCCGTGCGGGCCGCAGTACAGGCTGTCCATCAGGGCGCCGTAGTACTGGTTGTCGTAGCCGATGGTCTCGCTGCCGCCGATCGGCCAGGTCGAGAACGGATACGGCGGCGCCGACAACGGCGGCGCCTGCAAGTCCTTGCGGTAGCTCGGCTCGGCATCCGCGGCCGGGGCCGGGTCGCCGTCCCATTTCAAATAGTCGCCGTAGGTGTCGGTGAAGCGCTCGCCGAAGCCCTTCGATGCCGAGCCCGGTGCGCAGCCGTCGGCCGGGCCGGAATCCGCGCCATCGGCCGCGGCCGCGGTTCCGCAGGCAAAGGCGATGGCGATGGCGATGGCGATCTTGTTCTGGTGTTGCATGACTATCCTTGAGTGTGGTCAGGGCTTCAAGGATAGGGATTCGGCGGTATAGATTGCCTAAAAACCGGGTGGCCGGAAGTCTATGCCGTATATAGATTCAGACCGGCACGGCCAGCCGGTAGCCGACGCCGGTCTCGGTGATCAGGTACTTCGGCTGGGCCGGATCGGCTTCGAGCTTGCGGCGCAGGTGGCCCATGTAGATGCGCAGGTAGTGCGGGCTGTTGGCCGACTGCTGGCCCCACACTTCGCGCAGCAGTTGCGGATTGCTGACCACGCGTCCGGCATTGCGCGCCAGGACCGCGAGCAGCTTGTATTCGGTCGGCGCCAGGCGCACGCCGCAGCCGTCGCGCGTGACCGCGTGCGCCTGCAGGTCGATCGCGACGCTGCCGAAGCGGACCACGCTGCCCTTGCCCTGGGCGGCGCCTGCGAGCTGCTGGCGCCGGCGGGCCGAGCGCGCGCGCGCCAGTAGCTCGGCCACGCCGAACGGCTTGGTCAGGTAATCGTCGGCGCCGGCGTCGAGCGCACGCACCTTTTCGGATTCCAGCGTGCGCGCCGACAGCACGATGATCGCCGCGCGCGACCACTGGCGCAAATCGCGGATGAAGGCGACGCCGTCGCCGTCCGGCAGGCCGAGGTCGAGCACCACCAGGTCGGGCTGGCGCGTGCCGGCCGCGATCAGGCCGTGGCGGCCGTTGCCGGCCTCGATCACGCGCCAGCCTTCTTCCTCGAGCGCCTCGCGCACGAAGCGGCGGATCTGCGGTTCGTCCTCGACCAGCAGGGCAAGTGGCCCATAAGGCGGTAATTCATTCATGGGTGTTCTCCATCGTCGGATCGGGGTCCAGGTCGGACAGTTCGGGCAACTCAGGCAAGGCGGGCGGCTGGCCGCGCGGCAGCGCGATCACGATGCGCGCGCCGCCGTTGCCGTTGTCATTGCCATCGTCGGCGCGTTCGGCGTGGATGGTGCCGCCGTGCGCCTCGACGATCGCGCGACAGATCGCCAGCCCGAGGCCCATGCCGGGCGTGTTCGATTCCTGCTGGCCGCGCGCGAATTTTTCGAACAGCGCTTCCTCGCGTCCGGGTGGCAGGCCGGGGCCGTCGTCGCTCACGCGCAGCTCGACGCGATTGCCGCGCACGCGCGCATCCACGGTCAGCGTCGATCCTGGCGGCGTGTATTTGGCGGCGTTCTCGAACAGGTTGCACAGCACGCGTTCGAACAGCGGTGCGTCGAACTGCACCAGCGGCAGGTCGTCCGGCAGGCTTGTCCTCACCCGGTGCCGCGCCAGCACGGCGCCGCAGATGCGTAGCGCGCTGCCGACCGCTTCCTCGATCGATTGCCACTCCAGGTGCAGGTGCACGCCGCCGCTCTGGATACGCGCCATGTCGAGCAGGTTGGCCACCAATGCGCCCATGCGCAGCGCTTCCTGCTTGAGCGTGGCGGCCACCTGCAGCTGGTTCGCGGCCAGCGGCGGCTTCGAATTGGCCAGCGATTCGGACAGGCCGACCAGCAGCGTCAGCGGCGTGCGCAGGTCGTGCCCGAGCGCGGCCAGCAGCGAATTGCGCAGGCGCTCGGATTCCATGTCGACCAGCGCGCCCTGCGCCACCTCGATGTAGTGCACGCGCTCGAGCGCGATCGCGGTGACGGTGGCGAAGGTGTCTAGCTGCTGGCGCTGCTCGGGGCCGAGGAAGCGGGCGTCCGGGTCCGGCGCCAGCGCCAGCACGCCGCGCGTGCGCATCGGCGCTACTAGCGGCAGATAGAACAGCCGGCTGGCGGGCAGGGTGTCGGTGCCGAAGCCGGCCGGCTGGGCATGGTCGAAGCTCCACTGCGCGGTGCCGGGTTCGATGCCGGCCGGAGGCTCCAGGGCGCCATCGCCAGGTGGCTGCAGCCGGCCTTCCAGGTCGGGCAGCAGCAGCGTCGCGCGCGCGCGGAAGGCCTGGGCGACGAATTCGCGCGTGGCATCCAGCACCTGCTCCGGCTGCAGCGCGCCGGACAGGCGGCTGGCGAACTCGTACAGCGCGCGCCAGCGGTTCTCGCGCTGGCGCGCGACCCGCACCTGGAAGCGCAGCAGCGCGGTCAGGTGGCCGGTGATCAGGCCCACGGCCAGCATCACGCCGAAGGTGACCAGGTATTGCAAGTCCGAGACCGCGAACGAAAAGCGCGGCGGCACGAACACGAAGTCGAGCACGGCCACGCTGATGCAGGTGGCCAGCACCGACGGCCCGCGCCCGAGCGTATAGGCGACCAGCAGCACCACCAGCATGAACAGCATGGCGATGTTGGGCAGGTCGAGCCAGCGCTCCATTTCCCAGCCGAGCAGGCCCGCGCCCAGGCTGGCCGCGGCACCGAAGGCGTAGGCGAACCAGCGCGGGCGCGTGTCGTCGTGCTGCGCGGCGCTGTTCGCTGCGGCCGTCTGCGCGCGGGCGCCATGGCGCAGCGGGCGGGTCGCGGCCACTTCGACCAGGTCGATCTCGGGCGCGCGCAGGGTCAGGCGGCGCGCCAGCGGCTCGCGCCAGCGCAGGCGCGCGCGCAGGCGTTCGAGCGCGTGCGCGCGCGCGGCCGGGCCAGGGCGGCCCAGCACCAGGCGCGCCAGGTTGTGTTCGTCGGCGTAGCGCGCCAGCTCGTCGGCGGCGTCGCTGCCGGGCAGCACGGCGGTGGCGGCGCCGAGTTTTTCGGCCAGCTTGAGCGCATCCAGGATGTCGCTCTTGCGCGCGGCGCTCAGGGTCTGCAGGCGCGGCGTCTCGACGTGCACCGCATGCCAGCGCACGCCCAGTTGCCCGGCCAGGCGCGCGGCGCTCCTGACCACCTGCTCGGCGCCCGGATCGGGGCCGACGCAGGCCAGCAGCGCGGCGCCGGTCTTCCACACGGCGTCGATCGACTGCTCGACGCGCCAAGCGCGCACGTCGCCCTCGATGCGCTCGGCGGTGCGACGCAGCGCCAGTTCGCGCAGCGCGATCAGGTTCCCCTTGCGGAAGAAGTGCTGGGCCGCGCGCTCGGCCTGCGCGCCCTGGTAGACGCGGCCGGAGCTCAGGCGCGCCAGCAGCTCGTCGAGCGGGATGTCGACCAGCACGATTTCGTCGGCGCGGTCGAACACGGTGTCGGGCACGGTCTCGGCCACGCGCACGCCGGTGATCGCGCCGACCACGTCGTTCAGGCTTTCCAGGTGCTGCACGTTGACGGTCGTGTAGACGTCGATGCCGGCCGCCAGCAGTTCTTCGACGTCCTGCCAGCGCTTGCGGTGGCGCGAGCCGGGTGCATTCGTATGCGCCAGTTCGTCGACCAGCACCAAGGCGGGGTGGCCAGGATTCGCGCTGGCCAGGGCGCCGTCGATGTCGAATTCAAGCAGGGTCTTGCCGCGGTACGCGACCTGCCTCGAAGGCAGCTGCCTGAGGCCGTCCAGCAGCGCGGCGGTCTCGAGCCGGCCATGGGTTTCGACCACGCCGACCAGCACCGGCTGCCCGTCCGCGTGCAGCGTGCGCGCCGCATTCAGCATCGCATAGGTCTTGCCGACGCCCGCCGAGGCGCCGAAGTAGATGCGCAGGGCGCCGCGCGCGGCGCGCCGTTCCTGCTCGGCGACCCGCGCGAGCAGCACATCAGGATCAGGGCGGGCGGGATCGGGGCGGGCGGAATCGGAGCGGGCGCGGTCGGTCGGCATGGGCGGATGATAAACGTTCAGCGGCGCGGCCAGGCCTGGTCGAGCGCCAGGTTCAGCGCGAGCACGTTGACGTGGGGCGCGCCGAGGATGGCCGGCGCCGGCGTCTCGACGTGGCGGCGCACCAGGTCTTCCACCTGCGCGCGCGTGGCCCCGCGCGCGCGCGCGACGCGTCCGGCCTGGTACAGCGCGGCGGCCGGGCTGATGTCCGGGTCCAGCCCGCTGGCCGATGCCGTGACCAGGTCGACCGGCACCGGCGCGCGCTTGTCCGGATCGGCCTTGCGCAGCTCGGCGATGCGGCCCTTGACCGCGTCCAGCAGGGCCGGATTGGTCGGACCCTGGTTCGAGCCGGACGAGCCGGCCGCGTTGTAGGGCATCGGGCTGGTGGCCGACGGGCGGCCCCAGAAATAGCCGGGCGAGGTGAATGGCTGGCCGATCAGGCGCGAACCGCGCACGCGGCCGTCCTGCACGATCAGGCTGCCTTCGGCCTGACGCGCGAACACGCCGCGGGCGATGCCGGTGACCAGCAGCGGATACACGCCGCCGCACAGGATGCTCAGGACCAGCAGCAGCGTCAGCGCCGGGCGGATGTGGGATGTGGTGTTCATGCGGTTCTCCAGTCAAGCAAGATGTAGGGCAGCCAGCGCCATGTCGATCAGCTTGATGCCGATGAATGGCAGAATGATACCTCCGACGCCGTACAGCAGCAGGTTACGACGCAGCAGCGCGGCGGCGCCGATCGCGCGGTAGCGCACGCCTTTCAAGGCCAGCGGGATCAAAAAGACGATGATCAGCGCGTTGAAGATCACCGCCGACAGGATCGCCGAATCCGGGCTGCTGAGACCCATCACGTTCAGCGCGTTCAGCTGCGGATAGGTCGCCACGAAAGCCGCCGGGATGATCGCGAAATACTTGGCGATGTCGTTGGCGATCGAGAAGGTGGTCAGCGAGCCGCGCGTCATCAGCATCTGCTTGCCGATCTCGACGATCTCGAGCAGCTTGGTCGGGTTCGAATCGAGGTCGACCATGTTGCCGGCTTCCTTGGCCGCCTGGGTGCCGGTGTTCATCGCCACGGCGACGTCGGCCTGGGCCAGCGCTGGCGCGTCGTTGGTGCCGTCGCCGGTCATGGCGACCAGGCGTCCGTCGGCCTGGTGGTCGCGGATCAGTTTCAGCTTGTCCTCGGGCGTGGCTTCGGCGAGGAAGTCGTCGACGCCGGCTTCGGCCGCGATCGCCGCTGCAGTGAGCCGATTATCGCCGGTGATCATCACGGTCTTGATGCCCATGCGACGCAGTTCGGCGAAGCGCTCCTTGATGCCGCCCTTGACGATGTCCTTCAGCTCGACCACGCCCATGGTCTGGTCACCATCGACCACCACCAGCGGCGTGCTGCCGCGGCGCGACACCTGGTCGACATTCTCGCTCACGCCTTGCGGGTATTCATAACCGAGGCCCAGCACGTACTTGCGCATGGTGTCGGCCGCGCCCTTGCGCACCGGGCGCTCGTCCAGGTCGACGCCGCTCATGCGCGTCTGCGCCGTGAACGGCACGAATTCGGCGTTCAAGCCGGCCAGCTCGACCGCGCGCAGCTTGAACTTCTGCTTGGCCAGCGCGACGATGCTGCGGCCTTCCGGCGTCTCGTCGGCCAGCGAAGCCAGTTGCGCGGCCTCGGCCAGCTGGCGCTCGCTCACGCCGGGGGCCGGCAGGAAGGCGGCGGCCTGGCGGTTGCCGAGCGTGATGGTGCCGGTCTTGTCGAGCAGGAGCACGTCGACGTCGCCGGCGGCTTCGACCGCGCGGCCCGATGTGGCGATCACGTTCGCCTGCATCATGCGGCTCATGCCGGCCACGCCGATCGCCGACAGCAGGCCGCCGATCGTGGTCGGGATCAGGCATACCAGCAGCGCCACCAGCGCCGTGATGGTGATCGGCGAACTGGCCACGCCGGCGGCTTTGGCGGCGGCGACCGAGTACAGCGAGAACGGCAGCAGTGTCACCGTCACGATCAGGAACACGATGGTCAGCGCCACCAGCAGGATGCTCAAGGCGATCTCATTGGGCGTCTTCTGGCGGCGCGCGCCCTCGACCATCGCGATCATGCGGTCGATGAAGGCTTCGCCGGGATTGACGGCCACCTTGAGCACCAGCCAGTCGGACAGCACGCGCGTGCCGCCGGTGACGGCGGAAAAGTCGCCGCCCGATTCGCGGATCACGGGGGCGGACTCGCCGGTGATGGCCGATTCGTCGACCGAGGCCACGCCCTGCACGACTTCGGCGTCGGCCGGGATGATGTCGCCGGCTTCGACCAGCACGAACATCCCTTTGCGCAGGTCGCTGGCCGGGCAGGGCAGCCAAGTGGTGCCGTGCTGCGGCGTGGCCAGCTTCTTGGCCGTGACGGTCTGCTTGAGGGCGCGCAGCGTGGCCGCCTGGGCCTTGCTGCGGCCCTCGGCCAGGCTCTCGGCGAAGTTCGCGAACAGCACCGTGAACCAGAGCCACAGGCTGATGGCAAACACGAAGCCGGGCGACGCGTCGGCATGGCTTGCGCCATGGCCAAGCAGGGCATCGAGCCACAGCAGAGTCGTGATGATCGACCCGACGTAGACGACGAACATCACCGGGCTGCGCCATTGCTGGCGCGGGTCGAGCTTGCGCAGGGCGTCCAGCACGGCGGGGCCGGCCAGCTTCGGATCGAACAGGGTTGTATTGGGATGCGACATTGGGATGCCTTTGCTTTAGTGCGCAGCGAACAGTTGCAGGTGCTCGGCGACCGGGCCCAGGGCCAGTGCCGGAACGTAGTTCAGCACGCCGACCAGCAGCACGGTGCCGATCAACAGGCCGACGAACAGCGGGCCGTGAGTCGGCATGGTGCCGCTCGTTACCGCCAGGCGCGGCTTGGCCGCCAACGAACCGGCCAGCGCCAGCACCGGCACGATGATGGCGAAGCGGCCGAACCACATGGCGATCGCCAGCAGCACGTTGTAGAACGGCGTGTTGGCGGAGAGGCCGGCGAAGGCGCTGCCGTTGTTGTTGGCGGCCGAGGTCAACGCGTACAGGATCTCAGAGAAGCCGTGCGCGCCGGGGTTGGCCAGGCCGGCCAGGCCGGCGTCGCTGACCACGGCGACGGCGGTCCCGGCCAGCACCAGGATCGGCGTGACCAGGATCGAGATCGAGACCATCTTCATGTCGAAGGACTGGATCTTCTTGCCCAGGTATTCCGGCGTGCGCCCGATCATCAGGCCGGCGATGAACACGCCCAGCAGCGCGAACACCAGCATGCCGTACAGCCCCGAGCCGACGCCGCCGAACACGACTTCGCCGAACATCATCAGCGCCATCGGCACCAGGCCGCCAAGCGGCATCAAGCTGTCGTGCATGGCGTTGACCGCGCCGCACGAAGCGGCGGTGGTGACGGCTGCGAACAAGCTCGACGCGTTGACACCGAAGCGGGTCTCCTTGCCTTCCATGTTGCCGCCGGCTTGCAGATGGCTGGCCGTCTGGTCCACGCCAAGCGCCGCCAGGCCCGGATGCGCCTGGGTCTCGGCCGCCATCACGGCCAGCGCCATGGCGACGAACAGGATCGCCATCGCCGCCAACACCGCCCAGCCCTGGCGCGCATCGCCGACCATGCGCCCGAAGGCGAAACACAGGCCGGCCGGGATCAGGAAGATCGCGACCATCTGCGCGAAGTTGGCCAGCGCGCTCGGGTTTTCGTAAGGGTGGGCCGAGTTGGCGTTGAAGAAGCCGCCGCCGTTCGTGCCCAGCATCTTGATCGCTTCCTGCGAGGCGACCGGACCCATGGCGATGCTTTGCGTGGTCGCCGTCAGGTTTTCCAGCACCGGCTGGCCCTTGGCGTCCTTGAGGGGCTGGCCGTCGGCGCCGAGCTTCGGCTGGGTGTAGGCGACCGGCTCGACCAGCTGGGCATCCTGGTAGGGCGCGAAGTTCTGGATCACGCCCTGGCTGACGAAGAACACGCCCAGCACCAGCGACAGCGGCAGCAGCACGTAGACGGTCGAGCGCACCAGGTCGGCCCAGAAGTTGCCGACGAAAGCGCTGGAACGCGCCGCCAGGCCGCGGATCAGCGCGTAGACGACGGCGATGCCGGTCGCGGCCGAGAAGAAATTCTGGCCGGCCAGCGCCACCATCTGGCTGAAGTAGCTCATGGTCTGCTCGCTGCTGTAGCCCTGCCAGTTGGTGTTGGCGACGAAGCTGACGGCGGTGTTGAAGGCCGAATCGGGCGATACCGCGCCCAGGTGCTGCGGATTGAGCGGCAGCCAGGCTTGCAGGCGCTGCACTGCGTAGACCAGCAGGGCGCCCAGGCCGTTGAACAGCATCAGCGCCAGCGCGTAGGCCTTCCAGCCCATGCCCTGGGCCGGGTCGATGCCGGCCGCGCGGTAGCACAGGCGTTCCAGCGGGGCCAGCCAGCGCAGGCCGGGGACCGGGCCATTCGTGCCGACTGCAGCCAGCAGGCGTCCGAGCGGCCAGGCCAGCGCCAGCAGCACGGCCATGAACACGGCCAGCAGGAGGATCGCATCGATGTTCATTTACAGGTTCTCCGCGTTGAGCAAGGCGACGACGAGGTAGAACAGCACGGCGGCGGCGGCCAGGCCGACGGCCCAGTACACGAGACTCATTGCCGGCCTCCCAGCTTGGCGCAGGCGGCGACCATGCCGCACAGGGCGGCGGTCAGCAGCAGCGTCGCGCCGATATAAACGATGTCCATGGTTCCTTCCAGAGTCGGTTGTCGATCCGGTCAGCTTAGGCAAGGGCAGAGAAACGGGGCGTAAACAAGCCGCCTCGCCGTATATACGCGGAATAAAGGCGGGAAATACAAAAAAAGGACAACTATGTTGGCGATGGGCAACTAAAATGACGGAAATGACGAGGATATTGATTCTTCACGGCAATAAACGCGGTAGAATGGATCGTATGCGAGTTGTTATGCATTGAATAATGACGAAATTGAAGGTATTGGCTGGATGGAGACCTTGAAAAACGATATCGCCCAGCGCAAGCTGATCCGCCTCGACCGCCAGCGCCGGCCGGTGGTGCTGCGCCTGATCGTGTTCATGATCTGCTTTTGCCTGCTGATCGTCGGCCTGCAGTCGTGGAACCTGTGGCAGTCGCGCCAGGCCGACCTGAACGAAACCGCGGTCAGCACCACCAACATGACGCGCGCGCTGGCGGCCCAGGCAGAAGCCGCATTCAAGGTCGGCGACGCCGTGCTGGACGAGGTGGTCGAGCGCGTCGAGCACGACGGCAGCGCCGGCGCCGCCGCCGAGCGTGTCCACTATCGCCTGGCCGAGATCGTGCGCACCACGCCCGGCATCAGCGGCGTGCTGGTGTTCGGGCCGCAGGGCGATTGGCGCATCACATGGATGCCGGCGACCGCCGAGTCGCGCACGATCAACAACTCGGACCGCGAATATTTCCGCTGGCATGCCGCGCACCCTGATCGCACCAGCCGGATCGGCAAGCCGATCGTCAGCCGCTCGATCGGCAAGTGGGTGATTCCGATCACGCGCCGCATCGACAATCCTGATGGCAGTTTCGGCGGCGTCGTGCTGGTCATCCAGGATCTCGAATTCTTCGGCAAGTTCTACGACAGCTTCGACGTCGGCCAATCCGGCACCATCTTGCTGGCCGGCGACGACGGCACGCTGTACTATCGCCGCCCGTTCAGCCCGGCGGTGATCGGGACCGACGTGGCCAACGGCCCGGTGCTGACCGCGGCGCGCGCCATCGGCCCGGTCGCCACGCGCATGATGCGCTCGCGGATGGACGGCGTGACGCGCCTGTACAGCTACCGCCACCTGGAAGGCTTCCCTCTGGTGGTGGCGAGCGCGATGTCGCGCGACGAGATCCTGGCCGACTGGCGCCGCCAGGCCGCGATCACTGGCACCGTCGGCGTGCTCGCGGTGCTGTTGCTGGCCTGGGCCGGCTTTCGCATGGTGCGCCAGATCCGCGTGCGCGACCAGCTCGAGCGCCAGCTGCGCGCCGCCGGCGAATCGCTGGAGCGCCACAACACCAGCCTGCAAAGCCTGGCCGACAGCGACGGCCTGACCGGCCTGGCGAATCGCCGCCTGTTCGAGGCCAGCCTCGCGCGCGAGTACGAGCGCGCGCGCAGGAGCGGCAATACGTTCTCGGTGATCCTGGTCGACGTCGACCATTTCAAGAAGTTCAACGACCGCTACGGCCACGTCGCCGGCGACGACTGCCTGCGCCGGGTGGCGGCCGCGGTCGGCGCCGGTCCAAGCCGTCCGCCCGACCTGGCGGCGCGCTACGGCGGCGAGGAGTTCGCGGTCATCCTGCCCGACACCGACCTGGCTGGCGCCACCGCGGTGGCCGAGAAGATCCGTCTTGGCGTGATCGCGCTCGACATCGAGCATGCCGACAGCGCGTACCGTCACGTCAGCGCCAGCCTGGGCGTGTACAGCGGACGGCCGATCGAGGCCGCCCGCAACGACCCGATGGCCTGGATCGAAGCCGCCGACCTGCAGCTGTACGAAGCCAAGTCGGCTGGCCGCAACCGGGTCGCGGCGCACGCCGAAGGTTGAGCGGTCCCGGGCTCAGAGGCCCGGCTGGAAGCAGGCCGTGCTGGCCGGCTGGGTCCTGAGCAGTTCGCAGAACTCGGCGGCCGGCATCGGCTTGCCGATCAGGTAGCCCTGCATCATGTCGCACCCGGTCGAGGCGATCGCCGCGCGCTGGCCCTCGGTCTCGATGCCTTCGCAGATCACCGCCAGCTTGAGCGATTTGGCGAAAGCGATCACGCCGTTGACGATGTCCAGGCAGCGCTGGTCCTGCTCGATCTCGGTGACGAAGGAACGGTCGATCTTGATCGTCGTGACCGGGAACTGGCGCAGGTAAGAGAGGTTCGAGTAGCCGGTGCCGAAATCGTCGAGCGCGATCTGGAAGCCGTCCTGCTTCAAGCGGCGCAGCACGATGCCGGCTTTTTCCGTATCCTGCAGCAGCATGCTTTCGGTGACCTCGAGCTTGATGCAGCCAGTGTCGATGCCATAGCGCTCAACCACGTCGGCCAGCATGCGCGGCAGGGCTTCATCGCCGAGCTGGCGCGCCGAGACGTTCACGGCCATCGACAGCCTGTGGCCCGACAGCTCCCACTCGCGCGTCTGGCGCGTGGCTTCCTCGCAGACCCAGGCCCCGACCGCGGAGATGGCCGGCGACTCTTCCAGGATGGCGATGAAGGCGCCCGGACTGAGCACGCCCAGGCGCGGGTGGACCCAGCGCAGCAGCGCCTCGGCCCCGACCACGGCGCCGTCGGCGGCGCTGATCTGCGGCTGGTAGTACAGCTGGAACTGGCCGCGGTCGAGCGCCGAGAACACTTCCTGGCGCAGCACCAGGCGCTGCTTGATCAGGTCGCGCGCCTGCGGGGCGAACAGCACGCTGGTATGGCGGCCGTTGGCCTTGGCCTCGTACATCGCGGTGTCGGCATCGTTGAGCAGCTCGTCGGGCGACTCGACCTCGCCATCGCCGATCGCGATCCCGATGCTGGCGCCGATCGTGACCACGTGGTCCTCGACCTGGATCGGCTCGGCCAGGCGCTGCAGCACGCCGGGCGCCAGAGCCAGTGCGGCGTCGGCATCGCCGTCCTCGAGCACGAACACGAACTCGTCGCCGCTGATGCGCGCGACCATGGTGCCGGGGCTGGCGAACGCCGCCAGGCGGCGCCCGATCTCCTGCAGCGCCAGGTCGCCGGCATGGTGGCCGTGGGCGTCGTTGACTTCCTTGAAGTGATCGAGGTCGACGAACAGCACCGCGACCTTGTTGCCCTGCACCCGCGCCCGTACGAGCGCCGCGTCGAGCGCGCGCAGGCAGCTCAGGCGATTGTGCAGGCCGGTCAGGCTGTCGTGCGTGGCCAGGTGGACCAGGCGCCCTTCGGCTTCCTTGCGCTGGCTGACATCGGCGAAGAACACGGTCAGGCCATCGGTGGACGGATAGGCGCGCGCTTCGATCCAGAGGCCGAGCGGCTCGTAATAACTCTCGCAGGTAGCGAACTCCTGGGTGGCCATGGCGCGCTCGTAAGTCCGGTGGAAAGGTCCGCCGACGGATTCCGGAAATTGCTCCCACACGTTCCGGTTGATCAAGTCGCCGGGCTTGTACCCCAGCCAGGACGCGCCCTTGGTGTTGATGTAGGTGAAGCGCCAGGCGTGGTCGAGCGAAAAGCAGCCGTCCGAGATGCTCTCCAGGACCGCGCTCAGGCGCGCATGCGCATGTTGCGAGCCGCGCTGGGCCTCGACCATGGCGCTGACGTCCTCGAGAAAGGCGGCATGGTTGCGGATCGTACCGTCGGCGTCAGCCATCGGGAAGATGTGCATGCGCGACCAGAACGGCGTGCCGTCCTGGCGGTAGTTGCGCAGCGTGCCGATGAACGGTTGGTGTTCACGCAGGCAGCGCCGCAGCTCGTCGAGGATCGGCTGGTCGCGCTCGCCGCCCTGCAGGAAGCGGCAGTTGCGGCCCAGGACATCCTCCAGCGCAAAGCCGGTCAGCATTTCGAACGCCGGGTTGGCGTAGATGGCGGGATTGTCCGGCGCGGTGGCGTCGGTGATGAGAATGGCCGAGCAGCTCGAGTTGATCAGCCGCTTGAAGAAAGAGACCGGCTTCTCCTCGAGGTTGACGAGGGTGAGTATGTCGGATTCGGATGATTCGCTGCGCATGACCGAGACTCCCTATGGCCGGATAGAGCAAGTGTAGACAACTTGATCACAATGCGGAGCACGGCAGGCGAGCGCAAGCGCCGCACCGAGTTTGTCTTTTATTGTCTCAATTTGTACTCATTTGTAGTCAGTCCGGCAGCACCATTTGCGCCATGCGCGCCAGCAGCAGCGTGCGGTCGGCGTCGATCTGGTCGCCGTTGGTGCGGCTCGACAGTGCAGCCTTGTCCTTGCGGCCGAGGAAGTAGGCGACGCGCTCGGCATTGGCGCCGGACGGGTGCGGCAGGCCATGCAGGATGCGGCGCTCGTCGATCACGCCGCGCCCGGCCAGCCAGTGCAGCGCCAGCGCGACCTTCGGCCCCATCGGTACGAACACCGCATCCGGCAATGCGGCGGCTTCGAGCGCGAAATAGTCGAGCATCTGCTGCTGCAGCAGCGGCGTGGTCAGCATGTTGGGCGAGGCGCCGTTGTAGTTCTTGCCGCCGACGAAAACCGGCTGGCGCAGCACCCCGGTCACGTGCATCAGGTGGGCGTGCTCGTGGAACAGGCTGGCGCAGCTGGCGATGCCGAGCCAGCGCTGCAGGCCGACGTGGTCGAGCAGGGCGACCAGGGTGGGCCGGATCGCGCCGCTGAAGGCGCCGCTGTACTTGGCGGCGCGCAGCGTGTCCGCATCGGCGGCGCCGGCGCACAGCATGCGCTGGGCCTCGCGCACGGCGTTCTTCCACTGCACGAAGCCGGGCGAGATGCCGACCAGGACCACGCGCGCGGCCGGGTTCAGGTAGTCGAACGGGATGTAGTAGGCGCTTAATTCACCCGAGCCGGCGCCGGCGCGCGCCAGCAGCCATGCGGGCGGGATCTGGACGGGAGCGGCGATGGCGTCGAGGTCGGCGGCGAGCACCAGCTCGCGAAAGTCGGCGAAGGAAGCGGGCATGCCGCATTCTGCCATGTCCCTGCTGCCATGCCGCGTCTGCCACGGTAGCGAACGAGGTCGGCGCGCGCGCCATGCTAGCATCGAGCCAACCCACGTCATGACAAAAAAAGGAAACGACCACGTGCACACCGAGATCACGCAGGCCCCGTTCGGCACCTTGCCGGACGGCCGGCAAGTCACCCAGACCACCCTCCGCAACGCCGCGGGCATGCAAGTCAAGATCCTGGACTTTGGCGGCATCATCACCGAGATCCACGTGCCCGACCGCGACGGCCGCATGGCCGACGTCGCGCTCGGCTTCGAGCGCCTGGAACCCTACCTCGGCGACAGCCCGTATTTCGGCGCCCTGATCGGCCGCTACGGCAACCGCATCGCCAAGGGCCGCTTCACGCTGGACGGCAAGGAATACGTGCTGGCCACCAACAACGGCGCTAACCATCTGCACGGCGGCAATCGTGGTTTCGACAAGGTGCTGTGGACGGCCTCGATCAAGCCCGATGGCCTGGAGCTGCGCTACCGCAGCCCGGACGGGGAGGAAGGCTATCCCGGCAACCTGGACGCCACCGTGGTCTACAGCCTGTCGATTGATAACGAGATCGTGGTGCGCTTCGAAGCCGTGTCCGACCAGCCGACCCCGGTCAACCTGACCCAGCACAGCTACTTCAACCTGCGCGGCGCGGGTAAGGGCGATATTCTCGGCCACGAGATGCAGATCGATGCCGACGCCTACGTCCCGATCGACGCCGGTTCGATCCCGCTCGGGCCGCTGGCGCCGGTGGCGGGCACGCCGTTCGACTTCCGCCAGCCGCGCCTGATCGGGGCGCAGATCGGTGCCGACGATATCCAGCTGCGCAACGGCGGCGGCTACGACCACTGCGTCGTGCTGAATCGCCCGGCCAATGAAGCCCAGGGCGACGCGCGTGCTCTGGTGCGCGCGCTGCGCGTGCGCGAGCCGCAGTCGGGCCGCGTGCTCGAGCTGCTGACCCAGGAACCGGGCGTGCAGTTCTACAGCGGGAACTTCCTCGACGGCTCGCTGCAGGGCAAGGGCCACACTTACGCCTACCGCGGCGGCTTCGCGATCGAGCCGCAGCATTTCCCGGATTCGCCCAACCAGCCGGCCTACCCGAGCACCATCCTGCGCCCCGGGCAGGTGTACCGGACCGAGTCGCGCTTCCGGTTTTCAGTCGACTGAGCGGTCGACCGAGTCATGCAGTATCGATATCGGAATCGATATCGATACTGCATTAAATTTGATTGGAAAGCCATCTCTCGGCCCCGTAGACTCCCACCATTGCTGAGAGGCTATGGAGGGACGCGTGTCCGATACCGATAAAAAACCGAAACTGCGCTCGGCCGCGTGGTTCGGCACCCAGGACAAGAACGGCTTCATGTACCGGAGCTGGATGAAGAACCAGGGCATTCCCGATCACGAATTCCAGGGCAAGCCGGTCATCGGCATCTGTAACACCTGGTCCGAGCTGACTCCCTGCAATGCCCATTTCCGCAAGCTGGCCGAACACGTCCGGCGCGGCATCATCGAAGCCGGCGGCTTCCCGGTCGAGTTCCCGGTGTTCTCGAACGGCGAATCGAACCTGCGCCCGACCGCGATGCTGACCCGGAACCTGGCCAGTATGGACGTCGAAGAATCCATCCGCGGCAACCCGATCGACGGCGTGGTGCTGCTGGTCGGCTGCGACAAGACCACGCCGGCGCTGCTGATGGGCGCGGCCAGCGTCGACGTGCCGGCCATCGTCGTGACCGGCGGCCCGATGCTCAACGGTAAACTGAACGGCAAGGACATCGGCTCCGGCACTGCGGTCTGGAAGCTGCACGAGCAGTTCAAGGGCGGCCAGATCTCGATGCATGAATTCCTGGCCGCCGAGTCGGGCCACTCGCGCTCGGCCGGCACCTGCAACACGATGGGCACCGCCTCGACCATGGCCTGCATGGCCGAGAGCCTGGGCGTCTCGCTGCCGCACAATGCGGCGATTCCCGCGGTCGACGCGCGCCGCTACGTGCTGGCCCACATGTCGGGCATCCGCATCGTCGAGATGGTCAACGAAGACCTGAAACTGTCGAAAATCCTCAAGCGCGAGAACTTCGAGAACGCGATCCGCGTGAATGCGGCGATCGGCGGCTCGACCAATGCCGTGATCCACCTGAAGGCGATCGCCGGCCGCGTCGGCATACCGCTCGAACTGGAAGACTGGACCCGCATCGGCAAGGGCACGCCGACCATCGTCGACCTGCTGCCCTCGGGCCGCTGGCTGATGGAAGAGTTTTATTATGCCGGCGGCCTGCCGGCCGTGATCCGCCGCCTGGGCGAGGGCGGTTTGCTGCCGCACCCGGACGCGCTGACCGTCAACGGCAAGAGCCTGTGGCAGAACTGCGAGACCGCGCCGATCTATGACGACGAGGTGGTGCGCAAGCTGGACACGCCGCTGGTCGAGGATGGCGGCATCTGCATCCTGCGCGGCAACCTGGCCCCGCGCGGGGCCGTGCTGAAACCCTCGGCCGCCTCGAAGCACCTGATGAAGCACCGCGGCCGCGCCGTCGTGTTCGAGGATTTCGACCACTATAAAAAGCGCATCGACGATCCCGACCTGGACGTCGACGAGAACTCGGTGCTGGTGATGAAGAACTGCGGCCCGAAGGGTTATCCGGGCATGGCCGAAGTCGGCAACATGGGCTTGCCGCCCAAGCTGCTGGCCAAGGGCGTGACCGACATGGTGCGCATCTCGGACGCACGCATGAGCGGCACGGCGTATGGCACCGTGGTGCTGCACGTGGCGCCGGAAGCAATGGATGGCGGGCCGCTCGGCATCGTGCGCGACGGCGACATGATCGAACTCGATTGCGCCGAAGGGCGCCTGCACCTGGACCTGTCCGACGCCGAAATCAGCGCGCGCCTGGCCAACCGTCGCGAGACCTTCAAGCCGCCAGTGGCCAGCGGCTACCAGGGCTTGTACCTGGAGCGCGTGCTGCAGGCCGACGAAGGCTGCGACTTCGACTTCCTGGTCGGCTGCCGCGGGTCGGCGGTGCCCAAGCACTCGCACTGAAGTATAAAACAAGCGATAACGGAGACCGGAATGCTGTTGATCCAATACCTGAACGATGCCGGCGAGCGCCGCGTCGGCATCCTCGACGGCGATGCCGTTGCGCCGCTGGCCGGCTACACGTCGACGCTGGACCTGGCGCGCGCCGCCATCGCCCAGGGCAAAGGCATCGCCGCGCTGGCCGATGCCGCTGCCAAAGCCGATGCGGCCGGCAAGGCGTCGTACGAGGCGATCGCGCGCGCCGGGCGCTTGCTGGCGCCGCTGGACCATCCCGATCCCGCCCACTGCCACGTCACCGGCACCGGCCTGACCCACCTGGGCAGCGCCGATGCGCGCGACGCCATGCACCGCAAGATCGAAGGCGACGTCGAGAACCTGTCGGACAGCATGAAGATGTTCCGCCTCGGCGTCGAAGGCGGTAAACCGCAAGGCGACAAGCCGGGCGTGCAGCCCGAATGGTTTTACAAAGGCGACGGCGACAGCGTGCGCGCCAGCGGCCAGGCGCTCGAGATGCCGGATTTCGCGCTCGACGGCGGCGAAGAACCGGAGATCGCCGGCCTGTACCTGATCGGCGCGGACGGCCAGCCCTGGCGCCTCGGTTTCGCTCTCGGCAATGAGTTTTCCGACCACGTGACCGAGCGCCAGAACTACCTTTACCTCGCGCATTCGAAACTGCGCCAGTGCGGCGTCGGCCCGGCGCTGCTGGTGGGCGAGCTGCCCGCGCACGTCGAGGGCGTCTCGCGCATCCGCGCCAAGGATGGCAGCGTGCGCTGGGAAAAGCCGTTCGTCTCGGGCGAGCGCAACATGTCGCACTCGATCGCCAACCTCGAATACCATCACTTCAAGTACGGCCTGTTCCAGCGGCCCGGCGACGTGCACATCCACTTCTTCGGCACCGCCACGCTCAGCTTCGCGGACGAGGTGCGGGTCGAGCCGGGCGAGACCTTCGAGATCGAAGCGCCGGCCTTCGGCCCCGCACTGCGCAATCCGCTGGCCAGCGCGGCCTCGAACTTCGCCAGGGTGAAGAGGCTATGACGGCGGGCGGCGCCAGCTATGCCAGCCTGCACGGCAAGCGCGTATTCGTGACCGGCGGCGGCAGCGGCATCGGCGAGGCCATCGTCGAAGCCTTCGTGGCGCAGGGCGCGATCGTGGCCTTCGTCGACATCCTGGCCGAACCGAGCGAAGCGCTGGTCGCGCGCCTGCGCGAGACCTACGCGCAAGCGGACCGGCGCCTGCGCGCGCCCGAGTTCCGCCACTGCGACATCACCGACATCCCGGCGCTGGAAGCCATCATGGCCGAGCTGGCCGGGCTGCTCGGCGACTTCGACGTCATCGTCAACAACGCCGCCAACGACGCGCGCCACCGCATCGGCGAAGTCACGGTCGACTACTGGGACGAGCGCATCGCGATCAACCAGCGCCCGATGTTCTTCACGGTGCAGGCGGCGCTGGCCGGCATGCGCCGGCGCGGCGGCGGCTCGGTGATCAACTTCAGCTCGATGTCCTTCCACGCCAAGAACCCGAACTACCCGGTCTACGCGACCACCAAGGCCTCCGTGATCGGCCTGACGCGCTGCCTGGCGCGCGACCTCGGCCCCTTCAACATCCGCGTCAACACCGTCACGCCGGGCTGGGTGATGACCCAGCGCCAGGTCGACCTGTGGCTCGACGAGGATGGCGAAGCCGAGATCCGCCGCTCGCAGTGCCTGCCCGGCAAGCTGATGCCCGAGCACGTGGCGGCGATGGTGCTGTTCCTGGCGGCCGACGACAGCAAGATGTGCACCGGGCAGGACTTCGTCGTCGACGCCGGTTGGACCTGATGGCCGCGACCGTGCGCAAGAGCGGCGCCGCGTGCTATCGTGCCGGCCTGTTCTTGCTCGCCCGCTTCGAATAAAACAATAGAAACCCAGGAGACTTCATGACAGCATTCGCACCACGCACGCTTGCCTTCGCGGTCCTCGCCGTATTCCCGGCCCTTGCCGCTTACGCCCAGGTCGGCCTGACCGTCGACGCCAGCCATCCCGGCGCGACCATCGACAAGGACGTCTACGGCCAGTTCGCCGAGCACCTCGGCAGCGGCATCTACGGCGGCCTGTGGGTCGGCCCGGATTCGAAGATCCCGAACGTGCGCGGCTGGCGCAAGGACGTGGTCGGCGCGCTGAAAGACCTGCACGTGCCGCTGGTGCGCTGGCCGGGCGGCTGCTTCGCCGACGAATATCACTGGCGCGACGGCATCGGCCCGCGCGACAAGCGCCCGGTCAAGGTCAACACCAACTGGGGCGGCGTCCCGGAAAACAATGCGGTCGGCACCCACGAATACTTCGACCTGATCGAGCAGCTCGGCGCCGACGCCTACGTCAACGGCAACCTCGGCACCGGCAGCCCGCAGGAGACGAGCGAGTGGATCGAGTACATGACCTCGGAAGGCAAGTCGAGCCTGGCCCAGCTGCGCGCCAAGAACGGCCACCCGGCGCCGTTCAAGGTCGCCTATTTCGCGGTCGGTAACGAGTCCTGGGGCTGCGGCGGCAACATGCGCCCGCAGTACTACACCGACCTGTACCGCCAATACGAAACCTTCATGAAAGCGCCGAAGCAATGGCGTCCGAAGATGATCGCCAGCGGCGGCACCGGCGAGGACATCACCTGGACCGATACCCTGAGCCGCGACTTGAAGGGCAAGACCGACGCGATCAGCTTCCACTATTACACGCTGCCGACCGGTAAATGGGACGTCAAGGGCGCCGCCACCGGCTTCGACGAAGGCCAGTGGGCTTCGACCATGGCCAACACGATGCGCATGGAAGACTTCATTACCTCGCACGTCGCCGTGCTGGACCGCAACGATCCGGAAAAGAAAATCGGCTTCTTCGTCGACGAATGGGGCACCTGGTACGACGTCGAGAAGGGCACCAACCCGGGCTTCCTGTACCAGCAGAACACGCTGCGCGACGCCGTGCTCGCGGCCGTCAACTTCAACATCTTCCATGCCCACGCCGACCGCGTGCGCATGACCAATATCGCGCAGATGGTCAACGTGCTGCAGGCGATGATCCTGACCGACCAGGACAAGATGCTGCTGACGCCGACCTACTGGGCCTACAAGATGTACGTGCCGTTCCAGGGCGCGGCCTCGCTGCCGGTCCAGCTGTCAAACAACACGCTGTATGGCACGGCCGGCAAGACCATCCCCGGCATCAGCGCCTCGGCCGCGCGCGCCAAGGACGGCAAGGTCTACGTGGCGCTGGTGAACACCAATCCGCGCGAGGCGACCGACGTGGTGCTCAACGTGGCCGGCTCGAACGTGTCTTCGGTGCGCGGCGAAGTGCTGACGTCCGAGGCGATGGACGCGCACAATACCTTCCAGCAGCCGCAGGCGGTCAAGCCGGCGGCCTACAGCGCCAGTGCGAGCGGCGGCAAGCTGACGGTCAAGGTGCCGGCCAAGGCGGTGATGGTGCTGGCGGTCGAAGGCTGATCGGTGAAACGCCGGCCGCGCGGCCGGCGCTGCCTTTTTCGAGGTGATGATGATGCCGATCCGGATTGCGGCGCTGTTGCTGTCTTCAGCGCTGCTGGGCGCCAGTGCCCAGGCCGCCGAACTGTTCCCGCTGCGCGACGTGCGCCTCGGTCCCAGTCCTTTCCTGCAGGCCCAGGCCACCGACCTGCATTATCTGATGGCACTCGAGCCCGACCGGCTGGCGGCGCCGTTCCTGCGCGAAGCCGGGCTGGCGCCGAAAGCGCCCAGCTACGGCAACTGGGAATCGTCCGGCCTGGATGGCCACATGGGCGGCCACTACCTGTCGGCGCTGGCGCTGATGTATGCCTCGACCGGTGACGAGGAGGTCAAGCGCCGCCTCGATTATTTCGTGGCGGAGCTCAAGCGCGCGCAGCAAGCCAACAATGAAGGTGAACTGCGCGGCTACCTCGGCGGCATTCCGGGCGGGCGCGCGGCCTGGCGCGACATCGCCGCCGGCAAGCTCCATGCCGACAATTTTTCGGTCAACGGCAAGTGGGTGCCCTGGTATAACCTGCACAAGCTGTTCGCCGGCCTGCGCGACGCCTACCGCTACGCCGGCAACCAGGATGCGCGCATCATGCTGGTCAACCTGTCCGACTGGACGCTGCGCCTGGCCGGGCACCTGAGCGACGAGCAGATGCAGGCCATGCTCAAGAGCGAGCATGGCGGCATGAACGAGGTGCTGGCCGACGTCTACCAGATGACGGGCGAGCGCAAGTACCTGGACCTGGCGCTGCGTTTTTCGGACCGGCGCATCCTGCAGCCGCTCGAACGGGACCAGGACCCGCTGACCGGCCTGCACGCCAACACCCAGATCCCGAAGGTGATCGGCTTCGAGCGCATCGCCAGCCTGAGCGCAGACCCGGCCACACGCCGAGAGATGGCGCACGCCGCCGAGTTCTTCTGGCAGACCGTGGTCGAGAACCGCACGGTCGCCATCGGCGGCAACAGCGTCAAGGAACACTTCCACGACGCTCACGAATTCAGCCCGATGATCGAGGAGGTCGAGGGGCCGGAGACCTGCAACACCTATAACATGCTCAAGCTGACCGAGAGGCTGTTCGCGCGCTCGGACAAGGCGGTCTACGCCGACTATTACGAGCGTGCGCTGTACAACCACATCCTGGCCTCGCAGCGTCCGGACAGCGGCGGCTTCGTCTACTTCACGCCGATGCGCCCGAACCAGTACCGCGTGTACTCGCAGGTCGACCAGGCGATGTGGTGCTGCGTCGGCTCGGGCATCGAGAGCCATGCGAAGTACGGCGAATTCATCTACGCGCACGAAGGCAGCGGCAAGGATGCGGCGCTGTTCGTGAACCTGTTCATCCCTTCCACGCTGGACTGGAAAGAGCAGGGCGTGCGCATCGTCCAGGCCAACAGCTTCCCGGACGAAGCCAGCACGCACATCAGCGTGGATGACCTTGGCCCCCAAGCGCGGTTTGCGCTGAAGATCCGCTATCCAGCCTGGGTCGCGCCGGGCAAGCTGGCGCTGCGCGTGAACGGCAAGCCGGTCCGCATCGACGCGGGCCCGGGCGGCTACGTGAGCATCGAGCGTGCCTGGCGCAAGGGCGACCGCGTCGACGTCGACCTGCCGATGACGACCCGCCTCGAGCAGATGCCGGACAAGTCGAAGTACTACGCGGTACTGCACGGCCCGATCGTGCTGGCCGCGAAGACCAATCCGTTCCCGACCGAGCACCTGAATTTCCTGGCCGACGACACGCGCATGGGTCATGTCCCGTCCGGCCAGGTCTGCCCGCTGGACGCGGCGCCGACCTTCGTGGCCGACAGCACGGATTTCATCAAGCGCTTCAAGCCGGTGCCCGGCAAGCCGCTGACCTTCACGGCGCCGGCCGGGCTGGTGCAAGGTGGACTAGGCACGTCGGCCGAGTTCATTCCCTTCTTCCGCCTGCACGATGCGCGCTACGTGGTTTACTGGCCACAGTCGACGCCGGGCGACTACGCGCGCGAGCGCGCCCAGGTGGCCGCGCACGAGGCCGAGCGGCTGGCGCTGGACGCGCGCACGATCGACCAGGTCGCGCCGGGCGAGCAGCAGCCCGAAGTCGACCACCTGTTCAAGGGCGAGGGCGCGGAAATGGGCGTCGACAAGGGGCGCCACTGGCGCCGCGCCAGCAAGTGGTTCAGCTACCAGCTGAGCGATCCGAAGCGCGAGGCCAAGCTGCTGCGGCTGACCTTCGCGCGCGCCGATGCCGGCAAGCGCTTCGCGATCGTGGTGAACGGGCAGCAGGTGGCCGACGTGGCCCTGACGGGCGACGAGGCGGCGGACTTTTATACCCAGGACGTCGCGCTGCCGCCGGCCCTGGTCGCAAGCGCCGGCGGCAAGCTCGACGTGAAATTCGTCGCCAAAGAGGGATCGACGGCGGGGCGGTTGTTTGGCTTGCGGCTGATGCGTTGATAGCTTGCAACGATACGCAAAGCGGTATCGGAATCCCTAAAAAAATGATTGGTTGAGCATCTCAGCCTGTCGTAGTATTGTGTGCAGAACAATATCGGAGACAAGCATGACGTTCACCCGCAGGTCCTTCCTGGGCGTGGCAGCCGGCGCGGCAGCAGTCGCTGCCGTTGGCTCGCCCATCCCCGCCCTGGCCGCCAACAAACCACTGACGATCGGCTTTTCCCAGGTGGGCGCCGAAAGCGAGTGGCGCACCGCCAACACCGCGTCGATCAAGGCCGCCGCCAAGCAGGCCGGCGTCAACCTGAAGTTCGCCGACGCCCAGCAGCGCCAGGAAAACCAGGTCAAGGCGATCCGCTCCTTCATCGCCCAGCGCGTCGACGTGATCGCGTTCTCGCCGGTGGTCGAAACCGGCTGGGACACCGTGCTGCGCGAAGCGAAAGCCGCCAAGATTCCTGTCATCCTGACCGACCGCGCGGTCAAGGTCAGCGACCCGTCGCTGTACGTCAGCTTCATCGGCTCGGACTTCGTCGAAGAAGGGCGGCGCGCGGGGCGCTGGCTGCTCGAGTACGACAAGCAGCTGGGCGGCAAGCCGCTCAACATCGTCGAGCTGCAGGGCACGGTCGGCTCGGCCCCGGCCACCGACCGCAAGAACGGTTTCGCGGAAGTCATCGCGGCCAACCCGAAGCTGAAGATCATCCGCTCGCAGACCGGCGACTTCACGCGCGCCAAGGGCAAGGAAGTGATGGAAGCCTTCCTGAAATCCGAGGGCAAGAACATCAACGTGCTGTACGCGCACAACGACGACATGGCGATCGGCGCGATCCAGGCGATCGAGGAAGCCGGCCTGAAGCCGGGCAAGGACATCGTCATCGTTTCGATCGACGGCGTGCGCGGCGCCTTCCAGGCCATGGTGCAGGGCAAGCTCAACGTCACCGTCGAGTGCAACCCGCTGCTCGGACCGACGCTGATGCAGACCGCACAGGCGGTCGCGGCCGGCAAGCCGGTGGCCAAGCGTGTCACGATCGAGGAGGGCGTGTTCCCGGCCGACGTCGCGGCCAAGGTCCTCCCGACCCGCAAGTACTGAGCGCGCCATGCAGATGAGCGGCGCCGCGAAGACGGCGGTGGAGCCGGTGCTCGAACCCGTGCTCGAGATGCGCGGCATCCACAAGCGCTTCCCCGGCGTACGTGCGCTGGCCGATGCCGGCCTGCGCCTGTTCCCCGGCGAAGTCCACACGCTGATGGGCCAGAACGGCGCCGGCAAGTCCACGCTGATCAAGGTGCTGACCGGCGTGCACGCGCCGGACGAGGGCAGCATCGTGCTCGCCGGCCGGCCGGTGTCGCCGCGCTCGACCCAGGATGCGCAGAACCTCGGCATCAGCACGGTCTACCAGGAAGTCAACCTGTGCCCGAACCTGTCGGTCGCGGAGAACATCTTCATCGGGCGCTATCCGCGCCGCTTCGGCATGGTCGACTGGCGCGCCATGCGCACGCAAGCTACCGAGCTGCTGGCACGCCTGCAGGTCCACGTCGACGTGCGCCAGCCGCTGGCCAACTATCCGCTGGCGATCCAGCAGATGGTCGCGATCGCGCGCGCGCTGAGCGTCGAGTGCCGCGTGCTGATCCTGGACGAGCCGACCTCCAGCCTGGACGAAGCCGAGGTGCAGACGCTGTTCGCGGTCTTGCGCCGCCTGCGCGAAGAGGGCATGGCGATCCTGTTCGTCACCCACTTCCTCGACCAGACCTACGCGATCTCGGACCGCATCACGGTGATGCGCAACGGCGAGCGCGAAGGCGAATACCCGTGCGCCGAGCTGTCGCGCCTGGCCCTGGTGAACAAGATGATCGGCGCGTCTCCAGATGCCGCGCCGCTCGATGCGCTTGACAGCGCCGGCGACCAGGCGCTGGAGCCAGGCGAGGTGCTCGTGCGCACGCGCGCGCTGGCGCGCAAGGGCGCGCTCGCGCCGGTGGACGTGGAACTGCGCCGCGGCGAGCTGCTTGGCCTGGCCGGGCTGCTCGGTTCGGGCCGCACCGAACTCGCGCGCCTGCTGTTCGGCGCGGACAAGGCGGATGGCGGCGCCATCGATGTCGACGGCAAGTCGGTCACGTTCTCGACGCCGCGCGACGCGATCGGCCACGGCATCGCCTTCTGCTCGGAAGACCGCAAGATTGAAGGCGCGATCCTGGCGCTGTCGGTGCGCGAGAACCTGATCCTGGCGCTGCAGGCGCGCGCCGGGCTGTGGCGTGCCATCCCCTTCAAGCGCCAGCAGCAGCTGGCCGAGGACTTCGTCAAGCGGCTCGGCATCAAGACCGCCAGCATCGAGACGCCGATCGGTTCGCTCTCGGGCGGCAACCAGCAAAAGGTGCTGCTGGCGCGCTGGCTGGCGACCGAGCCGCAGCTGCTGATCCTCGACGAACCCACGCGCGGCATCGACGTGCGCGCCAAGCAAGAAATCATGGATTACGTACGCCAGCTGTGCCGCCAGGGCATGAGCATCCTCTTCATCTCGTCCGAGCTGCCGGAAGTGCTGCGCGTGGCCGACCGCGTGCTGGTGATGCGCGACCGCCAAGCTTGCGGCAGCTATCGCCGCGGCGAACTCGACGACAGCTCGGTGCTGCGCGCGATCGCCGGGGAGGGCGCATGAACGCGCCGCTGCACGACGCCGCGCCGGCCGCATCTTCGTCGAGCGCGCTGGACGACCAGGCCGCGCGCTTCGCGCTGCTGCGCCATCCGCTCACGCGTCCACTGGCGGCGCTGCTGGTGCTGCTGGTATTGGATGCCGTGCTGGTGCCCGGGTTCTTCCACATCGCGCTGCGCGACGGCCACCTGTACGGCAGCGTGATCGACATCGCCAACCGCGCCGCGCCGCTGATGCTGGCCGCGCTCGGGATGACGCTGGTGATCGCCACGCGCGGCATCGACATCTCGGTGGGGGCGGTGGTCGCGCTGTCCGGGACGGTGGCGGCGATGCTGGTGAATGGCACACCGGGCTCGCCGGCCATGCCGCTCGGCGCGGCGCTGGCGGCGGCGCTCGGCGTGGCCCTGCTGTGCGGGCTGTGGAACGGCGCGCTGGTGGCCGGCGTGAAGCTGCAGCCGATCGTCGCCACGCTGATTCTGATGACGGCCGGGCGCGGCCTGGCCCAGCTGCTGACCGACGGCCAGATCGTCACGGTGTACGAGGACTCTTTCTTCTACCTCGGCAGCGGCTACCTGGCCGGGCTGCCGGTCTCGCTGTTCGTGGTGGCGGCGGTATTCGCGCTGCTGCTGTTCCTGGCGCGGCGCACCGCGCTCGGCCTGTTCATCCAGGCGGTCGGCCTGAACCCGGTGGCGGCGCGCCTGGCCGGCCTGCGCACGGCGACCCTGATCGTGTTCGTCTACGCGGCCTGCAGTTTGTGCGCCGGCATGGCTGGCCTGTTGATCACCTCGAACATCAAGAGCGCGGACGCCAACAACGCCGGCCTGCTGCTCGAGCTCGACGCGATCCTGGCGGTGACGCTGGGCGGCACCTCGCTGGCCGGCGGCCGCTTCAGCCTGGCCGGCAGCCTGGTCGGCGCGCTGATCATCCAGACGCTGACCTACACCATCTATTCGCTGGGTGTGCCGCCCGAGGTGAACATGGTGGTCAAGGCGATCGTCGTGTTCGTGGTCTGCATCTCGCAGTCGGGCGAGCTGCGCGCCCTGTTGAAAAGGAGGCCGGCATGAATACCGCGGTCAAACAGCCGGCGCGCAACCTGTTCATGAACGCGCCCTGGTTCACCTCCGCCATCACCGTGCTGCTGCTGGCGGCGATGCTGGGTGTCGGCGGCGCCGTCTATCCGGGCCTGCTGTCCGAGCAGGTCCTGTTCAACCTGCTGATCGATAATGCCCACCTGGTGGTGCTGGCGATCGGCATGGGCTTCGTGATCCTGTCGGGCGGGATCGACCTGTCGGTGGGCGCGGTGCTGGCTCTGTCGACGATGGCGGCGGCCTGGCTGCTGCAGACGGCGCACTGGCCGCCAAGCGTGGTGATCGTCTGCGTACTGGCCGGCGGCGCGGCCTTCGGCGCGCTGATGGGCACCATCATCCACCTGTTCCGGCTGCAGCCCTTCATCGTCACGCTGGCCGGTATGTTCCTGGCGCGCGGCCTGTGCTACCTGATCAGCACCGACTCGATCGCGATCGACCAGCCGTTCTTCACCGCGCTGTCGCAGGCGCAAATCCACCTGCTGGGCGGCTTCCTGTCCCCGGGCGCGATTATCGCGCTGGTCGTGCTGCTGCTGGCGGTCTGGCTGGCGCACTTCACGGCCTTCGGGCGCGCCGTGTATGCGGTCGGCGGCAACGAGGCCTCGGCGGCGATGATGGGCCTGGACGTGGGACGCACGCGCGTGCTGGCGTATGCGCTGTCCGGCTTCTGCTCGGCGCTGGCCGGCCTGCTGTTTTCGGTGTACACGCTGTCCGGCTACGCGCTGCACGGGCAGGGCATGGAGCTCGATGCGATCGCCGCGGTCGTCATCGGCGGCATGCTGCTCACGGGCGGCTACGGCTACATCGCCGGCGCGCTGTCCGGCGTATTGGTGCTGGGCGCGATCCAGACCCTGATTGCCTTCGACGGCACGCTCAGCTCGTGGTGGACGCGCATCGTGATCGGCGCGCTGCTGCTGGTGTTTTGCGTGGTGCAGCGGCTGCTGTCGAAGGCTTGAGAATGCTAAGATGAGCCGATGGATACGACCAACCCGAACTGGTTTCTCAAGGCGCGCCTCAAGACGCGCCAACTGCTGCTGCTGATCGCGCTCGACGACTTCCGCAACATCCACCGCGCGGCCGAGGAGCTGCACATGACGCAGCCGGCCGCCTCCAAGCAGGTCAAGGACCTCGAGGAGATGCTGGGCGTGAAGCTGTTCGAGCGTCTGCCGCGCGGGATGGAACCGACGCTGTACGGCGAGACCATGATCCGCCACGCGCGCATGGCGCTCACCAGCCTGGCGCTGGCGCACGACGACATCGCCACGCTCAAGGCCGGCCTGTCGGGCCAGGTCGAGGTCGGGGTGATCATGACGCCGGCCATGTCGCTGCTGCCGCGCGCGATCGCGCGCGTGAAGCAGGAGGCGCCGCTGCTGCGCATCGGCGTGCAGCTCGAGACCAGCAACGTCCTGCTCGACAAGCTGCAGCGCGGTACGCTCGACTTCATGATCGGCCGCATCGTCGATGGCGGCAACGCGGCCGCGGGCCTGATCTACGAGGAGATGACCGAGGAGCCGGCGTGCGCAGTGGTGCGCCCCGGCCATCCGCTGCTGGAGCATCGCGCGCTCACCTTGGCCGACATCGCCGACCGCCCGTGGATCCTGCCGCCGCACGGCAGCATCCTGCGCTACCGCTTCGACATGATGTTCCGCCGCGCCGGCCTGGCGCCGCCGGCCAACGTGGTCGACACTACCGCCATGCTGGTCATCACCGCCTTGCTGCAGCAGACCGATTCGCTGCACGTGATGCCGCGCCCGGTCGCGCAGTATTACGAATCGCTGAACGTGCTGCACATCCTGCCGATCGACTTGCCGTGCACGATGGACGCCTTCGGCATAGTGCGCCAGCAGGACCATCTGCTGTCGCCGGGTGCCGAGATGCTGCTGCGCGCGGTGCGGGCATCGGCGCAGGAAGTCTATTGAGATCTGCGAATCGGCAGGCATTCGCGTTGCCGAATTTTGTATTTAGGGCAACCCGAACATGCTTCGTGTCCGTGTTCTGTGTCGAAAGCGTTGTAGATTTCACACATGCATCATTAAATATTTCCGAAGGATAACTTATAGGTATCGATTTTGCGGATTTATTCCCTTATCCTGTAGCTGGTAAATACGGGTACGCCAGATCTGTGCGTGCTGGACGATAAAGGGACACATGAACATCGCAAACTTGAAAATCGGTACGCGCCTGGCGCTCGGCTTCGGCTTTGTCTGCACGGCGCTGGTCTTCATGGTGGGGCAGGGCACCGTCATGCTGGGTAAAGTCAACGACGGTACTCACGACATCGTCGACATGCGCATGCCGCGCGTCGAGATGGTGACGCGCCAGCGCTCGCTGACCAATGAAATCGCGGTCGCGGTTCGTAACGTGATGCTGACCGACGACGCCGATGACCGCGCCAAGCAGCTCGAGATGATCGCCGCGTCGCGCAAGGAGATCGGCGAGATCTTGCAAAAGCTCGACAAGACCCTGGTCAATCCCAGGGCGCGCGAGCTCCTGCTCACCGAGCATGCGCTCAACGACAAGTACGGCAAGAGTCTGGAAGTGTTGATCCAACTGGCCCAGAGTGGCGACGAGGCTGCTGCACGCACTTACCTGCGCAAGGAAATGCGTCCGATTCTGGTCGACTACAAGGCCGCGATCGCCGAGCAGATCCGCATCCAGAAAGAGCTGAGCGCGCAGACCGCCGCCGACGCCCAGCACACCTATGAGTCGACCAGGACCTTGATGATTGCGCTCGGCGCCGTGGTGGTCGCGCTCGCTGCGGCCCTGGCGTGGTGGATCACGACCTCGATCACGCGCGGCCTGCGCAGCGCGCTCGACGTCGCCAACGCGGTCGCGGCCGGCGACCTGACCTCGCGCATCGAGGCGCAGGGCACGGACGAGATCGGCCAGCTCTTGAGCGCATTGAGCACCATGAACGCCAACCTGGCGGAGACCGTGCGCACGGTGCGCACCGGCACCGAGACCATCTCGGTCGCGTCGCGCGAAGTCGCGGCCGGCAGCCAGGACCTCTCGAGCCGCACCGAGCAGCAAGCCGGTTCGCTGGAAGAGACCGCGTCGTCGATGGAAGAGCTGACCTCGACCGTGCGCCAGAACGCCGACAACGCGCGCCAGGCCAACCAGCTGGCCGTGACCGCGTCCGGCGTGGCTGCGCGCGGCGGCCAGGTGATCGAAAGCGTGGTCGCGACCATGGGCCAGATCCACGCGGCCTCGGGCAAGATCACCGACATCATCACGGTCATCGACGGCATCGCCTTCCAGACCAACATCCTGGCGCTGAACGCGGCGGTGGAAGCGGCGCGCGCCGGCGAGCAGGGCCGCGGCTTTGCGGTGGTGGCGGGCGAGGTGCGCAACCTGGCGCAGCGCGCGGCCGCGGCGGCCAAGGAAATCAAGGGCCTGATCGCCGATTCGAGCGGCAAGGTGGAAGAAGGCAGCCGCCTGGTGCAGGAAGCCGGCACCACGATGAGCGACATCGTCGAGAGCGTGCGCCGCGTCACCGACATCCTCGACGAGATCGGCACCGCCAGCGGCGAGCAGAGCGCCGGCATCGAACAGATCAACGAAGCGATCACGCAGATGGATGGCGTGACCCAGCAGAACGCCGCACTGGTCGAGCAGGCCGCCGCCGCCGCCGAGGCGATGCAGGAGCAGGCCGGCCGGCTGGCCGAGGCGGTGGCGGTGTTCACGCTGGAGCGCACGGCGCCGGTCGCGGCTGCCTTCTCGGCTAAGGTCACCGCCAAGCCGGCCGTCACCAAGCCGGCCGTCGCCAAGCCGGCCGCAGCCAAGCCGCTGCCGGCGCCGCGCGCCGCGCAGGCGCCGCGCACGTCCGCGCCCGCACGCGCACCTGCACGCGCACCCGCGCACGAGGCGGCAGGCGACTGGGAAGAGTTCTAAGCCCGCGTCTTGCCGACCCTGAACGCCCCGGCCGCTTTCCGAAGCCGCCGGGGCGTTTTCCATCCGGCGCTGCGAGTTCGCGACGGCGGCGATTGTGATAGGCTGTTCGATGCGGCCGGCTGCCCCGCCAGTCCGGCCGTCCTCGTGCAACCCGTCTTTACAAGGACTCCCATGACTGGCTTCGTCATCACCCCGCCCGCCGCCCCGGCACTCGCCGTGGCCGGTTCCGACCAGACCTTCCCGCTGCGCCGCGTGTTCTGCGTCGGCCGCAACTACGCTGCCCACGCGCGCGAGATGGGCGCGGACCCGGACCGCGAACCGCCGTTCTTCTTCACCAAGCCGGCCGACGCCGTGGTGCCGGCCAGCGGCACCGTGCCGTATCCGACGTCGACGCAGGACCTGCACCACGAGGTCGAGCTGGTGGTGGCGTTGAAAGGCGGCGGCAGCAACGTGTCGCCGGAGCAGGCGCTCGACCTGGTGTGGGGCTACGGCGTCGGCGTCGACCTGACCCGGCGCGACCTGCAGGAAGTGGCCAAGAACACCGGCCGTCCGTGGGACATGTCCAAGGGCTTCGACGCCTCCGGCCCGTGCAGCCCGCTGCAGCCGGTCGCTGCGACCGGCCATCCGCAAGAGGGGCGCGTCTGGCTCGAAGTGAACGGCCAGGTCAAGCAGGAGGGCAACCTGAACGAGATGATCTGGCCGGTGGCGGACACGATCGCCTACCTGTCGCGCTTCGTCGCCCTGCAGCCGGGCGATGTGATCTTCACCGGCACGCCGTCGGGCGTCAGCAAGCTCAATCCGGGCGACACGGTGCGCGGCGGCGTCGAAGGCGTGACCACCTTCGAATTCACCATCGGCGCGGCGCCGTCGGGTTCGAACGCATGATCGAGCTGCTGCAGATCGGGAGCTTTCCGCCCGAGGTGCAGGCCCGGCTCGACGCCGAGTTCACCTGCCTGCAGGTCGAGGACCTCGAACGCGAATCGGCGCGTGATGCTGCGTGCGTGGCGCGCGTGCGCGGCATCGTCACGCGCAGCAACCAGCACGTGCCGGCGGAACTGGTCGAGCGCCTGCCGAACCTGGAGATCATCGCCACCAACGGCGTCGGCTACGACCTGATTCCGCTCGCGCTGGCGGCGCGGCGTGGCATCGTCGTGGCCAACACGCCGGACGTGCTGAACGCGGCGGTGGCCGAGCTGTGCGTCGGCTCGCTGCTGGCGCTGCTGCGCCGCCTGCCGCAGGCCGACCGCTTCGTGCGCGAGGGACGCTGGCGCGAGGCGCAATTTCCGCTGTCGACGTCGCTCGCCGGCAAGCAGGTTGGCATCGTCGGCCTGGGCCGCATCGGCAAGGAGATCGCGCGCCGCCTCGAGCCCTTCGGCGTGCGCCTGGCCTACCATGGCCGCAGCGACCAGAAGCTGGACTGGCGCTTCGAGCCTCGGCTCGTGGCGCTGGCGCAGGACGTCGACGTGCTGGTGGTGGTGGCGCCGGGCGGATCCGGGACGGCCGGATTGATCGACGCGCGCGTGCTGGACGCGCTTGGGCCGCAGGGTATTCTGGTGAACGTGGCGCGCGGCTCGCTGGTCGACCAGGCCGCGCTGGTCGAGGCGCTGCAAGGCGGCCGCCTGGGCGGCGCCGCGCTCGACGTGTTCGACGAGGAGCCGCAGGTCGATCCGCGCCTGTTCGAGCTGGACAACGTGCTGCTCACGCCGCACATCGGCAGCGCGACCGTCGAGACGCGCGCGGCGATGGCGCAGCTGATGCTGGATAATTTGCGCAGCTGGTTCGGCAGTGGCAGGGCGTTGACGCCGGTGGCGCTGGGCTGACGGCATGGCGGCATGGCGCGATCGTTTGCGGCGTGCCGCCTTGCCGGTCGCGCTGATCGTCGGCGTGCCGTTTCTTCTGCTGAGGGCATGCGAGATGGCCTTCGACGCCGCGCTGGGGGAGCCGAGGCCGAGTGCTGGTGTGAATCTTGAAGTGACATCGCCGGACGGCCGCTGGATCGCGACTAGCGAATCAGTCGATAATGGCATGGGCTTCGGCATGGGCATGGCGTACTACGAAATCCACCTCCACAGGCCGAACGAGCGCATCAAGACGCATGGCGATGCCGACGACACGACCGTTTTCTATACCCATATCGATGGCAGGGAGCCGCAGCTGACCTGGCTGGACGCGCACCATCTGTCGATCGCACACGAGACGCGCGACGATCACGGCGAGGTCATGAAACCCGGGCGTCACGATGCCCGGCATGGCGACGTGCAGATCGTCTATCGAGCCTTGCCGCCGCAGCAATTGCAGCCGGCCGGTACCTGAGTCACGTCGCCACTCAACTGGCCACTCACTTCGCCATATTCTTGGCCACGATCGCATCCGTGGCCTGCTGCGCTTGCTGCAGCGGCTGGTTCAGCACGGTGGTCGAATAGGCCGGCGCGGCGGTGGCGGCTGTGCCCAGCGCGCCGGTGCCCGGGCTGGCGATGTCGACGTCGGCCGTCATCGACAGGCCGATGCGCAGCGGGTGCTGCTGCAGTTCCTTCGGGTCGAGCGAGATGCGCACCGGGACGCGCTGGACCACCTTGATCCAGTTGCCGGTCGCGTTCTGCGCCGGCAGCAGCGAGAAGGCGCTGCCGGTGCCGGCGCCCAGGCCCATCACCTTGCCGTGATAGGCCACCTTGCCGCCGTAGACGTCGGCTTCGAGCGTGACCGGCTGGCCGACGCGGATGTCGCGCAGCTCGGACTCCTTGAAGTTGGCGTCGACCCACAGCTGGTTCAGCGGCACGATCGACAGCAGCGGGGCGCCCGGGGCGATGCGGCTGCCGACCTGCACGCTGCGCTTGGCGACGTAGCCGGTCACCGGCGCGACGATCGCGTTGCGGCGCGCGGCCAGCCAGGCGCCCAGGTAGTCGGCCTTGGCCGCCTGCACGGACGGATTGTCCTGTACCGAAACGCCCGCCACGACCACCCGGCCCGCGGCCAGCTGCTTCTCGGCCACGTCGAGCGCGGCCTTGGCGTCGTCGACGGCGCGGCGCGCATGCGCCACGTCTTCGCCCGAGACCACGTTGTCCGCCGCCAGCGGCGCGCGCCGGGCCAGGTCTTCCTGCGCGGTCTTGAGCGTCACGCGGCGCTGCTCGACCACGGCCTGCAGCTGGTCGACGTTCGAGTAGCGCTCGCGCAGCTGGCGCACGGTGCTGCCCAGGCGCGCTTCGGCCTGGGCCAGGTTGACCTGGGCATCGGCCGGGTCCAGCACGACGATCTCGGTGCCGGCCTTGACCATCTGGGTCTCGTCGGCGCGGATCTCGACCACGCTGCCGGTGACCTGGGACGAGACGTTGACCAGGTTGCCGCCGACGTAGGCGTTGTCGGTCTCGACGCGCTTGGACGCGACCAGCAGGTAGTAGGCGCCGTACGCCGCGCCGGCGGCGAGGAAGGCGACGGTGATGCCGGCCAGGACGACGCGGCGCTTGTTGTTCTTCGGTGCTTGGGTGTCGGTGCTCATGGCGTGGTCGGCTTTATTGTGGTCGGTTCGTGTTCGTGTTCGTTTCTGCTGTGGCGGCAGTGCGTGCGCCGGCATCGGCGTGGTAGCCGCCGCCGAGCGCTTCGGCCAGCAGCACCTGCGCCTGCAAGCTGGCGTCGATCAGCACCAGGTCGGTGTCGCGCTGGCGCAGCATGTTTTGCTGTGCCAGCAGCACGTCGGCGCGGTCGGCCAGGCCGCGTGTCAAGCGCGCCTGGGCGTTGTCGGCCAGCTTGCGGCTGGCATCCGTGGCGGCCGCGTGCGCTTCCTGCTCGCGCCCCAATCCTTGCAGCGTGGCGCCCTGCACGGCGACGTCGCGCACCGCGTCCAGCACGGCCTGGTTGTACTCGGCCAGCAGCTCGTCGCGGCCGGCGCGCGCGGCGCCCAGCTGGGCCTTCAGGCGGCCGGCGTCGAAGATCGGCAGGGTCAGCGTACCGCCGGCGATCGGCGTGCGGCTCGGGTAGCGCAGCAGCTTGCCGAGCGAGACTGCATCCAGGCCGATGCCGGCCATCAGGTTGATGTCGGGGTAGAACGCGGCCTGGCTTGCGGCGATGCGCCCGAGCTGGGCCTCGACGCGCCAGCGCGCGGCCTGCAGGTCGGGACGGCGCGCCAGCAGTTCCATGCCGAGGTCGTGCGGCAGCGCGTTGTCGGCCGGGCGCGGCTGGAAGCGCGCCAGATCGGCCAGCGCATCCGCATCGCCGCCGATCAATGCACGTAGCGCCTCGCGCTCGCGCGCCGCTTGCGTGTCGTAGCGGCTGGCCTGTTCGGTGAGCGTGCCCAGGTCCAGGCGCGCGCTCTGCACCGCATCCTGGTTGACCAGGCCATGCGCCATGCGCGCTTCACGGTCGCGCACCAGGCCGCGCTGCACGGCGAGCAGGGCGTTGACGTTGTCCTGGCGCGCCCACAGCATCTGCAGGCGGAAGTAGCTCTGGGCGACGTTCGCGGCCAGCGTCTGGCGCGCCTGCGCGGCTTCGGCCTGGCTGGCGTTGGCTTCGCCCAGCGACGCGGCGATCAGGCTGCGGTGGCGGCCCCACCAGTCGAAGTCGTACGAGGCGCGCGCCTGCACCGAGAAGTCGTTGTAGTAAGCGCCGCCCAGCGGCGGCGGAAAGAAGCCGTTGGACGAATAGCGCTGGCGGTTGGCGCCGGTGTTCAGGTCGAGGCGCGCGCCTTCGTCGGCGCGCTGGCTGGTGACCGCCGCCTGTGCGCTCGTCACGCGCGCCTGCGCTACCGCGAGGTTCGGGCTGTCCTGCAGCGCGCGCTGGATCAGCGTGTTGAGCTGCGGATCCTGGTAGACCTGCCACCATTGTTCGGCTGGCCAGGCGCCGTCCGGCAGCGCGATGCTCGGGTTCAGGCGCGCCTTGGCGAAGTCGGGGCCGGCCGCATGGCTGGTATCGGTCGGGACGTGCACGCAGCCGGCCAGCAGAATCGCGGCAGCCGCCGTGACAGGAAGAAGTTTCAAGTGTCGCATTCCGGTTGTTCTCATGTGTTCTTCAAGCTCACTCCATCGCCGCATGGTCGACCTGGGCCGGCCCCGCGGACGCCTTGGGCGGACGGATCAGGATCAGCAGCGGGATCACGATGACGGTCATCAGCATCATCAGCTTGTAGTCGTCGACGTAGGCGATCATCGAGGCCTGGCGCGTGACTTCGTTGTCGATCATCGCCGCGCCCAGCTGGGTCGCCGCACTGAAACCGCTGGCCGGATCGAGCAGCGCCGGGTTGGCGCTGTTGACGTGGGTGACCAGCGAGGCGTGCGCGATCTGCGTGTTCCGGACCAGCAGCGCCTGCACCAGCGCGATGCCGATCGAGGAGCCGATGTTGCGCACCAGGCTGTACAGCGCGGTGCCTTCGGCGCGCATCTCGGGCGTCAGCGTGGCGAAGGTGGCGGCCGACAGCGGCACGAACACCAGGCCCAGGCCGACGCCCTGGATCACGCCCGGCCACACGATGTCGCCCTGCGACAGCACCAGCGTGTAGCCGGTCATCTGCCACAGCGAGAACGCGGTGATCGCAAAGCCGGCGCCCAGCAGCAGGCGCAGGTCGACCTTGCCGGTCATGCGGCCGACCACCAGCATCGCCGCCATCGTGCCCAGGCCGGACGGCGCGGTGACCAGGCCGGCCAGCGCGGCCGGGTAGCCCATCAGGCCCTGCAGCATGGTCGGCATCAGCGCGCGCGTGGCGAACAGCACCACGCCGACCACGAAGATCAGCAGCAGGCCGGTGACGTAGTTCGGGTTCTTCAGCAGGCGGAAGTCCACGAAGGTCTTGCCCGCCGGGCTGGTCAGCGTATGGCCGATGAAGTAGGCGAACGACAGCGTGGTCAGGATCAGCTCGACCCAGGTCTCGGTCGAGGAAAACCAGTCGTTCTGTTCGCCCCGGTCGAGCAGCATCTGCAGCGCGCCGATGGCGACCGACAGCGTGACGAAGCCGAACATGTCGAAGCGGATGCGACGTGCGCCAGCGCTGCCGTGGATGTAGCGCCAGATGCCGTAAAAAGCGAGGGCGCCGATCGGCACGTTGATGAAGAAGACCCAGCGCCAGCTGTAGCTGTCGGTCAGCCAGCCGCCCAGGCTCGGGCCCAGGATCGGGCCGATCATCACGCCCATGCCCCACACCGCCATCGCCGAGCCGTGTTTTTCGCGCGGGTTGATGTCCAATAGCGTCGCCTGGGACAGCGGCACCAGGGCCGCGCCGAACACGCCCTGCAGCATGCGCGCGACCACGATCTCGGTCAGCGTCGCCGATATCCCGCACAGCACCGAGGCGATGGTGAAGCCGGCCACCGAGACCAGGAACACGTTTTTGAGGCCGAAGCGGTCGACCAGCCAGCCGTTGAGCGGCGTGGCGATCGCGGCGGCCACGATGAAGGAGGTCAGCACCCAGGTGATCTGGTCCGAAGACGCCGACAGCGCGCCCTGCATGTGCGGCAACGCGACGTTGGCGATGGTGCCGTCGAGCGCCTGGATGATCGTTGCCAGCATGATCGAGATCGTGATCATGGTGCGGTTGATCGGCTGGCGCTCGGAGGCCAGACTCGGGCCGCTGTTACTTTTATCGGTCACAGCGATGCCTCGATGCGCGCGCGCAGGGTTTCCAGCACCTCGGCGGCGACCGCGAGCTTGTCCGGGTCGAGGCCGGCGAACAGGTCGGCGCGGAAGCCTTGGGCGACCGTGTGCACCTCGGCGTAGATCTTGCGGCCTTCGTCGGTCAGCTGGACCAGCTTGACGCGGCGGTCCTGCGCCGACGGTTCGCGCGTGACCAGGCCGCCGCGCTCGAGGCGGTCGAGCATCGACACCATCGACGGGCCTTCGACGCCGACCAGGTCGGCCAGCGCGCGCTGCGACAGCGGTTCGGCCGCCTTGGCGACCATCGCGATCGTCATCCAGCCCGACTGGCCGATGCCGAGATGCTTGAGGCGCTTGTCGAGGGCCTGGCGCCAGACGCGCGCGGCGCCATGCACGCACATCGAGACGCGCTCATCGATCGAATTGGGTAGCTCACGCATTATTAGATGGCGAATAGATAGCAATCTATCGAGTTTAATATATGCAAACCCGCTTGTCAAAGCACGTCCCGCTAGCCAGAATGGATACCAAACCAAAACCGCAAGGAGACCCGCATGCAGCAAGTCGCCCTGGTGACCATCCACGGCATGGGCGCCCAGCCGCTCGACTATGCCGAGCCCTTGTTCGCGGCCCTGCGCACGCGCCTGGCGCCGCACCAGATCGCGGCCTGGGTCAGCTTTCGCGCGGTGTATTACGAAGACATCCTGCAGGTCAACCAGGACCTGGTGTGGGCGCGGCTCGACGCCGGCGCCAGGCTGCACTACGACGAGCTGCGGCGCTTCCTGCTGTTCGGTTTCGGCGAGGCGGCCGGGCTGGAGAACCGCAAGGAGATCGACGGCTCGGTGTACGAACTGGCGCAGGAAGCGATCGCGCGCCAGCTGCTGGACGTGTGGCAGCACGGGCCGGACTCGAAGGTGGTGTTTCTGGCGCAGTCGCTCGGCTGCCAGGTGTTATCGAGCTACCTGTGGGATGCGCAAAAGGCGGCGCTGGGCGGACCGGTGGTGGCCGGCATCTGGAAGGACATCGACGCCTGGTCGCTGCGCGCGCTGGGCCGCATTTTGCTGCCCGAGGAAAAGGCCTTTTTACGCGGCGCCAGCTGCGTCGGGCTGGTCACGACCGGCTGCAACATCCCGATTTTTGTTGCCGCTCACAAGGCGATGGACGTCAAGCCGATCGACCGCGCGCTGATGGGGCCGGGCTTCGGCTGGCTCAACATCTACGACCCGGACGATGCGCTCGGCTGGCCGCTGCAGCCGCTCTCGCCCGAATACGCGGCTCTGGTCGAGGACCGCGCGATCAATGCCGGGCAGGGGATGATCAACTGGATCCTCAAGAGCTGGAATCCGCTGTCGCACCTGGCCTATTGGACCGACGACCGGGTGCTGGCGCCGCTGGCGCAGCTGATCGTGCGGACGGTGGGCACGGTGTAGCCGGGCCGCGGTGCATGGTTTGAACCATTTTGCCGGCGCCGGGTATAAACGGGAAAACGCCCGGAAAACACCCGGAAAATCCGGAAAGGAAGGTTGTGCAAAGATCGAGCGATGAGGTGGCAATACTGGCGAAGACGGCCGAAGGCGAAGCCTGCCTGATCGGACGCATCGCGGCCGGAGACCGGCGCGCCTTCGAAGCCTTGTACCGCGCCTACTTTCCCAGGCTGACGCGCTTCCTGCAGCGGATGACGCGCAGCAGCACGCTGATCGAAGAAGTCGTCAACGACACGCTGCTGGTCGTCTGGCGCAAGGCGGTCACGTTCGACGGCAGCAGCAAGGTGTCGACCTGGATATTTGCCATCGCCTACCGGCGCGCATGCAAGGCCTTGCACGCATTGGACGAGCCGGTCGAGAGCGGTCCCGACGAGCGCGAAGGCCTCGATAGCGACCGGCCGGAATGGCGGCTGGACCAGCAGCGGCTGGCCGTTGCGCTCGACGATGCACTCGCCGCATTGCCGCTGGTGCAGCGGGTGGCCTTCCAGCTGACTTTTCATCATGACATGACATACACGGAAATCGCAGAGATCATGGAGTGCCCCGTCAACACCATCAAGACCCGTCTGTTCCACACGCGCAAACGCCTGGCGGCGCTGCTCGAACACCAGCTGGAGGGCCGAGCATGAACGCGTCCAATCCGGGCCACGACGAAGCCCAGTCGCTGCTCCCCTGGCTGGCGAACGGCAGCCTGACGGGCGCTGAACAGGAGCGGGTGCAGGCCCATCTGCAAGGGTGCGCCGAATGCCGCGGCGACCTCGCGCTGCTGCACACGCTGCGCGCCGCGGGCGCCGGCGATACCGCAGCCGACGAGACCTCGGCCGGCGACGCCGATGCCGCCTTCGCGCGCCTGCTGCCCCGGCTCGATGCCGCGCCCGAGCCGGCAGCGCTGCCCGATGTCGTGAACCATGTTGCGAAGCCAGGTCCGGCGGCGAATGACCGCAACTGGCTGCGCGTCGCCGCCGGTGTGCAGTTCTGTGCGATCGTCGTGCTCGGGCTGATGCTGGCGCACGCGCCGGCCGGTCCCGAGGCGCCCAAGGATGCCTACCGCGTGCTCGGCGCCGGCGACGTGGCGCGCCACGGCCTGGTGATTGCCTTCGACCCGGACACGCCGGAACGCGACATCCGCCGCATCGTGCTCGCCAGCGGCGCGCGCGTCGTCGGCGGGCCGACCGCGACCGGCGCCTGGCTGCTCGACACCGCACAGGCGCCGGCAACGGTCATCCAGCGCTTGCGCGCCGAGCCGGCCGTGACGCTGGCCGAGCCGCTCGATGCGCAAGGCGCGCCGTGAGACGCTTGCTCGTGCTGATCGCCGCCGTGGCCATGCTGCTGGGCGCCCAGGCGCGCGCGCGCGCACCTGCGCGAGCGGACCAGGCAGCAGCCAGCGCCACGCAGACGCAGTTACCGACGCAGACCCAGCGCCAGCTGCTCGTGATGCTGCGCGTGCCGCCCCAGCACTTCCACGCCGACGGTGCCTACGGCGGCGGCTACACGGACGATGGCAGCCGCGCCGCGCGCCGGCGCTTGGCCCACGCACTGGCCGCCGAACATGGCCTGCGCGTGCGCGACAACTGGGCCATGCCGGCCATCGGTATCGATTGCTTCCTGATGGAGGCGCCCGGCGACCGGCCGCTCGAGCAGGTGCTGGACGCGCTGGCGCACGATGCGCGCGTCGCCTGGGCGCAGGCGATCGCCGACTACCAGACACTCGGCAGCGCCGATCCGCTCTATCCGATCCAGCCGGCGGCGCATGACTGGCACCTCGCCGAGCTGCATCGCGTCAGTACCGGCCGCAACGTCAGCGTGGCGGTGGTCGACAGCGGCGTCGACGCCGCGCATCCCGACCTGGCCGGGCAGATCGCCGTGCGCCGCAATTTCGTCGACGACGTTCCCGACGCCGCCGAAACGCATGGCACGGCCGTCGCCGGCGTGATCGCCGCGCGCACCGGCAACGGCGTCGGCATCGTCGGCGTCGCGCCCGGCGCCAGGATCATGGCGCTGCGCGCCTGCTGGGAGATGAATCGCCAGGCGGCGCGCTGCAACAGCTTCACGCTGGGAAAAGCGATCAACTTCGCGCTGGAGAACGGCGCGCGCATCATCAACCTGAGCCTGGGCGGGCCGCCCGACCGTTTGCTGCAAAGCCTGCTCGATGCGGCGCTGGCGCGCGGCGTGACCGTGGTCGGGGCGGCTGACCCGCAGCGCCCGGATGGCGGCTTTCCAGCCTCTTACCCGGGCGTGATCGCGGTCGCGCGCGGCGGTGAAGGGCAGGCGGCGGCGCGCACGATGCTGTATGCGCCGGGCACCGATATCCCGAGCTGCATGCCGGGCACGCGCTGGGGCCTGGTGTCGGGGTCGTCGTATGCCGCCGCCCACGTGGCAGGGCTGACCGCGCTGCTGGCGCAGTTGCAGCCGCGCGCGAACAGCCAGGCGCTGCGGCGCATGCTCGACGGTGGCGCCGCGACGTCCGCAACTGGTAACATAGACGCATGCGCCGCCGTCCAGCGCGCCGCCGACGCCTGCGTTTGCCTATGCCCCTCCAACACCGCCAAGACAAGCTCCGCTTCACCTTAGCCGTCGTCCTGCCCCTGTTCATGAGCGCACCGGCGCGCTGCCAGACCAGCGCCAACCTGACGCTGGTGTCGGCGTACACCGCGCGCGGGATTTCGCTCGACACGCGTCCCGCGCTGCAACTGCGCGTCGAACACGACCGCGCCGACGGCTGGTACGCGGGCGCCTTCGGTTCGCGTGTCAGGCTGGACGGCGACAGCCAGGGCCAGTTGATTGCCTATGGCGGCCGCGCCCAGCGGCTGACGTCCACGCTGACCCTGGATGCGGGCGTCAGCCGCAGCACCTTCCTGCGCGACCGCGCTTACGACTACAGCGAGTTCTACGCCGGTCTGGCGCTGAACCGCTCCAGTGTTCGCCTGTTCTATTCGCCCGCCTATTATGGCGCAGGGCAGACCGTGTACCTCGACCTGAGCAGCGCCTATCCGCTGGGCGAGCGCGTCAACCTGGCCGTCCATGCCGGCCTGCTGCATCCATTCGGCGAATACCGGGGCGTGGCGCGCGACGGCGCCGATCTGCGGCTGGCGCTTGCGACCGACGTCGGCGAGGTCCGCATCGAAGCAGGCGTGCAGGCGCAGTGGCATCCCTACCTGCCATGGGTCGCGCCCGCGCGCGCGCTGACCGCCAGCGCGAGCCTGAACTTCTAAACGCATTTTTGAAATTTCATGAACGCCGATTGAACCATCGGCGCGCTCCCGGGTATCAACGGGTCAGACAACCCGATCCGACAGGAGCGCATCATGATCATCCCCACGACGGCACGGACACACCGTGCCACGCTGTTCAAGGCCGTTCTGCTTGCCGCCGGGCTCGGCGCCGCCCTGGCATCCTGCGGCGGCGGTTCGGGCAATCCGGGCGGCTCGAGCGCGGCCTATACGCCGCCGGTCGCGACGACGCCCGCGCCGCCGGTGTCGACCACGCCGCCCGCCACTACCGCGGCATTCGTCGCGACGGACGTGGTGGCCGACAGCGGGACCGGCGCTACGCACCTCGACCCGAAACTGCTCAACGCCTGGGGCATCGCATTCAACCCGACCGGTTTCGTCTGGGTGGCCAACCAGGGCAGCTCGACGTCGACCCTATACGACGGCAAGGGCGTGGCGCAAAGCCTGGTCGTCGCCATACCGGCAGGCGCCGGCAGCAACGCCGGACCCACCGGCATCGTCTATAACGGCACCCAGGACTTCAAGGTGAGCAAGAACGGCGTGAGCGGCGTCGCGGCCTTCATCTTCGTGGGCACCGGCGGTACCGTGTCGGGCTGGTCGCCGGCGGTGGACCGGACCAACGCGGTGACGATGGTCGACACCGCCGCCAATGGCGCCGGCCCGGCCGCGTACACCGGCTTGACCTTGTCCAGCTACGCCGGCGTGAACTACCTGTACGCCGCCGATTTCCGCAACGGCCGTGTGGACGTGTATGACCCGACGTGGCGCAAGGTGACGCTGCCCGGCGGCGGCTTCAGCGATCCGAATCTGCCCTCGGGTTATGCGCCGTTCGGCATCCAGGCCATCGGCGAGCGCATCTACGTCACCTATGCCCAGCATGCGCCGAGCGGTCCGCGCGAAAACCTCGGGCCGGGACTGGGCATCGTCGACGTGTTCGATGCCAGCGGCGCACTGGTGCGCCGCTTCGCCAGCAATGGCGCACTGAACGCACCCTGGGGCGTGGCGCTGGCGCCGGCCGGCTTCACCGGTTTCGCCAACATGCTGCTGATCGGGAATTTCGGCGACGGCAAGATCAACGTGTTCGACCCGGCCAGCGGCGCCATGGTCGGGACCTTGGCCAAGGCCGACAAGACGCCGATCGCGATCGATGGCCTGTGGGGCATCGGCTTCGGCAACGGCCTCAACGACCAGCCGGCCAATACGCTGTTCTACGCCGCCGGGCCGAGCGACGGCGCGCATGGCGTGTACGGCCGCATCGATCCGCAATGACGCAAAGGTTTTTTACAAAGAACCGGCCACCCACGGCCGGTCACACACCACTGGAGAGAAGAATGAAAAATTGGATGACGGCCTGCTTCGTCGGCTTGCTGGTTGCGGCACCATCGGCGTTCGCAGCCGATTCCGCCGGATGTGAAGGCGGCGGATTTACCGTGCTGGGCAAAAGCGGGGCGCAAACGGCGAGCGTGGCCGCCGGCAGCGTGGCGTCGGTCTTCAGGGTGCAGGGGCGCTACGTCCAGTTCGACGTCGATGCCGCCAGCTTCGGCGTCCTGAATTACGCGATGACCGGCGCGCCCAACGCGCTCGACATCACCGGCGGCAGGGCGACGCCGGTCTTCGAGAGCAAGCTGCCGGAGCATCGCGGCCTGGCCCTGAACAGCAGCGTCGGCGTTGAGCTGAGCAGCAGCGGCGATATCCTGCTGACCCGTACGGGGCCGGGCCTCACGATGAAGATCCAGGCCAAGGATTGCGCCAACGGCGGCGTGTTCCAGATGGAGGTGGCGCGCGCCGACGACACCAAGACGGTGTTCACCCACAAGCTCGCGCAGAGCGCCTTTTACTACGACAACCGCAACTTCCGCAACCGCGAAGGCGACACGGTCGCGTACAAGGACACGACGCTCAAAGTCACGCCGCGCATCAATTTCGGCAACGACTACTCGCCCAAGTTCGTGGGGCGCGACAGCCCGCAATTCGCCGACCGTATCGCCGAGCCGGCCTGCACCAACGGCATCGTGACGCGCACCGGCGCCATCAGCAAGGTCTTGCATTGCGGCGGCGTCTCGCAGTGGGCGGTGGCCAGCGGCGGGCGCATGGGGCAGGTGATGGGCGAGGATGCGACCGAGGTCGCGCCGCCGGCCACGGTCTGCACGCACCAGTGCCAGGCCCAGAACCGCACACGCGGCGGCGCCACCGTGCTGGGTGCGCCGTTCCCGGTGGCCGATGCCGACCGGCTCAAGCCGCGCTACCCGCAGTGAACGCTTGACGCTGAGCGCGCGCAGGTGCGTGAGGCGCGCGCCCGCGCGCGCGAGGGCTCAGCCGGGCGCCTGGTTGATCGAATCGCCTGGCTGCAGCGTGAACACTGCGCGCACGTCGCCCGCCGACGTGCCGCGCGCATTCTTGATGGCGGGGGCGCGGTAGGGCTCGAGGTGTTCGCGCCGCTTCGCGTCGAGCAGGCCGAGCTGCTCGAGCACGCTGAACACGGCCGGGTGCAAGGCGCGCACCGCGCCGTCCGCCACCTTGATCGCGATGCCGATGCCGGCCGAGCGCACGCCGATCGCCTGCACCGCATCGGCGCCGATCTTGGCGACCCAGTCGCCGCCGCCGGCCGTCATCCAGGTCAGGTCGGTGCGCTCCGAGCCCGACACCAGGTCGGGGCGCGCGGTCATCGCCTCGAACAGGTCGCCCATGGCGCCGCCCAGCTTGGGGTCGCGGCTGCCTTGCGCCAGGCGTGCGTACAGGTGCGCCAGGCGGGCCAGCGGCATCGCGTAATTGGGCGCCGAACAGCCGTCGATCCCGGTCGGCAGCAGGTCCTGGTGCATCTGCACCGCGTCGGCCAGCGTCGCGCGGATGGCATGCTGCAGCGGATGGCGCGGGTCGACGTAGCCGCTGGTGGGCGCGCCGTGCATGCGGCACCAGGCCAAAAATCCGCTGTGCTTGCCCGAGCAATTGTGGTGGACAGTGCGCCAGCGCCGGTCGATCGGCGCCGGCAGGCCGGTGGTGTCGTAGTACAGCGGCGCTGCGCAGCCGCATTCGAGGTGGCTCTCGTCCAGGCCGATCTTGGCCAGGATAGCTTCGACGCCGGCCAGGTGCTTTTCTTCGCCCGAGTGACTGGCGCACAGCAGGGCCAGTTCGTCGCGGCTCAGGCCGAAGCGGGCCGGACCGTCGGCCAGCACGAAGGGCAGGGCCTGGAACGGTTTCAAGGCCGAGCGGGTGAAGGTCATGAAGTCGGGATCGCCGGCCGAGTACAGCAGCCGGCCCGAGACGTCGACCACGGCCACCGAGCCGAAGTGGATGTTCTCGAGCGGGTAGCCGGTGTCCGGATAGCCACGCGTGGTGGCGACGAGCGGTACGGGATGCATGGTGTCGGGGCGCAGTGAGCGGCAGCGGTTGGGATGGCGCCACTGTAGCGGATTTGAGCGCCATACGCGTGCATATGCGTGCGTGCCATGTGTATGCATTTGGCGCCGTTCGGCCGGCTTTTTCGACGCTTCATCCCGCTTTTGGCGCGTTCCGGCGGATCCGGGCAGACCCTGGAGGCGGCCCTGCCTAGACTGGTCTCACTCGCCGCACAGTCTTCGAGGCGGCGACATGAAACCACCGAGCCATTGCTCACTCATCGACCAGGAGCCATCATGCGCATCACTCACGTTCTCGCTTTCGCCGCCATCGCCGCCACGTCCGCATCCGCTTTCGCCGATCCGTCCATCCCGACCACCCACGCCGCCAACACCGTGCTGGTGCAGGCGGCGCCGCGAGCGGCGTACCGGCTGACGCCGGACGAGGCGCGCCACATGGCCGGCACTTTCAAGCTCGACGACGGCCGCACGCTGACCATGACCAGCCGCCAGAGCAAGGTGTACGCCGAGTTCGACGGCAAGCGCGAGGAACTGGTGCCGGTCGGCGCCAACCGTTTCGTCAGCCGCGACACCGGCGCCGAACTGACTTTCGACCGCGTGCCGTTCGGGGAAGAGGTCAAGCTGAACCAGGCCGTTCATTGATCCCCCATGCCAGCCGGCTTGGCCAATTGGTCCGGGCCGGCTTTTTTTCGCGCGCCGCTCCCACGTGCAGTACGGCAGCGCCGGCCACAATCAAGTGTTTTCCATCCGATCGTTGCTACTCGGCAACGGTCGGGCAATGTTTATTGTACGGATTTTAATTTTTTGTAGGATAACTCTTACTCTGAGTTACCATAACTCGCGTGCGAGCGTTGAGGCACCGGTTACTCGCCAAGCCTCATTCCAATACGTGTGCTGCTACCGCGGCCTCGATCTGCACGGCGTGATTGTCCCGATCGTGGACAGGCGCATCCGATTCGACCGACATGGTTTTCCAATCTCACTCTTATCCAAGGCTGCGGCAAGCGATCTTGCCGACGCCAATCATCCCAATATCACCATGTACAAGAATCTCAGCATCAAGTTTCGCCTCGTGTTACTGACGATCGTCCTGAGTACGGTCGCCATTCTCGTCGGCGTGGTCGGCCTGTTCAACCAGAGCGCAGCGAATGCCGCATTGGGCACGGTTTACAACGAGCGCCTGGTCGCGCTCGATCATCTCAGCAATATGTTGTCGCTGATGCAGCAAAACCAGAACACGCTGGCGCGCGCTGCGATCGGCGACAGCGGGGAGGCCAAAGCGGCCGTGGCCGAAGTCCAGGAACGGATCAAGCGGATATCGGGCATCTGGACGATGTATATGAAGACCGACTTGACCGAAAAAGAAAAGGTGCTCGCCAAGGCGTTCATCGACAGCCGTATGGTGTTCGTCGAACAGGGTTTGAAGCCCACCATGGCGGCATTGAGCAGCCAGGACGGCGCCAAAGCGAAGGCGCTCGTCGTCGGCACGCTGAATCAACTTTATCTGCCCGCGCAAACGAACATGCAGGTGTTGATTCAATTGCAGATCGACGTGGCAAAACAGGAATACGACGACGCGCTCGCGCGCTATCGGCAAGCACGCATGCTGTCGATCGGTTTGATCGTATTCGGCGTCATCGGCGGTGCGGCCTTTGCATGGTTTTTGATCCGCGGAATCACGCGATCGGTCGCCCAGGCCTTGCACTTGACCCGCAGCGTGGCAGAAGGCGATTTGACCCAAACGATCCGCATCGAGTCGAACGACGAGATCGGCCAATTGCTCGAAGCCCTGCAAACGATGAACACCAGCTTGTCCGGTATCGTCATACAGGTCCGCTCCGGCACCGATACCATCGGTACGGCTTCCCAACAAATCGCCGCCGGTAATCTGGATTTGTCCGCGCGTACCGAACAGCAGGCCGGCGCGCTGGAAGAAACGGCAGCGTCGCTCGAAGAATTGACGTCGACCGTCAAGGAAAATGCCCAGAATGCCCATCAAGCCAATAGCTTGGCGGCCAAGGCCTCGTCCGTCGCTCTGAAAGGGGGCGCGGTGATCCACGAGGTGGTCGGCACCATGGAGCAAATCAACGATTCGGCCAAGAAGATCGTCGACATCATCAGCGTCATCGACGGCATCGCCTTCCAGACGAATATTCTGGCATTGAACGCAGCCGTGGAAGCGGCCCGCGCCGGCGAGCAGGGCAGGGGTTTCGCCGTCGTCGCATCCGAGGTGCGCACGCTCGCACAACGATCCGCCAACGCCGCCAAGGAAATCAAGCTGCTCATCGGCGATTCGGTCGACAAGGTCGGCATGGGCAGCAAGCTCGTCGCCGAGGCCGGGGCAACGATGGATGAGATCGTCCAAAGCGTGCAGCACGTGACCCAGATCATGGCCGGGATTTCATCGGCCAGCCAGGAACAGACGTCGGGCATCGAGCAAATCAACCAGGCCGTCGCGCAGATGGATCAGGTCACGCAGCAAAATGCCGCGTTGGTGGAAGAGGCGGCGGCTGCGTCGGCATCGATGCAGGACCAGGCGGCCCACCTGGCGCAGGTCGTCAGTGTCTTCCAGATCGACGACGCGCAGGTGGTGCGCAAGGGGGCCTCGCAGTCCAGCGTGCAGGTCGGGTCCGGCGCCTCGGCTTTCCAATCGAAGTCAAAGGCGGCACGGCTGGCGTTGGCGCACGAGAACGCGTTGCACGATAGCGTCGCGATGGTGGGCTGAAGGCTGCGAGACCGTTCGGGTAAGGCTCGATCGAGCTTTACATCGGCGCCCCGAATTTGCCGGCCTGGTAATCGCGGATGGCTTGATTGATCTCTTCGCGCGTGTTCATCACGAACGGCCCGTGCGCCACTACCGGCTCGTTGATCGGGGACGCGTGACCCAGCAGCAGCAGCGAATCGTGCGACGCGCGCACGCGCAGCTCGTCGCCCTGCGGCTCGAACTCGCACAGGTGCATGGCGCTGACCGTGTCCGGCGTCGCCTCGATCACGCCGCGGATCACGTACAGGAACACGTTGCGCTCCAACAGACCGTCGAGATACAGCTCGCCGCCGGCCTTCATCTCGACGATGCCGAGGAAGACGCCGGTGAGCGACTCGAACGGACCGGTCACGCCGCCGAACTGGCCGGACGACAGGTGCACGCGCACCTTGCCGCCATCGGCTTCGACCACCGGGATGTTATCGGCTTGCAGGCCCGTGTAGCGCGGCTCGGTCATCTTCAGGGCCGGCGGCAGGTTCACCCACAGCTGCAGGATCTCGAGCGGGCCGCCGGCCTGCATGAACGATTGCGGCGACACTTCCGCATGCACCAGGCCGCGCCCGGCCGTCATCCACTGCACGCCGCCCGGGCCGATCACGCTTTCGTGGCCGGCGCTGTCGCGGTGCGCCAGTTCGCCGTCGAGGATGAAGGTGACGGTCTCGAAGCCGCGGTGCGGATGCGGGCCGAAAGGCAGGCCGCGGTTGTGCGGCGGGTAGACCTGCGGGCCGTGGTGGTTCAGGAACAGGAAGGGATCGACCTGGTCGATGTGCGGGCCCGGCACCGGCCGTTGCGTGATCAGATCGCCGATATCGTCACGCACGGCCGGGTGCAGGCGCTGGATGGTCTTGAAGGTCATGCCGGATTCTCCTTTGGTGTGATCGATACGATACCCGATTGCGCGCTCGAGCGACGCCGCGTCCGCCTTTGCACGTCCGTGCTTCCCTGCTAGACTCATTGCGCCTATGCAGCATGGGCATCACGAGAACAACGAGACAGGGTATTGCATGAAGAAGAAGCTTTTGCTGGCCGCCACGCTGCTGGCGCTGGCCGCCAGCGCGCATGCCGCGCCGGCCGAGGTCACGGGCGTCGCGGCGCCGGCCGCAAACGCGGCGGTCGCCCCGGCCGCGCCGAGCGAGACCGCGATGCGCGCCGCCAAGCATGCGCTCGACACCTACCAGAACGACGTCGTCGACACCCTGGCCAGGCTGGTGAGCTATGACACCGTCGCCGATCCCAAGCTGCCGTGCGAGCGCAACCCGCGCCATGCTGCCTTCAAGGATGCGCTCAAGGGGGAAGCGGCGCGCCTGGGCCTGGACTTCAGCGACTACGGCTGCGTCGCCGTGGTCGGCCTCGGCCAGCCGGCCGAGGGCAAAGCGCGCCTCGGCCTGGTCGCACACGGCGACGTGCAGCCGGTCGACGCATCGAAATGGAAGCAGTCGCCGTTCACGCTCGACCGTACGAGCGAACCTGGCCGCCTGCTGGCGCGCGGCGCCGAGGACGATAAGGGACCGATCGCCGATGCGCTGTACGCGATGAAGTCGCTGAAGGACTTGGCGCTGCCGCTGTCGAAACGCATCGAGCTGTATGTGTACATGGCCGAGGAATCGGACTGGGCGCCGCTCGAAGCCTTCGTCAAGGCGCACGCGATGCCCGAGATGAACATCACGCTCGACGCCGAGTATCCGGCCGTGGTCGCCGAGAAGGGCTTCGGCATGCTGGCGGTGACGCTGCCCCGGCAAGCTGCGGCGGCGCCTGCGGACGCACCCTGGATCCGCAGCTTCAGTGGGGGCTTCTTCGCGGCCCAGATCCCGGAGGACGCCAAGGCCGTCGTCGCCAACGCCAACCCGGCGCTGGAAGCGCAGCTGCGCCAGCGCGCGGCCAAGCAGCCGGCAGTGCATTTCACCTTCAGCCGGGAAGGGCAGGACCTGACGGTCGCGGCCAAGGGCGTGTCGGCACACTCGTCCAAGCCCGAGGACGGCGTCAACGCAATCAGCATGCTGGCCGATCTGCTGGGCGGGCGCACCTGGCCCGACACCACGGCCGGGGCGCTGGTCAACTTCCTCAACGAGATGGTCGGCACCGGCTACTACGGCGAGAAGTTCGGCAACATCGCCTACCGCGACGCATTCATGGGCCCGATGACGTTCGCACCGACGGTCATTCACGACCGCAGCGACGTTCCCGGGCTGGCCCCCGAGCAGCGCGGCCTCGAACTCGGCATCAACCTGCGCCGCCCGCAGGGCAAGAGCACGGAACAGCTGTCGAACGAGATCAACGCGGCGCTGGCCCAATGGCAGGGCGCGCACCTGCAGCTGGCCGACGTGCAGACCCGGATCGGCGAACCGTGGGTGCAGCTCGACGCGCCGCAGCTGCCGACGCTGCTCGGCGTGTTTTCGGCCTTCACCGGCATCAAGGATCCGAAGCCGGTCGCGATCGGCGGGGGCACCAACTCGCGCCTGTTCCCGCATGCCGTCAGCTTCGGCCCGTCGATGCCGCATACGGTCTATACCGGCCACACCGAGCACGAATTCATAGGCACCAAACAATTGCTGCTGAACTTGCAGATGTATGCGGCCGTCATGGCCGAGCTCGCCAAGTAAAGCGCTCTTCCGCGCCGGCCGTCCGTGCCGGCGCTTCCCCTCTTCAAGCAAGTTCGATGCTGCAAGCGCACATGACGCGGCCGCCACGATTTTGAACACTCTACGGATACGTAGGTCAACTTCGCGCGGGAACAGGTAAATTCTTCCATTCATATCGTAGGTTTAGTCCTACGAGAGCCTTTTCTTCATAGGAGGAATGGTCTCGCGGGCCGCTCTTTCCCTAGGAGAGAAAGCAGGCCGGGGTAACGGTCATCGGTAACACGTCCCAAGGCTTATTGAGCGCTGGAAAATGTGAAGCTTACGTCAAGAAAAAGTGACGAAAACGCCATGATAGGATCCACCTGACCGCGTTCGCGCCATTTGCCATTGAACTCAACCATGCACAGCCAAGACCTCGTAAAACCTGACGGACGACAACTTACCCTGTACAGCAACCAGCCGATCCCGGCCGGCATCGTGGCGACCAGCCCGTTTGCGGAGCCGCAGAACGCCAATCCGCACCTGCGCTGGCATCCGCTGCGCGGCGAGTGGGTGACGTATGCCGCGTTCCGCCAGAACCGCACCTACCAGCCGCCGCCGCAGTACAACCCGCTGGCGGTCACCAAGGATCCGGCGCATCCGACCGAGATGCCGGCGGGCGACTACGAGATCGCGGTGTTCGACAACCGCTTTCCATCGCTGGCGCTGGAGTCGCACGATCCGCCGACGCTGACGGTGCCGACCGCGCCCGCCAATGGCAAGTGCGAGGTGGTGGTGTTCACGCAGGATCCGCAGGCTTCGCTCGGCCGGCTGCCGCTGTCGCGCATCGAGCTGCTGCTCGAAGTATGGGGCGACCGCACCACGCGCATCGGCGCCAACCCGAACATCCAGTACGTGCTGCCGTTCGAGAACCGCGGCGCCGAAGTCGGCGTGACGCTGCACCATCCGCACGGCCAGATCTACTGCTATCCCTTCGTGCCTTCGGTGCCGGCGCGCCAGCTGGCGCAGGAGCGCGAGTACTACCAGCAGCACGGTTCCAATATGCTGGTCGACATGGCGCGTATCGAGGCGGCCGACGGCAAGCGCGTGCTGTACCAGGACGAGCATGCGATCGCCTTCGTGCCCGCATGCGCGCGCTATCCTTACGAAGTGTGGGTGATGCCCACCGCGCCCTGCAAGGATTTCGCCGCACTGACGCCGCCAATGCGCGAGAGCCTGGCGCGCGCCCTGAAAACCGTGCTGCTCAAGTTCGACACGCTGTGGAACCGGCCTTTCCCTTACCTGATGGCCTGGTACCAGGCGCCGACCGACGGCCAGGACCATCCGGAAACCCAGCTGCATGCGCAGTTCTATCCGCCCTACCGCACGCGCGACCGCCTGAAGTACCTGGCCGGCACCGAGCTGGCGGCCGGCATGTTCGCGATGGACGTGCTGCCCGAAACCACCGCCTATGAACTGCAGCAGGTCGAAGTGAATCTGGAGGAGGGTGCATGACAGTGGCGAGCGACGATCGTGCGGCCGAATCGGCGGCCAAGCTCCTGCTGCTGCGCGAAACGCTGCTGCAGCTGGGGGCCGGCGCGATCCGGCTGCGCGGCGTCGACTGGTTCGCCTGGGCCACGGCCGGCGGCGATTGCGCGGTGCAGCTGGCGTCCGACTGCGGCGTCGCCGAACTGCTGGTGACCGCCGATGAAGCCTGTGTGCTGACCGACGAGGTCGAGGCCGAGCGCATCCGCCAGGAGGAAGTCCCGGCCGGCTTTACTTACCACATCGCGCCGTGGGCCGAGACCGAGCTGCACGACACCTATGCCCTGAACGCAGCGGGCGGCGGCACGGTGCTGTCGGACCACCCGCGCCCGGGCGAACAGCCGCTGCCGCACAGCCTGCGCCTGCGCCGCATGGCGCTCATGCCGCTTGAACAGGCACGCTACCGTACGCTGGGGCGCGAAGCCGCCGAAGCCATGAGCGAAGTGCTGCGCGCCGCCCGCCCCGACTGGAGCGAAGTCCAGCTGGCCGGTGCCGGCGCACAGGCGCTGATGCGGCGCGGCATCCAGCCGGCCCAGGTACTGGCCGCGGGCAGCCGCCGCCTGCACCTGTACCGTCATCCGACGCCGACCTTCGAGCCGATCGGCGACCATGCGATGCTGGTGTTTTCCGCGCGCCGCCACGGCCTGTACGCCAACCTGACCCGGTTCGTGGCGTTCCGGCCGCTGTCCATTGACGAACGCAACGAGCAGCAGGACATCCTGCAGGTCGAAGCCACCGGCCTGGATGCGGTGCGTCCCGGGCAGTCGCTGGCCGCGGTCTACCACGCGCTCGACGCGGCCTATCGCCACGCCAACCGGCCGGACGCGATCCGCTCGTATCACCAGGGCGGCATCACCGGCTACGCGGCGCGCGAACTGTCCGCCAGCCCGACCAGCGCGACCGGGCTGGAACCGGGCATGGCGTTCGCATTCAACCCCAGCTTCGACGGGCTCAAGATCGAAGACACCTTCCTGCTCGGGCCCAACGGACTTGAAAACCTGACCATCGACCCGAGCTGGCCTACAACAACAATAGGCGGCCGTGCGCGGCCGCTTTGGCTGGAGGCGACAACATGACCAGTGCAGAAACCTTTTTCGGCGGCGCCCCCGAGGCGTCGGCATCCGCGCCCGGGCGCGTGAACCTGCTCGGCGAGCACACCGACTATAACGACGGCTTCATGCTGCCGGTGGCGACGCCGCAGCGCACGTCGGTCGCGCTGGCGCGCTCGCACGACGACAAGCACCACTTTTATTCGGGCACGCTGGATGGCAACGTGACCTTCGCCGCGAAGGGCGGCAGCGCGCCGCAGGGCTTCGGCAGCTACATCGAGGGCTGCATCCGCCTGGTCGAAGCCACGGGCGTCGAAGTGCCGCCGCTGCGCGTGTTCGTCACCACCAACCTGCCGGTCGGCTCGGGCCTGTCGTCGTCGGCGGCGCTCGAAGTGGCGACGCTGCGTGCGCTGCGCCAGCTGCTGGATTTCCCGCTCGACGACGTCAAGCTGGCGCAGATCGCCCAGCGCGCCGAGATCGACTACGCCCACGTCAACTGCGGCATCATGGACCAGATGGCGTCCAGCCTGTGCGACGAGCGCAGCATGCTGTTCATCGACGCGCGCACGCTCGAGCACCGGCTGGTGCAGATGCCGCCCGATACCGAATTGATCGTGATCGATTCGGGCGTGCCGCGCACGCTCGCGGCCAGCAAGTACAACGAACGCCGCGCCGAGTGCGAGGAAGCGTCGCGCAAGCTGGGCGTCAAGGCCTTGCGCGACGTGACCGATCCTGCTCTCGTCGAACAGCTGCCCGACGTACTGCGCCGCCGTGCGCGCCACGTGGTGCTGGAAGACCTGCGCGTGCTGGAAGCCGCCGAGGGCGTGTCGGCCGAGCGCTTCGGCGAACTGATGAACGCGTCGCACGACAGTCTGCGCGACGACTATGAAGTGTCGATTCCCGAGCTCGACCAGTTGGTGGACGCCTTGCGCGCCACGCCTGGCGTGCTCGGCGCGCGCCTGACCGGCGCCGGCTTCGGCGGGGCCACGGTCGCGTTGTGCCGTGCCGGACAAGCCCAACAAGCTGCACAAGCAGCACTCTCCACCTACAACAAAAATGGACGCCAGGGAAGCATCCTGATCCCGGTTTCCTCCCAAGGAAAGGAAAACAATGAGTCAGTTTGAGTACCCCCGCCCCCAGCTGGTACGCGACAATTGGATCAACCTGAACGGCAAGTGGCGCTTCCGCTTCGCCGACGGCTCCGATAACCGCACGCCCGACAGCGACGCTGCCTGGACCCATGAGATCAACGTTCCGTTCGCTCCCGAAACCGAGATGTCCGGCATCCAGGACACCGGCTTTCACCGCTATTGCTGGTACGAGCGCGACTTCGAGCTGACCGGCTCCGACGATCGCACCATCCTGCACTTCGGCGCCGTCGACTACTCGGCCCGCGTCTGGGTCAACGGCCAACTGGTGGCCGAGCACGAGGGCGGCCACACGCCGTTCTCGGCCGACATCACGCACGCGCTCAAGCGCGACGGCAAGCAGACCGTGACCGTGTTCGTCGAAGACGATCCGGCCGACCTGGCCAAGCCGCGCGGCAAGCAGGACTGGCTGCTCGAGCCGCACTCGATCTGGTATCCGCGCACGACCGGCATCTGGCAGACGGTTTGGATCGAGCAGGTGCCGCGCAGCTTCATTCACCGGCTGCGCTGGACCCCGATTTTCGAGACTTTCGAGATCGGCTGCGAAGTGTTCGCTGGCGGCGACATCCTGGAAGACATGTTCGTCGAGGTCAAGATCTGGCACGGCGAGCAGCTTCTGGCGGACGATCACTACAAGCTCGTGGCCGGCGAGGCCAACCGCAAGATCGCGCTGTCCGACCCGGGCATCGACGACTCGCGCAACGCGCTGCTGTGGAGCCCGGAGACCCCGACCCTGCTCGACGCCGAGGTCATCCTGCGCTGCGGCGACCAGGTGGTCGACCGCATCAAGTCGTACACCGCGCTGCGCTCCTTCCACATCAACCGCGACCGCCTGCTGCTCAACGGCCGCCCGTATCCGCTGCGTCTGGTGCTCGACCAGGGCTACTGGACCGAATCGTTCATGACCGCGCCGTCCGACGAGCACCTCAAGCGCGACGTCGAGCTGGCCAAGAAGATGGGCTTCAACGGTGTGCGCAAGCACCAGAAGATCGAGGACCCGCGCTACCTGTACTGGGCCGACAAGCTCGGCCTGCTGGTGTGGGAAGAGATGCCGTCCGCCTACCGCTTCTCGCCGCATGCCATCAAGCGCATCGTCAAGGAATGGACCGAAGCGATCGAGCGCGACTACAGTCACCCCTGCATCATCGTGTGGGTGCCGTTCAATGAATCCTGGGGTGTGCCGAACTTGACGCTGACCCAGGCGCATCGTAACGCGGTCGAGGCGCTGTACCACCTCACGCGCACGCTCGATGCGACCCGCCCGGTGATCGGCAACGACGGCTGGGAAGCCTCGGCGACCGACATCCTGGGCATCCACGACTACGACAGCGACCCGGAAAAGATCAAGGCGCGTTACGAGGTCAGCGACCCTGTGCGCACGCTGTTCGACCAGCGCCGCCCCGGCGGACGCATCCTGACGCTGGACGGTTTCCCGCACCGCGGCCAGCCCATCGTGCTCACTGAATTCGGTGGCATCGCCTTCGACCCGAACGCGACCCCCGATGACGGCACCTGGGGCTATACCCGTGCCCACACGGCCGAGAGTTATCTCTCGCTGTACCGAAGGCTGCTGAAAGTGGTCAACGAGACCTTCATGTTCAGCGGTTTCTGCTACACCCAGTTCGCCGACACCTTCCAGGAAGCCAACGGCCTGCTCAACGCAGACCGCACACCGAAGCTCCCATTCGAGGTGATCAGCGCTGCTACCCGCAATGTCCAGCTTGTGCAAAAGGACATCGAACCGGAGGAGAAGGGAGCAGGCCCAGCCTAAAAGGCTTTTAACCGCACAGTATCGGGGGACTCGAAAACCGTCGCGAGCGGCCGCACAGGTGGCCGAGAAGCGCAGCCGTACTTACGGTACGGCGAGCATCGCAGGCCGCCTGTGCAACGCGCAGCAGGTTTGCGAGCCCCCCCACCACAAGGAGCTTGTCATGACTACGATCGTCGTTTTCAGCCATTTGCGTTGGGATTTCGTGTTCCAGCGGCCGCAGCACCTGCTGTCGCGCCTGGCCCAACACTATCCGATCCTCTTCGTCGAGGAACCGGTGCATGACGACGGCGCGCCGTTCATGGAACGAACCAGTCCCGCTCCGAACGTGACCGTGTGCCGCGCGCACACCAATATTCACGCAGCCGGCTTCCATGACGACCAGCTGCGCCTGCTGCAGCCTATGGTCGCGCAGCTGGCACCGCCAGGAGAGGAAGTGGTGGCGTGGTTCTACACGCCGATGGCGCTGCCGCTGCTGCAAGCCGTGCAGCCCAAGCTGGTCGTCTACGATTGCATGGACGAGCTGGCGTCGTTCAAGAACCCGCCGAAACAGCTGCTGCAACGCGAGAGCGCGCTGCTGTCGATCGCCGACCTGGTGTTTGCCGGCGGCCCCAGCCTGTACGAGGGCAAGAAAAACCGTCACCCGAGCGTGCACTGCTTCCCGAGCAGCGTCGACGTGGTGCACTTCCAGCAGGCGCTCGACCGCTCGCGCGTGCATCCGCAGCAGGAAAACATCCCGCATCCGCGTCTCGGTTTCTACGGCGTACTGGACGAGCGCTTCGATCCCGAACTGGTTGGCCAGGTCGCCGACGCCCATCCGGAATGGCAGATCGTGCTGGCCGGCCCGGTGGTCAAGATCGACCCGGCCAGCCTGCCGCGCCGCGACAACATCCATTACCTGGGCCAGCAGTCCTACGACCGCCTGCCCGACCTGCTGGCCGGCTGGGACGTGTGCCTGATGCCGTTCGCGATCAACGAGGCGACCAAGTTCATCAGCCCGACCAAGGTGCTTGAATACATGGCGGCCCAGCTGCCGATCGTCAGCACGCCGATCGCCGACGTGGTCAACCCGTACGGCCACGTGGTCGCGATCGCCGACGGCGCGCAGCAATTCATCGCCGCCTGCGAAGCCGCGCTGGCGCTCACGCCCGAGCAGCGTAAAAAAATGGTCGAGGCCGAGAACGCGATCGTCGCCGCCACGTCCTGGACCAACACGGCCACGCACATGCGCGACCTGATCGAATCGGCGCCACCGCATACCGACCGCCGCGCTACGCCGCGCACCGGCGAGGAAGCCGACGCAAGCAGCCTGGCCCGCCGCGGCTCGAAGGTCAACGCGCTGCGCGCGCACGAGCCGCACGTCGGCGCCATCGTGATCGGCGCGGGCGCGGCCGGCCTGGCCGCGGCCAGCCACCTGGGCGCGGACGTGCTGCTGCTCGACCGCGAGGACGCTTCCGAGGCCCAGCACCACATCAAGGGCAAGATCGAGCCGAATGCCGACGTCGCCCAGGTCTTGCCGCGCGAGCACATCGTCGCGCTGCGCGACGGCCGCCGCTTCCGCTACGACGATCTGGTCTCGACGGTGCCGCCGGCCGAGTTGATCAAGGCGATCGGCGACGAGGCCCCGCCCGAGCTGAAGGCCGCGCCGGGCAGCAATGCCTGCGTGCAGTGGCTCAAGCAGTTCGACATCGTCGTGGCCGCCGGCGATATGACGATTTCGGCCGCTGGGACTGGTGCGGCCGACCAGGCGCTGCAGGCCGGCAAGCAGCTGGCCCAGGCCGTGCTCGCCAAACGTAGCCGCGCCCAGAAGGCCGGGGCGGAGTAATCGTGCTTCGCGTACGCGTGCACTCGTGCGCGCGTGCGACTGCGCGCGCGGCGCCCGCGCGCACGCCGGCTGCAGCGACGAGCCCGGCATGCGCCGGTTGAGGCGCGGCCCGCTGCGGGCCGCATCAGCGTGGCTGCTGGCGCTGGCCTGCCTTGGCGCGTGTCTCGATGCCGATGCGGCCGGCGCTGCGACCGTCGCCTCGGCCTCAGCCGAATATCTGCCCTACGGTTCGGCCAGCGTCGGTCCGCCGCCAGTCGTGGCGCGTCACCAGGGCGGGCTGTACCGCGTCAGCGAGGGGGGCCGTGTCGCCTACCTGTTCGGCACGGTGCACATGGGCACGTCCGCCTTCTTTCCGCTGGCGCCCGAGGTCAGCCGGGCGTTGGGCGAGGCGCGCCGCGTGGTGGTCGAACTCGACACCCGCTCGAACGACGATTTCCTGCGCGCGCTGGCGCGTCACGGCCGTTACGCGGCGGGCGACGACCTGCGCCGCCACCTGTCGCCGCCGGTTCTCGCGGCATTGACCGACGCCCTGCACGCGCACGGCATCAGCGTGGCCAGCATGGCCGATTGCAAGCCCTGGCTGGTGGCCAATCTGTTGATGAGCATGGCGCTGGAACGCCGGGGCTACCGGCGCGACCACGGTGTGGAAGGGGCGATCCTTGACGCCGCACGCAGGCATGGCGCACCCGTGACCGAGCTCGAAAGCGCGGACTACCAACTGGCCTTGTTCGACACGATGAGCGCAGCGCGCGCCGAGCGCTACCTGAAGGAGACGCTCGACGGTTTGCATGACGGCAGCGTGCTGCGCAAGGCCCAGGCCGTAGTCGATGCCTGGGCTTCGGGCGACACGCGCGCGCTCGACGGCCTGCTGCGCGACGCCACCGTCGGCGACAGCGTGACCGCCGACTTCACCCGCCGCGTGCTGCTGGGTCGGCGCAATCCGGAGATGGCCGACGGCATCGCGCGCCTGATGCGCCGCGACAGCGTGACTTTCGTCGGGGTCGGCGTGTTGCATTTGCTGGGGCCGAATGGTCTCCCGCAGTTGTTGGCGCGCCGCGGCTATCTTGTGGAAAGAGTGTACTGAGGCGGGGCTTGCAAACCTACTGCGCGTTGCACTGGCGGTGGGGGCGCCGAGCCCTGCGATGCTCCGCGGTGGCGGACCAGCCGTACCGTAAGTACGGCTGCGCTTCTCGACCACCATTGCCGCCGCTCGCTACGGTTTTCAAGCCCCGCGAAACGGTGTGGGCGAGCCTGCCTTTTTTTAGTGGACGATCGCTCCGCCAGCCAGGTTCACGCGGTCGCCGCTGCGGAAGTCCGGCGTGGTTTCCTGGGTGACGACCTGGGTGCTGCCGTCATCCATGTGCAGGGTGATGCGGTAGACGCGGTCGGAATCGCTGCCGCTGCCGGTGTTGCCGGCGGTGCCGCTGCCGCCCACGGCCGCGGCGCCCACCGCGCCGGCGCCCGAGGTGCTGGCGCTCTGGCGCGGCACGACTTCGATCGCGGCCACGGTGGCGTTCGGGCTGGAGCTGGGCGCGGTGGTGGCGCTGCTGCTGGCCATGCCGCCGCCGGTGCCGCTGGTGCCGGACTGGTCATAGCCCGAGCCGCTGCTGCCCGAAGTGCCGGAACTGCCCGAGCTGCCCGAACCGCTGGTGCCGCTGGAGCCGCTGGAGCCGGAGCTGGTCCCACCCGAGGTGCCGCTGCTGCCGCTGCTGCCTGAACCGGACTGGTCGTAGCCGGCCCCGCTGCCCGAGGTGCCGCTGCTGCCCGAGCTGCCGGCGCCGCCCGTGGTGCCCGAGCCCGATTGGCCGCCCGTAGCGGAGCTGCCCGAGCCGCCGTATCCGGCCGAGCCGCTGGTGCCGGTGCCGGCGCCGGTGCCCGACATGCCGCCGCTGCCGCCGCTACTGCCGCTGCTGCCGCTTTCGATGCTGCTGCTGCTGTCGCCGCCCATGCCCCGCATCGAATCGCACGCGGTCAGTGACAGTGCCAGCAAGCCCGCCAGCAGCACGCTCTGGTGTTTTTGCTTCATGATCAACTCCTTCTGATGGGATAGTGTCTAGGTAGGTGCGTGACGATGCCGCCGGCCACTCGGGTAAGAGGCGCGTTTGGAATCGACGTTCCAGCTGACTCGGGTTGAACATGAGCCACGTCAAAGGCATGGCCCGCTGCAGGGAATCTTCTCCGGAATAAAACTCAGCGTTTTGCCAGAACCGCCTTCGGCAGGAACAGGCACAGCAAGGTGCTGGCGATGATCGCCGCGCAGCAGTCGACCAGCCAGTCGGCCACGCTGGCGCCGCGCCAGGGGAAAAAGCTCTGGATGGTTTCGTCGAGCGCGCCCATCGCCGCGATCGTCAGCACCGCCTTGGTTGCGCGCGCCGGCGGACTGCCGCCGCTTCCGACGAACCACAGGGCGGCCAGCACGGCGTAGGCGATCGAGTGCAGCACCGGCCCCGGCGCGACCTGGCCGATGTCGGCGCGTGCGCCCGGAATGTTGCCGGTCGTGATGATCAACAGGTACATCGCGATGGCGGTAGCCGGGCACAGCCGGCGTACGGTCGGGTTCAGCAGAAGGGTGGACAGGGCAGCGGACATGGACAAAGCGCGTTGTTGCAGAGCGCTGACATTACCATGCTGAGCCGGTTTGTGAGAAGTGTGGCAGGAAAGGGAGGCAGATCAGTGAAGCAGCTCAGTGCAGCAGCTCAGTGCAGCAGATCAGTGAAGCAGACAAGCGGATCGGAAGGGACCGCCCTGGCCAGCGGCAGTCCGGGTGCGGACGTCGGCCTAGGGCGTGGATGCGGCGGCGTCAGATCGTGAGCGCCGGCGACCCGTTCGGATAGTGCGCGTCGAAGCAGCTGGTACAGTCGGCGCAGAAAAGATGGGCGATTCGGACCGCCGACTGGCGCAAGACCAGTTTCAGGTGGCCGGTGCGGCACTTGGGACAGACCTCGCGGACGGTGCCGAAAGTGAGTACGTGAAGGGGCGCGCCTTCATCGTCGAGATGGTCGACCACGGCGCGCGGATTGAGTTCGCTGAGGACGAGGCCCTCCTCGGCTGCGCAGCGGCGCGACGTATGCGGGTTGAACTGTTGGGGGGAGGACATCGTGTCAGGTACAGGTATCGTCATTGGACCGGCTCCTTGTCGGGGGATCTCGTTCGAGTCCCTTTGATCGTCTATTCCCCACGCGACTTGTCACAAGACGCGAGGTGCAAGGTTCAATATAGCGGAATCCCAAAGCGGATCAAGCACTTGGCGAAACTTTTCGGAATGCCGTGGCAAACGCCACTATGAGAGATACGGAACAAAAAAATGCCCGTCGGCAAGGACGGGCACAACCCAAGATCGGGCCAAGAGACGCAGAAACCGGTGCGGTGCGCCGCGCATTGCGGCACACCTTTCTGCGATCACGCATATCAGTTGCGTGTATGCAGATGAAGCCAGTATAGGGATTGAATGTGACCCAGACATGACACACCTCAAGTGAACCACGGTTTCGGTGCGAACGTTTCCTGATGAGGCTGATCTAAAAACTATTGGGCAAAAAAAAAGCCCGCTGGTTGAGCGGGCTTCAAACTATTTTCTTGGAGGAGAATAGTGGAGACAGGTGTGATTATGTTGCAGCGCCATATATATGTCTAATTTTGTTTTTAGATAAGCAGATATTAGACTCGGTGATAATGGCTGAGCTTGCTGCGAGCACGCCTACCGCCACCTTGTGCACGGCTTTTACTCGTGTACCGGCACCGTGTAGTTCAGCGCCATGCGCCCGCCATCCGCGTACAGGGTCTGGCCGGTCATGTAGGAGGCATCGTCGCTGGCCAGGAAGGCGGCGATGCCGGCCACTTCCTCCGGCTCGCCGCAACGGCCCAGCGGCGTGCGCGACAGGATCGTGCGGCGCGCTTCCGGGCTGCCCATCACGGCTTGCTTGGCCAGTTCGGTCAGGATGGTACCCGGGCCGATTGCATTCACGCGGATGCCGTGCTCGGCCAGCGCCAGCGCGCTCACCTTGGTCAGCTGGTTGACGCCGCCCTTGGACACCACGTACGGGATCTGGTTCGGGATCGCCAGCTCGGCGTTCACGCTCGACATGTTGATGATGCAGCCGGTCTGGCGCTTGACCATCTCGCGCGCCACCGCCTGGCTGCACAGGAACATCGATTTCAGATTGATCCGCAGCACGCGGTCGAAATCTTCCTCGGTCAACTCGAAAAAGCCGGCGGCATGCGGCACGCCGGCATTGTTGACCAGGATGTCGACTTGGCCGAAGGCGTCCAGCGTGGCCGCGAGCATGGCTGCGACCTCGGCTTTCACGCTGACGTCGGCCTGTACGAAGCGCGCGTTGTCGCCGAGCGCGGCGGCGGCCTGCGCGCCTTCCGGACGGACGTCGGCCAGCATCACGCGCGCGCCTTCGCGCACGAGGCGCTCGGCGCAGGCACGGCCGATGCCCTGGCTGGCTCCGGTGACGATGGCGACTTTGTGCTGAAGTTTCATGGCGGGCTTTCCCATTCTAGCGGTGATGACGTGGCAAAGCCGCCATTGTAGCGGCCCTGGCGCCGGCCGCGTTCGCGCAATCAGCGTCACAGCATCAGCGGCGGATCCGGCAATTCGTTGGGACGCGCGCCGCCGTTCATGCCGTCAAGTGCGCGGTCGATCGGAAAGTGGCGGCGCAGCAGTGCGTTGACTTGGTCCAGCGCCGCCAAGGTCGCGCCGCGATGATCGCCGCGCGCGAAGCCGGCCGTTATGCCGTCGCAAATGGCCTGCCACGCGGCGCCATCGACCTTGCGTGCGATGCCGCGGTCGGCGACGATGTCGACCGTGTGATCGGCCAGGTTAACGTAGACCAGCACGCCGCAATTTTCCTCGGTGTCCCAGATGCCGTGGTCGGCGAACAAGGCCAGCGCGCGCTGGCGGCCGCGGATGCCGGCGCGCAATTCGTGCCAGGGCAGGGCTTTTTCGATGATCAATCGGACCTGGCCGCAGTGGGTGCGCTCGCCGGCGGCGATGGCCTCGGTCAGCGCGTTCAGCGTCGACGGCGGGAAGCTGCGCTCGGCCCGGGCGCGCGTCCCGAGCAGGTGGCGCGTCCAGCGCCGCAAAGGGCCCCACGACTGCGCGGCGGCCGCCATCACCAGTCTCCCGAGGCGCCGCCGCCGTCGAAGCTGCCGCCGCCGCCGGAAAAACCACCCGACGAATCGCCGCCGCCACTCAAGCCACCGCCAAAGCCGCCATCGAAGCCGCCGCGGCGCCGGGCTTGATCGGCCTGTGCATTGGCCAGGATGTTACCCAGGATGAAGCCGGTGGCGCCGGCGCCCCAGCCCGGCTGGCCCTGGCGCGGGTCCGGCTGGTAGGCGACCGGACGGCGCCGGCGCCGGAACATCGACGCGATGAAGACGATGCCGAGCAGGATCATGATGACGCCGAAGCCGATGCCGGCGCCATCGCCGTCCGCCGCCTGCGCGGGCGCCTGCGCCTGTGGCGCCGGGGCCGGGAACTTTTCCTTGTCGAGCAGGGCGGAGATCGCCCCCACGCCCGCCACCAGGCCGCCGTAGTAATCGTTCTGCTGGAAATGCGGCGCGATCGTATCCTGCAGGATGCGCTTGGACTGGGCGTCGGTCAGCACGCCTTGCACGCCGCGCCCCGCTTCGATGCGCAGGCGCCGCAGCGCCTTCGGATTGTCGCGCGCGACCAGCAGCAGCACGCCGTCGTCGATGCCCTTGCGCCCCAGCTTCCAGGCATCGGTGACGCGGATGCTGTACTGCTCGATCGCTTCCGGTTCGGTCGAGGCGACCAGCAGCACGGCGATCTGGCTGCCGGTGCGCTGTTCGTAGTCGGCCAGCACGTTTTCCAGGCGAGCGCGCTGGTCCGGCGCCAGCATGCCGACCTCGTCGTTCACGCGCGCGCGCAGGGGCGGGACCGGCTTCAGTTGAAAACCCGTTTCCTGCGTCTGTGTCTGCGCCTGGGCCTGCATCTGCACCAGCGCCTGGAGCATCAGCATCAAGCTCAGCAGACCCACCCGGGCCCAGCGCGGCAGCGCGTGCATGGCGAACCCTTACTTGCCGAAGTTGACGGTCGGCGCGGTCGAGATCGACCGTTCGTTCTCGACCGTGAACGAAGGCTTGGGCTGGTAGCCGAACATCTTCGCCGTCAGGTTGGTCGGGAAGCTGCGCGCCAGCACGTTGTAGTCCTGTACCGAAGCGATGTAACGCTGGCGCGCCACGGTGATGCGGTTCTCGGTGCCTTCAAGCTGCGACTGCAGGTCGCGGAACTGGGTATCCGCCTTCAGCTGCGGGTAATTTTCCGACACCGCCATCAGGCGCGAGAGCGCGCCCGACAGTTCGCCCTGCACCTGCTGGAACTTCTGGAAGGCTTCCGGATTGTTCAGCACCTCGGGCGTGATCTGGAAGCTGGTCGCAGCGGCGCGCGCGCGCGTGACGGCTTCCAGCGTATCCTTCTCGTGCGCGGCATAGCCCTTGACCGTGTTGACCAGGTTCGGGATCAGGTCAGCGCGGCGCTGGTACTGGTTGACCACTTCGGACCAGGCCGCCTTGGTGGCTTCGTCCTTGACCTGGAATTCGTTGTAGCCGCAGCCGGACAGCAGCGTCGTGGCCAGCACGCCGGCCAGCAGCAGGCCGGCGAGACGCGAAAACAGGGAGGGCTGGGCGGATCGAGTCATGGTTTATTTTGAGTTGTTGTCGGATGATCAAAAATATACCCGAATTCGCGGATGCCGGGCAAAAGGCGCGCACTGCAGGCAGCGCCGCGCAGGCTACAATAATGGGTTTGCAACGACATAAAAGGCCTGCCGTGAACTTCATCGACAAATTGAACGCCGCCTGGGCGCGCAACGATTCCCTGCTGTGCGTCGGACTGGACCCCGACCTCGCGCGCTTTCCGGCCGGGTTGCGCGACCAGCCGGACGGCATCGTGCGGTTCTGCAAGGCCATCATCGACGCGACCGCCGACCTGGCCTGCGCCTTCAAACCGCAGATCGCCTATTTCGCCGCGCTCGGCGCGGAGAACCAGCTCGAAGCCATCTGCCGCTACCTGGTTGAAACCTATCCGCACATCCCGTTGATCCTGGACGCCAAGCGCGGGGACATCGGCGCCACCGCCCACCAGTACGCGCGCGAAGCGTTCGAGCGCTACGGCGCCGACGCGGTGACGGTCAATCCCTACATGGGCTTCGATTCGGTCGAGCCGTACATGGATTGGGCCGACCGCGGCGTGATCGTGCTGTGCCGCACCTCGAACGCGGGTGGCTCGGACCTGCAGTTCCTGAACGTCGGCGCAAATGGGGATAACAAGCCGCTGTACCAGCATGTGGCGCAGCTGGTGGCGCAAAAGTGGAACAAGAACGGCCAGTGCGCGCTGGTGGTCGGCGCGACCTTCCCGGAAGAGCTGGCCCAGGTGCGTAGCATCATCGGCGACATGCCGCTGCTGGTGCCGGGCATCGGCGCCCAGGGCGGCGACATCGAAGCCACCGTCAAGGCGGGCCGCACCGCGGGTGGCGCGGGCATGATGATCAATTCCTCGCGCGCGATCCTGTACGCGCAGCCGCAGGGCAGCGAAGACTTCGCCGCGGCCGCGCGCCGGGTGGCGCTGGAGACGCGCGACGCGATCAACCGGTTTCGTAACTGAGCCGGAGCTGAGTTGCAACTGAGCTGGCTGCCGTCCGAGGTCAATTGAAACCGGCAAAAAAGATTCTTTCTATACAATGGAATGATGTTTTGTAGTTCAACAAACACAACCATCCATTCATAGAGAGCTTCATGTCCGAACCACTCAGCCGCGTCGCCACCGGTGTTCCCGAGCTGGACGCCGTGTTACGAGGCGGAATGCTGCGCAACCGTATCCACCTGATCGAGGGCCGGCCGGGCACCGGCAAGACGACCCTTGGCCTGCGCTACCTGATGCATGGGATCGAAAAAGGCGAGACCTGTCTCTACGTTACGCTGTCGGAAACCAGCCAGGAACTGCATGCGACGGCGACCAACCACGGCTGGTCGCTGGCCGGCATCCGCATCGAAGAACTGCTGCCCTTGCCGCCCGAGAGCCACCAGGGGCAGACCATCCTGCTGCCGACCGACAACGAGCTGTCGGCCTTAGTCGACCGTATCGCCGATCTGGTGGCCGAAGCGGGCGCCGACCACGTCGTCATCGACTCGATGGTCGAAATCCGGCTGCTGGCGCGCGACAGTGCCCATTACCGGCGCCAGATCATCGAGTTGCGCCAGCGGCTGTCGTCGGCCGGCGCCACCGTCCTGCTGCTCGACGACCTGACCTCCGATGGCCGCGAATTCGAATTGCAGAGCGCCGTGCACGGCGTGCTGACGCTGGAGCAGATCGAGCGCAGTTTCGGCGCGGCGCGGCGTCGGATGCGCGTCATCAAGATGCGCGGCGGCGACTTCCAGAGCGGCTGGCACGACTACGCCATCCTGACCGGCGAAATCCTGGTCTTTCCCAGCCTGATAGCACAGGAGCACCATCGCGACGAGCCGGAAATCCAGGCCCTGAGCCACATCGACGGCTTCGACCAGATGTTCGGCGGCCCGATGTGCACCGGCAGTTCGACGATGCTGATCGGCCCCTCGGGCGTCGGCAAGTCGACGCTGGCGCTGCAATATGCGTTGTCGATGGTGCAGGCCGGCCATTACGTCGGCTACTTCACCTTCGACGAAGACGAAAGCACGCTGCGTTCGCGCATCGTCGGCCATATGGGCTTGGATGAGCAGACGCGCCAGCCGCGCAACTTCCTACTGAATCGCGTTAATCCATCGCGCATCTCGCCGGGGGAATTCATCTGGAACGTGCGGCGCCTGGTCGAAGACCAGAATGCGCGTCTGATCATCATCGACAGCATCAATTCCTATCTGGACGTCATCCGCGAAGAAAAATCGCTGCTGCTGCAGATGAACGAGTTGTTTTCCTACCTGGCCAACATGAACGTGATGTCGATCATCATCGGCGCGCATTCGGCCGGACTCGACACCTCCAAGGAACCGGACGCGCTCAGCATCATCACCGACAACATCATCTCGCTGCGCTATTTCGAACGCGGCAATGCCGTGCACAAGGCGGTGTGCGTGTTGAAGAAGCGGCATGGCCCGCATTCGCACGAGATAAGGGCGTTGCGCCTGACCGATGACGGTGTCGAGATCGGACCGCCCGTCGACCCCGGCGATAGCAGCGGAGCCATGCCACTTGGTCAATCCTGACACCGGCCTCGCCCTGCTGTTCGCGCCGATCGCCGGCGACAGCCAGGCTTTGCAGGGCTTGTTGTCGAGCCTCGGGCTGGAGGTCGTCGCGTGCGCCGCGCCGCAAGACTTCTACGACCTGCTCGGCCAGGACCTGATGCTGGCCGTCGTCACCGAGGAAGCACTGGTGCGTTGCGATGCGCAAGTGCTGCGCGCCGCGCTGGAACGCCAGCCGGCCTGGTCCGACCTGCCCATGCTGGCCCTGGTCGGCAACCAGGCGGCGCGCGTCGACAACGGCCGCTTCCACAACCTGGCCGGGATCGGCAACATCACCCTGGTCGAACGGCCGACCTCGCGCGAGGTGCTGTTGACCTCGATCCGCTCAGCCATGCGCGCGCGCCGTCTGCAGTACGCGGTGCGCGAGCACTGGCGCGAACTCGAGCTGCATGCATCGCGGCTCGAGACCATGGTGGACGAGCGCACGGAGGCGCTGGCGCGCGAGGTGACGGAACGCAGCCGGATCGAAGCCGAACTGGAAGCGGCGCGCTATCTCGAATCGCTGGGGCGCCTGACGGGCGGCGTCGCGCACGACTTCAACAACCTGCTGCAAGTCATCGCGGGCGGTCAAACCCTGATCCGGCTGCTGCTGGGCAAGCAGATCGATCCACGTATCGAGCGGGCGCTCGAAAGCGTTCAGCGCGCCGCGGACCACGGCGCCTCCCTGACGCAGCGGCTGTTGGCGTATGCGCGGCGCCAGCCGCTCGCCAACGTCACGCTCGACCTGCGCGCCCACTTGTTCGCCACGGCCGACTTGCTGCTGCGATCGCTGGACCGGCAAATCGACTTGAGAATGAAGCTGGCCGCGGATTTGTGGCAGGTCGAGGCCGACCCGGCCCAGCTCGACGCCGCCATCCTGAACATCGTCGGCAATGCCGGCGACGCCATGCCGCACGGTGGACGCTTGGTGCTGGCGGCGCGCAACGTCGTCTTACCGGCGGACGACTTATCCGAGGCAAAGCAGTTGAGCGGCGAGTATGCCTGCGTGACGATCACCGACAGCGGCGAAGGCATGTCGGAAGATATCGCCAGCCGCGCCTTCGAGCCGTTCTATACGACCAAGGGGGTGGGCAAGGGCACCGGACTGGGCTTGTCGCAGGTGTACGGTTTCGCGATGCAGAGCCAGGGCCTGGCCTTCATCCGCCGCGAACCGGTCGGCACGACGGTCGGCATCCTGTTGCCGCGCAGCGCCGCGGTGCAGGCGGTCCCGGCCGTGCTTCCGGTCTCCTCCGGGCCCGAGCGCCTGGAGGGGATCCGTCTGCTGTATGTCGAAGACGATCCTGCCGTCGCCGAGACGACGGTCGAACTCTTGCGTGGCCTCGGGGCCGAGGTGATGCTTGCCGATAGCGCCGACGCCGCCATCCGGCTCGACTTGGCGGGATTCGACCTCGTACTGTCCGACGTGATGATGCCGGGAAGCATGGATGGCATCGGTCTCGCACGCTGGCTGTCCGAGCACTATCCGACCCTGCCGGTGGTGCTGTGCAGCGGCTACATGCTCGATCCGCATCGCCTGCAATCGCTGCACGTGGATTTCGTACGCAAACCCTACCGGTTTACCGAGCTGATCGACGTGATCCGGCGCGTGCTGGACAGTGCGCCCAAACCCGCGAACGCCCGCTAGCCAGCCTGTGTGCCGGCCACCGGTCCACGCCGGAGCAGGCGCGCTTCAGTACCGGCTCGGCGCAATCATCTCCGCGTAGTCATACAGCGCGCCGAGAATGTCCTGCGCGCGCTCGTCCGCGGTTTCCGACAGCGTGTCGATCTCGGCAAACAGCTGGTCGACCGTGCGCGCGCCACCCATTCCCTCGAACAGGCGCGCGGCGCGGTGCTCTTCCCAGTTTTGCGCTTCCTCGCCCTGCAGGCTGTCGGGGAAGTTGCGCGCGCGGTAGCGGAACAGCAGATCGGTCAGGCGCGCGTCCTCGAAGCCGGGACGGCTCGCAGCCAGCTGCTGTGGCGCATGGCCGCGCAGCGTTTCCAGGCGGCGGCGGTCGCCCTGCGAAACGAAGCCGCCGTACAGGTCTTCGTCGACGTCGACTGGCGCCGTGACTGCGCCGCGCTGGTACACCTGCTGCCAGGTGGCGGACATGTCCGGCCCGGCGGCGGCCACGCGCGCGTGCGCGAGGCAGCGTTCGAGGTCGAGCTGCCATTTTGCCGCCAATTCCGGCTTGAGCGTTTTCAGGTTCCCGACCAGCATCGGCGACTTGTTGATGTGCACGCTCTTGATCGGCAGCCGCGTCACGCCTTCAGGCAGGTCGGCGGAGCGCGTGAACAAGCGCTGGCGGATGGTTTCCACGTCCAGGCCGAACAGCTCGGACGGGTCGTGGCGGCAATCCCAGACCAGCACCTCGTTCTTGTTGGTCGGGTGCGCGGCCAGCGGCCAGACCACGGCCAGGCAGCCTTGCTCGGCCGGGAACATGCCGGACACGTGCAGGAAGGGCTGGCGCCGCGATTGTTCGAGATGCAGTCCCATTTCTGCTGAGACCTTGTCCTTCTTGCGCAGTTCGAGGCAGAAGTCGAACAGTTTCGGCTGGCGCTGGCGCAGCAGGCGCGCCATGCCGATGGTGGCGCGCACGTCGGACAGCGCGTCGTGCGCCGCTTCGTGCTGCAGGCCGTTGGCGCGGGTCAGGTCCTCCAGGCGGAAGCTGGGTCGGCCATCTTCCTTTTGCGGCCAGGCGATGCCGTCCGGGCGCAGCGCATAGGCCATGCGCACCACGTCGAGCAAGTCCCAGCGGCCGCAGTTGTTTTGCCACTCGCGCGCGTACGGGTCGATCAGGTTGCGCCAGAACAGGAAGCGCGTGACTTCGTCGTCGAAGCGGATCGTGTTGTAGCCGACGCCGATCGTACCCGGCTCGCTGAACGCGGCGTGCACTTGCGCGGCGAACTCGTGCTCGGGCACGCCGTGCTCGAGGCAGTGCTGCGGCGTAATGCCGGTGATCAGGCAGGCTTGCGGATCGGGCAGGTAATCGGGCGCCGGCTGGCAGTACAGCATGATCGGCTCGCCGATTTCGTTCAGCTCGGCATCGGTGCGGATCGCGGCGAACTGCGCGGGGCGATCGCGGCGAGGCACGGCGCCGAAGGTTTCGTAGTCGTGCCAGAGGAAGGTCAGGGAACTCATGCGTGCATTCTAACTTGGCAAGCCGACCCGTCCAAGGACCGGCTCGAGCACCAGCTCAAACACAACAGCGGAACCAATCAAGTGCAGATGCGGTCGCGGCCGGCCTGTTTGGCGCGGTACAGCGCGGCGTCGGCGGCCGCCACCAGGCTGCGCTCGTCGCGGCTGGCGTCCAGGGTGGCCACGCCGAACGAGCCGGTCAGGTGCGGCAGCGGCAGGCGCATGTCGTCGAACACGACGCTCTCGCGCAGGCGCGCGCACAGGCGCTCGGCGACCAGCGCGGCGGCCGGCAGCGCCGTGTGCGGCAGGATCGCCATCATCTCTTCGCCGCCGTAGCGCACCGCAAAGTCGGCGGGACGTAGCCCAGCGCGGATCACGCCGGCAGCGGTGACCAGCGCGTGGTCGCCGATCATGTGGCCGTGGGTGTCGTTGAAACGCTTGAAGTGGTCGAGGTCGATCATCACGACCGACAGCGCCATGTCGTCCTGGCGCGCGCGTGCGACCAGCTTGGGCAGCATGTCGTTCAGCCAGGCGCGGTTGTACAGGCCGGTCAAGCCGTCGTTCATCGAAAGCTGGCGGTAGAATTCGCCCAGCTTCTGGCGCCGCCGCAGCAGCGCATTGGCGGCGCGGATGCGGAAGGACAGCAGGCGCAGCAGGTTGCGCGCGACGCCGTTGTGCTGCTCGATCAATTGCCAGACCAGCTCGGGTTCGATCACCAGCACCTCGCTGTCCTCGAGCGCGACGATGGATTCGAGGTTGGCGGCTTCGTCCAGCACCGCCTGCTCGCCGACGCTTTCGCCGGGCAGGATGCGGGTCAGGCCGCTGTCGCCGACGAAACCCTCGGCCTCGACGCCGAGCGCGCCGGCCAGCACGATCAGCAGGCGGGCATGCAAGCCCTCGACCCGCTGCCCGCGCGCCACGCGCAGGACCGAGCAGCCGGCCAGCAGCCGCGCCACGGCCGGGGTGTCGGCGTCGCGCAAGAGCTGCAGGTCGCGGATGGCATAGCGGGACGCACCGAAGGTGCTGATCGGGTCCATGGTGGAATTATAGTTTCCGGCTGGAAGTAATTAACAGGCTGCAATGATAACTCACTGCAATCGAATGCAGCGCCCTGGCGTCCGATAAACAACAGTGTTTCAATAGCGGCATGAATGCCTTTCCTGACAACGCCGACCTGGTCGACGCCATCGGCCAGCGCCACACGCCCGCGCCGGATGCGCGCATCGTCTGCCTGGTGCCGTCGATCACCGAACTGCTGTGCACCCTCGGCCTGGCCGGCAAGCTGGTCGGCCGCACCGGCTTCTGCATCCACCCACATGACGTCGTGGCCGGCATTCCCAAGGTCGGCGGCACCAAGGACGTCAACGTCGACAAGATCCGCAAGCTGGCGCCGACCCACGTGGTGGTCAACATCGACGAGAACGAAAAGCCGACCGTCGACCGGCTGGCCGAATTCGTGCCGCACGTGGTGGTCACGCATCCTAACGCGCCGCGCGACAACCTGGCGCTGGCGTGCCTGCTGGGCGGGATCTTCGGGGCGCAAGCGGCGGCCGAACGCTGGTGCGTCGCCTTCGACGACGCCTGTGCGCGCCTGCGCGTCGACGTCACGCATGCGCGCGCGCCCGCGCGAACGGTACTCTACTGCATCTGGCAAGACCCATGGATGACGGTGTCGCAAGACACGTATATCGCCAGCATGCTGGCCGAGCTCGGCTGGCGGGTGCCTGACTTGGCGCAGGCGGGAAATGCGGCGCGCTATCCGCGCTTCGAATGGTCGCAGGCGCTGGTCGACGGCCTGGATGCGGTGCTGCTCTCGACCGAGCCGTATCGCTTTACGCAGGCGCATGCGGATGCGCTGGAAAAGCAGATCGGGATTCCGGTGCTGCTGGTCGATGGGGAGATGATGTCTTGGTACGGCAGCCGCGCGCTGGCGGGGATCGACTACCTGCGCGGGCTGCGCGCGCAGGTCGAAGGCCAGGCCGGCTGAAACCGACCCAACCGGGGTATTACGCGTTGTCGGTCAGATTCTTGTACGACTCGGCCGGAACGTCTTCATCCATCGGCTTCGGCTCGCGCTTGTTCTTGTCGTTCAGGCGGCCGAGCGAGTGGTCGAGCGCGCGCTGCAGCTTGCTGGCCGCGTTCGAGATCGACAGGTGCAGGTTTTCGGCATGGGCGTGGACGACCACCGGCGCGTAACCGGCGACGCGCGCTTCCATCATGCAGCCATTGCTGCCGTCTTCCTGCTTCGCGCTGTTTTCGTTGCTGAGGTGAACGTCGACGCGGCGCACTTGATCGCCGAAGCGGCCGATGGCCGACTCGACGTTTTCGCGGACGCGTTCGTCCAGGCCTTGGTGACGGTCGATGGTGTTGTCAGTATTGATATTGATTTCCATAAATTCCTCCAAAGTGGTGCCATTGGCCTCGATGTTACACGCTTTGCATGAAAACCCGCGTTCCGCAGGGTGTGCTCGGCTTGTGGCGGAGGAATCCGGGCCTTCTCAGTTGTTGACCAGACTGGCCGCGATGTTGACCGACAGCCCCAGGATCACCAGGTTGAAGAAGAAGGACAGCAGGCAATGTCCCAGCACCAGCTTGCGCATGCCGCGGTTCATGATTTGCACGTCCGAGGTCTGGACCGCGATCGACAGCGTGAACGAGAAGTATAGGAAATCCCAGTAGTTCGGCTGCACGTGGCCTTCCGGGAACTTCAAAGGCAGCGTGTTCTTGTTGGCCGTGTAGTACAAATGGGCGTAGTGCAGGCAGTACATCACGCCGACCAGCAGCCAGGAACCGATCACGGTCAGCGCCGTGAAGATGTAGTGCAAGGCAGCCTGGTGTTCCGAGGCTTGCTTCATGTTCGACAGTTCCGACACGATCGCATACACCGAGAACATCGCGCCGATGATGACCGCCGTGAGCACCACGCCGCCGCGTTCGTCCTGACGCTCGGCGATCGCGCGCACCTGGCTGTGGTCGGCGCGGATCATGGTCCAGCCCATCGTCAGCAGGTAGACCCAGGCGCCGCTGTTCCAGCCGAGCAGGGCGCGCTGGAGGGGGCGGTGCTCGCCCGGCGCGAGAAAAGCGACGGCGATGCCGAGCAGGGTCGCGGCCATCAGGAAGGGCCGGCTGCGGACGAAGCGTATCAGCCAGTTTCCCTTGTCGCGCGCGCGATCGCGGTCGGTGTTGCGGATCGGATCGTTCATCTCAGCCTGCCTTTCGTGCGGCTTCTTCGGCCGCGTGGTGAGGGAAGCGGTCCATGCGCGACAGGACCGGGAACAGGCGCATCCAGATGCCGGTGACGGCCAGCGTGGCGGCGCCGCCGACGACGATCGCGCGCACCAGCCCGAACCAGCTGGCGGTCAGGCCCGACTCGAATTCGCCCAGTTCGTTGGATGCGCCGATGAACACCGAGTTGACCGCGCTGACGCGGCCGCGGATCTCGTCCGGTGTCTCGTACTGCACCAGCAGGTGGCGAATGTAAACGCTGACCATGTCGCCGCAGCCGAGCAGGAACAGCACGACCAGCGCCACCGCAAAGTGCGAGGTCAGGCCCATCACCACGGTCGACACGCCGAACAGCGCGACGCCGCCGAACATCCATTTGCCGACATGGCGCTGGATCGGCCAGAACGCCAGCGCGATCGAGCACAGCGTGGCGCCGGCGCCAGGCGCGGTACGCAGCCAGCCCAGGCTGGTCGGGCCGGCGTGCAGCACGTCGTGCGCGTAGGCCGGCAGCAGCGCGGTGGCGCCGCCGAACAGCACCGCGAACAAATCGAGGGAGATCGCACCCAGCACGATCGGGCGCGACCAGACGAAGCGGATGCCTTCGAACAGCGTGTGCCAGCTGACCGGCGCCGTGCTGCGTGCCTGCGGCGCGCTCTTGGTACACGACATCAGGATCACGGCAAGGGCCAGCAGCGTGCTCGACACCGCATACACGACGTTCGGCCCGAACACGTACAGCAGGCCGCCCAGCACCGGGCCGAGGATGATCGCTACCTGCATGCTCGACGAGGCCAGCGCCACCGCCTGCGAGAAGTCACGGGTCGAGACCAGGTTGCGCAGCACCGCCTGCTGGGCCGGCATCATGAAGGCGCGCGCGCTGCCGTAGATGACCAGCACCGCATACACCGGCCACACGGTGTGACTGCCGGACAGCGTGAAGCCGACCAGCAGCAGGCTGCACAGCAGTTGGGTAGCCTGACAGGCGATGACGATGTTGCGGCGGTTGTGGGTGTCGGCGACGTGGCCGGCCCACAGAATCAGCACCAGGAAGGGCGCGAACTGGGCCAGGCCGATCAGGCCGAGGTCGAACAGGCTGTGGGTGATCTGGTAGACCTGCCAGCCGACCGCCACGCTCTGCATCTGGACGGCGAGCGTGCCCAGGAAGCGCGAAGACAGGTAGAACGAGACATTAGGAATGCGCAGGACGCCGAGGCGCCCCGTGGACGAAGGCACGGACATATAAATGGAGAGGTGGCAAGAATGCAAACTCCATTGTGCCCTATATATGCAATTAACGCTGTCTTGACAGGGTCAGCGTAATGCAGCGGTAATGCGTGGACGACGCGGCTACCCGCGCCGCGGCTTGCTCAGTCACGGCTTGCTCAGTCAAGGCTTGACAAAGCGGATCGCGAACTTGTCGTCCGGCGCGCCGTTCATTTTGAAGAAGGGCTGGTCGCGCGGGTCGGACGGGGCGCGCAGATAGTCGCTCTTGGCGTCAATCTTGAAGCCGGCGTGCGTGAGTTCCTCGACCACGCTGTCCTCGTCGATACGGTGCAGGGTCTTGGTCGCGCTCAAGCCGCTGCCTTTCTTGGCCGCATTGTCGACGATGACCAGGTGGCCGCCCGGCTTGAGCGCATCGAACAGGTGCTTGTCCATCGCCGCCCGGTCGGTCGGGGTGTTGACGATGTCGTGGTAGTTCATGTTGATGGTGATGAGGTCGAGCGGCGGCGTGCCTTTCGGGATCGGATCGTCGAAGCCGCTGACCACCGCGTGCAGGTTGGGTACGGTGTTGTCGGCCAGGCGCTCGCTCAGCTTGGTGTTGGGCTTGGGATTCTGGGCCCAGACTTCGCCTTTGGGACCGACCGCGGCGGTGAGCAGGGTGGCCGTGCTGCCGCCGGCCGAGACCAGGTCGAAAGCCTTCATGCCGGGCTTGACCTGGGCGAAGGCCAGGAACTCGGCGGGCTTGCGGTGATCGTCATCCTTGCGGTCGTCGCCGTTACGGATAGGGCTATTGATGGCGGCGGCGTACGGGCCAGCCTGTGCCGTGGATGCGGCGGCCGCTTGGGCCGCTGACTGGGCGGAGGCGTTGCCCACGAAGGCGGCGCACAGGGCAAGCAGGACGGAAGCGGAGCGAAGCGAGGTATGCATGGGTTGACCCTTGTTCGTTGTCGGGAAGCCGGCCGCGCCGGCGCGGCTCCACCATACAATAAATCCGCGCAAGGATATACAACTATTGCATATGCATCATGGCTGGGCCAGGTCGGCCTCGGTGGTGAAGGCGTCGGCGTAGAACTCGTCGGTCGGCAGGCCGCATTGCTCGACGTAGTCGCGCCGGGCCGAATCGACCATGATCGGCGCGCCGCAGGCGTACACCTGGTGCTTCGACATGTCCGGGATGTCCTGCATCACGGCCGCGTGCACGTAGCCGCTGCGGCCCGTCCACGCATCTTCCGGCAGCGCGTCGGACACGACCGGCACGTAGCGGAACCAGGGCAGCTCGCGCGCCCACTGTTCGCACAGTTCGTGCATGTAGAGGTCCTGCGGACGGCGTCCGCCCCAGTACAGCACGGTCGGGCGGTTGCTGCCGAGGTGGATCATGTGCTCGACCAGCGCCTTGACCGGCGCGAAGCCGGTGCCCGAGGCCAGCAGCACGATCGGCTTGTCGGAATCCTCGTGCAGGAAGAAGGTGCCCAGCGGCCCTTCGAAGCGCAGGATGTCGCGCTCTTTCATAGTCGAGAACACGTGGTCGGTGAACACGCCGCCGGGCAAGTGGCGGATATGCAGCTCGAGCGGCCCGCTGTACGACGGCGCGTTGGAGATGCTATAGGCGCGGCGCTTGCCGTCGCGCAGCAGGAATTCGACGTACTGGCCGGCGCGGTAGGCCAGCGCTTCGTTGGCCGGCAACTGCAGCGTCAGGATGACGACGTCGGGCGCGGCGCGGCGGATGCCGGTCACGCGGGTCGGCATCTTGCGGATCGGGTATTCGGTGCTGCCGCCGACTTCGCGCGCTTCGATGGTCAGGTCGGACTGCGGTACGGCGCAGCAGAACAGCGCGTAGCCCTGCAGCTTTTCCTGGTCGGTCAGGGCGCGCGGCTGGTGCGGCTTGTGCTGGATCGTGCCTTCGATGACCTTGCCCTTGCAGGAACCGCAGGCGCCGTTCTTGCAGCCATAGGGCAGTCCGATGCCATGGCGGATCGCGGCCGCGAGCACGGTGTCGTCCTGCTCGCACTCGTAGTGATGGCCGCTGGGCTGGACAGTGATCTGGAACGTCATACAATCCTCGGAATGAAAATCTTTAAAAACAAAACTCTTGGGTTCGGCAAGCCGCGCCTGCTCATCGTCGGCTGCGGCGACGTCGGCATGCGCCTGCTGCCGCTGGTGCGCGAGCGCTTCCGGGTCTTCGCCGTGACCAGCCAGCCGGAGCGGCGCTTTGAACTGCGCGCGGCCGGGGCGATTCCGATCGTGGCCGACCTCGACCGCCCGCGTACGCTGGCGCGCCTGAAGGGACTGGCGCACTACGTCGTGCACCTGGCGCCGCCACCCGCGCAGGGCGCATTGGATTTGCGTACACGCAATTTGACCGCCATTCTACCCGAGGGGGCGCATGTCGTTTATATCAGCACCACCGGCGTGTACGGCGACCGCGCCGGCGCCTTGACGCCGGAAACCACGCCGGTGGCGCCGCGCAATGCCCGCGCAGGGCGCCGCGTCGATGCTGAACGGGTGCTGCGCGCCTGGGCGCTGGCATCCAATGGGAAAGTGGCGATCCTGCGCGCGCCCGGCATCTATGCATCCGACCGCTTGCCACTGGAACGCCTGCAGCGCGGCACGCCGGCTTTGCGCGCCGAGGACGACGTCTACACCAACCACATCCACGCCGACGACCTGGCGCGCCTGGCCGCGCTGGCGCTGCTGCGCGCCTCGCCCGGCCGGGTCTACAACGCGGTCGACGACACGCGCATGAAGATGGGCGAATACTTTGACGCCGTCGCCGATGCGTTTGGCCTGGCGCGCCCGCCGCGGCTGGCGCGCGCTGAGCTGGAGGCGACGGTGTCGCCGATGATGCTGTCGTTCATGTCGGAGTCGCGCCGGCTGGTCAACGGGCGCATCAAGCGCGAGCTGCGCGTGCGCCTGCGCTACGCGCGCGTGGAGGATTTCCTGACTGGAGAAATGACCGATCGAGAGCGATAAGGGTGGCTTAAGCAAACGACAATGCGGCTTGCGTATGATTCGGGTTCGCCAAAGAGCGATTGAAATTACAAGACTCCGTCCCCAAACATACCTTATGTCCCGTTATCTGAAAGTAAACCATGGCCTTCAAACTCATTCCCGAGAACGCTTCGTATGACCCGAACCGGGTTCTCGACGCCATCATCAAGAAACTCAAGCTCAAGAACGACGCCGCGCTGTCGCGCGTGCTCGAAGTGGCGCCCCCGGTGATCAGCAAGATCCGCCACAACACGCTGCCGATCGGCGCCACCATCCTGCTGCGCATGCATGAGGTGTCCAATTTCAGCATCCGCGAACTGCGTGCGCTGATGGTGCGCCAGGACGGCGGCTCGCCGGCGGCGGCCTGATGTGAAATGAAAAAGCCCGTCCGGCGCGGGACGGGCGAGACTGCCGCAGCGACCGGGGAAGGCGGACGGCGTTGCGGCCTGAAAAATGTCTTGTCGGCGGCCTAGTGCCTTTCCGGTGGCAGCCCAGGCTGGCCGGGGAACTTCCTTGCGGCCGGGTCCGCGCACCACGCAGTTGCATTGCCGCTTGCATGGGCCGTTATCTTGACAGCCGGACCAGCGCACCAGGCCGTCGTGTTTTCGCATGCCCTGATGGGGCCTTGGCCGGCAGGGCCGGCGCACCAGGCAGTCATCCGGGTCTGGCCGGATGCGTGGCGATCGTTCGTTGTCGAAATCGTCTGTGCAGCCGCGGCCTGGGCGTCGGGGTAGGTTTCGCCAAACATGGTCTCATACAGTACGCGCATGCGCGCGCCGCTTTCGAGACGGAACTGTTCGTCTTCGAAGGTGCCGTCCATGCCGACGTAGGGATAATGGTGCAGGAAGTAGCCAAACACCTGCTCGCAGTCGGTCGCGTACTTCACGGTGTCGAGGATGTGGTAGTGCCAGAAAGTGTCGACGTCGACCAGCGGAGCGGTGTCTTCGTCGGGGAACGACTTCATCAGGCACAGGAAACGGCGGTACTCCTTTTCCACGGCATTGGCCTTATCCAGGCTCCAGCCTTCTCCCGATTGCACATGGGTCAACTTGATTTTGATTGAGGTCAGGTCGAGTTGCATTATGGCATTGAAGAGTTCGTTGGCTTTCATGTTATTCCTTATGTCATTAATTGCTTTATTTCCGGCTTTTCCTGGTGATGCCTTGTATCGGTGTGCCAGCCAGGGAGGTAACTCATTTATTTTTGCTGCGGATTGATTTCAAGCAACGATTTGAAAACGTTTGACCTTGATTGCATGCATTCAATGTAACTGGTGCAACTTGCAAAATATTGAGTTTTATCAAATCTGGCAGAGGTGGTGTCTCCGATGTTGCCGTCGTTCATGCCGGCATCGCGCCAGGTGGTCAATCGGCGTATCAAGCGGGAGCGGCGCTTGTCTGCGCTATGCGGGCGTAGAGGATGTTCTGTCGGAGGAATAGCTGACCGGCGGAAATAAGGATAACTTCGCGCTCACCCCTAAGGATGTTTCGTATGACCCGAACCGGGTCTCCGGCGCCATCATCCAGAAACTCAAGCTCAGAATGACGCCGCGCTGTCGCGTGTGCTTGAAGTCGCCCGATCGGCGCCACCATCCTGCTGCGCATGCATGATGGGTTCGGTTTCAGCATCCGCGAGCTACGCGCCGATGGTGCGGCAGGACGGCCGTGGTGCGCCTGCCGCGCCTGATGTGAAATGAAAAAAGCCCGTCCTGCAAGGGGACGGGCTGGCGTTTTCGCGTCTGACCTCAGGCATGCACCGCCGGGTGGGTGCGCTCATGCGGGACCGTGCTGGCGCAATAGGTGGCCACTTCCTTCGGTTTATGCGGGCTGGCGCAGTAGGCAGTGGCGGCATCCTTGCCGCGAGCGGCGATCTTGCCGATGTGCGGGCTGGCGCAGTAGGCGGTGGCGGTGTCCGTGCCGATATGGGGGCTGGCGCAGTAGGCGGTGGCGTCGGCGTGCGTCAGCGCGAACAGGGCCGGCTCGTCGAATTGCTCGCTCACGTACGCTTCTCCGAAGGTCGCTTCGTGCAGTTGCCGCATGCGCTCGCCGCTGTCGAGGCGGAATTGTTCGGCCTGTTCAGTGCCGTCCAGGCCCACGCTGGGGTCGTGGTGCAAGAAATAGCCAAATACCTGCTCGCAATCGGCAGCGTACTTCATGGTGTCGAGAATGTGGTAGTGCCAGAAGGTGTCGACATCGACCAGGGGCGCCGTGTTCTCTTCCGGGAACAGCTTTATCAGGCACAGAAAGCGGCGGTATTCCTTTTCCACAGCATTCGCCTTGTCCAGGCTCCAACCCTCTCCTGACGGTACATGCATCAGCTTGTTTTTGATCGAGGTCAGGTCGAGTTGCATTACGACATTGAACAGTTCATTAGCATTCATGATCATCCTCATGTAGTTGGCGTCTTGTATTTACAATCCCTAGTTATGTGTAGTGCATTGGCGTGTCAGGCCGGTGAATAACTCATTCATCCCCGATGCGTAATGATATCGAACAATGTATTTAAAAGTATTGATCTGAGTTGCATGAGTCCAATTTAATCGACGCAAAAGGGACAAATATTGACTTTTGTCAATTAAATCCGACATGCGGTTGATATTGCGCAAACATAGAGCAACAACGAAAAAGCTGCGGGGCAAACCTAGCCAGATTTGCAGGCCTTAGCGGGCGAATTGCGATGAAAAAACAACAGCGGCGCAATGAGGAGGGGAAAGTCATGCGTCGCCATCCCGCGGAAAAGCGTGAGGCAGGCGAGAGGACAAGACGGAACTTGGAGAGAGAAAACTTAGAGGGAAAAACTGAGGGCGCGGCGTTATCCGGACTTTGCCGCCTTCATATGACGGCCGAGCCGGCGCTGTGTTCCTGATGAGCTTGGAGCCTGGGATGCGGCGTGTCCGCAACCGGTGCCGAGACCAGGACGGTCGTGCCGCCGCCGGGTTCGCTGAACACCGCGCAGGTACCGCCCAGGATGAAGATGCGCTCTTCGATGCCGACGAGGCCGAATGAGCCAAACTTGTTGCGTCCGCCCGGTGGCAGGCCGCATCCGTTGTCCTTGACGCTCATCGACAGCCAGGCGGCGTTCAGGCGTAACTCGACCACCACCCGGGTCGCGTGCGCGTGGCGCACGACGTTGGTTAGTGATTCCTGCAGGATGCGGAAGAATGCCGTCGCGCAATGGTCGGACAAGGCGATCTCGCCATGCTCGTCGATCACTTCGCAGACGATGCCGGTACGGCGCTGGAACTGGCTGAGCTGCCATTCGACGGCAGCCGACAGTCCCAGGTCGAGCACCGTCGGCCGTAAATCGTTGATGATCTGGCGCACGCTTTTGATGATGGTGTCGATCTGCTGCAGCGTCGCGCGCGCACGCGCGTGCAGGTGGCTGTGCTTGCCGCGTGTGCGCGTGCTGAGCATTTCGGTTTCGATGCGCAGCGCCAGCAAGTTCTGGCCGAGGTCGTCGTGGATTTCGCGAGCGATGCGTTTGCGCTCGAGTTCCTTGATCTGATACGCATGGTCGGCCAAGCGGCGCAGCTTCTGGTGCGACAGTTGCAGCTTGTTCTGGCTGGCGCGCAACTCGCTGGTCATTTCCTGGGCCAGGGTGAGGGCGGCCCGACGCGAGGTGGTCAGCGTATGCAGCAGCGTGTACAGCAGCATCGAGGCGAGAAAGCCGAACCCCATCATCAGCATCGGGTAATTCGTGTCGAAATCCGTGTAGAGCGCAGCTTTGGGCACGCTGTAGACAGTTTTCCAGGGGCGGCCATTGAAGTCCAGCGGCAGTGTCACTGTGAAGACGTCGATGCCGCTTTCCAGTTTAGGCGCGGGCATGCTCGGTGTCCCCTGGCTGTCGAACAATGGAAGTGGGTGTCCTATGACCAAGTGCCCCCTTCTGTCGACCCCGGGGCCGATGTCGTACACGGTGATCCGAACGTGCGGAATCGGCATCTCGCTGATCACGCCCTGCAGCAGCGTTGAAAGGCTGAATGCGATCCCGAGCGATCCGACGTAGGCGGCGCGCCTTTGTTCGACGCTGTCGATTTGCGCGCCATGACGGTAGACCGCAATACGCATGCCCAGGTGGGCCTCGTTCGGTACGGATAAAGGAGGGATGGGCGTGCCGCTGACCTGAACCGTGCCCTGGTCGCGTTCGTCGTCCAGGCGCCGCCCGAAATAAGGGTTCGCCATCAGGTCCACACCATAGTGGCCCGGGCTGAACAAGTCAGGTTCGATATAAGACACCACCAGATAGCGGGGACGCCTGCCTGAGGGCGTGATTTCCAGCGACTTGGCGGCTGCGACATAAGGCTGTAATTCCTGCCGCAGCCGTGTCGTAAAGGTATCGCGCGCGCTTTCGGGCACATACAATGCGAAATTGATGTTGTCGAAGGCAGGGTAATGTTTTTTCAGATCCAGGCCACGCACATATTCGTGCAGCTTGCGGTGCGAGAAGGTGGCCGAACTATGGATCATGCTGGCGCTGCCGCGCAACAGGTCGGTATAAGATTTGATCCGAACGGTGATGACTTTTTGCGCATAAACGGCATCGTTGAGGAAGCGCGCGCGTGCATCACTTTCGATCGAACGCGCGGTGAGCACATATGCAGAAGCGCCGACCAGGGACGACAACAGCACCCCGCTCCAGAACGGGAGCCGGGTGACTGAAAACGCGTCACGCAGTATCGTCGACATTGCAATCCTTGAGGCGTGCTCTGGCCATCGTCCATGCCGTCCAGATACGTGCAACGTACGGAATTTGGCGGAGTCACGAACCTAGCTGTTCGCATAGTTGTGACGCCGGGATTGGTGTGTTGACGCGAAGCACGCCGCTGAGGTGAGTCTGCGGCCGGACCGGCGCAGGCCGGCCGCCAGGATTCCGGTCTGCCGCTTCAGCCGGGCAGGACCGGTATCGGGCGAGGTATCGCAGCGGGCCCGCTACGCGAGAGGATCGCCCCGGCGATGTCCTTCGCCAGCGGATTCAGCCGGGTATGAGGCGGAACCGGGCCGGCGGAGAAGGCGATCGCATTGGCCCTGCTTGCAGCGCGTGCGCCTGGCTGGTCGTGTGGCGGAACCGGGCCGGCAGAGAAGGCGATCGCATTGGCCCGGCTTGCAGCGCGTGCGCCTGGCTGGTGGTGTGGTGGAACCGGGCCGGCGGAGAAGGCGATCGCCGGAACGTCTTCGTAGATCCAGCCCGGATAGGCCTCGTCGAACGTCCTCTCGTACAGTTCGCGCATGCGGTCGCCACTGTCGAGGCGAAGTTGCTGCCCTTCCTCCCCACCCTCGATGCCGACGTACGGATAGTGATGCTGAAAGTAGCCAAACACCTGTTGGCAATCCTCGGCGTACTTCATGGTGTCGAGGATGTGGTAGTGCCAGAAGGTGTCGACGTCCATCAACGGTGCGATGTGTTCTTCCGGAAATATCTTCATCAGGCACAGAAAGCGGCGGTATTCCTTTTCTACTGCATCGGTCTTTTCTTGGCTCCAGCCTTCTCCAGATTGCACATGCATCAGTTTGGTTTTGATCGGAGTCAGGTCGAGTTGCGTTACAGCATTGAACAGATTGTTGATAGTCATGATGATCCTCATTGAGTTAAGTTTGTTTTTACATCCTGCTTGGTCATGTGTGCTGCATTGGAGTGCTAGGCCGGTGACTAACTGGTTGATCCCTGGTGCGTAATGACTTGGAACAGCGTTTTCAAAAACATTGACCTGTCTTGCATGTTTCCAATGTAATCGAGGCAACCTGCACAAATATTGATTTTTGTCAAATAAATATGACATTCGTTTGATGTTTCGCAAACGTTTGAGAGCGGTGAAAAAACTTCCAGGCAAGCGCAAGCGCGCTCGTCCACGACGAGCACGTTAAGCGAGCAAGAAAACGACAGAATGGGAAGCGGAGAGTGAAGACGGTACACGACGCGGCCCGCATCGCAGGCCGCGTCGTGTCCTGCACCTAGTCAGATCACAGCGGAGCCGGTGCTGTGTTCTGATTCGGACGACGGAAAGTGATGAGGGATGTCAATGACCGGCGCCGACACCAGCACGGTCGTGCCGCATCCAGGCTCGCTGAACACCGCACAGGTGCCGCCAAGGATGAGGACGCGCTCTTCGATGCCGATCAGGCCGAAAGATCCGAACTTGTTGCGTCCGCCCGGCGACAGGCCGCAGCCGTTGTCCTTGACGCTCATCGCCAGCCAGCCGGCGTTCAGGCGTAACTCGACCACCACCTGGGTCGCGTGCGCGTGACGCACGACGTTGGTCAGCGATTCCTGCAGGATGCGGAAGAATGCCGTCGCGCAATGGTCGGACAAGGCGATCTCGCCATGCTCGTCGATCACTTCGCAGACGATGCCGGTACGGCGCTGGAACTGGCTGAGCTGCCATTCGACCGCAGCCGACAGTCCCAGGTCGAGCACCGTCGGCCGCAAATCGTTGATGATCTGGCGCACGCTTTTGATGATGGTGTCGATCTGCTGCAGCGTCGCGCGCGCACGCGCGTGCAGGTGGCTGTGCTTGCCGCGCGTGCGCGTGCTGAGCATTTCGGTTTCGATGCGCAGCGCCAGCAAATTCTGGCCGAGGTCGTCGTGGACTTCGCGAGCGATGCGTTTGCGCTCGAGTTCCTTGATGTGATAAGCATGGTCGGCCAGGCGGCGCAGCCTCTGGTGCGACAGCTGCAGTTCGTTCTGGTTGGCGCGCAGTTCGCTGGTCATTTCCTGAGCCAGGGCGAGGGCGGCCCGACGCGATGTGGTCAGTGTGTGCAACAGCGTGTACAGCAGCATCGAGGCGACAAAGCCGAAGCCCATCATCAGCTTGGGATAATTCTGGTCGAAGTCCGTGTACAGGGCGGCCTTGCGAACGCTGTAGATGGTTTTCCATTGGTGGTCGATAAAGTCGAGCGACAGCGCGGTGGAGAACACGCCGCTTCCCTTGTCGAGCGCAGGCGCAGGTTCGCCGATGGTACCGATGCTGTCGAACAGCGTAAACGGATGACCGGGACGGTGACCGATTTCGCCGGGCGCATACTGCCAGGTGTCGTACAAGGTCATCCGCATCGACGACAACGAGATTTCGTCCAGTACGGTTTTCAGCAGTTTTGTCACGCTGAATGCGATGCCCATCGAGCCGCGGTAGGCGGCACGCCGCTGCACAACACTGTCCAGCGGAACGCCCATCCGGTAGACCGGTATGCGCATGCCAAGGTAGATATTGTTGGGCGTGGACAGCGCCGGAATCGGCGTGCTGGGGGCCTGTATCGTTCCTTCGTCACGCTCGCGCGCCAGCATGTCGCCGAAATAGGGATTGGCCATCAGGTCGTTACCGTACAAGCCAGGGACCTGCTTTTGCGGTTCGATGTAGGCGACGGCGAGATAGGCCGGGCGGATGCCCAGCGGCATGATATTCAGTTGTGCGGCTTGTGCACCCAGGAAGCTCTTGTCCGCGCGCAATTGACTGACGAAAGCCTGGCGCCGCTCCCCAGGGACATATATGGCAAAGTTGATAAAGTCGAGGGCCGGATAATCACGGGCCAGATTCAGGCCCTGGACGTAGTCATGGAATAGCTGCTGGGTAAGATCCTCCGAGCTTTGCAGAGCGCTGGCGCTGCCGCGCAACAGGTCGGAATAGGACTTGAGGCGAACCGAGATCACGTTTTGCGCGTATCTCGCGTGGTTGAGAAAGCGTTGCCGCGCATCGCTCTCGATCGATCTTTGCGTCACACAGTAGGCGGCGGCGCCGACCAGCGAAGACAGCAGCACACCGGTCCAGAACGAAACCCGGGTGACCGAAAACGCATCTTTCAGTACCGTCGACATCACCAATCCCCGAGCATCACCCCGGCTCCCCGGGATAGTCCGTCACAATCTGCACGTTAAGGTTATTGGCGAGGCGGCGGACCTATCTGCTCTTATAGTTGCGGATTTGCTGGTTGCGTAGGTACAGGCAGGGCAAAAACAAGCCCGGCGCGAACCGGGCTTGTGTGACAGCTGCGGCCGTGGCCGCACGGATTATTTGCCCCAGCTGTCCTTCAGCGTCGTGACGCGATTGAACACCGGCTTGCCCGGCTGCGAATCGACGCGGTCGGCCACGAAGTAGCCGTGGCGCTCGAATTGGAAGCGCTGGTCCGCACTGGCCTGGGCCAGGCCCGGCTCCAGGTAGGCGGTGACGGTTTCCAGCGCGTTCGGGTTGAGTACGCTCATGAAATCCTTGCCGCCGCCGTCCGGCTGCGGATCTAGGAACAGGCGGTCGTACAGGCGCACTTCAGCTTCCAATGCGTGCGAAGCGCTGACCCAGGTGATGTTGCCCTTGACCTTGTAGTTGTCGGCGCCCGGCGTGCCTGATTTCGAATCCTCGAAATAGTTCACGTGGACCGCGGTCACGTTACCGTCGGCATCCTTGTCGAAGCCGGTGCACTCGGCCACGAAACCATACTTCAGGCGCACGCGCGCGCCCGGCTTGTCCTCTAGCGGCGGCGTGAAGCGGAAGTAACCCTTGGTCGGGGTTTCCATGAAGTCTTCCTGCTCGATCCACAGTTCCTTGCTGAACGGGAAGGAACGCTGACCCATCTCCGGATGGTGCGGATGGACCGGCGCGTTGCACTCGACCGTCTGGCCTTCCGGGAAGTTATCGACGATCAGCTTGAGCGGACGCAGCACCGCGATCGCACGCGGGGCCTTCGGGTCGAGGTCGTCGCGCAGCGATCCTTCCAGCGTGCTCATGTCGATCCAGCCGTCGGCTTTGGAGACGCCGATACGCTCGCAGAACAGCTGGATGGCTTCCGGCGTGTAGCCGCGGCGGCGCAGGCCGACGATGGTCGGCATGCGCGGATCGTCCCAGCCGCTGACGACGCCGGTATCGACCAGCTGGCGGAGTTTACGCTTGGAAGTGACGACGTAGGTCAGGTTCAGGCGCGCGAACTCGTATTGGCGCGGCACCGGGCGCTCGAAGAAGCCGCCTTCGGCCAGCGTCTCGACCAGCCAGTCGTAGAACGGACGGTGGTCGGTGAACTCCAGCGTGCACAGCGAATGGGTGATGTTCTCGATCGCATCCGAGATCGGGTGCGTGTAGTCGTACATCGGGTAGATGCACCACTTGTCGCCGGTGCGATGGTGATGCGCGTGACGGATGCGGTACAGGGCCGGATCGCGGTTGGTCATGATCGGCGAGGACATCGCGTCTTCGCTCATCTTGGCGCGCAGGATGTGGGCGCCGTCCGGATATTTGCCGGCCTTCATGTCGCGCAGCAGCTGCAGCGATTCCTCGGCCGGACGGTCGCGGAACGGCGAGTTGACGCCGACCTGGCCGAAGTTGCCGCGGTTTTTCGCCATTTCTTCAGCGCTTTGGCTGTCGACGTAGGCCTTGCCGGTCTTGACCAGGTACTCGGCCATTTCGTACAGGCGGTCGAAGTAGTCGGAGGCGTAGTGCAGGTATTCCTCGCCGCCTTGCTCCCAGGTGAAGCCGAGCCACTTGACGCTGTCCATGATGGTGTCGACGTATTCCTGGTCTTCTTTTTCAGGATTGGTGTCGTCGAAGCGCAGGTGGCAGCGGCCCAGGTAGTCGCGCGCCAGGCCGAAGTTCAGGCAGATCGATTTGGCGTGGCCGACGTGCAGGTAGCCGTTCGGTTCCGGCGGAAAGCGCGTGATGACCGAAGGCATGCCTTCGCGC